>WNFY01000300.1_pt1 | contig 79062 bp, 106 predicted proteins | sample 5400091 | NCBI WGS metagenome assembly WNFY01 (sample SAMN13153364, study PRJNA577476) | soil metagenome | isolation source: 60 cm soil or saprolite under grassland replicate 1 | place: USA:California | collected 2016-06-15
TAACATCCGGGTTATTGGGTATATTTGAATAATTATTGAAAAATATTTGGATAATTGAACTGGTGGGTGTATCTTTGTTCTGTTGATGTGATTGAAAGGGCTGATGCCAACAGCGGTAAAAAGATGGCAGACCTGCATAAAATATAACTCATTAAAAAACAATTATATAATGAAGATTTCTAAAAATGTTCCTTTACCAAAACACATGAGAGGCAGACCCCCCGGCAATAAATATCCATTCAATGAATTACAGATAGGAGATTCATTTCCAATAACTAAGAGCGAACAAATGTCGGTGTATTCCTGCGTAAACTATTACAACAAAATAAAATCTACAACTATAAAAGTAAAAACCGGTAAAGATGATAGCGGGCAATTGAGATGTTGGAGAATCGAATAGCTTACCGTACCTTAGCGAACGAAACGGTAATCGCTATGAAGGAATGTTTAAATTGTACAGCTAAGTTCCAAGAACGGAGATCAACGGCTAAATTTTGCTCTAACAAATGCCGGGCGGCTTATAATCGCGGTAATCCAACACAGACAGTTTCTAAAGTTCAATTACAGGTTCTTTACAATGAAATGCTGGAATTAATTAAAAGGGTTAAATCTGAGCCTCAACGGCCCTTTTATAGCACCGTAACTAAGGAGGATGTAGAGTGGGGACAGGTATCAGATCCGGTCACAATAAGGCTTAAAAGGCCATTCTTGACACTTCAAACTTTAGTCAACGAATGTGAGAGTCAAGAACAATATGAGCCGCTTAGAAAAGAAATAGAGGAAGCAGATCATTTATCAGATAAGGAAAAGGTTATTTTATTACGCAAAAGATAATAATATGAAACCCATATTACTGCTTATTCAGGAAAGAGATAAATTACTTGAAGAACTTAAAACCATTGAAAAACAGTATGGTGAAAAAATTGACGAACTTAATGATGCTATATATAAGTTAGGCGGCCAAAAGAAAGCAATGTATGAGATTGAAGCTGAAGCAAAAACGACAAAATACGACGACGAAACACCCGATTACATCAAGAACACATAGGACGGCATATGATTGAAAACCTACTTAAACCGGGCAGCTCCTACCGTATTAAATACGATGAACAACAACTAAAAAGAGATGATGTAATAAATATTTTCTGTATAGAACGAGGTTCTTTAGTCCTTCTTTATGGATGTTATTGCCCTGATAAAAATGTTTGGGAATACTTAGATAGCAGTAACTTTTTATGATATTTTAATCTTAATAATTAATTAAAAATGAGCAAAATGTGGCGACGATACAGATTTCATACAAAATCAGTCGATGATTATCGACCCCTTATTTTTAATCCAGAATATCCGTATTGGTGTTCTGGATATTCTTTGGGAGGAACCATTGATGAACCAGAATATAGTTCGGCTATCATTATAGCTTACTTACCAGTATCAGAAGATTTAGCGAAGTATTGGGATGATGCTTTTGATATTGAGTATACCGATCATGAAAGCATTGAATTTTCTGATAGATTCCCTAACCCAGAACACCACAAACAATAAATAAATTAAGAATGAGGTTTATAACTGAATTTGAATTGGCCACTCCCTTTGAAATTAAAAATTACAAATTTATTAGGGAACGAGGTACAGCGGAGTGGCTTGGAATGGATATTGCAAAAGCATTTGGCTGGCAGATAAAAGGCAAACCAACATCACAGTGGCCTGTGGCAGAAAGGCACACGCTTGAAATAGAAGCCTTCCCAATGGATAAATGGATAGAGTTTAAGAAACTATTAATTGCGGAACTGCCAGAGTACGATGCCGCTGCTAAAATTAGAATAATGAACGCATTATCTGACTTAGAAAAACCCGCCAAACAAGAACACTACGAACAATCAAAACCAACTAAATGAAACCAATAACTTTTGATCTTGTTTTTCTGATAACGATTCTGGCAGTGTTTTATTTCTTCTGTATAAGAGGCATTTACTTTCAATATAAAAAATGGTTTAAATGATTGAAATAAAGGCTTATAAATGTGATTGTGGGAAGAACTTTTTTACCAAAAAAGCTGCTCAAAACCACGAATTATCATGTAAGTGTTGGACTAATCCCAAGTGGCGAACATGCAAAACATGCAAGTTTGGAGTTCAAGAATGGGATAGCAATGGAATGGAGGATGAGCCACAACACTTACATAAATGGAAACAATGGAATTGTAAAAATCCAGAATTCAACTACGATATTAACTTTACCGCTGCCCATAAAAACGCCGCAGACTTATGTATCAATTGTTTTAAATGGGCCTCCAAGAAACCATAACATTATTCAAATAACTAAAACATGAAATGATGAAAGAATTAATTTCTGCTTTAAAACAGTTTGAGACTCGTAATAATATATCTGCATTTATATTAGTTCATTCTAATGGATCTTTTTTGTTAATGGAGTTCTGGGAAGAAGAAGATTTGGGGTCATTCAAATCTATTGAAGATTTACTAAAATTCTTGCTGGAAACTCAATACGAATTAGACGGACGAGGTATTTGTATAAGCCCTTGTAAAATTAAAAGTAAATAAGAATACATATCTATATGGGAAATTAAATCATTCAATAAAATCCTTTATGACAATCTGCTATGTTAAATATATAAACCTTAGAGCAGAAGACGATTGCAATAAACTCGTATTTTTTAGTGGATTTATGGATGCATTTGAGTATCGAAATGAGGTATTGGCATTAAAAGATAAAAATGGTGACGATATATTGTTTGATGGCGAAGTAGGGATGTTTGAATACTTTAGTAGAAAGGAACTTATTGAAGAACTTAATAAAATATCATCTTCAGCCCGTACATTCTCTGGCCATATTAAATAAAAACAACTGACAATAAATTAACATGAATAAAAAATTAGAACAAATCAAGAATGAACTTAATGACGAATATCATACGTATATCGGAAGTGATAAATTCAACAATCAAATCATGATGAACTCCTTCCTGCTTGATAAATTAGCTGCATTCGAACTTCGTCTTAGAAACCTTGAAGCAGGTAAAAATAGATCAGATTTCTATTTAAATTTACACACACCGCTCATATGATATCCCCGAAAAGTAAAGAAGGATGCCGTGTAACTAAACGACAAGCGCTATGTATTTGTGAAGTTATACGGCACCAACCCGGATTGAAAAACTACTGCATGATTAAAAGACTTATACTTTATGTTACTTAATCATAGATTTGCCTCCTTTTGTTTGTCGCCTTTTTGTATTAATTCGAATCGCAATCTGAAAAGATCACTGGATTCTTCTTCGACAATTCTACTTTCCATGTGGCTGTTCAGACCAATCGCATAGAACAGTTTTAAAAACTGCAAACCACTCGACTGAAATAGTGTATCGGTAAGGAGTTGTTTTTCTTTTTGATCTAATTCGGATAAATCCGGAATATGCGGGCTTCTATCAGTTAACCATTCAACCCATTCGGGAACTGGCATGTATTCTATTTCTTTCGCTGGCTTCTCACCTTCCCCCGATAGGGCTTCGTTTACGATCAATAGTATATCATGTTTTGCGGGAATGAATTTTTGGCCGTCTCCGCGTATCTCCTTCAACGCCGCCTCATATCTATCGCATTTGGCTTGTAAGACTCTCGCCTCGCCTATTAATTCAGAGAGCTTCCTATGTAATCCCTCGAACCTGTCCTTTATTGCTGCTTCCCACTCTTGATTATTCTGGAATTGTTCGGGACGTTTATTTTGCTCCATCTAAAAATGTTTTTATTTCTTCATAAATAAACCGATCAGGGAGTAGTCCGGCTTCGTGGCGGTAGATTACTTTTTCGAGTAGGGCGCGCATTTTTTCTATGGTTGATTTTTGCTCTTGGTAAGTTCGACCACTTTTATGTTTTGATACAATGCGCCTCAATCTTTCTATTTCATTGACTTTATCCTCTATTTCGTTTTCAACCAATTGCAGCTTGATGGCGTATTCGGTAGCTCCGGCGATATATGCACTAAGCAGATCGTTGTAAGTTGAATATTCTCTAACATTGAACATGTGGTCGTGATGGCTTCCCCCGTATGACTCTGCCTGCTTTTCTATGCGATCACGCGTTTGCTGTGGTAGATTGCTCATTTGATTGCTTTTTTAAAAAGTTTCTCTCCCACAATGCTTACATCTAAAGTGGGGTCTATAAACTCCTTTCCAGAATCTATAGAACTTATTTTTATGAAAGCATAGTAGGCAGAGTATATGATTCATTTTTTATTGTTTTAATTATTTAATCGCCGCCGCCTCCACCGTCACTACTACCGCCTGAATCTCCACTACTTGATTCGCTACTGCTTTCGGAACTGGATTCATTGGATGAATTTTCAGTAGATTCGGTTTGGCCTTGATCCGGTTGTGATTCCATATCAACTTCTATTTCATTTGGTAGTTCAGTCAATGGTTCCTCTATTTCTGCTGATGGCTGAAGATTGTATAATTCCGGTGGGGCTGTTTGAGATTGCGACCATGTAATTGATGAGAAATTTGTAATTGGAGATGGAGATGAATAATAGTAATAGGTGTGCGTTTGGTTATTCATAATCAAATACCAAAACAACATATCGTTTGAAGCATCTGAACCAGTTTGGTATTGTTGTATTTTACATTTACGTGGGCCTTTGAATGGTTCACAACTAATTACAGTAAAAATAAATAATATGGCAACCAAGATTTTCATTTTATTTGTTTTAAAAGTGGTGCTGGCAATTGATTAAATTCTATTTGTCTATCTAGTAACAATTTAGCTGATTCATAGCCTTGTTCATCGGTAAAATAAACATCATGATTAGGTTTCGGAGACATGCTTATCTGATAATTGGTCTTTACTTTCGTGTCCATTACTTGAATAAATAACTTTTTGAACTTCATATGTTTCTGATTTTAAATGTAAAAAATCTACTACAGAAAGAACTATTGCTGAAAATAAGAATACACCATGAACAAAGGCCAGTTTATACAGAGTATCCCATTCTACTTTATGAACATCAATAGACTTGGATAATAGCCCAATTGCAGTAACGCCAACTAAAGAAGTAGCCATTTTAACTTTCAGCATTCCGCTACTAACGTTTTCTCCTTCTACTCCATGTGCTTTGCTTATGAACGAATTATAGGAGCCGGTTATTATCATTTTACCCAAATTCGCAATCATGGTGATATCAATAAGTTCCACGAAAGTAAGCATGGCAGATTCCTTATCTATATGCCCAAGTCTAAATATATACTCTATAAACTCTTTTACATCGAAATAAGTATACACAGCTAAGGCCATTGCAAGAATTAAATAAAAAGGAATTAGCAGCCACTTCGTATTGAAAATAAGATCTTCAAGAATTTTAATTGTTTTCTTTTTGTATATCATTTATGCAGTTGTTTTAATTGTTCTTGATATTCCTCAATAGCTAAGTTATGGTTCTGGATTTCATCTCTTAATGCTTCTTTATACGATTTATTAAACGATTCATCAGCAAGCGCGGATTCAATCACATAAACAATTAACGATCTTTCGCTTAATCTAATTTGCCAAACTAACTTTTCTATTTCTAAACAAGTGGTTTGAAGCTCTTCATTCCTCATGGCTTTTGCAAGATTTGGTCTTTCCCAATTTTCCCATTTATTTTTATCTATCATTTTTGGAGTTGTTTTAAGGATTTAATACTTTTTCAATTTCGGCAGTACGTATTTTTACAATTGGAACTTTATCAATATCTACCTCCGCTTGGCTATGGCAATTCCCGCAAAGCACAATTATGTTCTCATGCGTGTGTCGGAATTGAGGGAATGAGCGTTTAGGAAGTGCATGGTGAAAGAAAATCGTTAGCGGTTCTTTGCCAAGATTCAAATTGCATTGCTCACATCTATGAGGACAAGACCGCCAGTGTTCTTCATAGAACTCATGATCTAATTTAATCATGTCCTTTTGTTCTTCCAGTTTCTTTTGGCGTTTCTTAGAAACACGTGGAATTTGGTACACCTTCTTTGGCTTGGGCTCATTAGCGGCGGCCTTTATATTTTGCAATTCTTTTAGTCCCATAAAACAAACATACAAAATAAATAGAACTAAAAAACTTTTATTGGTAACTTATTTTATTGTACATTTACAAAAATGACAGATATGTTATCAATTAAGGAAAAGAATTTAAACAAGAAGATATCGGACGGCATCAGATATGCAATGGTCGGCAGAACACAACGGTGGGTTTCAGATCAAACTTTAATTCCAGAAGATAAGTTATCTAATAAAATGAGAAGTAGATCAAAGTGGAAACAAGAAGATTTAGACAAGATCAACAAAGTGCTTGGTACCGATTTTAAACTTTAATCATATAAACATGACACCTATTCCTAATCGTAAAAAAAGAATAACATCAGAAGGCAGAAAACAAGTATCACAAACATATGGGCCTGAGCTTATTGAAGTACTCATTGAAATATGTGCGATATATGGTCAGCCAATTAATCTTGTTAAGTCTGGAATAAGAAAACATGAACTTGTTTTATGTCGCAGGATATTCTCGTATGCTTGTAATATATTAACAGACGCTACTACAAAAGAAATATCTTCCATCATTAATAAAGAAAGATCTAATATAAGTCATCATAAAAGATCAGTTAAAAAGTGGAGTTCAGTTAAAGATCCTTCATTCATGGAAGAACTTAATACTTATACATCCAAAAGTAAATTATGGGTGCAATATAATCAAACAGCATAAACATGAATAGAGAATTAAAGTTTAGGGCATGGCATCCAGAATTTAAAGAAATGATTTATAGTTCAAATTGTCCATTATATGATAAAAGAGAGTTTTATCCTTTTTGTTTTCCAGTAGGATTTAGTCATTATCCAAATGATAATGGATGGGAAATAATGCAATTCATTGACCTGAAAGATAAAAATGGACTCGAAATATATGAAGGGGATATAGGGCAAGTAAAAACACAATCTGGCCGCCTTGACAAGTTCGTTGTTAAATGGGGCATTCATAGAAGACATATGGGCTCTGGTTGGACAGTTGATATTCCCGGATTTTGTTTTTTCATAGATGGTGTAGCTTCTTTCCCCATCGTAAATAATTACCAAAACGGGCATGATCTTAATATTATTGAAATCATAGGTAATGTTCATGAACATCCAGAATTATTACAATCAATATAATATTATGGCTGGCTTAAAATGGGAAACTGTAGATAGCACCACTGAAACCATCAGTAGGGCTAAAATATTCGGAGGCTGGTTGGTATCCGCTGTTAATGATGTAAGAAGTCCAGTAAATAATGGGTATAACCAACCTGACTACCCAACTGGATATGAATGGAGAACATCAATAACATTTATTCCTGATCCTAATCATGAATGGAAATTGGATCAATAAACATTAATGCTGTTATGAAAGCAAGATACTTAAAGAAGCTCCTTAATAATACCGGATACACGGTAGCATTCTATAGAACCTATATTGGTATTGGTAGTCCACTATGTCATGATTTAATTAAGGTGGATATAGATGTAATGAAAACCACATACGCATTAGATACGTGGAGAAAAGGCCGTGAATCAGTACTGCATCATGAAGAACTAACATTTATATGGGATAAGCTAAATGAATTAATTGAAACCGGTGAAATAAAGGATATTATTTCAGGGAATGATGAAATTTCAAACCCTCTTCCCGTATATACTGTGTATAAAGGAGAATTAATATCTACATTCACTGATGCATATGGATGGCCTAATGTAACTATAGAAGGGTATTTAATGCATGATAATGACTATTTCAAAACAGAGCAAGAGGCTTTACAATATGGAATTAGTGATCTTGAGTGGGGTAAAAAATATGCTATTGATACGCTAAAAGATTTGAATGAAATAAGATTAGCAACTAAAAATAGGATTAAAGACTACCAATGTAAAATAGCTAACCTAAAACAATTAAAAAATTAATTATGGCACGAACAAAAAAAACTATAGCAACAAATGTTCCTACAGTTAAAAGAGGAAGAAAGAAACACATTACAGATAATGAAGTAGATCTACTTGGTATTATAGTTCAGTCATTAGAAGGAATGTCAGAAGATGGAAAACACAGAACAATGAAGTTCTTAGTAAGTAAGTATAATATTTATTTATTCGGAGAAAATATTTAATATATTATGACTAAAAAAAAGCCCGGAAAACATTTGAAGTTTTATATGGACTGTATGGAAAACGGTAAAATGCCACATTGTGGATTATGCATTGCTGCTGAAGAAGGTATTATTAGTGAAACTTTGTTACGTTTATTTGAACCATCCGTTGAATTAAACTTATTTAGAAAAAATATTTATTTAGTATTTTGGGCAAGTGGGTCTTACAAGGCACTCGCATGGAAGTTTACAGAATTACGTCAAACTATAGTATTATTAATGGCATGTCAAAATAATGAATTATGAGTGAAAAAAGATGGGAAAATACAGAAGCATTTATAATTACTTGTAAAGTTTTTCATTGTATAGTTGAAGCTAAAAAGCAATTAGAATATCCTATAACACACTTCTTTTCTATAGAAGATGTTAATACACTTCAGGATATGTTAAAAGAACAAGGATATGCAATCCAAAAAATCAACCATGAAAAAGAAACAAATACCTGATACTTCACGTGAGGCATTTAAAAGCCTTGACCCAATAAAACTTTCAGAAACATACAGAAAGATCCTGTATTCTATTTCTAAATTAGGAGAATGTACTACAGAAGAATCAGCAGCATTCCTTAAAATAGATCATTCTAAAGTATGGAAACGATACAGTGAATTAGCTAAAATGAATCTCATCTATAGGCCCGGTAATAAGAGATTATTGCGTTCTGGCAGGAATGGATTTACATGGAGGCTTACAACTAATGCTATCCCAACCACTCAGGCTGCCGAAAAGGCTTTACGTGGCCCTGCAATTGTCGATTATTCCAGAAAATTAATTATAACAAATGTAGACTCTTCTACACAAATTGATTTACTATAAATAAAATACTATGCACCCAGTACATTTTGAAGGAGCCATAGAAATAAAGAAGCCAAAAGACATGACAGATGAACAATGTATGTCACTTTGGGCTAAACATGGATTTGGTAAGCTAATGCAGGTGATCGAAATGAAACAACAAGATATAGATGTTATTTTACCGGGCGTTGTAGCAGGCGTTGACGCGGACAATTACCCATACTTCCTAACCGCATGGAAGCCTTCATATGAAGATTTGCAAGCATTGAACAGGGGCGAACCTATTTACGTAAAAACTTTATCTAAGCAATTACCCCCTATGGCCTTATTCACTCTTGATGAAAACAAAGAAGGAAACTTTTAATAAAAACAAATGGAAAAGAAATTACAGGATTATTTGCATTATTATATTGGTTGTAAAGTTCAAAAAGATTCATTCGCTTTGGATTACCCAACTATTGAAGGGGTTCATGGTGATACAGTGATTATTTCCAAGTATCCATACAGAACGCCAAATTGCGATAAAACATTTATCCGGCCCAGAATATGGCATAGTATATCATTTGTAAAGCCAATCCTTCGCCGGTTGGAGGATATATCAAACGATGAATGGCTGGAAATAGAATGTGAAACATCTATAGCCCCTGACGCAATTGGCTCTTACGGAGTAAGAGAATCAATCATGACAATGGAAACGAGGCACCGGTTTCATTGGACAATTACAAATGAAGTGCTAATTATCCTAAGGAAAAGAGGCATAGACGTTGACGAGCTTATTAAATCTGATCTTGCAATAGACGCAGCTACACTACCTAAATAAATTAATGTTATGGATATTTCGTACAATGAATTTTTAGAACAAAAAAAGAAAATACATATAAAATCAGGGTTTAAAATTGACTTATCAAACCATTCATATCTTTTCCCATTTCAGAAATTCGTAGTAGAACGCGCTTTATTTAATGGTAAATATGGCATATTTAGCGGTACAGGTACAGGCAAAAGTCGTATGCAAATTACATGGGGAAACGAAGTTTGTAAATACACGAATAAATCTGTTTTAATTTTATGCCCATTGGCTGTGGCAGGTCAAACTATAAAAGAGGGAGAAAAGATTGGGGTAAAAGTTATTAAATATCCAGTAAATGGGATTTTAGAAAAGAATGATCCTATTGTTTATATTATCAATTATGATCAAATTGATAATATTGATTGGTCTTTATTTTCCGGCGTAGCACTTGATGAAGGTTCTATTATTAAAAATGAAGAAGGTATTTATAGAAACAAAATAATTGACTCATGTAAGACCATAGAATATAAATCAATATGGACTGCTACACCTGCGCCTAATGATCCCATGGAAATAGGGAATTATTCTGAATTTCTTGATGTTATGCCTCGTAATGAAATACTTTCTATGTATTTTGTTCATGACGGCGGCGATACATCTAAATGGCGGCTAAAGGGGCACAGTGTTAATATATTTTGGCGATTCGTTGCATCATGGAGTATAATGTTTCAATCTCCAAAAGACATTGGATTTGATAATACAGGTTATGATCTGCCACCACTTAATGTAATTACAAAAGAGATAGTTACTGAAAAAAGGAGCAACGGTCGATTGTATAATGATGTTGCTATTTCAGCAACAAATTTTAATCAGGAATTAAGAATTACTACTTTACAAAGATTATCAGAGGTTGTTCAAATTATAAATGATTCAGATGAAAAATATGTTATTTGGATAAAACAAAACCCGGAAGGAGATTATCTTAAAAAATTAATTCCCGATGCAATTGAAGTGAGAGGTAGTGATTCTGTTGAATGGAAGGAGGAAAAATTATTAGGTTTTGCGAATGGTGATTTTAGAGTATTAATCACCAAAGGTAAAATTGCTGGCATGGGTTTGAATTATCAAATATGCCACAATCATATTTTTGCGGCCCCTGATTTTTCATTCGAAATGGTTTATCAATCTATCAGAAGGTCGTGGAGGTTTGGCCAACTACATCCCGTAAATGCGTTTATTATCACCACCGATACAATGCAAAATGTTATTGAAATATTCAAAACAAAACAAGCGCAGTTTGACGAAATGCAACAAGCAATGATAGTCGCAATGAATGATAAATTTGACAAACAAATGCAAATAGAAAGAGAAAAACTAATAATTAAGGGCAATAATTTCGATATACAATTGGGGGATTGCATTGATTTAATTAAAGAAATTCCAGATGAATCAATAGCATTTTCAATATTCTCTCCTCCATTTGCTGAACTATATACATATTCTGATCAATTAGAAGATATGGGTAATAGTAAAGATTATAAGGAATTTTTATTTGCATTTAAATTCTTAGTAAAAGACTTATTCCGTGTGTTATGGTCAGGTAGAAATGTAGCTGTTCATTGCATGGATTTACCAATTCAAAAAGGTAAAGAAGGGTATATAGGATTAAGGGATTTTAGTAACTACATACGAACTGCATTTGAAGAAGAAGGATTCATTTATCACAGCAGGGTTACTATTTGGAAAGACCCTGTGACAGAAATGCAACGCACAAAGGCATTAGGTTTGCTCCATAAGCAGGTAAAAAAGGATGCCGCAATGTCCCGTGTAGGGTTGCCTGATTATGTTCTTGTGTTTAGAAAGCCAGGCGATCATACGCATCCGGTTAAATGTGATATACCAGTTGATCTTTGGCAAAAATATGCTTCCCCTGTGTGGTATGATATTGATTATGGGAATACTCTTAATGGTCGCGCCGGGAGGGACGATCGAGATGAAAAACATATATGCCCCCTTCAATTAGAAACTATAGAAAGATGTATCCATTTATGGACAAATGAAGGAGACACGGTTTTAACCCCATTCATGGGTATTGGCAGTGAATGTTGGCAGGCATTGAAAATGAATCGCAAAGCAATTGGATTTGAACTAAAAAAAACTTATTTTGATGTGGCTGCTAAAAACTGCAAATCAGCGGAAGATCAAAAAGCGCAAACTTTATTATTTGAATAACCCAATTCCAAACAAGCGCTTATCCCCATCTGGTGAAAAATAATCCACATTTTGGAATAAATATTTTGCTGCCATTAGATGCTGCTACACTACCTAAATAAATTAATCTTATGAATATTGATTTCCAGTTAAACACATATGAACAAGGGAAGCAATTAAAGTTTTTAGGAATTGGGATTAATTCTGGTAGTTATTTCAGATGGGTGTCTTTCAGGAATGAAAGTAGCCCAAAGGATCAATGCAGCTTGGTTCACAGAATTATTTTAACTGAATATGAAGTTGAAGATTATTACGATCGTAGTTATCTAAAAGATGTAGAAGATTTTCCTGCTTTTTCAGTATCTGAATTAGGCATACTTCTACCGGACGTGGATTATAATGAATTCGTTTTGGCTTCTTTCCCTGACGCTGTAATTAATGAAGAAGGTATTGATATCGATCCTTCTTCATTTTCAATATTTAGGGGGCCAAGCGTTTGTCATTTAGAGGCTGAGCCATTTGACAACAAAGTATACCCAACCGAAGCACAAGCAAGAGCAGCGTTTTTAATCTATTGTATAGAAAATAAAAAAATAACAGTAGATGAAATAAATTACCGGTTATCCACAAATAATTAAGTTTTCCCCAATTCGAGTAAATTATTCCATCACTTATTTGACATTCTAAAGATAACCGTTATATTTGTTCCCATTAAGTTATTAGAAATTAGTATCATCACATAGGCCCCCATACGCGATGATATTGGATTAAATGATTTAAAAGGGTTGGCGGGGGTTGCTGACCTTTTTTTATTTCTCATCCACAAAACCACATCATAATCCAATTTATGACCGTTTACGAACGTTTAACCGCTTTTACGGCTTCTACAGGGTTTAAATTCAACCCAGATTTCAGAAAATATATTGGTGTATTAGTATCTAAAAAATGGACTGACCAGGGTGGTTCAAAAGACCAACTTGATTGCATCCAAATAACAGAAGATACTGGAAAAACATGGATGGTATTGGACTATCCGACATCATTCAAAGAAGATATTGACAGCGTTATCATAGCATTTGTAAAACGAATAACCATACCCAAAAACATTACTGGAAAACCAATTCAAAATCCTGCCCATCCAATTTCCTATGCCTCTGATCCTCCAAAAAAACGAACGCGAAAGCCCATACAAGCCACTCCACAACGTGAATACACCGGCAAAAAGATAAATAAAAATTAAATCCAAAACCCTTATCAACCCCACATGGCACGACCTAAAAAAAAAGGAGTTGATTACTTCCCTCATGACTGTGTTACCGGCAAGACTATATTCATACTTGAACAGAAGTTTGGTAATGACGGCTATGCGTTTTGGTTTAAACTATTAGAATTTCTTGGTACGAAAGAGGGCCATTATTTGGATTGTAATAATTTGGAAGATATGGAGTTTCTACAGGCTAAAACCCATCTTGACGAATTTATGATTCATAAAATACTCGACACATTATCCAATTTAAATGCCATTGATCGGGAATTGTGGCAAAAAAGAGTAGCATGGTCGCAAAAATTTGTAGACGGAATATCCGACGTATACGAGAATAGGCGTACAGAAACCCCGTCTAAGCCTAATTACTACATAGTTTCTACAGACGATAACAAACCTAAGGCTCAATTTTCGGAAGATCCTACATCGAAAAGTACACAAAGTAAAGTAAAGGAAAGTAAAGGAGATTATGTAGAAGAAGATGGAGATTCCGGTAAAACAGAAATTAGCCCAGTTGGTACCGATTTGGCTGTTGATACAGCAAGAATAGTATGGAGTGATCAGAGATGGCGAGAGCAGTTGTGTATGGCTCATACAATGCCGGAAAGCGATCTTAAGAAATGGATGGCCCAATTCAATGCTTCTGTTTCTAATGACGCAATACAAGGATTTAATGAAGGGAAGTATAAAAAGATGTTCGGCGGTTGGTTAAATACACAAAAGGGGAAAGGGTATAAAATAACAGAAAAATTACCTAATGGGTCACCTTTACTTAAAAAACTTAGTTAATGTTTCAAAAATACATTCATTACAATCTTGACATTGAAGAAGCGGTAATAGGTATCTGTTTGCTTGAAAAAGAGGCTTTCGGTAGAACATTTGGTCTTATTGACGTAGAAAACTTCTATTTAGAAGGCAATAAGATTGTATATGAAACGATGAAGGAGATGTACAATAATTCAGTTCCTATTGATTTGTATACAGTTGCAGATTATTTATTTAATCGTAAAAATACGCCCGAAATAAATATGTATGCTACGCCGTACTTCCTAATGAAGGCCACTAATGCGGTTTGTTCATCTGCCAATGTAGAGTATCATTGCATGGTTATAAAACAGCTATGGATGGAAAGAGAATTAATTAAATTAACTCATGGGGGTGTTAAATTAGATGGAGATTTAAGCGCTAAAGTAGCGACTATAAGCCGCGCACTTCAAAATATAAATCAAAGTAATCACGTAAGCGAATGGATGGATATGACCGAGGTTATGTTTAACATTGTTAAGCATCAGGAGCACATGGAGAAAACAGGAGGCAAAGGCGTCCCAACCGGCATACGCGCATTGGATGCCGAAAACGGCGGCTTCTTCCCCGGACAAATGGTTGTTATAGGTGCGAGGCCAAGTGTCGGCAAATCGGCTTTTATGGGGCAAATGGCGCTTGCCATGGCTAAAGCTAATTACACTGTTGGGATTATTTCGCTTGAAATGAACAATACTGAAGTTGGTGCAAGGCTATCATCTATTGAAACTGATATAAACTATCGGACTATTTATCGTAATCTTTATCGGGATGAAGATCAAAAGCGACAATGGTACGAACGTATGCAGGATTATTTAAATCTTCCAATTTTTATAAGTGATGCTACAAGAGTTAATTCGGTTGATATTAAAGCTAAAGCTCAGAAATTAAAGCATCAACACGGATTAGGGTGTTTGATGATTGATTATATGCAACTTATTTCAGGAGATAATTCCCAACGTGGAAGAACAAGAGAGAATGAAGTAAGCGAAATAAGCCGAAATATAAAATTAATGGCAAAGGAATTAGAAGTACCTGTGATTGTGCTGTGCCAATTAAATCGCATGATAACTCATAGAACAGGGGCTAATCGGTATCCTATGCTTTCGGATTTAAGAGAATCGGGAGGTATTGAACAAGATGCTGATGTAGTCGGATTTATACATAGGGACTTTCTTTTAGGAGAAGCATATGCCGTAGATGAAAATGGAAATTCAACGGAAGATAAAGCCGATTTTATTATTCGTAAATGGCGTAGCGAAGCATCTAATATACATATTCCATTATTTTTTGATGCGCCTAAAATGCAATTTAAAGAATTGGATAGATATGGTAAGGTAGATCATTGGAAGCCAGAAACAGAACATTTTCAAGATACAAATCCTTTTTAATTATGATACCAGCAAAAGATTTTATAGTTGTTGAATTTGATTTACTTGCAAGATTTATAAGGAAAATAACATTAGGAGAATTTAATGAACGTAGGAAAGAAGAATTTAAGCGCGGTCATTTCTTTAAATATTTAATGTTAATGGGAGTGTTTGAAACAGAAAAAGAAGCTAATGAGTTTATGTCTGAATTTAATGATATTGACGAGTTGATAAACAAAGTTTTGAAAATAGATGAACCATTTTGATATTATTTTATAAATGAAAACAACTCCTTAATTAGTAGCTAAACTGATCTTTGCAAGTTCGCAACTTAGATACTTTGAGCAGCAATGTTTAATAGAACCAAATGATGAAATGCATGATATAGTAATAAAATGGCAGGTGAAAGTAGATGAGGTATTATGTTTGATGGGGATGGAGGAATTTATACCTTTAAAAACGCTCATAGAAACAATTAAACTTAATGAGTATGAAAAAATATAGACCCTCTAATGGGACGGAAGGCGAAGGGTTTATTGATCACTTTTGTTACAATTGTATTAACGGCAAATATGAGCATACGAGAGACGTAAACGATAAGCCTTGTGATATTCTTACCAGATCCTTTATGAACGATGTAAAAGACAAAGAATATCCTGAAGAATGGACATATGACGATTTTGATAAGCCAACTTGCACAGCATGGAAGAAATGGGATTGGGGAAGAGATGATGACGGAAATTTCATTAACCCGGAACCGTCCCCACCAGATGATCCAAACCAATTATGTTTTCCTTTCCTGTTCGATGAATTACAAATACCTAAAATATCAAAACAAAAAGTAGTATGAATTTATTAGAATTCCATGATGAAGAAATGTATGTTCTTGTATCACCGGATGGGAATTGGCAAGCTATGACCCTTGCGCCTGATTTTGCTACTTGTGTAGCACAAATGAGAATGTTACATAAAGCTAAAATGTGTGAATCATTTCATGAATTAGTTAAAGTGAGAGGATTTGAGATATTACCGGTTAAAGTAACCGTAAAAGAAAATGGAACAGCAGAAGAGGGATTTAAAAAAGCAAAACAAAAACTATAAATCAAACAACAAATGCGTAGATTATTCTTATTTACTTTCTTACTTATAGCTGCTTCAGCATGGACGTGGGCTATTAAAATAACTTATCCTCCACCGGCAGAAAGATATTCAGTAACGTTACCCCTCCAAAATTGGGTTCAAATAACCAATGAACTTGAATACATCAAAGGGCAGTTAAAGCAATCCGATCTTCCCGCAAAACAAGTAGCCTTTATGTCCGATAGCCTTTTAACTCCCTTACAAAGCATTATCGGTACTCAGGTAAATGCAGCATTACAAGCAGAACAAAAGAAAGATAGCACTAACCATAAAAAGAATTAATATTGGATTTAATAAACGTAAATGGTGGCATTTAAAAAACAATCGTTCGATTCATATCGAAGTCGCTGGCTGGCGTTCCCATCCTTCAATCTACCTTAGAGTAGATGGTGATGAGAGAGAAGTTACATTTCATATAGCACTGGGAATAGGTTTTTGGATTTCTTTTGAAAGATTCTTGCCTAAATCATGTTATCCTACTTATGAAAGTTCTTACGGAAACGGAAGATTACCCGAAGAACGGGAAATATCGTTAGCATTTCATGGCGGCGGTTTTTGGTGGAATTTCTGGGTATCTGAAGAATGGAGTAGCTGGACTAAGAATAAAACATGGAGAAAAGGATGTTGGCATATAGTTGATTGGATAAAAGGGAAACATAAGTATGAATCTAAGGAGTTAGAACGAAGCCAATATATTCTGCCTTTCTTTGAAGGTAATTATAACATTGAGGTTATAAAATCACAAAGGATAGACAAATGGGCCAGATGGCCTACGCGAAAAATGTTTAGTTGGGAAGTAAAGTGCGGATATTACAAAGATGGCAAATTCATTGAAAGACCTATCCCAGTAGAAGGCAAAGGAGAAAATAGTTACGATTGTGACGAAGATGCAACATATTCTATGTACTTCCCCGGACACCCATATAAAAAAGAAATTAAAACAGCATACGATGCTGCACTTTATTTTTGGCATTCAATGATGAAGAATAGAGAAAGATACGGTTCGGCTAAGTGGTTACCAGAGAAGTATAAAAGTAAATCATTGGAAGTACTAAAATGAAAATAAACTATAAAAATACCGCGTTGTCATTTTTGGAAAATCCAAAAGACTTCCCAATGCATACGCCTGATGTATATAATAAACCAATGACAACTGCGCAGGACTTGAAACTAATGTATGGGTTAATGGATCAATTTTCAGAACTAGAATTTGTTGAATACTTCAATAAGAATATTCAATATATCACGCAACCATTTTATGATGCATATTGGCGGTCAAAAAGCAAATTAAAGGATGTTGTTTTGAATACTCCAATGGATGATTCGGGTACTTTAATTTTACAATGGCCTCACCACACACAAACGTTGTTTTACAAAGTAAAAAGTAATGGAGATGGGAATACGGATGGATTAGAAGCCTTTATTATAATGTTCACAAAAACTCCAAAAAATGACAGCTTTGCGCTGGATGTCGCAATATGGCTTTCTAAGCAAGAGCATGAAATAATGGATATTATATGGAAGGGATTTATTGACGACGGGCGCGATCTCGCATGGTGGGTTGCTGAACTAATGTTATTCAAAACATTCTTGTCGTATGCCGAAGTAGAAACAAAAGTAGTTAATGCGAAACGTCGGGAACATCATTTAGGCACTAAATATATAAACGAAACTAGTTATAAGGTAAATGTATTAGATTCTACGTACTTTACTACAATATCAAGAACAGAAGGGTTTGGCGTTCGTGGTCACTTCAGATTACAACCGTGGGGGCCGGGACTTACCCAAAAAAGATTACAATGGATAGCCGCCTATGAAAAAGACGGATATACAAAACGTGCCAAAGTTTTAACCCAATAAACAATCTATCGTATGAATATGGATGGATATTTAAAACGAAAAGACATTCTACTAAACACTCCCTTCAAAATAGATTCTACAGGTAAAGGATATTTCATTGAAGGAGATAAACAATACACAAGAGAAGAATTTCACCGTCTTTATCCACTACCCATTTCCCTAGTTAGCAACAATAAGCCCAACTATGATGGAACTAATAATTATTTATACATAGATTAAATTTTTTATAATTAAAAAATATGCACCCAATTAAATGGATAATAAAGTATGGAAAGCCGCCCCCTAAATATTTTTTATTAGGTATGCTTAAATGACCTCAGGTTTTTATGCGGATATGATCCTGAGGTTGTTTTTTTAAATTAAACCATAATCAATTTAATGCCTAAGATTTTATATAAGTTGGCTTCGAGGGAACGTAAGAATAGACTGTTTGCAACCATTGACAATATACTAGCAATGGTGAGACATTATGATTTCGAAATACTATGTTCATTTGACAATAACGATGATACGTATAACAATCCGGAGTTTTTAACACAACTGAACAGGTACCCAAAGGTTATCTATCGGTTTGGAGATAACACATCAAAGGTAATGGCAATAAACGCCAATATTGATGCGGTTCCTAATTTCGATATTTTGGTTACAGAATCAGACGACCAATTATGGACTCACGAAGGCTTTGATTTAGAGATAATAAAGGCTTTTGAAACTTATTTCCCCGATTTTGATGGTTTAGTTCATTTCCCTGATCAAATCGCTGGTGAAAGATTAGTCACTAAATCTATTGTAGGAAAAAAATATTACGAAAGATTCGGGCATACATATTTCCCAGACTACGAATCAGTTTGTTGTGACAACGATCAAATGGAGATAGCTATAATATTGAAAAGATATGTTTTTATAAATAAGGTAATGTTTAATCACAATCATGTTGTTTGGAAACTATCAGAATGGGATGACTTGTACCGAAGGAATGAATCGCCAATGCATTACGTAAAAGACGGCGAGCTATTAAAAGAGCGACGTAAAAATAATTTTGGTCTTAATCCATAACTGCTATATATTCGCTATAGACTTTTACTGTATCATGCAAAATCATTTTAACATAACTCCCCGACACAAATATATCTCCACTATCATGGTGCAGGTAAAAGTCTATTTGTGTTTGGGGATTTTTGTTTTCTTATGAGTTCTAATTTAGAAGTCGAAATCTGGCTTCCTGTTCTTCAGGCAGAAGGACTAGAAATAAGCAATTTTGGATCAGTTAGATCATATAAGGGGGTGGGAGTTAAACCTAAGATTTGTAAGGAAAGTCATCCAATCATCGATAGTAAAGATTCAAGAGGTTATTGTCATTTTGTTTTTTGTAAATCAGAAATAAAAAAAACATTATATGTGCACAGGGAAGTTGCAAAATTATTTGTTCCCAATCCATTTAATTATAAAATAGTCAGGCATTTGAACGATATAAAAACCGACAATAGGGCTATTAATTTAGCATGGGGGACACATAAAGATAATAGAGCAGATGGAATAAGAAATGGTAAACATTTCCACCAAGAAGGGATTAGGCCTGTGCAACGTAAGCTGAATGAAGAAATAGTAAGAATAATATTTAATTCGCCAAAAAACAATAGTGAACTTGGTAGGGAATACGGGGTTACAGAAAGTACGATTTCCAAAATAAGAATAGGTAGGGGATGGAATCATGTAACAGGATTACCAAGAATAAAATAGCAATATAGTGAGTCTTCTTTTAAAATACGCCACCAGAAATAGACCCAAACTCTTCTTAGAGACATTGGAGAATATAACCAACACTATATCTACCAAAGAGTATCAAATTTTAGTATCGCTTGATAAAGACGATTCAGCTACATTGGCTTCAGAGGTTTTAGAAAAAGCGTACCAATTCCCCAACGTTAAAATAAAAATAGGCGAACCAATATCAAAGGTTGCGGCCATTAATAGAGACTTTGAACATGCTAATCCGTGGACGTGGTGTGTTACAATGTCGGATGACATAAAATTCATACAAAGTGGTTGGGATGGAAAAATGTTAAATGATATAAGAGGCGAATGGGGTAATAGTACAGACTTCTTTGCCCACTTCCCGGATGGCTTCGTAAATGAAGCAATCCCCACCTTAAACGTATGTGGCTACGATTATTTCATGAGGGACAAGTTTACATATCATCCCGTGTATTATTCAGTGTCATGCGACGTAGAGGCCATGTATACTGCACAAATGAGAGGCCGTTACAAATATTTCCCAACGATTTATTACAACCATATCCACCCCGGAAATATATCAGGAATGCCCAATGATGAAACATACCGAAAAAATAACCCACTAGGAGAGATTGATACAGCTACTTACTTCGAAAGAATGTCTTACGGTTTTTATGTTGAAAACCCCGTTTTTATGCCGGAAGAGGTAAAGTTTTACATGAATAAACGATTAAATACGCAGAAATGATAAAATTGTCTTTGCTAATACTCACTACTGACAGTAGAAAGATGTGGATGGATAGGATGGAGTTTATTACTAGATGGCAGATAAGACAATTAACCAATCCAGATGAAGTAGAAATAATAGTAGTAAAAGATAATGGCGAAAAGACAATAGGCGAAAAGAGGAACATGGCTATGGATCAGGCAAGAGGGATAGCGGTTAGCTATATTGACGAGGATGACATTATCTGTGACGGCTATATACAAAGGGGTATTGATTTCGCCAATTCTGACAAGGATGTGGCTTCATTAATAGGGCTATATTTTGCAAATGGCATTTATGACAGGCCGTTCAAGCATTCATTAATATATGATAATTGGGAAACAAAGCCTAACCTATACGAAAGATGCCCCAACCATTTGAACTTTGTAAAAAGAGAATTAATAAAAGATATTAAATTTGAACATAAGAATTTTGGTGAAGATGGAACAGCTTCTCTTCTTATCCGGGACAAAGGAATACTGAAAACAGAATATGAAATAAATCAATGCCTTTATCTTTATTTCGCAAGATCAAAATAATATGAAATATTATCCAATAGTAAAAAAATGGTCTAAAATAAAACCGTTTATAAGTACAAAAGAAGTACAAGATATACTTGTGAGGGATTTTAATAAATTCACTTACGGTAGATGGCATCAACAGTTTAAACATGGGATGTTGCCGCGTGAATTTGAATCATGTGACTGGGATTGTGGAAGGAAGGGAAGGCAGCCAGAATATTGGAAATACGTAAAGCATGCGGCTTGCTATTGGCTTGTAAATTTCAATTTGAAACTAGCTATGCTAACTGAACCGCAAAGGAATTGGAGGATAGTTACAGGTGATGGTCACGCAACTGTTTGGGATGGAGAAGAAACTTTATTTGATATGAACTTTCTATCATTGCAAGTACCGCCAAATGAAGCATGGGAACTAGCCAATAAAAATGGCCGGAAATTAATTCCGGGTAAATTATTAAGAGTTTATTACGCAGAATGGGTTAAACTTGAACATACTAAACCAGAAGAAGTGATATTAAATTAATTATGAAAATACTATCTTTCAGCATTTTCGGTTCACGCCAAACTAACAAAGATAATTTTTGGCTATTTGCCACGTACATGCGGACTCTTTATTGGAATATAAGAATGGCAAAACTTTTATATTCCGATTATCTTGTTCACTGTGAAATAGATAGTGGTACATTCAGTGATTACGATAACATATTCTACGGATTAAAAGATCACTACGGTATCTCCTTCTCAATTAATGAGGATATGCCATTGTGTATGAAAATGTTATGGCGTTTAAAACCAATATTCTGGGACAATGCCGACACGGTAGTTTCACGAGATGCTGACGCAATCCTGACGATGCGGGAACGAAAATGTGTGCAGGAATTTATCAACTCAGGAATGACAGTACATGCTATAACAGATGATCCAATGCACGGAACTGGACTGATGGGTGGGATGTGTTCTTTCTCCGCAAAGCCATTACGTGAAAAATATGGAACATGGGAGAACCTACTAAGTAAATCACCTATTCAAATATCAGGGCACGGAACCGATCAACAGTTCATGAATGCTGTCCTTTATCCTGAATACAAAAGTCAAATGTTCTGTCATTATTTGAATGGGGAAAAAGGGAATGGGGAAGCGATAGTAAAGAACGAAATTGCTAATGTCGTATTGGAGGGTGTGAATCCGGCGTTATGGGAAAGCAATCTTTGTTGCAGGCACATAGGTAGTGCTGGTGTGGTAGAATTTGAAACACGTAGGTTTTTTTTCAGGCACGACAAAGAAACCGGCTTTGAAGAAATAGCTAAAAGGTATCCAGCAATATTTCCGTGGTATATAAATCAATAATGAATGAAAAGAGCAATAGTGGTATCAACCAATTATGATGATAAATATCTTTTCTTCTTACCTATTATTTGGTGGGCATGGAAGAAAATAGGATGGGATGTTATATGTATGATGCCAAATCGGGAAAGTAAAAAGAAGGATTTTGTTTTAGGTCAGATAACGGATGGCCTAATAATTATTCCATTCGATTGCTCAAAAGAAAACGAAGTTCTTTGCACGCAATGCTCTCGTTTGTATGCTGGTAATTTAGCCATCCCCGAATATGATGTTCTCCTTACCAGCGACATAGATATGTTACCCTTATCTAATTATTGGAGCCAGGAACCGGATAAGATAACAGCATACGGTAAAGATTTATCTGACGAACATTTCCCAATTTGTTATTTGAGTGCCTCACCGGATAAATGGAGAGAATTAATGTCTTTGAGTGGCAATGCATCAATGGACATGGAAATTGATCTTGACTATTATTGCAGCATTACATCAAATCAATGGACTATAGACCAACTAATTCTAACGGATAATCTATCAAATTATTTAAGTGAGATTGTTTATGTTGATCGAGGCAAATCGCCTCATTCAGATTATCCAATAGGCCGCATAGATCGTTCAGCATGGATAGCAAGCCACAAAGAAACGGAAAGGATAGATTGCCATTTATTAAGGCCGGGGTTCACATCTGAAAATTGGCCCTTAATTTTAAACGAAATAAAGGAGAACCTTAATCCTACTGAAGAAGAATTGATCTGGTTAAATGAGTATCGTAATAAATATATTTCAATGTTATGATAGATCTGCAAAAGGCTAATGAATGGCAAAAACGTGATGAAGAAACTGGATTATTATTTCCGTGGTTGGTAGAATCATTTCTTGAAGAATTAAAAACATGGGATTTAAAAAATAAAAAGGTATATGAGATCGGATTGGGCGCGAGCACGGTTTGGTGGAGTAGGGAATGTATGGAATTATACGGTGTTGATAATAATAAAGAATATTTTCAGTCTTTATGTGATTTCTTTGACAAGAATGGAGATGGAAGTTTGATGAGAATGATAATAGGAGTAAGAGAAAAAAAGGAGGATTACATAGGATATATTACGGTTGGATTTGATCTTTATGATATAATTATTGTAGACGGAGATCCCGTTGAATGGAGAGACGATTGTATTAAAGCAGCGTTGAATTGTATTAATAAAGGAGGCAAACTTATAGTTGATAATTGGCTCCAACCATCCGTATGGATGGCATCCGAAGAAACGCAGGCTTTATTACGGGACTACCCGAGTAAAATATATAAACAGGAATCACATCCTGATTGGCAAACAGCAGTATTTGATATAATATGACGAAAGATCAATTTTTAAGGGATGTTTCAGGGTGGAATAATCACCTACCGCTTCTATGGCTGGGATTGGAAGATACCCAACATAATAAGCACCCTGTAATTGAATTTGGATCTGGCTTAGGATCAACGCCTATCCTGAAACAATATTGTAAAGATGCTGGCCGTGAATTTTTATCCTACGATAACAATGCTGAATGGGCAGAACAAATGGGTAGCATTTTAATTCCTAATTGGAGTACGGCAGAAATTTATAAAAGAAGTTCTGTTATTTTGGTCGATTGTGCCCCCGGCGAATCAAGACACGAAATAATGGCTATAATGAAAGACAGGGCTGATATAATTATCGTGCATGACACCGAAAAAGACGGTAGCGGTAATTATTTATATGAAAAAATATGGCCGCTTTTTAAATTTCGGATTAATTTGACCGGCGGGAGCACATGGGCAAGTGCAGTAAGTAATACAATTGATTTATCTATATTTGTAGGCAATGAATTTGGTCAATATAAAGTAACTTCTTGAAAACATTAGTAATAATACGCACTTGTAAACGGGATGATTTTATTTCATACTTATGTTATAAATCATTCGTTATACATATGGATTGTGATGTGATATTCTTAGCTGAAGAAGGAGATTACAAATGGATGCCGAAAGCTAAAAGACAAATAATCTATCGACCATTCTGTGATAACTTTGGAGGTAAGAGTAATGTGATAACGTACTTAGAGCAGCTAAAGAAAATAAATACTGAGCAGTACGACAAAATCATTTTAAGTGATGCAGACATAGTGATTGACAAAAGCCCATTGAGTGAAAAGTATGATTTTGGTGGAATATTGGATGTGAATAATAAAAGACATTATTCAGGGCAGCTATTAATTTTCAGCCGATGGTTATTCGATAAAGTGTTGCATTATGAAAACTATAACGATATTTTTAAGATAGTAGATGAAAATGGATATTCAATAGCAGACGATACGATATTCAGTTATGTAGCGACAGCGTATACAGAAAATATATTTGATTTTAATGGGAAAGGATTTTGGAGACACGAGAAATATTATCACGTAGAAAAAATGTGGCCGACCAATGAGTAAAAAAGTATTGCATTTCAGATTAGATGCACCCCAGTATAGTAGTGAATTTATGCGTAGGGGATTTATTGAAGCAGGGTATGAATATCATGGTATCAATTGGCAGCAGGTAAAATTTGATGAAGGGATATTGGGATTTCAAGCGAGGGCTATTCAAGCTGCTAATGAAATTCAACCTGATTTAATCTTTATTCATATTCAATCCCCAGGTGTTCTGGATATTGAAACATGTCAGGAATTATCTACTATAGGGTTTACTTGTCTGTATACATTTGACGTGCGCGATGACGTTGCATGGATGAAAGAATTGGAGCCGTATCTTAACATGATATTAGTCGCCGATGGCGAAACTGTAAAAGAGTTTCCTATTGATAAATCATTTGTGCTACAAAGTTCTTGTGATATGGGAATGTATTATTCAATTAATCATTGCAATGTAGATGAATTAAGTTTTGATGAGTTTAAAAAAGAATTTGGGAAAATACTTAGTAAAGAAGGTCTCAATGAAGTTTCATTGCTTAATCAAAAGGCCAGAAATGCATCAACTATTCAAGTAGGAAGGCTATCTGAAAAGATATATACAAAAGACATATGTTTTATAGGGTCTAATTATGTAAACACGAATTTAAACTTTCCGTTGGCCGAAGAGCGGTTTAATATGGTAACCGAATTAAAAAAAGAATATGGAGATAGGTTTTTATACAAGGGCATGAATTGGTCAACAAGTGAATATGTTTCTCCCGCTAAAGAACTTGAAATATACAATACAAGCAAAATAGCGATATGCCATAATAACTTTTACAGGGAGGGATATAGCTCAGACCGTATCTGGAGGATATTAGCTTGTGGATGCTTTAGTTTGACTAAATACTTTCCCGGAATCGAGGGCATGTTTGAAGTGGGCAAGCATTTGGATTGGTGGAGAACCATAGACGAGCTAAAATTGAAAATAAATTACTATATTAGTAATGATGAAGCAAGGGCGCGAATAGCAGATGCGGGGCACAGGCATTTTCTTATGAATCATACATGGATGGATAGGGTTATAGAATTAGAGCAATTAATCAAAAAATCAAAATCTGAAACATATGGAGCAGCAGCCGGAAATACCATGCCGTGAAGTCCATAAGGTCAACGGAGTGGTGCCTACATCAGATATGGTAGATTTAGACGGAAAGACATGTGAGTGCGGCAGATTGGTCTTTTATAAGCAAAGGTGCAATTGTCCAGATAATGTTACTTCTACCTTTGAGTTAAAAAGCCAGCCGAACCCCAGCTACGTTCCACAATAAATTACTGCAATTGATAAATCCCCATGCAAAAATTAAAGTTTGAGCTGATTTGCGAAAATTTCGATCTTTTTTTCGAAAATAATATCTCAGACTTATCAGAACGGCAAAAAGAAGAAATCCCACGAGAATTGCTGTTTAAAATGTTTCGAAGGGGAGGCCAATTCAAGGCAAAAAGTACTTCTAAGTTATCTTTCATTAGCAAATTATATGTCCTTTGGCGTGTTATAAAGAAGCGCTGGTTTATTGTTGTAGAGGATGAAGAAAACGGAATGTCGGTAGACCAATTCGTACGATTTAAAGAGATGCAGGAAGATGAAATACCAGATTCACATTCGGCAGATATGCTATTAACGCCGGGTACATTTGTGTTGGCAGACAAGGATTTATCAAATGCTTTTTCTTATCTTAATCACCTTTCAACATCAAGTGCTTATAATTATTTAATTAAGACAAAGAACGATCTTTTAGTAAAAAAAGATACTGGTACCACTTTTAATCGAGAGTGTACCACTTTCCCAATTAGGGAATGGAAAAACCAAGTCATTGAAATCGCTAATTTTCTAAGCCACTATGAAGCAAACAAAAAGAATTTCGTGATGACAGTAGGCTTAACGATACCAGAATGGTTAGTATTGATTGCTATTTATAATGGAGAAGAAATGATTAGTAGTCAATTATATAAGAATATTTATAAATATGCATATAATTCAAGTTCAACTCAGATTAAGGTGGCGTTTGGAATTTTACAAAACAAAGGATATATAAACAAAATTGGCTTTAAAAAAGGAGCAAAAATAAAAATAACCCCATTAGGAATGGATATAGTTAATAAAATTTTGAGTAAATATGCCTTAAATTACTGAAATTATAGTCAGTTTTGATATATAAAAAACCATGTTTTTAGCTCAAAATGACATTTCACGTGGAACATTGTGAAACAATTATGGCAAAAACTAAAAAAAATAAAGATAATATTATATTAATTGGAGATGGAGACTTATACGAATATGCGCTCCCTAAAATGCCTTCCGATGAAAAACTCATTGAAGGATATAACTTAAAGCGCCATGACCAGATATGGAGGCGGCCAGAAATTAAGGATGTTAGGAGGATGACAGAACGGGATAGAATTGAATACATTTTTGGGATGCGGGATAAGTGGTTAAACGGGCATTGGATGTTTATTGACGGGGAGCCGGTATGGATAACAGGAATGCATTGGGATTTTCTGGTAATTAATAAGTTTGATTTCGGTTATGCCGATTACCTTGAACAGCAACGATTTGACTTCTATTTCAGGGATTTAGTCCGGAAGGATACCAATAGTTACGGGAAAGCAATTTTAAAATGTCGCCGGTGCGGGATGACTGCCGAAGAAATTGAGGAAGGCATATATACTTTATTGGAAGATGAAAACTCAAATATTGGTCTACAAAGTAATGAGTACAAGAAATGCCTTTCTACGTTAATGCATCCTTTAGTTAATACTTATCTTTCGCGCCCCCGATGGATGCGGGAAGAATTTTATTCCCCAAATGGGAAAAAGCCACGAAATAGTCTTGAATTAATATCAAATAGGGTTGATATTTTAAATGAACCTAATGATGAAGATATTCCATTGGGGGGTATGGCAACTCCTTATCCAACTACTCCGGCTGCAATGGATGGAACTAAGAAGCGATTGATAATTCAGGATGAAAGTTTTAAGTGGACTACCGCCGACCCTGAAGAAACTCTTGACATTAATAAAAAGTGCGTAGTTGAATACGGTATTAAAGGGAAGGTTGATGTTCTTTCGACGATGGGAGATTCAGACGACTACCTGAACGCCGTGAAGAAAGGCTGTAAAATAATTTTAGATAGTAACCCAAAAGTACGCGACCAAAACGGTCGAACAACGAGTGGTCTTTATGAATGGTTTGTAGGTGCTATCCATTCTGCTGATATTCCACAAGAACATAGAGATCCAGCCTATACAAGATTCGGAAAGATTAACCGGGATAAAGCAGAGGCGTATATTTGGGGCGAAGTGAACAAGTACGACAAAAATTCAAAGCAATATGTATTTGCCCTTCGCCGGTTGCCGATTGAAAAGAAACATGGATTGATGGCAGCTACGGATAAAGTATATTTCCCCATTATCCGGATGGAAAGCCGTATTCAGGAATTAAAGCAAATGCCACGAGATCGAAAGCCGTATGTTCGTGGAAATTTACTGGAAGATAAGAAAGGGAAGATATATTTTGAAGAAGATATAGAAGGTTTATGGCTCGTGGCGGTTCATCCTTACTTTTCAGTGGATAAGGGAATAGATACCAGAAACCGGTACCGGTATTACGGAGAAGTTCTTTTCCCACCGGTGAATCCAGAAGGATGTATAGGATATGACCCTATCCGTTACAAGACCGATAATACAACCAGTGATAATTTATCACAGGCATGCGGGATAGTCTATAAAAAGTTTGATTATTTCAATTCAGGGATAGATAATGAATATTGCGCCTTCATGTTGCACCGGCCAAATAATCCAAGGGATGCGCATAAAGAAATAATCAAAGCCTGTAAATATTGGGGTTACCCTTGCATGGCTGAACGGCAAGTAGAAACAACTGAAGAAGAATTTGACGATCATAATATGCTTCCTTTCCTGCTTAAAAATCCAAAAGATGGTAAATGGGGAATATGGACTGATAGCAAGGGGAAAGTGGTAGAAAACGGCTTACAGAATTTGATAACACACTTCGCTGAACCAAAGGATGAAAACGACAAGGATATAGTAGCCACGTTTCCGTTTGATGAAGCATTGATAGATTATAAGAATTTCGACATGCAGAATACAACAAAATCACATGCTACAATGGCAACGATAATGCTGCATGAAGGATTAAAGCAAATAGTATATACAAATGCTACCGATAGCAATGTAGATGCTATGATGAAAAAATTAATGGAACTCAATCCAATTCGACAATAATGAAACCACTAAGAAATACAGTTTTAATAGAAAGATTAGAACAAGTTTCAGAAGAAATGACCAAATCTGGCTTATACATTATGGATGGTAAAAGCCTTGATAATTTTTCTGAGTTTGAAGAAGCAATGTCCGATATAATTTTTAAAAAGCCATTCCAAAAGAATGACCTTACATCAAAACTTATTGAGCATAGCAAAAAGAAACATGGAATACATGATATTGCTCAGGAAGGCAAAGATAACAAGGTATACGACGAAAAAGTAAAGAACATCATAAACCGGGATCAGAAAAATTATGGTCGTGTAGTTGAATCAAGTAGTGAAGCAACTTATTATCAGGCAGGGGATTTAATTTACTTCCGTGGACAATCTGAAATATTGTCCTATTCTAAAGAGGGCAAAGATTATGTATTAGTAGCCGAAAAAAATGTATTAGCTAAAGAATGTGATGGAAAACTAATTCCACATCCTGATTTTGTATTGATAAAGATTTCCAAAGAAAGTAGAGAAAGTCTTTTCAGGAAGCGGATAATTCGTGACGACGGAACACCTGCTTTATTATTTATAACCGTAGATGAAGATACATTGAACGATAGAAAAGCCGAAATATTCGTATCAGCCGGACAAGTTCTTAAAGTAGGCGCGAATGTTGAAAATGTCTTTCCAGACGATACGGCTATAATCCATTATCTTGTAGATAACAACGATGATATTATCGTAGGGTATGATGGGCCAGATAAATTAGTTGTTGTGGATGCCATAACCACACGCCACCAAGATGATAATATAGTGCATGAAAACAGGAAGGGAAATCGAACACAAGCCGTATGGTTCAAAGGAGATTACGACAACCTTTCATCGTTAATAGCTGTAGTCAGGGATAGCAAAATACATCCCCGCGAACCTTTTGTATTATTGGAGCATAAAAGCAACGTGGTAGGAAAGGTAACCCGTAGTGGATTGATATATTATGAAACTGAAATGGTGATTGAGCGGGAAGTGTTATCGGTAGCAAAAGAAAGCACAGAAAACTACGGTATCGTACCATGCATGAAGGTATTAGTTAACGATTTCGATGTGTTTTCAGTAATGATTGATGGTAAAAGATTATCATGTGTAAATGATCAGGATATTATGGCTAAAGTTGATTAAATCGTATATTTGAGTTGTTAAAAACCCGCTACATTATTCAGCAGTGAAGCGGGTTAGCGATAACCTATAACGGGTATTTAGTGGCTGAATCACTGAGTATCCGTTTTTTAATTTTTATGAATGATAACGTTTTTAAACTTTTAGAAAAATATAAAAAAGCTAAAACTATTGAAGAAAAGGCATTGATAGCCATTAAATTGCCTAATTATTATTCTCTTGAAGGAGTTGAACATTGGAATAACTATTCATTAAATGATATAAAAGGAGAAAAATGGAAGCCTATAATTTCAATGGAAATTATTTATGAGATAAGTAATATGGGACGAGTAAAAAGACTTCAAAGAGAGACAATAAATAATAATGGTAAAATATCTTTAAAAGAAAAAATAATGGCAACCGGCATTACTCCAACCGGATATCCTCAGATAACATTAACCAATTCTGGTATAAGAAATAGTATACCCAATCACATTATTGTATTTAATCATTTCAATGGGATACCAGAGTTTGATTATGAAATAAATCATATAGATGGAAATAAAAAAAATAGTTGTTGTTGGAATTTAGAAGGGGTTACACATGCAGAAAACATGGCATTGGCAGGTGCTATGAAATTGAGCAAACAACGTGGAGAAACCAGCACAATGTCAAAATTAACTGATGAATTAGTTTTGGATATTTACAATAATAAAAAAACGTGTAAAGAATTAGCTGTATTATATAACATAGCAGAATCCACCATAGCCAATATAAGAACAGGTAAAACATGGAAACATTTAACTGGCAAAAAGTATAATAAAAAGTGGTTAAATTTAACCGATGAACAAATAATAGATATTTTTTTAGATAAAGGCAGGTGTATAGATATAGCTAAAAAATATGGGATTACAAGAGAGCATGCGGGAAGAATAAGATTAGGTAAATATCATGGAGAATTAACTAAACCCTATTTAAAATATAAAAAAACTTAAATTTGGGATATAATATTGTCTAAATGGCAGAAAAAAAGACAGGAATTACTCCTATTCAAGATAGAACATTGTGGTATAGTGATTTGGCTTTCATGCCATCTGAAGATAAAAATTCTCTCTGGATGGCACAGTTCTTATTTTACGCAAAACAGGCTGGCGTACCTTTCCTAAGCACCAAACGAAAGCGAGAATACCGTAGACTTGAACGGGGTGAAATAGATCAGCAGGACTACATCAATTTGATTGATCCACCTACTCCAATGGGTGGTGGTGGTAGGGCGCAATACTTTGCAGCGGACTGGAAAACATGTCCGATAGATCAACATCTTGATAATATAGTCAGGGCAAAACTTGATAAAATTGGTATTGTCAATCAGATTCAAGTAAATGAAATAGATAAGTTCTCGAAAGGTCAACGGATAAAAGCCAAGTACAAAATCCTGTACCAAAATGCCTTTCGTGAAATACTCAATGAAATTTTAGTCGAAATAGGCTTTCCTCCCATTAGCGATAGCGAATCTCCATATGCATATGTTCAATCCCTGAGTAGTGAGAAAGGGGATGAAATGGTAGATACCATAGGTAACATTGTTGATTACATCAGAAATCAATTAAAAGATAGCCAAGACCTGTCTTTATTTGATTCTTACATATACAAAGGAGATGTAGAGCGTGCTTTTGAAATGGGTATCAGTCATTATCTGATAAATCTAAACAAGTGGCATGTAAAATGTCAGAGTTTCAATAACGACCTAAAGAATTTCAATCGTGCATGTGGCACATGGACAATAGACGAAACGACGGGTCGGGGAATGGTAGAATATCTTGAACCTGATCAGCTTTTTACCAGTTCATTCAATGAAAAAAATGGAGAGGATATTCAATTTTGGTTTTATGAAAAGGATATAACGTTTGCTGAATTTGTACGGCAATTTGGAACAACTTTATCTGACGAAGAACTTAAAGAAGTATTTGAAATAAACAAAGTTCAAGGCGCAGCGCATGGGATGGAATGGAAAGGTGCTAAGGGAGTTAAAGGAAGCAATGCCAAAATAAGAATCGGCAAACTTTCTTGTCTAACTCAGGATGCAGATAAGTTCTCTGAGAGTTACGTAAATAATCGTATTCCCGTCTGGGAACGTAAACCGTTAAGCTGGTTACCACATAAAAATACTCCTAACAAATACAAAACAGAACAGCGCCAAAAGATTTACAACGTCTGGTATAGCTGTTATTATGTACCACCACCGGGAGAAAGACTTTCACGTAATGCTCCAACAGATTGGGCATGGCAATCCAGATACATATTCAATATAAAAAAGGATATTGATATGTATCGTTACGGTGTTGATATGAGGTATGCCAAAAGTTCGTTGGTAATATGGAAAGACGATAGAATGTCTTTTACAGACATAAAAGAAGCATACATGCCTAAGATTCGTACACTTTGGCATAAGTTCCAGAATTGTATTGTGCAGGATACCACATCTATGGTTATAGATTGGGATTTTATTTCAGGGCTACTTAATGCGGTGGATGAAAAAAATAAAGTTGATCCCGGTAATCCAGATAAACCAACGGGCGGCAACGGGATTGATGCTGGTATGGAACAATGGAAGGCAATGAGGCAAGGCGGTATAGCCTTCATGAAGTTCCGGGATAAAAATGGTAATGTAGTAGTTCAAGATCCAAGTAAGTTCTTTGTATTAGTTGATACGAAGCATTTGGACAAGGCAGAACGGTTTCTAAAATTGATATTAGAACAATATAACCTACTGACATTATCGCTTGCCCAAAATGATATTACAGAAGGGGCTGACCCTAAACCTCGTACAGCAGTGGCTGGGATTCAGGCATCAATAGCAGCAACAAGAGATGGTTTGTGGTTTATCGAAATGCCAGCGCGTGAATTTTTGGTAATGTTTGGTGAAAGGTGCGTACAATTTCTGATTAACATTACTAAAGAACGGAAGCAGTTAAATTTCAAACAAAGATGGAGTGAATTTGAAAGTGTCGTAGGCGTGGCTAATTCCATGCTACTTGAATCGGTGGAAGATTTACAGCCGGAAGAAATTGGACTTACCGTAACACTTGAAGATACACAGGCAAAAAAACAATACTATACAGAACTTACAACTCAAATGTTACGGGATGGAGAAATAAGTTTTGAGGATGTAGAAATGATCATTGATACCATTCAGGAAAATTATAAATATGGTGCTGTATTGTTATCATTGGCAGCTAAAAGACGGGCGCGTGAAAAAGCGGACATGGAAGCCGTTCAACACGAACGGGCAAAAGAGCTACAGCAAATGCAATTACAAACAGCCATGATGTTAAATCAAGCTAAGGGGCAAGCAAAGGATCAGAATATCACTACTCAGGCGCAGGCAGACCAGATGTTACAAGATCAAATGGCTAAATTGAAAACACAATCAATGTCAATATTGAGTAACCAAAGGAAGGAAAATAAAATGTCGGAAAATAAACAAAAAGCAGAATTGGAAGACGCTAAAGAACAACGTAAAGAATTAACACCAATAACTGAATAATATGGAAGAATTAAAAAATCTTCTATCAAAAGTTGTCGGATCAAAATACGATAGTATGTCCGATAAAAATATAGTAAATGATAAGGATCGTTTACAAAACTTATTGGGAAAAGAAAACTCCGATAAGTTCATGGATAATGTATTAGCATTTAATTCTGATACTAATACTTCAGGTGCATGGAAAGATAAGTTGCAATCATTCTTAGGAACAAGTGGCGATAATAAAAATGATCCTGAACCAGCACCAAAAGGAAGAATACCATTACCGGATTTTAAGAATCCAGAATCAAGATTAAATTATGCGAAAGCATTTAAAGAAAAATACGCAAAAGATGCTATTCCTGGATTTGGAGAAATAGCATTAAGAGTTAATGAAAAACCAGTGTGGGGATCTGATACATCAAAGAATTTAGCAACAAAGGCGGCGCAAACAGTAGGATTAGACCCTGCTTTGTTTTATGCATCTTCTATGATAGAAGGGCAGGGGGGGTTATATAGGCAGTACAATCCAAAAACAAAACAAGAAGAGGTTAAAAGTACAGGTGATAAAGATTATCCGGTAAGTGCATCATGGAGTTTTGGATTAGACAGCTTGCGAGATTATTTGCCTACATTAAAAAAGAAAGGGTATCTGCCACAGGATTTTGACAAAAATATTAAAGTTTGGGAAGGGAAAGGTGGGCCACTTGGGCCACAATATGCAGATGAAGATGTGATGTTTAAAACCACAGATGCTGGAATACAAGCCAAAGCGGCTATGATGAAGGCTTTTTACGATGAAGTTGACGATTATGCTAAATCAAAAAACATAAAATTAACTCCTGAACAAAGAGATTATTTTGGATTGGCCCACTTTAATAGCGGAGCGCATGGATATCAAATGCTTGATGCTTATAATAAAGCTGGATTATTAAAGAACAATGATTTTTTGAAAAAAATGCCTAATATCCCAATTAGCGGGGTATCTGAAAAATTACATAAGCAAATATATGATAACATAAGCCCCCGAATCGCTGCGGCCAGAGGATTAAAAGAAGAAGGATTATTTGATGGAAAAACTAAATAGTAGGTTGCTTCTTTTTTAAATTTCTTATGTACTGCCGCCAGCTTAATGGATCTGTTTTTTCAATATCACTTGCCATGAATCCAAATTCAGATTGAGTAACATGATCTAATTTAACATGATCTTTTTTAAGTTCCAATAGTAATTCTTCGCCTACAGTCCTTTGTCGAATACTTTCTTTTAGTAACTCGCCTTTCGTCTTATTTATCTTAGCTTTTTCAAGTTCATCTATAACCGTAGGTGCAATAGGTTCAGTTGCAGATCGTATATGCTTGCTATGGTAGTCGAAACATGCAATGATTGTTTTAAATTTCCAATCAATTTGCCTTTGAAGATATTCGTGAATAACATCTTGTATATCTGTAGTTTCGAGATTTAATATGGATTGATATATTTCATCATCAGCGTTAGCATCAAGAGATTTTAAAATATCAAGTTTATTATCAAGCCTATTTTGCTTCAAATTAATCCATCCTGAATCACTATCGTACGCAAGTATTATATAGGCTACGATCGTATTTAGGGTAATTATGTTGTGTTGGAATGTATATACCGGATAAAATAGTTTATGAATATTAATTTCCTCTAATTCTGGTAACCAATTTTTATCTAATTGCTTGCTCATTCGTTGAGCTAATTTTACTGCTTGCTGCATAATATGCCACGTTTAATATAAATAGGGTCGTCGTTTTTATTATAAGAAATAACTTCGGTGTTTTTACAACACTCACAAGGTTTACCACTTAATTCTAATATTTCTCTTTCTGATAATCCATATTTTTCTTTTGCGTCAATGAATTTCTTATACTCTGATTCAGTAAGTCGGAGGTATATTGTATTATACTTCCTCATGTTCCGGCCCTTATAGTTTCCAGTGATTGGATTAGAAAATTTAGCCATTTATAAAGATATTGTCCGACAAAGCTACTAAATTATTGCAAAATCAACTTTATTTTACATTAACTCAAAGGATTATGGTTTTATTTCCCCGTTTTTTTTATGATGATAATGCCGGAGAAACCGGAGCCAATGCAGGTGGTGGTGAATCTTCTAACCAAAATGCTTCTGCTGAAGTGGTAATACCTGAAGATATCCAAAGGGAATTAGCCGAATTAAGAGCTTACAAGGAATCAATCGTTTCAAGAGAACCAGAGAAAACACCTGAACAAGTAGCAAAAGAGGCTGAACTTGAAAAAGTAAATTTCAGGAAATATGCTGTGGAAAAGGACTTGATGAAAGATGATGATTTTTCAAGATTCGATACCGTCAGTAAAAAAGCGGAAAGAGATTTAGTGTTTGAAAGATTTACCAATGAGCAAAAAGAAGATAACCCCGAAATAACAGAGGAAGAACTAAAAGAAGCCTTTGAATACGAGTATAAACTCAATTCTGAAAACGAAAAAACAAGGGCACGCGGTTTAGCCAGACTTCAGAAAGAAGCCGCCGAAATAAAAAATCCATTAGAATCCACCTACAAGACTGCTAAAAGTCAATACGATGAAGATAGGGCAATTGAAAAACAAGTAGCCCCCTACAAAAAATTCATTGACGATCTCATCAAAGAAAATACTCCCGATAAATTGTCTTTCTTTAAAACTAAAGATGGCGATGATGAAATTTCAGTAGAGGTAGAACTATCAAAAGAAGATCGGGATGAATTAGCCAAAACATTTATTAATCCAAAAACATTCCGGTCATACTTAGATAGTAATGGCAAATTGGATGAAATAAAACCAGCGCTCGCAAAAAAAATAAATGGTTTTTTAAAACAAAAATATTTTGAAACTGCTCTTTCCAAAAGTTTTGAAACAGGACACGGAAGGGGCGTTTTAAAAGGGTCAAGTGTTGGCGCAAACCAACCATTTGCCATTATAAAAGGTGGTGGACAATCACAAGAAAACATTAAGAATGCCGATCAGGAGATTGCAGAAAGCCAGGCTAAAGTGCGCTCTAAAATACACGGCTATTAAAAAATATTAAAAATTTCAAACTTTGGACGCTAATCAATTTTTTTCTGAAGGTGGTACGATGGCGATAAATGCAGCCATCAAAGGTCAGACAGCTACCCAAATGTATGACCCGCTTGCCCAAATGGTATATAAACCAGAAATCAGGGGAAACATTAGTGGTCAGGCCGCTATTGTATTACCTTATCAGGATTCAGGTTTTTGGGGCTTATGGAGCCAAGTGCAAAGTCTATTAGGAGCCGATAAGAAAATGGTAAAGGCAAATACATTTTATTGGGCCGAATATGATATTTTCGAAACACAGGCGTTTTCTATTAATGGCCTTACCGGCCCCTTACCCATAGACGGCGGTGCCGTTACTACCAAAGTAAACAGATTTTCCAAAAGTTTAAATGGTCTTTATAGTAAGCCAATTGCAGGTTTTCAGGCTTACTTCAAGCATAACCGGCAGAAAGTAAACATAACCAATGTAACGGAAAATTCAGCCGGTGACATCAGCATTACAATTGCTCCAATCAACGGTGAAGTAATCAACCTAACACAGCGCAATACCTACGTTCTTGTAATGGCACCAATGGTTCCTTACAATATCAATAATACTAACCCGATAGCTACACATGGTGAAGTAGGTAATCCTCCGATTCTTTACAAATCATGGGTTCAAAAGTATGAAGATGGTTTGGCCGTAGATGAAAGTGAAATTGATAATTTCGTTTACGACAAGACCTTCTTTATCATCAAAGGTCTTGATCCATTCGGAAAGGCCATTGATTACTGGTATATCCCATCCATGAGCCAGAAAGCTGAAGCCAAGTTGATTGCTAACAGAAACATGAAAACTCTGTTCGATCAAAGAGACATCACAGCTAACGAAGGTTTCAACGGTGTAATCCCAACTATTGAGAAATACGGCATGTTCAATTTCGCTTATGATACATTCATGAGTGGGTCGTTTAAGAGCCTCCTTTTTGCAATGATCAAGAATCTGCGTAAAATCAATGGTTCCAATGATTATATGTTGTGTCATGATTTCAACTTTGGTATTGATTGGGGTGAAGCAATGGCATCTTTGGTTCGTAACTATAATCAAAACTATCGCTATAAATTATTCGGAGAAGGCGGCGAAGGAGCCAGAGACTTTACATATTTCCAATTCAAGGATTTTATGTGGAGTAACTATAACTTCAGAGCTTATCAGGTAGATATGTTTGATAGTTATCGTTATGGTCATATCCTGAGCAACTTCGCAATGCTCATGCCTTTGAAAGCCTTTACAGATACAATGGGGAATCGTGTTCCAATTGTAAACTTTGTGAATATTGAAGGAGCCGAACCCGGACGCGATATGAGAGTATGGGTAGATGATGCCAGAGAGCGTTTGGAAAGGAATCTGCGTATCGGTATCAAAGATACGTTCGGTATCGAAATACATGCACCTACGCGCTTAGGCATGATTTGGAGAGGTTCTTCGAATGCTCAAACTAATTAATAATTCCTAAAAAGGTTTATGGGTAAATATCACATATTTTGCGGTCGTAAAAGAGAGACAAACGCTTTGTCGGGATATTTGGTAAGCGGTCGGAATGACATCATAAAAGGAGAGCCGAAAGAAGTGTCTATCCAAGTAGGCGCTTACGGCATCCCTAATGGTACTGAAGCATGGGGTATACGACTGATAAAAGGGAAAAGACCCGATAGGATTATTAATGTAGAGGATGATAATTATTCAGGGGAGATAGAGTTTGTTAAATGGGGAACGCATAAAAACATTGCTACTCCCATCAGATGCCGATATGTTCCCGGTTATCAAACTATTGACAGAGATTATCAAGATCTACGATTAAAAGTAGATATCCCTGAAGATAGCGCTTATGCAGCATTGATTACTTTATCGCACGGGCCAAACGAATTTGATGAACAAAGTCAAGGCGCGTTAGTACAAATGCTAAAAGTTCACCATCATAATGAACATTCTATCTATCACAACCCTGAAGCAGAAGGATGGATGTTTAAAGAAATACATCAGGAAGAAGTAGACAGGGAAGAAACAAAAGAAATTGACAGTAAATTCGATTGTATTCTTTTAGTAAATAAAGCATCATCTAAACCTGAATCAATACGTAATCTATTCGATATTGTAAAAGGTATCGAAACAAAAGATGTTAACAAGGATGATGTTCAGGAAATATTCACTACGCTGAAATTATTCGCTGACCAAAAACCTAATGTGTTCGCTTCCCGTGTCCATGATTATAAGCGTAAAGTGTCAGATGTATTTTCGAAGTTAGAATCCTATCATGCAATTGACTTGACTAAAGATGGGTTCATTGCAGTAGGTCAAAACAAAAAAGAACCTATTTTAGAAAATATTCCAGCAAAAGGAAGAGATATGATTAATTGGGCGTATGAAAATTTCCTTGAACCTGAAGTTTTTGATGGTATCCAGAAAATAGAAAAAATAGCTGAAAAATTAAAATAATTTTTAATAATGTCAACAGTAAACGCATATGTCATTTATGACGGCACGGCCAACCGGTATGTAGGAGATGAAAATCAAACCATAACCATCAATTGCGACCGTTTAAATGCCTTTAGCCCGCGTAGAGTTTGGTTACTCAGAGAATTAGCGCCGGGAGATGGGACAACGATTATTTACACTCCCACATTTTATCCAACATCACCACAGGTATTAGATGCTAATACGCTTCAAGGTTGGTGGATTGAACAGGATGGCAAAGATGCTATGATCGACATTGCATCCGCGTCTGGTCTTGTGGATGCATGTAATGCTTGTTGCGGTGCTGTACCTACAATCGTAACACGATACTATACTACTGGTGTCCCATCATTCAATCCACTTACGTTAAATACATTCTGTATTTATAGGTTGGATGACGGTAGTACTACTGCGCATGGTAACATAGCATTAGATTATTTGACAAATATTGTTGGTGGTGCTTTGCTTAGGTCCCATACCACCGGAACAAGTTTATATCAAGTCCAGTCGTATTATACTACTTTAACCCCAGTTTCTGGCGACGTGATACATTCGGGAGTTTGTAGTTAACATATTGGGTTAGCAATAATTTCCTGTGAAAACAGGTCAAAAGCCGTTCTTCTCAGGACGGCTTTTTGATTAAAAAATATAAAGTAAATGCCTCAGTTAATAATAAATCAAGGGAATATTGGTACTTTAAATGTTAAAGTTACATTTGACATTTATCAGAGATCAGTAATATTCGATACATCGGCTACAACATATCAAGGTAGTGTTATAACTGCTGTACAAGGGATAAGTTTTGGCCTAACGGATGGAGATGGGGTGATATTAACCCCGATTGATTTTTCTACACCATCAAACTATATTGTTCCATCAGTAACACAGGTGTTTACTCTTGATTTAAGTTCTGTAAACTTTGCTTTCCTTTTTCAGCAATACTCTATTTCTTGTGCAATAAAAGATCAAAATGGATCTATATATACTATACCGGTATTATATAAGACCATATGCCAACCTGTAAACTTTCAAGATAGTGGTTATGTTCCGGGAATGTTTCAATTATCAGTAGACTGCGTAAATAATAATTTAACTGTTAAGGAACTAACATTACTTACATATAATAATTCACAGCCTTCATCAGTAACAAAATCAGGAACGCTTTATTATCCTACAGGAACAATAAGTGCTGTAACATTTACCGGAACACCTTTTAGTAATAATGTTGTTTATACCGGTCAATATAGAATTAATTGTAGCACTGTAGCGGCCTATGATTTAGGAGATAGTGTGTTTGTGAATGTTACTTATTTGACAAATAGTACATTTGATATAGTATGTGCAGATAAAATGTCAGATTTGATATGTTGCATTGCGAAAGTTCAGGATACAGCCAAAAGAAATTGTGATAATGCAATCGGCCAACATGCAAAACATCAGTTAGCAGAAATTTCACCGTATTTATTGACTGGAATATTAAAAGAAATAAATGGTCAAGATTCATCCATAGAGTCTGAGTTTATCAAAAAGGCGCTTGCATGCAATTGTGGAGTTACATCAATAGGGCAAAATGAGATCACACCAATTAATCCAAGTGTTTATGATATAGTTATAGTGGGTGGTGGTGATGTAGTAACTTCAGCCGTAACAACAGGAAGTACAAAGACTTATACTATTACATCGAAAGTATATCAGGTAGTAAAAGGAGATACAGGGGATTTAGCGTTTTCAATAGCCATAGACACATCTGTATCAAATACTGTAAAGTATAAAATAACTTTCAATTATACTACAATGGCCGGTTATATTTTAACTGCCATTGAAGATGATCCGACATTATTAAATCAATTTAATCAACTTGTTGTATCATCTGGTTCGTTGATAACCGGATTATTAGGTAAGTGCGTAATTGATTTAACTGCCGCTAATTATTTTTTCACTCAGGGAGGCTTAACCGGATCAACGACTATAACCAATATAGTAATAAACGGAACATTATATTCTGCGCCGCCTTTGTTTGCCAATGATCCATCCGGAATACAAACATGGTTAAATAGCTTATCATTAGGTACGTGGTCGGTATCATATAATGATTCTGGTACATTAAGCGTAAGCACAACGAACAATACAAATCATGTATCTACAATGACAATAGGTACGCCAACTTTGACTATACAATTTCAGTCAACGAATAAAACCTTAGTAGAGGTATTACAAGCTATAATTGATTATCTATGTAATATAACAGCGCTACAAGTAGCGCTAGGCACTGCGCTTTCACTTTGTTCATTTGATTATAACGGGAATATTGTAACAAATAGTTACGGAGTAGATCAAAAACAAAGTGATTTTAACTCAGGTGTTGCTACATCAATATGTAATCTTACTTCCAGAATAAGCGTTATAACAACTATAACATGCGACAAGATAAAGTCTATCCAATATAATCTTACTAATACCGGTGCCGGAAATATTGCAGTAGTAACTGGCTCATTCCCTACCCAGAATGTATTTGTACCAAATCTTAATAATATATTAAAAACAGGGTATATACATATTGGAGATATGAATACCACTCCAATTGATCCACATACAGCATTATTAGCAAGCAGCACTAATGGGTTATCGGCATATGTATATACTTTCCCTTCTGCTTTAGCAGATGCTAATTATTTACCCATAGCAATACTTGGTAATAACGATAATGACACATGGGCTTTATTTAATGCAAACTTTGATTGTACATTAGAGGTTGGTAAATTTGATGCAACACAGTTTTTCTTTGCAATAAGTACTATGGCGAGCGGAGCCGTGCAGGATTTAGCACTTAAATTTATATGTGTATCAACGGTTTAAAATATATATAAATAAAATATTATGCCTGCATTTATCCCAGTAATAAGAGGTGCTCGATTCGGTTTTTTAACATTAACAGGTGAATTTGAATATCGCGGTACTAAATCAATAAAATATGTTGAATGCAGATGTGATTGTGGTTCTATTAAGTATATAAGAATGAGTGCATTAAAAATTGATGAAATAAAGTCATGTGGTTGTAAGAAAGTAGAATTGAATAGGCCGTATATCACAAAACATGGTTTGTGCAAAAGTCCAATACATGAAGCATGGGCCAACATGAAGAGTAGGTGTTATAACAAAAACAATCCAGAGTTTAATGATTATGGTGGTAGGGGTATAAATGTTTGTAAGGAATGGAAAGATGATTTTATATCATTTTATTATTGGTCAATAAACAATGGATGGATAAAAGGGTTAACTATAGACCGATTTCCAAATAACAATGGTAACTATGAACCTGATAATTGTAGATGGGCAACATATTTACAACAAAATAGAAATACAAGAAAAAATGTAATGATTTCTGCTTTTGGGGAAATAAAGTGCGTTGCAGAATGGTCAACAGATCCTAGATGTAAAGTCAAAAAAGGGACATTAATAAGCAGGTTAAAAAATTGCAATTGGAATCCAGAGAAATCTATTATAACACCCATTACAATTTAATGAATGAATAATAGTGTAAAAATAGACTTCATGTTAAAATCTGTTCTATCAATTGCAAATGAAGATCAGAACTTTTTTTATAGCCCAAAAATATACGAGCAGCATTATAATTCAGTAACTAGTTATCTTTTATCTGAATTGTGTAAATATTATCCATCTAGGGAAGATATTCAGGAAATGATAGAACCTTTCATGAAGTTCGTAAAAATACCGGTTAAGGACGGAATGATAAAACTTCCTGATGATTTTAGAAACTTATTAGGAAATCCTTACATATCGTTGAGACCTGATAATTCGGAATGTAACTCGCCTGTAATTGTTGATACAGAATCGGAATTTAAAACGCAAAATTTAAAACGGGGATGCCAAACAAGGCCGGTAATTATTACACCTCAATCCGAATTTGACTATAAAACAACGAGCACGTATAATTATCCTACCTTATTAAATCCGATATGTAGATTTTTGGGAGAAAAAAGATTGCAAGTATGTCCTTATGATATAAGTACTGTTTATGTATTATATTGTAAACAAGAAAGGTTAATAAAATACTCATACTTTCAAAATCCTGATGATACGTTTTTATTTGACCCAAATAATTCAGTAGAATCTGAATGGACTAATGCCAGTTATACACCATTATTTAATGGATTAATGTCTTTGTATTCAGCATACGCTAAAGATAGGGAATTGCAGGAATGGAGTATTATTCTTTCTCAAAAAAGTATTCTATGATTGGACAGGTAGCATTATATATAATAGGTTTTACAATATTTTTAGCACTACAGAGTATATCTATTAACGGCATAAAGATATGTTTTGAAGGCGGATGCACACAAGATATTGAAAAAGGAAGGATTTGTAGTGGGATGATATTTTATAAAATAAATCCAGAATTTTTTGAAAGGAATAAGAATAAATGGTGGGCTTCCCCGACTTATGGATGTATAAAATGTATGTCATCATTTTGGGGGGCACTAACTTATTGGCCTATCGTATTATGGTTATTTGGGTTTCATTTTATTGAAATATTTGTTTTTGTTTTTGATATGTTTATACTTGTATATCTTAATTTTTACTTTTATAAGAAGATATGACATTAAAGCAAGTTTCTGAGGTGATTTGGCGTTTTTATCAAGTTGGTTCTGCAAAAGCAACTAATCAAACGCTTACCGAATCTGATATGATGCAGTACGCAAAAGCTGCCTTATCTGCAATGATGCGTGAGCAATACTTCAGAAGTAAGAAGTCATTGGATGGTGAAGAATATTATTTTTATTCTCAGATACTTTCAATTAAAAGATTTGCATTAACAGATACCGATAAAAGAGGCATGAGACGGGCTGATATGGGAGATGTAGATTTGTATAGGCTGCCTAAAAATATTCATTTTACAAATATTTATCCCGTTGCAGATGGATGTGTAGGCGGTGATGGTAGTATTGAGTTGTCACAAGTAAGTCCAGGAGAAGAAAACTTTTATTTAGGCGGCGATTACGATTTTTTTAAATTCTATGTGGTCAAAGGAAAAGGAATTAATGCGTATCATTTGCCGCCATGCATAACAGCATTGGATATTGAAACCACTTATGATTCGCCAGATATTGATGTTAGTTTAGATCAGGCAATGGATGTGGCTAATACAGTATTAGGAGTATCATTGAAAGTTAAGCCGTTCCCCGTTAAAGTAGTTGATAACAGCTTCGACAAAAATGTATTGGAATTAAAACGTAGATTACAAGAACAACAAAGCCAGATATAGATGCCCAAATTTGAGCCAATTTTAGAAGTTATTAAGTCGCTTTGCTTGCGCTCAGGTGATAATTTGCAGCGTAATAAGGGATTGTATCTTAACTGCGCAAAGGATATTTACAACGACCTAAATGAAGATTCATTAAAAATATTCGACCGGGTAAAAATTCCGGTACGTTCAAAATTTAAAGTTAATAAAAGAACTAATTCAATTGAATTACCGTGTGATGCACTTAGATTATGTTCAGTAAATGTAATTGATGGAACAGGGGCATTTCTACCGGTATGGAGGAACGAACAAATCACGGATGATATTGTAGACATTTCAACAGCTAAAGATTGCGCCTGTGAATTTAAGTGTGGGCATAAACTTTGTAATACCATAAAAGGGTATGAGGCCATTACTTCAATAAAAACAGATAAATTACCAAATGGTAATGATATTTCATTTACCTGTATAGATCGGAAGTATATAGATCCGCAAGGTTTTTTTTATCAGGAAACGCAATTCCCTGAGCGAATTTACACAAATGGAGTATGGACAAATACAATCTTAAAAACAGAAAACACAAAACTTTGCAAGGTAGATGTAGATAGTAACGGTTGTTGTTGTGATACCGATGCTAATGTAGATGCCTTATGTCATGCTTGTGGAATTAAAACAGACGGCATACCGTTTGGTGGTAACGCGCAATCATTTTGTGGGAATCCCAATGTAGATACATGGAGATATTTTTGTTCATCAAAAATAGATTGGTTTGGTGTTCAATGCGGAAGTCATTTGCACGGTAGAATAGATTTCAGGAATATTTACAACTTAAATGAGCTTGGTAACCGATTAGTATTACCACATGATTTCCCATTCGATCATGTTATGGTTAGATATTTTGCTGATATTCAGTTAAAAAATCTAATGATCCCATACATGGCAAAAGAATGCTTTATGTCCGGGCTGCAATGGTTTGCCAATTCCCATAGAGACGACAAGCAACAATTGGCAATGGTGTATGAAAGAAAATATGCAGCGCAGAAATGGGGGTTATTAGGTGAGTTAAATAAATACCGGATTGCAGAACTTAAAATGATAACAACTCCACCGGTAAAAATGCCTTCTTATTATCAACATCACCACAAAAATGACTGGTTCTCATAATGCAGGCACAAGACGGAATAAAACCTATATTTCTTAATCTCGACGCTGATTACACACAGATTAAGGCAAATGAAAGCCCTTATATTAAGGATACCGGATGGGACATTAACGGCAATCCCGCATTAGGATTAGGCACAGATAACGGAACCGGCGAAGGACAAAACTTTCTGGTATTAAGCCCCGGCAGAAGCAATATTGTTATTCCGAACGTAATCCTACCAGACGGGTATAATAAAAATATCGGCAACTTTTATTCGGAAGTAACACAAGAAACATTCTGTTTTAATTTTAACGGTAATGGTAATCATGGAATTTATTCAGTAGATGGAAATGAATTAACATGGACTAAAATAATAGTAGATCCTGAACTTAATTTTAGAGATGATCAGGATGCTTTTATTTCAGATCACCGGGTTAAAATAAGAACAGTAAGCGATAAGCATGGCAATGTAGTAGAAAAGTTTCTTACATGGACTGATAGCAAAAACTGGCAAGGATTTATTAATGTAATAGCTGCTATTAAAACAGATGGTTTTAATGCATCTTTATTCCATTACTGGAAATTGCAACCACCTCATTTTGATCGTCGGGAATATTTGGAGTTAGCAGTACGCCCCCCAATGTATAAGCCGGTGGTGGTGCCTATCCAAAATACAAATCAGGATACTGGTAAAATTAACCGTCTTATTGATAAATCTTTTCAGTTTGCCTATGATAAAGTAAATACAGATGGTAGGTATACTACCTTGTCTCCTTATTCATTACCTCTGATAATAAAATCAGAGGATTTTCTTAATAATCCCGACCAATTACCAAAGAACGGTAAAATAACAATGGATGCAGGTTCTCCATTGACTGAAAAAATAAGAATATATGTAAGGCAATGTGGAGGTGATTGGTTTTTGTATGATACTATTTATAAGTACGCGACTTGTGGTTTATCTCCCAATGAGATATTAGGTACTGATTATTGGTTACGAGTAAATCCGTGGTCAAATTATAATTACAATGCTACACTAAACACGATTGATTACGTATTCGATTTCTCAAAAGTATCAGATATAATAGATCAGCCCAACGCATTAAGACTGCAAAATGATTTGCCGCAATTAAGCGTAGGTATGACAGATTTGGGAGATTCAATTGCTTTTGGTGATAATAGATATGGATATCCTAATTTCGGGTGTGAAATTACTAATAATATAGACATAGTAGTTCAGGAAAAAGAAACGGATGGGTGCAATGTGCAAATAAGAAAAATAAGATTATACGCTTATATCGGAAGATGCGCAGATAGTTTTGATTTTTGTTCACAAATATCTTATTTTCTGGGTAGCGATACAACTATCAGATTTGGTGGTATAGATTTCGGGAGTGGAAGTATAGCATTTGATCAAACAGAAACAACAACATTTGATCTGAATTTTGCAGATAAAAAAGCACTTCGATGTTATTTAAAAGGTACTCCTTATTTTTCGGATGGTGTATGGTATCAAGTAGCACCAAATTTTACACTAAGCAAAGTTAATGCAGCGCCATACGATTTATCAATAAACGAAAGTAAAACCGCTATTCAAACTATATATGATAGTGGAAGTTATTTTGTATGTGTGTTTGATTTTATCGTTCCTGCCGGAAGATATATAGCGACATTGGGTAGGCATAATGTATCAAGCACAGGCGATTATAGAAGTAAGAGTACATATATATTAGGGTTGGCTAATTCAAGGTCAACCACGATAATATCAGGCAATAACACATCTATTGTGCCGTCAACGGGAGTAGTTACATATTCCAAAGAAATGGAAATTGATTGTACAAGTGCAGATGTAGATGTATGGGGAAATGGACGTGATTTGTTCTATGTTTATTGCCCTTATATAACGCAGCAAGGGAATAAAAAATTTAGATTTATTGAGGGGTATTTTTTTGAATCAGTAAATGATCCTATACCAATGGAATCATTCTCCTATACAATGAATCATGGTGATTTAGATAATGGGGGTATGATTACTGATAAAAACGGATTTTATTTCGCATATACAAAAGCGGCTAATTCTGATATTGTAGATATTGAATTTAATCAGACTAAATTAAACTGTGCTTATCCAATTGATTTTACTATTGTAACCAGTAGATCAGGAATCGGGTGGTGTCAAAATTCACCGGCATACCTTACTGATTATAATAGTGGAGTGGTAGGTGATTGTAATAGAATAGTGGTACAGGGGAAGATAACCAATTTAGATGGGACAATTGATTATTCTGGCATATCTGTTTCTATAGTAGGTGGTGGTACAGTTAGCAGTAAACAGGATGGTACATTCACGTTAATTGTGCATAATGGGCAGCAAGGTAATAGAGTAAATAACATTTATATAAATGCGGGTGGATCATATATTATAACAACAGCCAATTGTGGAAACATTCCGTTATTCTTATTCGATGAATCATTATCTCCATGTGTTAATTGTCAGGTAAGAAATTATCCAATTCCAATTAACTTGTCGATAAATATTCAGTCTTCATCCCAAACTTCATTAAAAGAAGGAGGGAAATATTCAGTAGGATGCTATGGCGCTGATTTAGCAGGAAGATTAATGTTTGTTAATGTAATTAAGGATGTTGCCGTTCCATCTTTTCTTGAAAGGGATGATGTTAAGGCTACTTTTTTTAAGTCATTAATATCTAATGCCTTAAATTTCTCTGTATACCCTGATATAAAATGGTTTACCTTTTCTATATCTAAAAATCTGAATGTATTAAAATATATACAATGGGTTGGAGATAGCATCAGTTTTATTGATAGCAGTGGAAATGTGGTAAATGATCCTAATACGGCAGTCTTTTGCTCTATAGCCATTGATTCTCTTTACAATTATAATATTGCTCGAAACTTCACAACATTGTCCAATTACCAATTTGTAACAGGGGATAGATTAAGGATTTTAGATGATGGAGATGGTCATTTATTGGATGTAGCTACGAATGGAGATCCGATTGATGTGCAGATATTAGGCACTAATTATAATCAGGCAGCCGTTAACGCGGGCATCTTACCAACTACGTCGGTGGAAAATCCTTCACAAGCAACAATTGCCAACAATAAATCTATTACGCTTATTGTTAGATATGATCCCCGCCTAAATAAAGTATTCAATAAGAATGGTTTTTGGATAGAAATATACACGCCTACACAACAATCTGAAACTATTCCTTATTGTGAAGTGGCAGGTTTTTGGCCTATCATTAATAATAGGATAGCCATATTTAACGGGTACGATGCTAATAATGTTCCATTATATAATTTTCCAGCTACTATTGACCTGGAATTTTGGGATACTTATTTCCTGACAAGGAATATCCCTATCCCTAACGTTGGGTTAGAATTTTTTAATCACCCTTTTGAAAGTGCTAATATAAGCGACAACTGGGGGGCTAATTGCAGTAGTTGTGGTCGGCAAAATGTTAAAAATGATAATGCCCGTCAACAATGGTATCCACTTGATGTAATAAAGGGAGATAATTTTATATCAGATGGCGCTTTAAATGGATTGGGTATTTTCCGGTCAGAAAATAGGAAGCAATTCAAAGAAAGTTTCTCATGGGGTGGTATAGTAGCCATGAAAACACAAGGAAGTATTGTGATGTTTCTTTGTGAAAATAACTGGTTCACTACAAACTTTAATTTTCAATATATATTCGCTAATGCACAAGGGGTTCAAGTAGCTAATTTGGATGACAAACTAAGTGAACCTCATCAAAAATTAGGCAGTGAATATGGAGTATCATTTGAGGATACGGGAAGCGTTTTGTTTTACGATAAATATGCGTTTTGGTATGATTCAAAGAATGAATCATTTGTTTTATGTGATTATCGAAACGCAATGGATATAACGGAATTTAATGCAGTAACGGGCGCGCAGGGGTATGTTAAATCATACTTTATTGCAAAAACAAAATTAATAAAATCATGGAATAAAAGTGTAGGAAAAGAAAAGAGATTCGATGTAATGACGGGAATTGATATGGATAGAAATAATGTATATGTTTCTTTCCGGCCCCGTCGCAATAATTCAAATGACTTAACTTCATATATAAATGACCGGTTCAATTGGGATTTAAAACATCAGGAAACCATTGTATATAATATTCCTACGGGTAGATGGGTAAGATCAGTAGGTTTTGTGCCGGAATCATACGCGATTTTAAAGGGTGATAAGTCAGGAGTACAGTTACTTTCGTTTGCTGCCGGGAAGCTTTATTATCATAATACTGGGAATGATAGCTTTGCCAATTATTACGGTCAGCAAGTAACCCCCAATTTTATAGGAGTATTAAACAAGGCCCCTGATGCCAATAAGATATTACAGTCAATTTCAATAGATAGTAATCCTTATTGTTTTTGGATAGATCTTATTTATTCAAATTTTTATAATTCGTATTCGTACTTATCCTTAAATCAGTTTAAGAAAAAAGAAAATATATTCTTTGCGTCGGTTTTACGTGACTTCAATAGTTATCCCCCAATTTCACCAAATGAATTATTTAGAAGCATGCTGTATGACGGGAAACGTGTAATAGGGGAATATTACGTAATTAGATTTGTTATGGATTTAAATAACCTGAATAAATATAACGAGTGCAAAGGAGCTTACTTTTTGTTTACAAGTTCTGGAAACCTGAAAAAGTAATATGTTATACATAATAAAATATGATCAGGATTATAAACGAACAATACCGGCCGTTTTAATAGAAAACAGGGCAAGTATCCCTGCCATAAAAAACGAGATAGGAACAGTAATAAAGGGGTATACAGATGGTGAAGTAGCGAAAGTAACCGAAAACGTGGTGCCGTATAAAATATTCACGGCTACCAATGGAGTGCTTGTTGGATTTTTTACCATCCAATTGTCGAACAATGGGCAGGATGCGGTTAAGTTTCAGGAAGTATTAAGACCTGCATTCCAGCCGTTTAGTTCTGATATTGATCAAAATATTGCTATCTTTATAACTAATGGACAGTACAAGCAAGATATTCTCATTTGATGTTTCTGATAAAAGGGGTATTGTTAGTTATTTTTATGAGCAAGAAAACGATAACTTCCATAAAATAATACATAAGTTCGGCGGGGCAGTAGAAGAAAATATAAAAGACACATTAAATAGTATTTCGGATAGTTCAGTTATGTATGTGGTGAATGTGAATGGGAAAATGGCCGCTTATTTTGTGTGGCATGAAACAGATAATAAGGAATTAGTTATGGAAGGATTTCATGTATTGAAGGAATTTAGAAACCGACCTTTTTTAACTGAGTTCTGGCAAATTGTAAAGGATAAATTCGGGGGGAGTTTTATAACGGGCATTTGCTCTCGTAATGAACCAGCGATAAAATCATTGATGAAGGCCGGATTCCAACCAATCAATGTAACAATAAATGAAGGTCATGTTTTTATAATATTAAAATGGTTTTAAGATGCCAATGATAGCTTCAGCTGCTACGCAGGCAGCTTCAAAATTTGAAGGCGAACTTTTAGGAGTAGGGCAACTTATAAAAGGTACCAAAGACGAAAAGCGGGCTAAACAAGAATTGTCACGGTTGCGTCAACCTTTATATGGCATTCAGCCTGAATATTATGAAAATCGTAATATATTAGCGACAGAAGCGGGACAAGGGATACCTTCAGCTACAAAGGACTATTTGACATCTGAAACCCAGCGCGGATTAGGAGCAGGGATAAACGCTCTTACTCAAACAGGTGGTGGAGTAAATGATATTTCAAAACTAATGGATGTTTATAACCGCAGTTTAAGTAAAATAGGAGCGGAAGACGCGGAAACACATTTAAAAAACATCCAATACTTTATGGGGGCCAATAAGGACTTAGCGGGTCAAAAGACTACCCAATGGGCAATAAATGAATATCAGCCTTATCAGGCTAAATTGAAGGAATTAACCAAGCGCAGAGAGGCGGCAGAACAGAATATATGGGGAGGATTACAGTCTATAGTAGGAGCTTCATCAGCGAATGCTACAGCCAATACAAACCAGGATTTGTTTGCAAAATTATTTGGTGACAAAAAAGATCCATTTGAATATAAAGCTGGTGGCGATTCGCCAATTTCGTTAAGGCCGACAACTGTGCAAGGGCCGGTGCCTACAAGTTCACCAATAAACACATCACTAGCAATTCCGGGATAGATTATGGCAGAACCGACTTTAAATGAAATACTTAATGCGGGAGCAAGTGCTTCCGCTGAAGCTGCTACGGGAACGCCAGCCGTTGTTATTGATAATTCGGGATTGATTAAACAACTCAATGAAAATGCCCGGTTCAAAGCGGAAAATGATTGGCGTAAGTATAATACATTTCTTGGTAATCTAAAAGAATCATATAAAGATTTAGGTGATATATCGGGCATGGAAATAGCAACCCAAGATCGGGATGCTTTAAAACAACAAACAGCCGATATTTTTAAAGATATTGCGGATAACCCGCGTGCCTTTTTCGGAGGGCAAAAATTAGGGGAAATTCAATCAAAGATCGCAGGATTAAGAAGCGCAGCTACAGAAAGTAAATTGAACCGGGTTTATGATTTTGCTCACCGGGAATACATGAATCGTAATCCCGAATTAAACACACAGGAAAATCAAAAAACAATAAATGATTTTTGGAAGCAACCAGTAGGCAAGCGCAATCCTTATATGCTTAATATGCCTCCAATATTTGACGCTCAGGAATTAATGAAGGGGATATTGGCAAGTCCTACGGTTCAGCAGAAATTTGCCAAAAGTATGCTGACGAATGCGGCAGGAGAACCCGGTAATGAATTTATAAGAGAGGTGGAAGGAACTAAGTATAGTAAGGATGCCTTTATGAAATCATGGATGGGCGCTTTATCGCTTCAGAAAGACAAATACGGTCATTCAATAAAAGGGGCTGTAGATCAACAATTTAATCAGCTTTCGGATGAGCAAAAGAAGCAATTCGGATCGGTAGAAAATTATTTCAAAATGTTAGGGGAGATGGCTTTTAATTCTGACAAGGATATCCAGCAGGTAACCAAAGATCAGATAAAAGCAAATCCTAATTTATATAAGGCAGAAGAATTAAACTTAAAAAGAGAAGGGGTTCGGCAAAGGTGGGCTATGTGGGGATTAGCTAAAAGGAAATTAGATGATGCGGAGGATATGGATTTGTTTGGTGCCGATGCTGTTATTGATGATGCTCTTGCAAAAATATCAAAAGGCACACCAATCACAGAAGTTCAAAAGGGAGGCGGTACTAAAGATTTTGTAGAGATAGCAGATCCTGATTTAATTAAACAGTATAGCAGTATTAATAAGGACGGAAAAACTACTAAAACGCCCGACGTTATTAGATATGACAAGGATAAAGATCAATTAAGTTTAGTTTACTTTCAAAAAACGCCGACAACAAAACTAGGCACCGGAGGTGACATTGTAGTTAAAAACGGAAAGAGAATGGTGTCTGAAACTACACCAATAGATTCTCGTACATGGTTAAAAAATACCACTAAAAATATGTTTCCTAATAAAGATATTGGGAAAGTAAATAAGTTAATTGATGATGCCTTAACCCATAATAAGGGAGGGCTTTATGAAATCTTACAAAAGAAAGAGGGAAAAACAACTCAACAAGGAGAGCAAAAAAAATCAAATATAGCTACGGCCAAAAGTTTTGTTCATAGTGCAAAAATGTCGGATGGAAGTATTATTTATTCCAATGATGGGAAAACATGGTACAATAAACAAGGTCAATTAATCCAATAAGGAATGTCAGTCAAATCAGATATAATATTACCCAAAGGCGCTACCTTAATAGAATCCAAACAAGATCAGGATACGGGTATTGTATTGCCCAAAGGCGCAACTTTATTGGATGCTCCAAAAAAAAAAGAAGATGGTGGCATTACTTCAAAAGCATCTCCTTCGGTTGTTGGCGCTCAACCGACGATAACACAACAACCTTCTACATCGGCTTCCGATACAAATCCGCCCGGCCCGAAAGATTGGAGTAGCATAGAAAATGCCATAAAGGATGTATCTCAGAAAAATGATGAATATAAAAAAGCAAAAGAATTTTCCTTTAGCACGGCAGATGTAGGGGAAGGCATTTCTATTCCAAATACAAAGTTTGCAGCCGATTACCAAAAAGAGGCAAAAGGCAACCTTGATAAATCAGTTCAACAGAAAGAACAAATCCTGAAGGCTAACCAGCAGCAATTATACGAACCTATTAAAAATTTAATAGAAACAGGTAAGTATAAAGACTTCTTTGATCAGATGGGCAACTTCAAAGCTGCCGATGCTATTTCCTACTTTGACAAACTTACTAAAGCAAATAAAGCTGGTAATTATACAAGGGATATGATGGTTAGCTTATTAAAGCAATCCGGCCAATACGAACTAGATCAACCCGAAAGAAAAAAACTCCGGGAAGAGGAATATAAAAAAGAAGGGATAAATGTTGATAAATATGGCATTGACTTACTAAATAAGTTAACTACCAAACAAAAGAGCAATATTGATTTACTGGGAAAAGAAACTAAAGCGAAAGCAGCTAATTTACTGGATGTATTGAAGCCTAAAGCAACTGAAATTGGACAACAATACATGCAACAGGTTGAAGAAATTAAGAACCAGTTTCAACAAAAACAGATCAGTGAAGAAGATGCAAATAGTAAGTTAAAGGAACTAAATAATAAATACCATACCCAAATATCTCAACTAGACAATGAGTATCAAAAAGGAGTTCGACAATTTAATGTTAATGCACAAAACAAGTACGGTAATATAAATTCCGAAATTCAGAATATTGAAAAATCCGTAACGGATGAAATGATATGGCAGGCCATTCCCGAAACCGAAAGAAAGAAAATAGAAAATGCCAATAACAAAGTAGAAAGCGAAATACAAAGGAAAAACAATGTTTTAAGGCAGGGATTGGACATTTTATCGGACGCAGGACAAGCACCTATGTCTGGTTTATTTCAAAAAAGTGTTAAAAGTGGATGGTACAGTGGACTTGCTAATATAGGCAGCTATTTGAGTAGTAAAGGGTATAATAATTCATTCACGAGATATTTACAAGGTAAAGAGTATGAAGCCGCCGTGAATGCACCAGCGGAATATACATATAAAGAAAATTTTCTTAAAAGGGCTGTTACCGGAACAGGGACATCACTTGGTGCTTCGGCTCCTATAATGTTACCGGCTATGGGACTAACATTGGGTACAAAGGGGTTGGGATTGCCTGAAATAGTAGGTACAATTGGTACGGGTCTGACTTCCTATTATGGAGAAAAAGCGCAAAATACTGGGCAGGTATATCAACAGATCATGGATCAAACCGGAGATCCTTCAAAAGCCATTGAAGGGGCTAAGAGATATGAAGATAAGCAATTAGTAATGATGCCTCTTTATTTTATTGAGGCGGCAGGATTGCAAAATTTATTAAAGGGTGGTGGGATAAAAAAATATCTGATTGGCACAGCACAGGAATTAACCCAGGAACTACCCACTGAATATTGGCAAAATTATACGCAAGCACAAGAGGCAGAAGGGTATAAAGGTAATTTTGGTAGTTATATTAAAGAACATCCTGAAACAACATTAGATGTAATTGCATCTACATTGGGTCAATCCGGCATGGTATCAATGGCGGGCAAAGTATTCAACCAAATTAGTTCGCTAATCCCACAAGCGAAGGCGCAATATTATGCTGATATTATTGGTAAGCATGGAATTGACTTCGCAATGGAAAACCTGCAACATCAATTTAACACTGGCGTTATAGATGAAAAACAATTTCAGGCAGAACAGGAAAAGATAATGTTATCTGCTAAAAAATTAAAAGAATTTGAAGGATTAGGATTAAAGGGAGATGATGCAAAAGCCTATTTCACATTAACCGAAAGTGCGAATAGGTTAAAAAAAGCCATTGGAGAAACAGATGATGAAGGATTAAGAATAGGATATGAATCCAAGTTAAAAGAAACGCAGCAAGAATTAGATCAGTTAGTAAAAGGAAAGGGGGCGTATGCCATTTTTACCTTACCGGGTGGCGGGGAACAAACTAAAATAGTTCCTTTATCTGGCATCCAAAAATTGGATCAGGAAGGACACTTGAATACGCTTATACATTTATCCGATAATGTAGAAGTAAAGGGAGATGAAGATTTAAACAAACAACTTCAGGAAAAGAAACAGCAATTAGGTAACGCTAACGCGCCGGAGGGGTTTTATTCGGCTCCTAAAACCGAAATAACCAGCGAACAAAATAAAACGCAACAATTAGATAAAAGTAGGTCTATATTAGAGCAAGCCTTAAACAATAATGAGTTAAAAGGAATGCAAGCCGATATGGCTAAATCAGTTTTAGAAAACGCCAAAGATAATCCTGAAGCGGTTCATGATTTCTTTAAAGAAGTAGCAGATCAGGCGCTGAACAAAGTGGCACCTGAAGCCGGTGATCCATCAGCCGCCGCCGAACAAACATACGGGAAAAATATAGTTGACCATGCAAAGGAATTATTCCCTGTTAAACCCACTTATGAAAGCATACAACAAAATGCAACGAAAGCATACGAAACCGTATCTCCAATTTTGCAACGAATAAATAATGCTGATTATATAAATGAGAAAGAACTCGATGAAGCCGCTAATCATTTATACGACGTACTCGATCAGGTAGATAAATCAGATATGACCGATGAACAAAAGAAATCATCGGCTAATCTTATTGAACCTTTAATACAAAAAATAGAGGGATATGACTTTAGAACAAAGACTGAAACTAGCACAGTTACCGAAGCAAAAACAGCTTCAATTCCTACAAAAACTACAAGAGAAATTAGGCCAGCCCTTGAACAATCAACCGGAAGTAAAGCAACCATCACAACCCCTGATGGAAGCACAGCAACCGGCACTCTTAACATAAAAGGCGGTCAATATGTACTTGATATACCGCAAGGTCAACAACGAATTATTGGAGAAAAAGCTATTACTGATAGGGATTTGACATTGCCTACGGAAGAAGAAATGGAGAACCCTATCAAATTCGATAAAAATGGTAATGTAGAATCAGTAACAGTAAAAGACAGAAATGGCAATTTAATCGAAATAAAAGATGCAGAAAAAGCACTCGATATAGCTATTCAGCTACGCGCTGATATGATAGGCGAAGTGCCTGCACAATTATTTGATAATACCTATGAAGAAGTTCAAAAAGAAATTTCACAAGAAAAATTAATCGAACCATCAAAAACTAAAACAGATGCCGAAAAAATACGAGGAAATCAAGAAATCGGAACTGAAGCCGGGGCAAAAGCCGGTGACACGCAGCAGCAAATAGTTTCACCAAAAACACAAACAAATGAAAACAAAACCGAAAAAACCGAAGCCAAAGAAGCCGAAGGGCTACGGCAAGATGTAACACCCGACACGGGATTAGGTAAAGAAGGCGTTACCGGAAGCGAGCCAGTAGCGCCTTTACAAAAACCACCAGCGCCACCTTCCGAGCCTACTAAAACAACCGTAGATAGTCCTAAAGAAGAATGGACGGCTATAAGAAAGGCTAAATTAGAAGAAATTAAGGCTGTCAAAGATATGTTTGAGGCAAATGCCGAACGTAAAAAATGGGTTGGCATTATAGAATCAGCATTGAATAATCTTCAGGAAATGTACCCTGATAAAAGTTTATACGATGCTGCTAAAAGTAGAGTAGGATATTTTTCAATACTATCCGATAATAATGTATTGTTCAACCCTACATCTGAAGATTTAGCCGTATTCCAATACTTTAAAGCTGAAACAGAAAAAGCCATTAATGATATTACGGGATGGGATTCTCCAAATGAAACAGAAAGGATATTTGCTATCGCTCAATATAGAGGATTAAATGAAGATTTGGTGTCTGTAGCAAAAGCCATTAATCCCTCAGAAGCAGGACGGGCATTTGGGTTTCGTCAATCAGAAATGAAACTTGATCCTGAATATGGACTGCAAGTAAGGCGTATGGAATTGTTGAATGCCAAAGGGGGTGAAAAATTAACAGAAGAAGAAAAAGAATGGACAGCTAACCAATGGGAGAAGGAAAAGGACTTAATGAGGCGCGAACAGGAATTGAAGGATAAAAGAATGACGGAAGAGTTCGAAAAAAGAATGACCGATCTTAAAAAAGAATATGAGGAAAAATTAAAAAAAGTTAAAAACCCATCTACTAAAAAAGAAAAAGCAGATGAAAAAAGGGATGATTATTTAAAAAACAAAGGTAAGGAATGGGCTGATAAAATACGTAAGGGGAAATTAGGCGGTGCGCAAGTGTCTATCCCCGGAGTAACTCCATTGGTTAATTTAGCCTTTGAAGGGGTAGCGAGATTAGTAGAAACCGGGTTTACCATTGCTGAAGCCATTGATAAATATGTTAAGGATAATAATATTAAAGATACGGATGGTAATGTCATTAAGAATCATTTCAATAATTTCATTGACAGACAAATAAAACAAGATGAATCATTAAGTAAAATAAAAGAATTATCCAAAGCCAATAAAGTAACGACCATCACCACGGACATGGTTTCTAAGAATCTTATTAAGGATTTCGTGGAATCACATATAGGTGAAGTAGCACCTGAAAGTTTATTAGAACACGTAACCAATAAGTTGGAAAAAGAATTGCCTAATGTTACTAAAGAAAAATTAACTGAAGCATACCTAAAGACGGGGGAATTTAATATACCTACCCTAAAACAACTTCAAAGCGAATATGCTCAGGACAAATCCAAGCTGCAAAAGATAGCCAAAATAGAAAAAGATATCAATGATCTTAAAAGCAAAAAAGAAGTTTATAGTAGGTATGGTAATAAATCACAGGAAAGTGTAGTAGATAAAGATATTAAGGAAAAAGAAAAGGAACTTAAAAAGATCATGGTTGATGTTGGTTTGAAAACATCCGGCGAGGATAAATTTTCGAAGGCATATAATGAGACAAGAGCGCAAGCGCATAATGATCGTATAAATACATTGTCCAATAAGATAGATGACTTGTTGGTTAATGGTAACTTAACACCTGAGCAGAGATCTGCATTGACAAAATTGAAAGGGCAATTAGATGCATCAAAAATAAAACTTGACGAAAATTCAAAGTTAAGTCAGAAGGCTGTAATGGATAACGCAGACAATATCCTTAAAAAGATATATTCTGATTTTGATAAATCGTTGAAGTTAAGTGATATGTTGCCAGTAGCTGATATACGGAAAGGATTGAGACAGGCTATTGATAAATTCAATACAGATAAAGAAGAATCAGAGCAAAAATTAAAATTGCAACGAACTAAGGATAATTTAGAACGATCCAATAATGAAACACAAAGGAAAATAAATGCTGGTGAATTTAATGATGAAAAAGCCCCAACTATACTTAAATCAACCGATGCAGAACTTATTAAGTTACAGATAGAAAAGAACAAATTGGATTCTGAAGTAAGGAAGAAACAAAAAGAACTACAGGATAAAAATAATAATTGGAAAGAAAAATCATTGGAATTATTAAGAGGCATTAATGTCTTTGCTCTTATATATTCTTATGCAACATCCGCTAAAGTGGCATTTGCAGCCATATTTAGACCCAATATAGAGGCTGCGACTAAGTTAACATTTGGTCAGGTATTTAAGGCTGCTTTCCCGGAAATTTATAAACGTGCTAAAGCTGGTGGTGAAAGTTCAAGTTGGAGATCGGTTAGAGAAAGTTATACGGCGTTATTGAGACAGATGGGTGAAAAAAAGATGATGGAAATAAAAGACAAAACAAATGCTCAATATGATACAGATAGGGATGCATATAATGCATACAGGATAGTAGCTGATGCAACGCCAAATGATAAAAAAGCACAAGACAGGTTAGAAGAACTTAAAAACAACATGGATAAATCACTTCTAAATGCAGTTAGTGTATTTATTTATGATTATATAGGTAGCAGTTCATTAAGAGATTCATTAGATGCTCTTTTATATAGGGCAAATAAAATAGAATCTAAATTTGGGCATTTGGATAAGGAAAGTCTAAAGGACGGTAATACTATAGACAAAATAAGTTATGTTATTGGATTTATTGGCCGTTCTCATGGTGCATTAAAAACATTTTCAGCAAGAGCTAATTTTGCTGCCGGATTCATAGCCAGAATTGAAGATGCCATACATAATGGCATAGATGTATCTAATCCCGATGAAATATTAAGGATAGGAAATGAATCATACTTGGATTGGCAACGCGGTAAATATCAACAGGAAAACTATGTGACCGAATTGTGGAATAAAACAACAAAGACTATAGATGGATTTGGTAAAGGAACGGATTGGGAAAAGTATTCTAAGGCCATAGCAACAGGATTAAGACTCGATGTGGCCATTACGAGAGTGCCTATTAATATACTCCATGAAGCAGTAACAGAATATACAATAGGGGCATTTACAGCTATATATAAAGTTGGTCAAGAGTACAGGAAGGCTAATAAACAGGTTGCATTGAATACCGATTTGAATCCCGGAACAAAAGAATTTAAAGACGCCGTTAGGGAACAAATACAAAAAATGGATGCTAAACAAGCTGCTACAATAGCCAGATGCTTTAGAAAAGGTGGGTTTGGTGTAGGATTATATGCATTTGCTTTAATAAGCGGCATGGTGGCATTTGGAGGATTTCATCATAAGGGAGAAAAAAAGAAAAAAGAAGAAGAATTGGAAGAAGGTGAATTGAACCCCGGAGAATTAATGATAGGTAATAAAAAGATGGGAGAGCTAATGTCTAAAATCATAGAACACTCGCCAGCGGCATATCCTACATTGTTTGCGCTTAATTTATCAAAAGTGTATGGTGATAATATAAATAAAGGCAAATCCACACCAGAAGCCGCTATGGCAGGCGTTATAGCCAATTTAGAAGCTATTGAAGATGGCATCCCACAAACAAAAATAGTTTCCCCTACAGAACAAACGGTTAGGATCAGTAAGGGATTCATGAGAGGTGTTGATAATATATGGGCATGGGAAGACGTAGATGAAAACGGGAATCCAATAACAAGAAAGGCGCTCGATTATAAGGATCACTTGAAGTTATTGTTTAATGACAGAAAGGAAGTACTGACCGAAGAAAATTATAAGGCAGCAGTGTCTACATTAAGGGATTATAATAATGCTATTTCTGATTTACAAAAACAGCATGCAGATAAGGATCAGATTAATGAACTTAAAAAGCAAAGGGATGAAGCAATAGAGGAAATTTACAAACAAAATAAAGGAGAATAGATATGAGGGTAGAAAAATTTTCTTTTATAGAGTTGTTAAAAGTTATATTATTTGTTATATGGTGGGTATGTTCTTCTATTTGCATGTTTTTAGTATTTCTTTTTATGAAAATATTTTTTCCAGAACAATATAAAAGAATGCATGAAAATAATAATTGAAACAATACCACATGAGCAGCAAGTTTATCCAACTGTAGGCGATTACAGATATGATGAAGAAGGAACATTACATATAAAAGTAAGTTCTTTAAACGACGAGTACATGGAGACGATGATTGCAATTCATGAGCTTATAGAGGAACGATTAATTAAAAAGCGGGGGTTGCCAATATCTGTCATTGATGAATTTGATATAAAATATGAAATAGAGAGAGAGCAAGGATTGCATAGCCGTGAAGATGAACCAGGGTTTGATGTAAATAGCCCGTATTTGGATGAACACACGTTTGCTACCTCTATCGAGATGGCTATTTGTTCAAAAATGGGATATAGTTGGGTTGAATATAGCAATAAAGTAAATAGTCTTTAAGATGATAGACTTAAAAAGTTTTAACTGTTTAACCATAGATTACGGAAACTATCTATCCTTTGCAGAACGGTTGGGTAGAGAAGATGGATTTGGTAAAAGTTACTATTGGATGCCTATCGTGCAAAATGGCTACCCTTCGCATAAGCCTATGGAAGTTGGCCGGAATGTTTCAAACGTTATTAAAGTAAAGGAATGGGCTGAATGTATACATGATGTAGATATTGTGTGCTTTCCGGATTCTCATGAGCCTCAATTACAGGAATACTTCGCCAGTATTGGTAAGCGTGTTTTTGGGTGCCGACGTGCGTGTGAATTAGAGCATAGTAAAGGAGTTTTAAAGCAAACAATGAAGGATATTGGACTCCCAGTAGGAATATATTATTCTATAAAAGGAGTTAATGAATTAGAAGAGTTCTTGAAAAATAAAGAAAATGTTTATGTTAAAAGCGAACTCAGAGGCGATATGGAGACTTGGAAGCATAAAAAATATGCTTTATCCAAAATGGAACTATTGAGGATAAAAAATAATATGGGAACATTTGCAACTGAAGAAAATTTTATTGTAGAGGAACCCATAGAGTCTATAGCAGAAATTGGAATTGATTCTTTTTGTATTGATGGGAAATTTCCTAAAGAGGTACTAACAGGCATAGAATTAAAAGATACGGGATATTGTGGTGCTTTTACAGAATATGACAAATTACCAACTCAGCTTAAAGAAGTCACTGATAAGTTTTCAGATATATTCGGAGAATTGAGTTATAGGGGCGCTCATAGCAATGAGGTAATTATTGGAAAAGATAAACGTGGATATTGTTGTGATTTGACGCAAAGAATACCTAATCCTCCGGGGGAATTATATTTAGAGCTTTATTCTAATTTCCCAGAAATAGTCTGGAACGTTGCGAACGGAATAGTTCCCCATATAGAATATAAATATAAATGGGGAGTTCAATTAATCATTAAATCAGATACAGCAAAAACAGATCCTGTACCCATTATAGTTCCAGAAAAATATCAGCAATACGTAAAAATTAAATATTTGGTAATAGATGAAGATGGTACTTGGTATTATGTACCACCCGCCGACTTGTCCATGCAAGAAATTGGTTCAGTTTCCGGAATGGGGCATACCATGAAAGAAGCCATAAATATGGCAAAAAAGATAGCCGACAGTATACAAGGCTTTGATATACAGATAAATTCTGATTGTTTGGAAAAAGCACAAGAGCAGATCGCGAATCTTAAAAAGGTAGGGATCAATTATCTTTCCTAATTTACAATATAAACGTTAAATTTGGCACGTAAGTCATTCAATTTCAGAGCGGATACTATAAATGGCGAAATACAAGAGTTCCCGCCAACAATGTCGCTTTTTTGTGATAGGGCTATCCCAATTGGAGTTAATGTGGTAAGAGATTTTGATGAAGATGGGTGTGGTGTGGCTCGACGAGTGTTTTTGATTGTTTATGATGGTCAAACTTTGGGAAGTACTCAATTTAAAAGTAGATCAGAATATGATCAATATATAAGTGTGAATTGTGAATGTTGTACGGAGCTATGTGGCGTTAAATTAGGTGACTGCTTCGTTAAAATAGGTAATTGTTCAGTATTAATATAAAAAAGTAAAATGTCAATTCCATGTCCCTTTGATTTATTAAAGGTCACGCCCCAATTAGTTGGATGCCCGCCGGATAATTCATATTTAATGTTTATCGGGGGCAGCATTCCGGATGGGGTGGGGTTTATTGAATTTGGGACACTGAAGGAGTGCTTATATACGGCATTATTAGGGCCAGGGATAGTAATGTTTAATGGATCACAATTGAATGGGAGCAATCAGTTCCCCGTAAGTGCGTTAGACGGTTTTAATGAATTATTATTTTATAATGGTATAAACAGATTCTTATTGTATGATTCAAATAACCCTACTTATCCTACAAGTGAATGGAAACCATTAGCAGGGGGTGGGGTACAAATATTAATACCCGGTACTTATACATCACAAGATGTGTTTTTTATATTCCCAAATGGAAAAGTATGAGTATAATGCATAATTGGACTATATATAAAATAACAAGCCCTTCTAATAAAATATATGTAGGAATTACCACTCGTTTTACTAAGAGAATGAATTATTATAAGAATAATCATTGCTCAGGTCAAAAAAGATTAGCTGCTTCTTTTAAAAAATATGGCTATGAAAATCACAAAGTTGAAATAATAGAAGAATTTAAAGGGGAAGAAAATTATGCTTTAAGCAAAGAAATGTTCTGGATTAGAACATACATGGTAAATTTTTGTAAATGGCCCGAGTATAATGGTTTGAACCTAACCGATGGTGGACAAGGAACGGTCGGATATAAAGCCACAGATGCTCATAGAAAACGTTTAAGTGAAATACATAAGAGAAACCCATCAAGGGGGATGGCAGGTAAGAAGGTTTCAGAAGAAACGAAACAAAAAATAAAAGAGGCAAGGGAGAAAAATAGAATCATAAAACCAATTAAAAGAAAACCAACAAAAGAGGAAACGAGATTGAAAATGTCATTGGCAAAAATCGGCAAACCTGCTCACAATAAAGGAAAGCCAATGCCTTTACATCAATTGGAATTATTAAGAAAAATAAATACGGGACGACCATCTCCTAAAAAAGGTAAAAAATTTGAAGGCAGTAAGGAAGAAAGAAAAATAAAATTCGGTACCCAAAATATAGGTAACACATATAATAAAGGAAGAAAACACTCTCAAGATATAATAGAGGCAAGAATCAAATTACAAAATAAACCTATTAATAAGTATACGATAGATGGGTGTTTTATAAAAGAATATCCATCAATAAAAATAGCACATCAGGAACTTAAAATGAGCGCCACTACAATAGGAAATATATTAAGGGGTGTTACAAAAACGCCTAAGAGATTTATTTTTAAATATAAGTAAATGAGAAAAGCATTAATAATTTTATTATTTATATGTTTTTATAATTTCGTTCGTTCTCAATCAATAGTACAACGGTCTAGTACTGCTATCACAGAACAAGATGGGAGATTATCAGCGCAATTAAATCTATATGTGCCTAGATACCTTGATACGGTCCAAGCTAGTTTAACTATAAATATAGGCATTGATACTTGTGGGGCTCTAATATTCACGTATTCAGATAATTCATATTGGATGAGAGTTTGCGCTCCTACTAAGCATTGGGTAAAATTACTTAAAACAGGAGATGTAGCTGCAACGATTTGGGGATCAATAACTGGAACCTTAAGCAATCAAACAGATTTGCAAAATGCATTAAATTTAAAATTCAATATATCTGATACTACTAATAAATGGGTACAAAATGTATATTCAAGAAATGATAGTTTATTTAAACTAAAAAATGGATTTGAATCATATTTAGGACGTATAGGGAGGGATAGCGTAAATAATGGTTTGTCAACGTCGGGTGATAAAATTCAATTAGGAAGTAATAGTACATCTGGCGCTGACTTGATCCATAATACTTATATTAATCAGCAAAGTAAATTATTCCAAATAATTGACAATGGCGATGTAACATTCAAGTCAGATCCATTGAACGCATCTTATCAGCTCGGTAAAAACAATACCAATGGATCATATATATCCTTAGATTCAAATAGCAGTCAATTTAATATTGTAGCATCCAATGCGCATTATATAAATATGAATGGAATTGCGAGTGAATTTAAAGTTATAATGCAGGGCGGATTTGCTTTTTTAGATTTGGACGCGGGTAATGAAACTTATAAAATAGGCGATATATCATCTTTTGGAAGCGGAAATAATACTTATTTAAATGTAGATGATGCAAATGCGGGATTCACATTCAATACCGGAGGCGCAAGAAAAGCATTATTATCAAATACAGGTCAATGGACATGGGATGGATATCCTGCATTGACACAACAAACAGATACTACAAATAATAAACCATTAGGATATAATACTACAACAGGATTGATACAACCAATGGCTAATTGGGCATCATCGGCGGTAACACTAACCGCTACTCAAGTTGGCTTTGGCAGTCCATCAAATCAACTAACGAGTGAATCTGCATTAACATACGACGCAACAAGTAATACACTTGCAACTGATTCTGTTTTCTTAAATAAAAAACTTAAATTCAATGGAAATGTAGGTTCGATTTCTAATAACAATTACGCTTCAATTCAATTTGGCGAAGGCGATAATTATTTCAGAAATACTGAAAATTCAACGGTCACTACCGGTATACTTTCTAAGATATATCAAAAAAATAGTTGTGATACGTGTACATTTAATCAGCCCTTTTATTCTGCAATTAGTACAACATTATATGATATTTCGCAACCAATAAATCCAGTATATGATATCCTTGCATATGGTAATGGATCAACAGCTTTGCCATTATTCAGAATTGCAGCTGAGCAAAATTTTTATAATACATGGGAGCTTCATTTGCCCGAATTTAAGATACGTAATAGTTTAAATAGAATACGACCAATATCAATGGCTGGAAATTGGACAACAGGTACTACAAATATAATTTATAGGCAAGATGTAAATACCTGGCTAAACTCTAAAGGCACCATAAATTATGGTGCTATCACTCCTTATAGTGCAGTTTTACAACCGGCCTATAGCATAGAACAAGGATTAGGGCGCGTTGCCGCAAAAGTAATAGATAGCACAACAGCTAACCCAATTGGAGGCTGGGATATAGATGTGCAAAATATTTCTTCTGCGTATAAGAGTACATGGTCTTTATATGGACAAAACATACTACTAAATTCTACAAGCGGATTAAGTTTTGTATCGGCATCCATTAACCCAGATGCAAATAGTAATTATTATTTTCAAGGCAATAACAGTGGTGATTTATTTAAACTTGCAAATGCATCGCAAGATGTTATGCGTGTATATAATACAGGTAGTATAGATAGAATATGTAATAGCACAGGAGCAATTACTTTTTATCAGGAAAATACAAATGGCGGAAGTGGAGCGCATAGTGTTATTAGATTGCTTTCGAACGGTTCGGGTAATCCTTATCTGCAATATTATATAAATGGCACTGCCAAAGCAATGTGGGAGGGCATTGATAATGCTGATGGTGATAAATTTAAGATGACGTGGGACGGCTCGGCGTTTCCGGGAAGCGGCACCTTTCTTACAGCGGATCAAACAGGACGAATAGGACTTAAAACAAGTTCGCCTGTTTTTGGATTGGATATAAATGAAAGTATTGGGGCTACCAAGGATAGTATACCACATATAACAGCTATTTCAACAAATGAACTATTAACATTAGATACGGCTACCAGACAATTTAAAAGAATACTGCCATCTGATATTGGATTTTCAACTTATACTTTTAATAGTGGGCTTACAAATACGTCAAGCACTGTTCGTTGGAATGGAACCTTATTGGAAAGCCCGACAATTGATGGTGGATCATCTTTCTTTCCAACATTTACCAGTACCAGAACGGGTGCCAATAGTACATTAATCGTAAATAATACATCAAGCGGTCATGCTCTTGTTGCTACGGCATCAGGTACAGGATATGGCTTGTATGGCATAGGATTTAACGGTGTTCATGGTGTTTCCACTACCGGCATTGGCGTTTATGGCAATGCAACAAGCGGATCTGGCCTTTATGGTGATGTAAGCACTGGCACGCCTCTTACATTATTGCAAAATCCAACATCCTCCAATGATGTTCAATATGCTGAAGTTATAAGCAGAACTACCAGTACGAATTCAGGATTTGGTGCCAATGGCATAGGTACTGGTTTAATATTTGGTGCTCCGACAACAACTTCAACGGCGGCCAACCAAGGGGGCAGCATTGAGTGGCTATGGTCTGATGCAACTCATGCATCCAGAACCGGTAGGTTTAATATCCGGTTGGTAAATAATGCAGGATCTCTTACAACTATTGCTACTTTTGATGGTAATGCAAATGTAACATTTGGAACTACAAACTCCATAGTTGGAACTGCTACTAATAATAATGCCGTTGCTGGTAATATTGGTGAAAGCGTAGAATCTTATACTACTACGTATACTAACTATACTACAACAGCCACCTATCAAGCCATAGATAGCATTACATTAACAGCCGGTGATTGGATTATTGATGCTCAGGCTACTTTTAGTACTAATGGAGCAACGATTACAGGATCGGCAGATGCAATATTTGTAATCAGCACTACGAGAGCAAGTGCATCTGGGGCTTTGGAAGGGAAAAACATAGCTTACATATCTGAAGCAAATCTTGCGGGAACCAACCATGAATCAATAAGTATATCACCTTATCGGGTATCATTAAGCGGAACTACAAAGTATTATTTAAATTCACAGGCATCGTTTACATTAGGTAATCCACAATATGCGGGTGGCCTCCACGGTACGCGCCCCAGATAAAATTTAATGCTATGAATAATTCTGATTTTTGGTCAATAATATTAGGGAATGGATCAGGTGGCGCTTTCATGGCCTATTTGGTAATTGCTTATTTCGCAGCAGCGGCTTCATTAATTCATGAAGCCAGTAATAGAGATATATCAAGTGCCAATACGCCCGTTAAATTCAGTTGGAGCTTTTTATTTGCTGCTAATCTTTGGCGGTTGGCCGCAAATTTCCTTGCTATCCCTTTACTCATACGATTAGAATATGAGTATATTGATATGAAATGGATGATTCTATTGACTATCGCACAAGGGCTTTTGATAGATAGATCTTTCATGATACTGAAGAATATCGGTGTATTAGCTTCCGATAAATTTGCTTCAAAAATCGCTAATAGAATATCGGAAACCGATTTAATAGTAACTAAAAAACAATAATTATGTCAGAAAATAAACCATTAGAAAAAGACGAGATCATTAACGGAGAAAGCTTATCTATTGAACCAGAATTAGAAACAGAAGAAAGTTCTAATGAAGAAATTGCTACTGAAATTGTTGATCCTGCCAGTGATGATAGCGGGGGCTCTACGCCGCCACCTGAAAAGGGGCGCGGTTAGTCTTGTTTTATTATATTTATCGTGGCCCGTATGTCTTATTCATAGATTATGGAATAATTCAGCCCCTAAAAAAGTGAATTTGTTTCTTGTGAGTGTAAGAAAAAAAGGAGAAGTATTTACACAAGATATTCAATGGTATTTCTATGATACTGGAAATATTTTGTCGTCATTATTTATAATTCTTTCATTCATACTTTTAAAGACCAAAAACCATACTTATACTTTATCGCTAAAAGTTCTGTTAGTTATAAATATTATTGATTTAATACACTATTGGACATGTTTCAAACAAAGCGAGGTAGTAATTTGGTTGGAGAGTATGTTGATGGTTCTACTATCATTGTACCTTATAATTCAAAGAAAATGGAAAAAGGACTCAAAATCTGGCAAGCCCTCGTTTCGTTAATTTTATTGATTATCACATGTGGAACTATGATTGTTAATTTAGCAACTAAAATAGAATCACAAAAAGTAAAAATAGAATTTTTAGAAAGCTCTCAAAAAGATATTAATCTCCTGCTAAGAGATAAAATACAATCGGACAATCAGGAATTTGGCAAAATACGCGATCAGTTAACCGAAATTTTAGTTCAACTTCAGGAAAAACAAAACAGAAGGTGAAATATTAAATTTGTTAAATTATATGATTTGTGCCATATTGCAACATGGTATTTAAGAAAAATGAGTTTGCGAAGGCTATAAAATACAAAAGGCAACTTGAATTAAATTTGGGACTCAGGATAGCGTCCGATCAAATAGGTATAAATTATACTACGCTATCCAGACTTGAAAATGGGCAAATGCCTGATTTACTTACATATCAAAAAGTGTGTCAATGGTTGGATATAAACATGCATATATTTTTTAAATCTCATTAATTATCTAACGTGCAATTAAAAATACATCCTGCATTTGCTACTATTTTATTAGCAGCAATTATAATTCTTCTTTTTACTTTGATTCGTGGTTGTAATAATAGTCGTCAAGCATTAGCTCTTAATAAAGAGCTACAACTAAAAAATGATTCATTGGCCGCCCAAGTAATTATAGAAAAGACTGAGAATCTTAAAAATAAAAAAGAATACGATATCCAATTGGAAGTAGTAAATGGGCAAGTAGAAATAAAGGACAATCAACTTGCTAAAACTGGAACTGAATTAGATGCCGCTAATAATCGCATCAATATTTTACTTGCTAATCACCATGATATAAGCCCTAATCCTGATACTTCTATTACCACGGTACCAAATGCTTATATAGAAGAATGTTCAGGATGTTTTAATGAACTTCAAAATGGGCAACAATTAGTAAAGAAGTATCGCTCCGATATGGATCAATTGAAGCTATCGTATCTTAATAAAGACAAACTTCAAACCAATAGAATCAACCAGCAAGAGCAAGAAAAGTCAAGATTATCCAAAACACTTCAAGATTGTATTGAGGTAAGTAAAAAGGCACAAAGCGCATTAGCTCCTAAAGGCCAGCTTTATTTCTCATGGGGTGTATTATGGGGGCCCCTTCCCAAAATGGCAGGCATTGGATTGATGTACCAATCTAAGCGTAAGTTACAATACGGCGCTAAAGGTTATTGGGGCGTATATGGGACTATGATAGAAACACAAATGAATCTGCCCTTGTCAATTAAAAGAAAACTATTTTAATTATGGATAAGCAACAACAAAAAAGGGATTTAATTCCATACCTAATCATTGGTGCGGCAATAATTGCAATTTTTATCTTCAGCATTTGTATCTTTCTAAATTCTAAAGAATGCTATGGCCTTATGGGTGGCCCGCAAACGTGTATCACCGGATGGGAAACGCTCAAATTGGAATGGCCGTCATTTTGGACATGGATTACAATTTGTAGCATCATTGGGGCCTTATGTTTCGTAATTGCCGTCTATAATGAAACAGGAGCAGGGAAATTAGGGCGAAGTTTAAAAGGAAATACTGGCCTTACATGGGTTCTGATAATTTTATCATTACTTCTTTTCACATGTCCGTGGGGCCGTGCCTGTACTGATAAAAGTAATGCAGGTATTACGGCCCCTGGTCATAAAATAGAAAGTCAAAACAAATGAACGCTTACGATAAGATACTAATTTGTGCCTTTTTATTTTTTATAATAGTTTGGCAGGCACTTCATCAGGCGCATTTATTTAAGCAAAACAAAACCATTTCACATTTTTGGAAAGGCTTTTGGTATGCATTAGCTGTAGGAGCAGTGACTATACCATTCATTTCACTTTATGATTGGTGGTATGCTTTAAAAATTCCAGCAGTAGGGCTATTGGAGAGATTGGCCTTATTTGATTTCGCATTATCCTTAGCAAGAGGAAAGACATTATTTTATAATGGGAAAGATTCTACAAGTAGCATAACTGATAAAGTCGAAAATAAGTTATCCGAAGAATTTTTAATTGCCCTTAAAGGTTCTTATGTAGTAATATTTTTACTTGTAATAATATTCATTAAATGATTAATCGAAAGCACTTTTTCGATACTATACGGCCTACATTATTTAAAGGCTCTTTAAATCAGACCCAAGTTCGCGGGTGTGAATCAATCATACGAACATGGGAAAGTAGTAGTTTAACTGATTTACGTTGGTTGGCATATATGTTAGCTACTACTTATCACGAAACAGCGAAGACCATGCAGCCGATTGAAGAATATGGAAAGGGAAATGGCTACCGATATGGTAAAAAGATAAAACGTTCAGGGGTTGAATATGCTTTGCCAGATAAGATTTATTATGGCCGGGGGTATGTGCAACTTACCTGGTATGAGAATTACGAAACAATGGGACGATTATTAGGTATTGATCTACTTAATAATCCAGAATTAGCATTAGTGCCAGAAACCGCAGCGTCAATCATATTCGAAGGAATGACTAAAGGGAATAGCAACTTCGGAGATTTTACGGGTAAATCGCTCGAAAATTATTTTAACAACGAAAAAGAAGATTGGATAAATGCTCGTAGAATTATTAATGGAGTTGATTGCGCTAAGATGATTGCAGATTATGGTAAAGAGTTTCATGATGCATTGATCGTAGAACAGTAATGTAGCATAAAATGCATCAAATTGTACAAAATATATCAATTTTAAGTAACAAAGTGCAAAAAGTCGAGCAACATATTATAAGAGATGAAAGATTTAAGGATTGGTGTGTAAAGGCCAAAAACCTTTACAACCAGATGCTTTACTATTGGCGGCAATCTATTTTCGGTAACATTCAATATTTCACAGAATATGAACTTGTTGGCTTAATGCAGGAATATGACGAAGAAAACTTCAGGGCACTTCCGGCAAATACTTCCCAGCAAATAATAAAGGTGCTGTTTAAGAACATCAAGTCATGGCAAAAAGCCCGTAAAGAATACATCAAAAATCCTGCAAAGCTTTTGGGTAGGCCAAAACTACCGAAGTATAAAAAAGAGCTTTCTGAGTTATACTTTACGGCTAACCAGGTAAAGCTAAAAGGTGGCTTTGTGCATTTCCCTAAAATGATCGGCATTGCCCCAATGAAAACAAATATTCAAAACATTGACTGTTGCCGTGTAATTCCAAAGTCAAATCATTTTGTGGTGGAATTTGTTTACACTGTTGAAGAAAAGCCATTGCAGGAATTTAATGGCAATTGGATGGGTGTTGATATCGGGCTGAATAACATAGCAACCGGCGTTACCAGCAATGGCGAATCTTTCATCATAAACGGCAAGCCATTAAAAGCAGTCAACCATTTTTATAATAAGCGTAAAAAACAATTGCAGTCAAAATTAAAGCAGATCACTTATACATCTAAGCGCATTGAGCGGCTAACATTCAGGCGCAACCAAAAAGTAAAAGATTATATTCATAAGGCAAGTAAAATGATTGTGGATATGGCTAAGGAAAACAACATTACTAAAATAATAATTGGCAAAAATGAAAACTGGAAGCAGTCCATGAACCTTGGCAAAAGAATAAACAGAGAATTTACTTCAATACCTCATAGTTCCCTTATAGAAAAAATACAATACAAGGCACTACTTGAAGGAATAGAAGTAATTTCAACACAGGAAGCCTATACCAGCAAGTGTTCGGCGCTTGACTTGGAGCCTATTGGTAAACATGAAACGTATGTGGGTAAGAGAAAAAAGAGGGGCTTGTTTGTTACGGCAGATGGCACATTGATCAATGCGGACGCTAATGGGGCATTGAACATTGCAAGACTGGGTTTAAGTGTATCTGGGGATGAAATCATAATTTCTGACTCAGTAAGGAGGTGCGTGGTGCACCCTAAAAAGATGAACATTTTATACAATAAAATTTAGTCATTTTAATCATTTTGATACAAAAATGAACACCATTAACATAGTAAATGCATTAAAAAAACCAGCCATAGAAATAGCCGGTTTAAAATTAACCTTTGCTTACATTATGAAAAAGTAGTTTAAATGTTTCTTAGTGCTTCAATTGCTTTGTCCATTTCAAGTAAGTTACTGTCTTTTTCTATTTCTATTGACATTTCATGACGGATAGCCAATGTTAATGCCTCCCATTGGGATAAGATAAATTTAGCGCTAAATGTTATCCAATCTACGGGAAAAGTATCATTAACGTTATCGATATAAATCTGGAATGGCTGTGATTCCCATGAATCAATTGAACAAATAATAGATAACTGACGGGCGGTTTCTTCGGGATTAAGCCATATTGTTTTCTTTGTGCCTAATTCATCTCCATCAGTAAATCTAATGTATTTTATTTCAATTCCTTCCTTAGTAAGGTTATACTCTACTACATGTATTTGTTTTCTTAGCTTATCGTTGGTCATGATATTTTATTTTAGTACGCCAAATAAAATTAATATTTGCTGTTTAGATATTCCTGAGCTTCTTTGTGTGACATAGGCTTTTCCCAATAATAGCATATTTTGCCAGAAGGGGATAAAACAGATACGCGTCCACTTTCCAAATTTCTTAAATATCCATATCCGCTCATACCTCTAAGTGCTTTGCAACCATTGCGAGGACTACAATCGCTAAATAAAAGAACTACAATAATAACAGCAATAGGAGCTAATAACCAAAAGTGTATTGCTGATCTACGGTATTTGTGGGGTGTATTCATTTTCTGAAAATTAAAATGATGTAAGTTTTTCTAATGTATATGATGTGTAAGTAAGATTGTATTCAGTCAACAATAATTTAATATCAGATAATTGTTTTATTTCTGCTTCCGATCTTTTATACGTCACCATTAAAGATGTCAACTTATCTAAGTCGTTTAACATTCTAGCAGATATGTTTTTTATTTCAGCATATTCAAAGGCTGTTCCTATTAATTGTTGTTGATTCATAAATTAGTTTTAATTCCTGTGATTTCTGTAAATATCTCGGCATCGAAATTTGGAAGGGTGGTAAATACATTCTTTTTTTCATCACTCAGATTGCCCCACATATTAATCCACGCTTCCTTTATGGGAATAGTTTTTAAATATCCGTCAGTAGTTTCATATTTAGGATTAGTTTTCTTTTCTTCTTCTGTCATCATTGAGGCCGGGATCCATACAGCAAAATTAAAATGTTCATTCATTATTTGGATAGCCTTGTGGTTTTCCCAGTCTTTTACTTTAATTCCAGTTGGTTTATTAAATAGATATAATTCAGGATTAGAATCAGTACAGAAAGCGCCGCTGTTCCTGTAGCCGCTGTTCCAGTTGCCGCTGTTCGAATAACCAGTATTATTGCTCCCTTCATTTGCAACAACAAGAACATCCGCCCAAGATAACCGACGACCTATTTTGATATGATTAGTGCATATTTTACTATCATCAGAATGGGTGAGTATTTCACCAATACCTTCTACTTCACAGATAATATTATTTGGATTAAAATCATAATAATTGAAACAATGAGATGCTTTTAAGCAAAAATGAAAGCCACGATTACATATTTCTATTTCGCCATCATATTTAAATTCTTCATTCTCTGAAAATTGAAATCCTCGGCAAGTGAAATCTGGTTTAAAAACTTTATATCCTTTAACTGGCAATTTTAGATTATTCATAAGTTTGTTATAAATTAGTTTTAGCCCATGTTTTAATTAATTGTGCATCTTCTTTATTCAAGTACATTATATAATGCTTGTATCTTCCGTGCCGATCATATTTCCATGATGCAGTAAATTGACTTATGATTTGATAGTGAGCAGTAAATAACTTGTAAAACACGCTGTCGTTATCACATTCGATCTTTGCGTATTTGTCTGTATAGGATAGTGTAGTTTCATCAGCCAATACTTCTACTTCTTTGTCCTTAACGATTGTGTTTTCGGATGACCATTTAATAGTTTGTGCGTTAGCTTTCAGATAAAAGGCTCCTAATTGAGCGATAACAAGGAATAATACAATAAGATACTTTTTCATGATATGTGTTTTAAAGATTAATTATAGATAATGACAGGCCATTTATGAGCAAATTTCTTTCTGTAATAGGGAGGAACGTTTTTATTCATGACCACAGGGATCGGGAAGAAGGACAAATATCCATCCCAATTCCCGATTAAAAAATTCATGCCTCCTGAATAGCCTAACATAATGGTATTGTCAATTGGTATTTGAGGTGTCATAGCTATTTGAATTTAACGGTTACAATATTATTAGCTGTTACATTTTCAGTTTTGCTTTCGTAAGATAAACGGAAGTAAACTGTTTGCTTTTCTTCCTCTTTTTTAGGCCCGTCAATTGATTTAGAGCAGGAAAACAAAGAAATGGCTACAATAGATAATAGTGTTAGTTTTTTCATGTTGTTTAATTGAAGGTTAATTTATTAAGTTTTTTAAGTTGTTTTTCTAAAGATGAAATTTTAGCCAATTTCATTTGGGATGCCCGTATCAATGCACTTTCCTTTGTTTTGTGCCAATGTTTACCCTCTCCGTGATAATAATAGTATCTTTTATTTTTATCCTCAATCATATCAGGGGAATTGGGGCATATTTCTGCTTCTGTTTCAAAAGTACCCTTAGTTAATGCATATTTAGTGATCCACACTTTCATATTCTTTATTTAAAAGAAGTTATAAAATAAGTACTACCATCTGCTCTTTTAGCTTTTTCAATATATATTGTATAAGCCCCACTACCAAAAGGAAGTATTACAACTAAATCATTCCAAACTTTACTGTCAAATGACACCTGAATAGTGAATTTACCCTCATTGTCTGTATCTTCTACCGAAAATTCAAGTTTCATTTTAGTTGAAGAAATAAGAGTACCACTGAAATAGTTAAATGTAATAGGTAAACTAATCGGTGTCCAAATTTCCAAAAAGCCCATGTCTGAAGATCCTGGTTCACATCTATCTAACGGTTTACTTTTGATTTTAGTATTGGCTATAGCATTTCCCGACAACCGTATTATAGTAGGTGTATTGGGAGGAAGTGAGATAACAGAATCTTTATCCAACCATTCAATTTTAGCGGTCACGGTACACGACTGCTTGTTTGTTATGTTTAGAACATATTCACCATTTGAGTAGCCAACATATTCCAATTTGCCGAAATTGTTTTCCGCTGATTGACCGCCGTTACCAGTTTGTGCCATTGAGAATAAAGGTAATAAGGCCCAGATTAAAATTGATACTTTCATGTTTGATTTTGAGTTTAAGAATTATGAGTTGTAGATAGTGACATAATGATGTCACCGCCATATGCATTCTTAGTTAATTCAACAAAGCGCTCTAATGTCATTGTCCCATCTAAGCTAATTCCATGTTCTTTTAACCAATGATTCTTGCCTGATTCACATGAACCAGTTAATATAGTATGCCATTTATAAAATAGATTATTTGAATATTCAATTCCTGTTTTAAATTGATTTTTAAATTCTAAAATGGCCTGCTCTCTCCCAATAGTTGAATAATATTTCAATTTAACTGATTCGTATGCATCTTTAAGAGTATTCCCATGAGAAAATAAGCCCCCTCTCTTGACTACATACATTTTGCTATCCGAAAAATCAGCGACATTAATAATTGATACCAACGCAGCATTACCTTTTATACTTAAAAATATGCAAGGAATCTTATCTATGTAATAGACATTTTTGTTCCTAAATGAATGAAATACCGTAGCCGTCGCCGTAGCCGTCGCCGTCGCCGTCGCCGTTGCCGTTGCCGTTGCCGTCGCCGTAGCCGTCGCCGTAGCCGTCGCCGTTGCCGTTGCCGTAGCCGTAGCCGTAGCCGTCGCCGTCTATTTTCAAAAATTGTTTAATTAGCTTTTCCATGTCGGTACGGAATTTATAGTGTTTAATGCATTTTCGCAAATAGGATGGTATTCAATGACATTCATAATAGTTGATTTATCCATGTCACCCAATTGTGCAGAGAATTTACAATTAGACGGTTTGCCAACACCGTTCGTGGCAATTGTAATTACATCTAATGCGCCTGACCAATAATACAATCGTCTGGCATTCGTTACCACAAGAGTTGAACCTTTTTCTTCTACTATTTTACCGATAAATACACCTGCGCGATCTGCGCGAATAATGGAATAGCCTGAAGTTTGTTTCATGTTTTAATTTTTAATATTTAGAGATTATAAATTGATAATTAATGCATTTAATGAATTATATATAATTAGCCGGATTTCCATTTTGAGGATTATCTGAAAGCGCGCCATTTGTAAATAAAAAGTAGGCCCTTTTTGTACTAAATGCTCCGGCCCCTTTATTCCCTTTGTGTGTATAGTATTTATATACCAAGCTATTGGTTAAGTAATTCCATTCTGGCTTAAATTGTCCTATTTTACATTTATTGTTTACTATAATAGTACCATATAATATTGGTGCATTATGCAAAAATGATAAATAGTTCATTTTGATATTTTTAATGATTTTTTAAATTAATGGCTTACTTACCTTTTGGTTGTGCAAGGTTTTCGGCCATTACTGCCTATGATATAATAGCTTGTGATGCATCATAATATAATGCAGAACCGGCAGAATAACGGATGCCACCAATTTTATTGCGCGAAGCTGGTTCGTCAGCGCACAATGAAGTATACGCATTCCAAAGTGCTTGTTTTGCAGCCCTTTTTGTCTCGAATACAATTACTTTAGAATAGAACATGCCGTTTGAAATTGTTACTATTCTGTTTCCGACCGCAGATATGCGATTAGCAAGACGATGATTTCCACCTATTTGACCGGTAATATGAATTTCTGTTTTCATTATTTTTAGTTTAAAATGAAAGTAAAAAAGTAAAATTATAGATCAATAGGATATGTATTAGTTTGTGTTGAATAATATTTGATTTAATCAATTATGAATAGCGGCTATTCGGTTGGTATTGCCCAACGCGATATGTAGATATGATGTGCTGCGCTAATTCATACGATATCCTTTTGCCACGTGTGCCGGTTACTAAAAAATAAGCATCATGGGTTGGGGCGCATTTTAGTGCAATCTCAATATTGCAACGTATAAATACTACAACTGTGTGTCTGTGTGACATAGTATATACAGTTTATTTTAATTAGTAATGAGTAGATAATTTATTAACCGAATCTTCGGCAATGAAGATTATATCAGACTCGCCACCTCTATTATCATTTATTGCAACTGTAATATTTTCAACAAATTGCGGCCAAGTTACAAGGTCAGGATCTTTTTTTAAAAGGTCAGTATAAGTGTTTTGTAGATGATAAATCAATACTTCTACTTCCGAAGGAGTGAAAAAATAATGTGTTGTCTGTGTCATATTGTATTAGTTTAATAATGTTGCTCGCATAGTTCCGCCACTAAAGGGCTGTTATTGCGCTCCGTCTGCGAAAGCTGGTAGTAGTCACGGAAGCGAACCAAACCAGGGCTAAGTTTATCGACATATGCAGGTCTGCCATCTTTTTACCGCTGTTGGCATCAGCCCTTTCAATCACATCAACAGAACAAAGATACACCCACCAGTTCAATTATCCAAATATTTTTCAATAATTATTCAAATATACCCAATAACCCGGATGTTA
>WNFY01000153.1_pt1 | contig 78849 bp, 72 predicted proteins | sample 5400091 | NCBI WGS metagenome assembly WNFY01 (sample SAMN13153364, study PRJNA577476) | soil metagenome | isolation source: 60 cm soil or saprolite under grassland replicate 1 | place: USA:California | collected 2016-06-15
CGCGCTTTCATTGATTACTGGCCGGCGGATCCGAACAGCAACCGATTGCGGCTGGCAGTAAAAGATAACATCGACATGCAAGGAGTGATCACGACCGCCGGTTCGCAGTTTTTCCTGCAAACGCACAAGCCTGCGCAAGCCGATGCGCAATGTCTGGCAATCGCCCGCCAACGTAACGTGCAAATCGTTGGCAAAACGAACCTGACCGAATTCGCGGTCTCGCCCTCCGGTACCAATGAATATTTCGGTACGCCCGAGAATCCGTTGCGGCATAATCTCATTCCCGGCGGATCCTCATCGGGGAGCGCTGTCGCGATCGCGAGCGGAATGGCAGATGTGGCTTTCGGGACCGACTCAGCGGGCTCCATCCGCGTGCCTGCCGCGTGCTGCGGCGTCGTCGGTTTAAAGACGACGCATGGTTTGATTTCAATCGAAGGACTTTACCCGGTCGAACCTGAGCACCTCGACACCGTCGGTCCGATGGGAAAGGATATCGCTTCCACGGTTCAGGGGATGGACCTGCTTCAAACTGGATTTGCCGCCAAGTATGCTGCCGCCAAGGCGGCGAAGCCATCCGGTCGCAGCGTCCGGGTTGGCCGCCTCAAACTCAAAGGGACTGATCCCGATATCGATGTGGCAATTGATGAGGCACTCACCAAGGCCGGATTCCAAGTCGTACCACTGGACGACAGCTTCCGCGACAAATGGGAAAACGCGAAGACAGATGGAAATACCATTGCGTCGGCTGGGGCGTGGATCAGCGATCAACGATTTCAGTTCGGATTGGGAGTGACGACTCGAACCAAGGCGGTAATCCGGCTAGGGCAGATCACCTACACCACAACCTACCACGCTGCGGTTGGCAGACAGGCTGCATGGCAACGAACGCTCAACAATGTTTTCGAGAATGTCGATGTCATCGCTGTGCCGACACTTCAAAAAACGCCGCCGGCGCTTCCACTTCTCAATTTGAGAATAGGCATACTCGAGGCGCTGGTCCTTCAGATGCAAAATACGGTCCCGGTAAATTTCGCGGGCAATCCAGCCCTGGCAATGCCAATTCCGGTTCGTAACGAGAGGGTTCCAGTCACGAGCCTTCAACTTGTCGGGCCAAGACTAGCCGAGGCGGAACTGCTTAATGTGGGGAGACTGGTCGAAGAAGCCGTGAAAAATCGTTAAACCGGGCCGCATGCGATTTGCGTGCGCCGCGGCACCGGAATATCGAAAACGCCGCGACTAATCCTGGTCGTCGAGTTTATCCTTCGCTTTGTCCAGCGCGTCCTTTTGATGCTCGATCTCTTCTTTCGCAGCTTTCTTCTGATGCTTTCGCTCCTCCTTGAGGGCGTGCTTTTCATCGTGCGTCATAGGACGGGTTGTCGTGGTCGTGGTATTGGTTTGCTGTCCGGTCACGGCGGCGGGAACGCTTGTCACCGCAGTAGTCGCCGTTGTCGCTGGCCGCACGAGAACTCGAGACGCTACCAGGCGGTCGCCTGAACCCGTGTACTGGATTGAGAGCTGACTGCCGGGCGAGATGCGATCGATTGCAACTGGAGCGCCAGTCTCGTCAACGATCGTCGTCTGTTTGGTTACGGAATAACGCAACGGGCTGGTGCCAGTTTCGCTTCTGACGACCATTGTCTCGGAGCTGGGAACGTATTCAGTGAATGCGCCATTTGTCGTGGTTACGGTCGTAGTGGCCTGTGCAAAAGCCTGGCTCGACCAGAAGCAGCCAACGGCGAGCAAAGCTGCGCCAAGTGTTGTCATTTTTGTATTCATGATAATGGATTCGTGGCTGAGAGCAGCCGCGGTCTCGCCTTTGGACACACCAGCCGAGATTTCTGACAAGAAAGCTTCTTAAGGGCGGCCGCGAAGACCGCGGGGATGCGTTCAGCCGATCTTAGCATAGTGTCCCTCTACAACGTTCTGATGAAATCTCTCATCTGCCGCCTTTTTGCCGTCGCAACAGCGGCGTTGCTATTGGTTGACGTCGGTTCCGCCGCTGAACTGCACCCGCAAGTGCCAATGTTGCGCCGATCTCCGATACCGGCGGAATCATTCGGTGACCTTCTCAAAAAAGGCAAAGCGTTCGAAAAAGAATTTCAGGCCGGGGACGCGTTGCCGCTCTATCTCGCGGCGGAAAAACTGGAGCCCAAAAATCCGGAACTGCTTGTCCGGATCGCTCGGCAGTACCGCTACCTCATGACCGACGCGTCTGACACGCCAGAAAAACTGCGGCTGGGCCGCATGGCGCTGGAATATTCCACGCGTGCCGCTGCGTGTGGACCAAAGGACTGCGACGCTCAGCTTGCCACCGCTATCACGCTTGGAAAAATGCTGCAGTATCTGCCTGCGAAACAACAGGTAGCCGCCTCTCCGCAGATCAAGGAATCAGTGGACAAAGCGCTGGCCGTCGATTCGCACAACGATACCGCCTGGCATGTTCTTGGCCGATGGAATCGCGTATTGGCAGAGGTCAGCTCGGCGAAACGGTTTGTGGCCGGACTGGTTTATGGCCAGCTGCCGAAGGGATCGATTGAGGAGGCCGAACAGGCAATGAAGAAAGCGATCGCGCTCAATCCACATCGTCTCATGCACTACATCGAGCTCGGGCGGATTTACGCGCAGATGGGAAGGAAAGAAGAAGCGCGTCAATTCATCAACAAGGGTCTGGCGATGCCCGACACCGAAAAAGACGATCCCGAAACAAAACAACGCGGGCGTGAAACGCTGTCGAAACTTTAGCTTTTCATTAGGGGGATCGTTGTCGATGCAGCGCCGGCTTCAACGGCGGCGGGCGTCGGCACCGCTGACCACTCAGGCAAATCCGCCAGCCCGCCGCCGATAAAAAGATGATGCCACAGTTGCGTTGCCACGACCCCCATCAGACCCATCTCGACCGAAAGGCGCGGCAGCGAGCCGGCGCGCATTTTACGAAAATCGTTACGCCATCGAGCAACGGCGGCTGGATCGAAATAGCCGGTTTTGCGCAGCGATTCTTTGCTCACAAGCTGCGCGACAAACGGCGGTTCCGGGTCCATGTGAAAGCTATCCAGCGGCGCGCGAAAGATAACTTTGTGCCGGCGTGCCACGGATTTTGGCACCCATCGTTCGGCCAACAAACGCAGAAGGTGTTTATCCCGAAACCCACGAAGGCGCCAGCGTGGATGCAGTTTCGCCAAGAAATCGAAGACATCTTCGTCAAGAAACGGGTATCTCACTTCGACTGAAGAATGCATCGCGACGCGATCGCCTTTGGCTTGGAGGAGATGTCCGGCTAAGAGAACGCGCGCCGCAATCCAGACTCCGCGATGGAGCGGATCCCATCGTTTGGCGCGTTCCACCGGAAAATTTAATTCGGTCCACGGATTCGTCTGAGCGAGCGCTTCACGCATGGCCTCGCTATAGAAGCGCAGCTTCGAGATCGCGAGCAATCCGTAGGCATCGATCCAAGCATTCGGACCGCCGACCGAATTCTCAACTTCGCGTCGCCAGGCATTCGGAAAATGCGGCACCCTGTTCACGTGCAGATAGGCGTCGCGGGCGACATTGCTCATACCGAGGCCCGGGATGAGGTCGAGGTAACCCATCAATTTCGCCGCCTTGTACCACGGGTAGCCGACAAGCCATTCGTCCGCGCCTTCGCCGGTCAGCACTACCTTTTGTCCGCATCTGTGGACGCGGCCAGACAGCTGAAGCAAGGCCGCACACGCCGTGTCAATCACCGGCGCTTCCGCCGCAGTGATCAGTTTTGGATACGTCACTAGCGCGTCTTCATCGCGAAAGTCCTGCACGATCGGCGGTTTGGCGCCGATGTGTCGCGCAGAGAGACTTGCTGCATCCAATTCATCAAGCTCCGGCTCGTGCACGCGCACGGTATAGGTGTTGATCGCCGGACCTTTCAGCTTGCAGGCCAAGGCCAGGATCATGCTCGAGTCGACGCCGCCGGAAAGATAAGCACCGACTGGAACATCGGCCCGCAATCGCTCTTCGACTGCTTTCAGCAAAAGGTTTTGGAACTCGTCAACAAGTCGCTTCGGACTTTCGCCGCGTTCCTCCGCACCCCGATCGGGAAAATCCATTTCCCAAAACGCTCGCTCCTGCACCACCGCACTCGGACCATTTCCGTTTGCGGGAGAGATGCTCAGGAAATGGCCAGGTGGCAGAAGTTGGACACCTTCAAAACATGTTCGCGCACCGGGCATGGCGGAGAAAGTGAAGACGTGATCAATGCCGCGGCGATCTGGGCGCGGCGAGACCATTCCCGAAGCGAGAAGTCCTTTGATCTCAGACGCGAAGAGGAGCCAGTCCCCTTGCCGTGTCCAAAAAAGTGGTGCGATGCCGAAGCGGTCGCGCCCAAGCTGAAGCTGGCGTTTCCGCTCATCCCATAATGCGATTGCAAATTGCCCTCGCAATCGTTCCCACATTTTCTCGCCATAATCTTCCCACAAATGGGGAATGAGCTCAGTGTCGCAGTGCGTGACGAACTTGTGTCCGCGCGCTTTGAGTTCCTCTCGCCGCTCGACATAATCGAACAGTTCACCGTTGAATACTACGAAGATGCTGCGGTCCTCATTGGAAACCGGCTGCTGCCCGTCGGCCAGGCCGACAATGCTCAGCCGACGTGCGGCGAGAGCCAGTCCGCGACGAACCAGAAAGCCTTCTTCGTCCGGGCCGCGGTGCAACAGCGCTAGGGCCATTCGTTGAATACTCCCTTCGGGCACCGGACGTTGTCCTGCGAGATCGATCATTCCTGCGATGCCGCACATGATGTTATTGTTCTAGCTCGAAATCCTCCGGGCGGTTAATTGTTTTCTGCTCAATTTAATATTCGATTCGCATGGAGGACGACCTACAAGATACCGAGTTGCGAATAATCGATCCAATTCTACCGTCTATGACTAACGCGCCCGGCCCCTGCCGGTTGACACAAAACATTTCTCGCTGGGTTGCCATAAAGATGACTTGTTTATCATCGGGCCTCCGAGAGACCGACCCTTTATGCACAAAGACCGCATCGCCATCATAGGAGTTGGATGCCGCTTTCCCGGCGGGGTAAACGACGCCGAATCCTTTTGGAAGTTGCTGGTCGAAGGCCGGGACGCGGTCACCGATGTGCCGGCCGATCGATGGAATGTGGAGCGATATTATGATCCGGAGCCAGGGATCGCCGGAAAAACTTTCGCTAAACGCGCCGGCTTTCTTGATCAAATCGACAAATTCGATCCGCAGTTTTTTGGCATTTCGCCGCGCGAAGCTCCTTACGTGGATCCGCAGCATCGATTGTTGCTCGAAACATCATGGGAGGCGATCGAAAATGCGGGCGTTGTCCTCGACTTCGAGAAGGGAAGCGACATCGCCGTCTTTGTTGGCATTTCGCACAATGACTATCAGGGAATCCAAAGCACAGCTTTCGACCACTTCGGTATCGCGCCGCACTCGCCCACCGGGAGCGCACACTCAATCGCCGCGAATCGAATTTCCTACTGTCTAAATCTGCGAGGTCCAAGCGTCGCGATGGATACAGCGTGTTCGTCCGCCCTCACTGCGATCCACACCGCGTGCGAGTACATTTGGGCGGGACGCGGCGACACCGCACTGGCAGGCGGCGTGACTGTGATGATCACACCAGGCGGCTTCATCGGTTTTTCGCAGGCGTCAATGCTCTCGCCCGATGGCCGATGCGCCGCGTTCGATGCGACGGCGAACGGTTTCGTGCGTGGCGAAGGTGCCGGCATGGTGCTTCTCAAACGCCTTTCACAGGCAATTGAAGATGGCGATCCCATTCAGGGAATAATTCTAGGCACGTCGATGAATCAGGATGGCCATACAAACGGTATCTCTCTGCCCAGCGCTCAGGCCCAAACCCGCCTGATCGAAGAAGCGTGCAAAGATGCGGGCGTATTGCCCCACCAGATTGCATTCGTCGAGGCGCACGGCACCGGTACGGCGGTCGGTGACCCAATCGAAGCTCACGCTCTGGCAGAAGCTCTGTGCAAGAACCGCTCTAATCCTCTCCCTATCGGATCGGTAAAAACCAACCTCGGACATATCGAGACCGCCGCCGGCGTGGCGGGACTTTTGAAAGCGATGCTTGTACTCCAGCACCGCGAAATTCCACCGAGCCTGCATTTCAACACACCCAACCCGCACATCGACTTCGAGAAATTAAAGTTACGTATTCCGACGACGGTCGAACCTTTGCCGGAAACAATTGGTGAATGCCTTGCTGGCGTAAACTCGTTTGGTTTTGGCGGCGCCAATGCGCACGTTATTCTGGCGGAGCCGCGTCCGCTTCCGCACGTCGCCCATGCAGAACCCTGGCCTGAGCGCGCCTGGCCGGTGATGCTCTCAGCTCGCTCAGAGGACGCGCTGCAAGGCTACGCGATGAAGCTGGCGGCATGGCTCACGGAAGGGCTGAATCTCAACGGCGATTCGCCGCTGCTACCTGATCTCACTTACATACTCGGCGCGCGCCGCAATCATCATCCGTATCGGCTGACGCTTGTCGCCCGATCAATATCCGATCTGATTCACGAGCTTGACGCTTTCGCGATCAAACAGAATAGCGTCAAGATCAGAAGTTCGTTCACGCCGCGTCCGGAGTCTGCACCGCGCGTTGCTTTCGTTATGAGCGGGCAGGGTCCGCAATGGTGGGGCATGGGCCGCGAGTTGATGCAACACGAACCGGTTTTCCGGCGCGTCATCGAACAGTGTGACGTGGCGATGCGTGGCATCACGAACTTCTCTCTACTCGAAGAACTCACTCGTTCTGAGGAAACCTCGCAGATGCACCGCACCGAAATTGCACAGCCGGCGATCTTCGCGATGCAAGTCGGGCTGGCCGAGTTGTGGAAATCGTGGGGCGTGCAGCCGGCGGCGGTTGCGGGCCATAGCGTAAGTGAAATTGCCGCAGCCTGCGTGGCCGGTTTGTTTTCTCTGGAACAAGGCGCGCGTATCACCGCACTCCGTGCACAATTTATGGAGGGTTGTGCCCGGGGCGAAGGAAAGATGCTCGCGGTCGGCCTCGGTGAAGAAGAAGCGCAGGCGTTGATCAACAAACATGATCGCACGGTTTCGATTGCTGCATTCAACGGCCCCCGTTCGCTTACGCTCGCCGGTCCTCGCCATTCGATTGAAGCGATGTTCGCCGAACTCGAACCGCAAGGCGTGTTCGCTCGCATGGTGCGCGTCGATCACCCATTTCATCACGCAATGATGCAACCAGCTTCAGAGGCGCTCGAAAACGCTCTGTCCGATCTCGCGCCGCAATCTGAAAATGTCCCATTATTCAGCACGGTCACCGGCAGTCGCCTCGCAGGTGAGGCCGGGAATGCGGCGCACTGGGGGCGCGGCGTCCGTCAGCCGGTGCAATTTGCGGCGGCGATTAATGCGATCGCTGACTTCGGAGTAGATATTTGGCTGGAACTCGGCGCGCATCCCGCCCTCGCTCATTCAATCCAGGAATGTCTCGCCAGCGGTGGCGGACCGAAACCAGTTGTAATTTCTTCCGTTCGCCGGGAACGCGAACACGAATCGTTACTCGAAGCGGCAATGGACCTGCATCGAGCCGGAGTGCCGCTGAACTTCAAGGCAATGACGTCGTCGCGTCGTTTGCTTTCGCTTCCGGCTTACGCTTGGGATCGACACCGCTGGTGGAACGAGTCTCCCGCTTGGCGCGAATCCAGAATGGCACGCGGCGGCCGGGGCCTACTCGATGTCCGCCTGCCGAGCGCGATGCCTAGGTGGTCCGCCCGATTAGACAGCCGTCACATGGCGTTCCTTAAAGATCACAAAGTCGAGGATCATGTTATTTTTCCGGCCGCGGGATTTGTTGATCTGGTAATTGAGGCGGGCACGCAACTTTTCGAAGGTCGACCGTTCGTGGTCGAGGAGTTTGAGATTCGCAAGCCGCTCATCCTGCCGGAACCTGCCGCCGGCATTCACATCGAAGTCTCCTACGAGCCGAACGATCGAACATTCGCGATCCAGAGTCGATTCGAACAGGGAACATCCTGGTCGTTGCATGTCGTGGGCTCGATGCGCGCCGAACGGATCGAGTCCGGCTTCGCCGGGTCAAGTTTCGACACTGAAATCCAGCCGGTTATCTCCAAACTTAAGCCAGTCGATATCGACGCATTTTACCGCTACATGAGCGATCTGGGACTCGGATATGGCGAAACATTTCGCTCTGTTCGCGAGCTTTCCGCCGCAGATGGTGAGTCGTCCGGGCGGGTGGCGCTTTCTGAATCGATTGCGCCGCGGGCCGGTGAGTATCCGTTACATCCCGTTCTGCTCGATGGTGCGTTACACGTGTTTTCCGCCGGCCGTTCGACAGTCGAAGCGCGCGGCTCGCAACTTAAATTGCCAGTCCGATTTGGCCGGATCCTGTTTCTCCGCTCTCCCGGAGCCTCTGCCCGGATTCGCGCGAGCGTGGTCGAATGCACGGATGAGTTCGTCGAGGGACGCATCGCTCTTTATGACGAATCCGGCAAACCGTGTGTTCTGGTGGACGGGTTCCGCGCCATCAGTGTCGCCGGGGTGCGCCGGGGTACCCTCGGTGGAGTCCGGGATGTTCTCTATCATGTGGATTGGCAGCGCACACCAAACGAATCCCGCGCGGGGACGTTGGAACCGCTGCCGTTGACTCGCCTGCGCGACGCTGCCCAAGGCGCTCTCGACGATGTGCTCGCTACCCGCGGACGCGAGCGGCTTAAAAGTGCGATTGCAGCTCAGGATGATCTCGCTGCTGTCCTGCTGTGCGCTGGCCTCCGCGAAATGGGAGTTACCATAGGCGCTGATTTCACCGCCGATGCACTGCAGGTCGCCGCGCCGATGCGGCCGGTTTTCGAACAGTTGATGTTGAAACTTCAAAAGCGCGGCCTGGTGCAATCAAGTGAATCCGGTTATCGACCAAGCCTCGCGTTTATAGCCGCTGCTGAATCCGCTAACCAGGCCCAACGACAATTCATCACGGAGCATCCCGGTCATCTTCCCGAAGCGCAGCTCGTGGCTGGAAATTGCGCGGAGCTCGGTCCGATTCTGCGCGGCGAGAAGGACGCCGTGCAGGTATTGTTCGCCGGCGCTGGAGCGGAACTGCTCGATCAATTTTACGGTGACGGTTTGCTGACAAGCCACTGGCTGGCAGCTATCACCGCTGCTGTGCAGGAAGTGGCCCGTGCGCTCCCCGAGGGTCGCGGATTGCGGATTCTCGAAGTCGGCGCCGGCACCGGCGGCCTCAGCGCGCACGTACTTCCGGCTCTGGAGCGCGGCTTACACTCGTATACATTCACCGACGTCTCCGCTGCTTTCTTCTCCGGTGCACATCAGAAGCTCGCGAACTTCCCCGAAGTTGAAACAAAGATTTTTGATCTTGAAAAATCTGCCACCGAACAGGGCTTCGAGCTCGGCTCGTTCGATTTTATCATCGGAACCAACGTACTTCATGCCGTAGCCGACATTCGCGCTTCCCTGCGTAACCTAAGCGAACTGCTCGCACCTGGCGGTTCGCTGGTTTTCATGGACGTGGCCACGCCCCAGTTGTGGACGGAAGCCGTTTTCGGTCTGACCAGCGGTTGGTGGCGTTTCAGCGATCGGGATTTGCGCCCGGTACATCCACTGCTCGGACGTTCGCAATGGGAAACGGTGCTTCGCGAAACTGGTTTCAGTGAGACGACTTCGTTGCCAGGATTAATGCTGCCGCAAGGCGAGGGCCAGATCGGCATTCTCGCACGTAAAGCGTGGCAGCCTCCGGCCCCTTCCGAGCCCGCGGTGCAAGCTCCGCCGGAAAAATCGTGGCTTATTTTTGCCGATCAGGAAGGGATTGGTTGCTCATTAACCGAACGCCTGCGCGCGGCCGGTATTCGTTGTCGAATTGCATTCCGTGGAACCGCGTTCGCAGCGAAAGATACCGATACCTTCACGCTAAGAAGCGAAGCGCCGGAAGATTGGCGCCAACTTTTCGCGGCGTGCGCTGGCGAAGCCGCGCCGGAGCGGATCATCTATCTTTGGAACCTTGAGACACAAATTGATGCTGATGGGACGATTGGAACGGACGCGCTGCTCCACCTTGCCCAGGCTCTCGATAGCACCTGGCCTACAACCAAACTGCGAATCGACTCGGTCACGCGCGGCGCAGAAGCTGTCGGCCGAGATGTTAGGCCGACGTTCGTAGCGCAGGCTCCGGCTCTCGGTCTAATGCGCGTCATGCTGAACGAATATCCGAACTATGCGTGTCGCGGGATTGACTTGCCGCCGACGCCGTCTACGGCTGATGCAAACTTGCTTTGGATGGAACTGTTGCGTGCCGAATCGGAACGCGAAGTCGCGTTTCGCGGCGAGGCGCGATACGTTCAACGCCTCGAACGCGGGCATCCGCGCCAGGAGCGGACGCTTGATCCGGCTGTGCCGCTGCGACTCGAATCACGTGAACGGGGCCAGCTCGATACTCTGAGGTTCGCCCCTTTTGCGCAACCGTCGTGCGGACCGGGCGAAGTAATGATCGACGTTAAGGCGGCGGGCATGAATTTCCGCGACGTGCTTAAGGCTCTCGCGCTCTATCCCGGCGAAGCGCCAGATGCGCGCATCTTTGGAGACGAAGTTGGCGGTATCGTTACCGCAGTCGGGTCCGATGTCACGCACGTTAGGCCGGGCGATCGAGTCTTCGGTCTGGCCGTGTTCGGCCTGTCGACGCAGACGATCGCGCGCGCCAGCGATGTGCGCCGGATTCCTAATGATCTGTCCTTTGAGGAAGCAGCTACGATTCCGGTTGTGTTCATGACCTCCTGGCATGCGCTGAAGAATGTGGCGCGATTACGCAAGGGTGAACGAGTGCTCATACACGCCGGTGCGGGAGGCGTTGGCATGGCCGCGATCCAGATCGCGCATCATCTCGGCGCCGAAGTCATCGCCAGCGCTGGCAGCCCGGCCAAGCGGACGTTGCTCCGGACGCTTGGAGTAAAACACGTAATCGACTCACGGCGCGGCGACTTTGCCGAAGCTGTGATGGAACTTACCGATCGTCGCGGTGTGAATGTAGTGCTCAACGCCCTCGCTGGCGAAGCAATTCCAATGGGCCTGGCATGCCTCGCTGAGTTCGGTCGCTTCGTCGAAATCGGCAAGCGCGACATTTACCAAAACTCGCGCATTCCGCTCCGGCCGTTACGTCGCAACGCATCGTTTCACGTTGTCGCGATGGACGCCGTCTTCGCGGCGGACGAATCGCTCACGAGAGCGATCCTCGAAGAGATCTCTGACCTCCTTGAGCAGCGCGCGCTTTGTCCGCTGCCGTTCCGCGCATTTCCAGCAAACAACGTCGGTTCAGCTTTTCGACTCATGGCGAGCGGAAAACACGTCGGCAAGGTCGTCGTTTCGTTCCCGGAAACATTTGTGCCGCGGCGCGGGGAACCCGTCGCATCGAAGTTCGAAATCAACTCGGATGGATGCTATCTCATTACCGGCGCGTTCGGTGGTTTCGGAAAAGTCATTGCGAACTGGCTGGTCAATTGCGGCGCGCGGCATCTGGTGCTTTCCAGCCGGAATGGCGCGTCCACGCCGGAAGCTGAGGCGTTCATTAACAGCCTGCTTGATCGAAAAGTCACAGTACAAATCGTAAAAGCCGACGCCAGTTCGCCTGACGACATCGCGCGTCTGTTGGCTGAAATCCGCAGCAACGCCCGACCGCTGCACGGAATCTTTCATCTCGCCATGTTCATCGACGATGCACCGCTCGCTGCGCTCAACCGCGACCGGATGGCAAGCGTCATTGGACCGAAAGCACTTGGGGCCTGGCTGCTCCACCAAGGAACACGCGACATTGAGCTGGATTGTTTCGTCATGTTTTCATCGGTTTCGTCAATCTTCGGCAATCCTGCACAGGGCAATTACGCAGCGGCCAACGCGTTCCTTGATTCGCTCGCTCACCACCGTCACGCGCTCGGGCTTCCCGCCTTGAGCATAAACTGGGGCGTGCTTGGCGGGGAAGGCTATGTCGCGCGAAACGAACGCGTCGCCGAATTTCTCTCCAAACAAGGTATCCGTGAACTTTCACCCGGCGAAGTGCTGGCGATTGTCGAGTCCTCGCTCCGCGCAGGCAGTCCTCAGGTCGCCGCCATTCGAGTCGATTGGGCCAAATGGAGAACATTCTTCAGAGGCATGCAAGGAGACCCGCTGCTCGAGCGCATCTTCGCAGCGGTCGAGGGCCACGACAGCGCCGGTGTCGTAAGTGATTGGCGAAGCAAAATTGAGTCCGCCGCACCGGCGGAAAAGGAAACTGTAATCGCGCATGCCGTGCGCGAAGTTGTCGGATCGGTCCTTCGGGTAAAGCCAGACACGCTGCGCGATGATCAACCGCTCACCGACCTCGGCCTCGACTCATTGATGGGCGTTGAAATCGAGAACTCGCTGGAAGCGGCTATCGGCGTCGCTCTGCCGCCGACGAGCCTGATGCGCGCTCGAACGATCGGGCAGATCGCAACTTTAATCGCGGGCCAAGTGGGCGGCACAGTACCAAGTGCGGCGCCGCCGCCGACTTCACCAACACCGGCAATAAAGCCCGCCCTATCTTCAATTGAGGTCGATCTCGATGCACTTTCGATTGAACAGGTCGATGGGCTACTCGGCGGCGATGATGAACCTGTACTCGAGGCAAGTCCGCATGTCTGAGGACAAACGCGCTCGTTTCAAACAATGGCTTGAGAGCGGCGAGGCGTGTCTGCACCCGCTGACTTTGCCACAGCGCGAATTGTGGGAAACGTCGCCGGCCCCGGTTGGAGACGTGTCCAACCACATTTGCTGTGTTATTAATGTAAGGGGTCTGATTGCTCCGGAAGATTGTGTCGCTTCCCTGCAACGAGTGGTCGATCGACAGGAAGTGTTGCGACTGTCGATATTGCCCGGAAAAAGCGGACCGGTTCAGTTGATCCGGACTCGCGCCGAGCCAGTGATGCGGTTTCGCGACATTTCTCCGCAGACACCGGCTGAGAAAATCGAAGAGCTTGCCCTCCAAACTTTCTCCGAGCCATTCGATCTGGTTCAGGGTCCTCTATATAGAGTACAGGTCCTTCGTCGTACGCCGGATGACCAGCTGATGGTATTCGCGATTCACCATGCAATCGCCGATGGCTGGACTCTTGGTGTTTTTGTCCAAGATCTATGCGCCGCCTATGTCCAACATCGCATGCGCGGATCTGACAGGCTCCCGCCAGTGCCGACCTCTTATTCCGCCTGGGGCACCGCGGAGAGGGCGTTCTGGCAATCCGCCGAGCTGGAACCACGCATCGCTTTCTGGAAATCCCGTCTCACGGGCATACGGCGTCTTTGGAGCGTGCCGGACGAAGCCGACGTAGTCTTTCTGCCGCGACGCGTGGTTTCGCAATTACCGGCCGAGATCAGCGGACCCGTGCGGGAGTTGGCCCGTCGCAGCGGCGCCACGCTTTTTAGCACTTTGCTTGCAGCCTTCCAAGTTACGCTGTCGCGATGGACCGGCGCCGAAGACATTGTAGTGGGAACGCCGGTCGCGAACCGCACGAGGCAGGATGTTCGCGAGACAATGGGATATTTTTCCGGCGTCGTGCCGCTGCGCGGTCAGGTGGAACGAGGCCGTCCATTTTCAGAACATTTACGAATCGTTCACCAATCCACAGTCGATTCATTTGCAAACGCCATGCCGTTTGCCGAACTTGTCCGGGCAATAGGCGAACGTCCGTCGCCAAAACACAATCCCATTTTTGAAGTGCGATTTGCTTTACAAAATCATCCCGTGCCCGACGTAGAGATTCGAGGGCTTTCGCTTAAACTAAGGATGCGCTCGACCGGAACGCCCCGGTTCGATCTCGGATGCGAGATAACAGAACTGGGTGACGCGCTTGAAGTGGTTTGGCTGTTCCGGGAAAATCTCTTTGCACAACCTGAAATAGAAGAACTGGGACGTTTATTCAGGACAGTGGTGGAGAGCATTTGCCGCGTGCCGGAGAGACGAACCGCAGCCCTAGCGAGCTGAAATGGCAAACATAGCGACAACTGCCGAAAGCGTTCCCGAGCTACACGAAAAGCACGACGTGAACTGCGTCGCATTCCAGACCCTTGTGTTCTCGCTCGCTATCGTAGAAGTCGCACTGTGGGCGTTGGTGTGGAGTGGATGGTTTTGGCTGGCGCTGCCTCTCGTCCTGGTCGCCGCACATCTCATGCATGGGCTGTTAATTGGATTTCACGAGGCCTCGCACGGTCTGTTACGAAAGAGCCGTCGTTTGAATGAATTCGATGGGGTAATCCTCGGCGTATTCACTTTCCTGCCGTTCAGCCTATATCGGGTGGTGCACCAAATGCATCACATGCATCTTGCCACCGAGCGCGATACTGAGCTTTGGCCGTTAGTCATCACCAAAGCGCCCCGTTGGGCGCGACGCCTGGCTGTTCTCCTCGAACTCACCATCGGCCTGTTCTATTCACCGTTTATTTTCTTGCGCGTTTTCCTGGGCCGGCCCTCGTTAGTCCGTAGCCGCAAGGTGAGACGGAGAATTTGGGCTGAGCTTGCCCTCGCGGTTGTTGTCTGGACTGCCATTCTGACTGCAATCGCCTTTTGGGGCGTGTGGAAATATTTCCTCTGGATGTATCTGGTCCCGGGATTGATAGCGGCAAATCTTCAGAGCTGGCGCAAATACATCGAACATGTCGGGCTGACCGGTAACACGGTGAACAGCTCGACTCGCAGCATCGTGCCGAAAAGCTGGCTCGGCCATTTGTTTGCGTACACGTTGCTTCACGAACCTTACCACGGCGTGCATCATCAAAATGCCGGACTGCCGCATCGCGTGCTGCCTCAGTTTACCTCCGTGCTCACACCAAAAAGACCCAACGATGTGGCGCCATTCATGAGCTATCGACAGGCCTTGCCGGACCTGATCCGCAGCCTCGCGAATCCCCGCGTCGGAGCGCAATGGTGCGATTCCGCTGACAGCCGATTACGTGAGGATCGCAAATTCGTCGCAAATAGGAAACCGATGAATGAAGTTCTGCGTGAGGATCGGGTTTACCGGCATTAGGTCGCAAACGTAGCGGCCACCGCGCGCCGCAGTCCTTTCGCGGCTTCCTGTTTCATCATGAACACGTCGTCGGAATCCATCCAAAATGCCAGGTCACCTTTCGTTTTTGAGGCAGCTGGCCTCAAAAAGGATTACGACGATGGTCACGTGCACGCTTTGCGGGGTGCGGATTTTCAAATCAGGGAAGGCGAGTTTGTCGCGATCGTTGGCCCGAGTGGGAGCGGGAAAACAACTTTGTTGCAAATGCTCGGCGCGCTTGACCGGCCGACCGCCGGAACATTGAAGTATCGGGGCAAATCACTGCTCGATTTCGGCGATGTCGCGGCCTATCGGGCTCACGAGATCGGTTTTATCTTTCAAGCGTTTCATCTACTTCCGACGTTCACCGCGATTGAGAATGTCCAGATTCCGATGTTCGAGAATGACCAGTCGCGCACCGCGCGAAAAACGCGCGCTCTCGAATTATTGAAGGCGGTCGGGCTCGAACAGCGAGTGAATCATTTTCCCGCCAAACTTTCCGGCGGCGAACGCCAGCGCGTCGCCATTGCCAGAAGCTTAGCGAATTCTCCTTCGGTCCTTTTGGCCGACGAACCCACTGGGAATCTGGATAGCGAAAGCGCGAAACACATACTCGATCTAATCACGTCTATCCACTTCGACCGTCGCATGACGCTGGTCCTCATCACCCACGACATGAATGTTGCATCGCGCGCATCGCGTGCGATCCAGATGAAGGATGGCCAGGTTGTTTTCGATGGCGATCCGGCAAACCTTTCCAGGCACGCATGAGATGACTTTTTTCGATGTTATCACGCGCGGTCTCAAGCGCCGACCGATCCGCACTGGTTTGACCCTTTTGGGAATTTCAGTGGGTATCGCCGCCGTGGTTGCGTTGATCGGCTTGTCCCGGGGCCTGGTAGCAAGCTGGACCGCAGGTATGAAGACGCGTGGCACCGAAATTGTCGTTCATAACATGCGCGGCTCGCTGACGCCGAAGCCTTTTCCCGCAGCTACGCGCGATCGCATTGCGCACCTGCCCGGTGTTGCCACAACATGTGCGATTCTCGTTGATTTGATGAGCGTCGAGAACGCCGAGCTGATGATTGTGTCGGGCCGCGAATGGGGCTGTTTTGCCTGGGAAAATCTCAAGCTCGTCTCCGGACGGATGCCAAAGGATCAGATGGAGCGGGCGGTGCTTCTCGGCACCACCGCCGCAGAGATATTGAAAAAGAAAGTGGGCGATTCGGTTCAGATTGAGACCGAGGAACTCCCTGTCGTTGGCATTGTCGAAGGGGGTGCTTTTGTTGAGAACGGTTCGATCATTCTTTCATTGCCGCTATTGCAGCAGGTCACCGGAAACCAGGACAAAATCAGCGCGATTGACGTCCGAGTCGCTGCTGGGACTAACGATGCCGGAATCCGGCGGCTTTGCGAAGAAATGTCACGGCTTATTCCGGAGGCCCATGCCGATCCCGCAGGCGAACACGTGGCCCACACCGAGGGCTACCGCGTGATTAATGCAATGAGCTGGGGCACATCATTGCTGGCCATACTTGTCGGTGTGCTCGGCGTAACAAACACCATGCTTATGAGCGTGTTTGAACGAACGCAGGAGATCGCAATTTTGCTGGCACTCGGATGGAAGCGCAGCCGGATCGTTCGAATGATTTTACTGGAATCGGCAATGCTCGGATTACTCGGTGGAATTATCGGCGTAGGATTAGGCGTTATCGGTGTTCGCTTAATGCAAGCTGCGCCCGCCATTCGCGGCCTGTTGGAACCGGATCTCAGCTTCAACCTCATACTGATGGCCGTTACCATCGCTGTCTGCGTCGGCGTTCTGAGCGGTTTCTATCCGGCATGGCGGAGTTCGCGCTTGACGCCGAGCCTTGCTTTACATGGCTGAACAAACACCACCAACCGCTTTGTCGAATTACTTATGAATCTTCGTTTTCGAATTAGAATAATCTGTTTTGTCGGCATCTGCGTTGGCTTTGCTCTCCCCGACGTCGCGTCCGCTGCCGACACCGCCTCGGAGTTGGCCGCTAAACTGCGCGAAAAGCAAAGCGGTTCCATGTTCGTCCGGATTCGGATGGAGATCGGAAGCGGCGAAAAACAAACGCTTCAGGTTCAAATCAAGTCTCGTGTTTCCGACGCGGCCGGTGACATCGTTTATCAAATACTTTTTCCGAAAGAGCGAAAAGGTGAATCGGTTTTGCTTCACCGATCCGGACACAAATTTAGTGGTACAGTATTCACGCCGCCGAACAATCTTAAATCGATTGGATCGGCCGAGATGAAACAATCGCTTTTTGGCAGCGACCTTTCTTACGAAGACATAATTGACACTCCTTTCGCCTGGAGTCAGCAGGCAATCGTCGGCACGGAAGCCATGGACGGCACTCCCTGCCAGATCCTGGAATCGAAACCGGGCAAAGGCCACACCTCGTCTTACTCCAGTGTGAAAAGCTGGATTGATTCGCGCCGGCTGGTACCTCTACGCATCGAAAAATATGACTCCTCAGGCAAAGTTGTTCGACGCATCAATACCACTCGCGTTTTGCTCGAGGGAGGTGATTCGCTTCCAGTCGATCTCAAAGTTTACGGACCCGGCGGCTCTGTCACTCACATCACCGGGTCACGTCTTAAGCGCGGTGTGAGCTACGCAGACACCGAATTCACGCCGGAGGGTCTCAAGCAGCTTAACGCCCCTCCAGGTTCAGGTTCCTCGGAATAGAAAGTGACCCATACGCTCGCTCTGTAGGCGACAGGCAATGGCGAAAGGCAAAACACGTCAACGCCGCGCTCCGTCCAAGCGAAGCATTACAGTGAACGCCTGTTTAGCGCGCGCTTAACACAATCGTCTCGCCGATTTTCATCACCCGCAGCCGCGCTTTTGACTTGCGCTTTTCCAGCTCGGATTCGAACGCCTCCGGAGTGCCCGTTAGCACGGGAAACGTTCCGTAGTGCATGGGAACCACCTCCCGTGGATTAACGAGCTTGACTGCTTCTGCCGCACGAGCGGGTCCCATCGTGAAATGGTCGCCTATGCAAACCAGCATGACGTCGATTTCGTGGAAGCGCGATAGCAGCGCCATGTCGGAAAACAAATCTGTATCGCCTGTGTGATAGATCGTCGGCCCGCCGCGAATGGTAATAACAAAACCTCCCGGCGCACCGCCATGACGCAGCACGCATCGATCATCGGCTGCGACACCTGATCCATGATGCGCGCGAACGAAGGCGACTTTTACTTCACCATCCAACAGCGTCAGTTCGCCGCCAAAATGACCAACCGTGTCTGTTTGCGCCTGCTCCGCTGGATAACCGAGATGTTTCACCATCGCGTCGGCTAGATCGAATGTTGCTACCAGTTTTGCGCCGGTCTTTTTCCCGATGTCCACCGCATCACCGACGTGATCGGAATGACCATGCGTAATCAGGATGAGATCGACATGCTTGAGCGCGGCGATTTCGCGCTTCGCATTTTCGAAAACAGGATTCGAGAGCCACGGATCGACGAGCAGAACTTTTCCGCTCGGGGTCACAATCTTAAAAGCCGATTGACCGTACCAAGTGAGTTGCGTATCCATGGGAAATCACGAGACCGAAAGGCGTTCGCTCGGCAAGAGCTGACCCGAAGATGAGGAAGCACGAATACTGTAGGGCGTTTCTGTGAAACGCCACGGTGTCTTCGGCATTCGACATTCGCCATTCATCATTTTACCTATGATTCGCCTCATGGACCACGATCACGCGCACCGGCATATTTCAAAAAGTCAACCGCACATGGCGCAGTTAATCAGAAGATCGCGGCGATATGAAATCATTCCAGCCGTCTCGATCCGCCCGTTCGATGCGCTGGCGGAATCGATTGCTTACCAGCAACTCAACGGGAAAGCCGCCGCAACAATCTGGGGCCGCGTCCGAGCGCTTTATCCAAAAACAAAATGGCTCGACCCCGCAAAAGTTCTCGCCACATCGGATGAGAAACTTCGCGGCGCTGGTCTTTCGCGCTCGAAGACTGCGGCAATAAAAGATCTCGCGGCGAAGACGCTCGACGGCACCGTGCCAACCGGACGCGCGCTTCTGCGAATGAGCGATGACGAGATCATCGCGCGTCTTACACAAGTGCGCGGTATCGGTCGCTGGACTGTCGAAATGCTTCTGCTGTTTGACCTTGGCCGGCCGGATGTCTGGCCAGTCGCCGATTACGGGGTGCAGAAAGGTTTCGCCAAAACTTTTCGCAAACGGAAACTTCCCACGCCGAAACAACTGATGAAGCATGGCGAGAAGTGGCGGCCGTATCGCTCCGTTGCGGCCTGGTATTTCTGGCGAGCACTGGATCAACCAGAGAAGTTAAAAAGTTAAACAATTAACAGAGTTACAACCGGACAGTCACTTCTCCGTACCTTTGTAACGTTTGTAACTCGTTTAACTTCCTTGACGCTGTCGTCATTTAACCTTGCGCTCCACTTCCAGCCTTAATAAAACGGCGTCATTATGGCGATGATCCATGTTAACCGGGGCGCAACAAGTTTGGGCGTATTTTCCGAAGAAGAAATTCGCGAAGGCCTCCGCAGTGGCCGCTTCGCTCCGAGCGATATTGGGTGGCGCGAAGGAATGGCGACTTGGCAGCCGCTCTCGCAATTCCCAGAGTTGGCAGCTTGGTATTCCTGCCGTGATTTGTGGACATCTTGCGCTCTCGAAGTTTCAAAAAGAACCGCAGTTACAAGGCAAAGGTCTCGCGACTGCGGGACTCATTATCGGTTATGTAGCGATCGCATTTTGGCTGATCTATGTTGTTTTCCTCGGCGGTGCCTCTTTCCTCAAGTCAATCAGTCATTCAGGAAGTTAGGAAATTTATATCTTATGAACGAGAGAATACCGCAACCGTCTCGAGTGCCGATGCAGCAATCGTTTCCGTCCGCCCCGCAACGAATTAGCGTTGTTGACTTTGACATGACATTTGGCCGGATGGTTGTTTGTCTCATAATCTTCGCGGCATTCTTTGGCGGCATCGCCGCGTTGTTACAGCACCACTAAAAAATGCAGATCGCGCGGCGGTCACTCGCTCCTGGCGAGATCGATTATGAATTGGTCTGGTTTAGCGTCTCGGTTTCAGCCCTTGGCGCCGCCGCCGCTTGGCTGGCATTAGGCTTGCCGTGGCCGATCTGCATGTTTCACCAGCTCACCGGGCTGCCATGTTTCACCTGCGGAATGACGCGATGCGCGATTCAATTCTTTCATGGCCACTTTCTGGCTGCACTGAAATGGAACCCGCTCGTCTTTGGTTTGCTGTGTGGCGTGGCAGCGTATGACCTTTACGCTTTCGCATCGCTCGCAACGCGCGCCCCACGTTTACGGATTGCATTTGACGAAACGCAGAAGAAATACCTGCGAATAATTGTTATCAGCGCGCTCGCGCTAAACTGGATTTATCTGCTACTGCACTGGCGCGATTTCTAGATTGTGTGGCGTCTGCGTCAGTCCCGAAAGCATTCGGGATTCACAGAGCGGGGCCGGCGCGAGCCGAGCGACACAGACGGGCGGCCCGAAGGGTGCAGTCGCGGGGCGCGAGTAAATCAATCGCCTTACAGCATGGACGTAGCCGCGAAATCTGTGTCCATCTGTGGTCATCTGTGGCTAATTTGGCCCCATGCGAGTTCTGGTGACAGGTGGCGCGGGTTTCATTGGATCGCATCTCGTCGAGAAGCTGTTGGAGTGCGGACACCAAGTCGTCGTCCTCGATGACTTCAACGATTTTTATGATCCGCAAATCAAGCAGGCAAACATTGCCGGGTTCGCCGCAGACGTAACCGTCTACCATGTGGATCTTCGCGACAGTGACTCAGTGCGAAATCTGTTTCGTCGCGAGAAAATTGACGTGATTGCCCATCTTGCTGCGCGTGCGGGCGTGCGGCCTTCAATTCAACAGCCGCGACTTTATTACGACGCAAATGTCACTGGGACGTTACACCTCCTAGAGGCAGCGCGGGTAACTGGCGTTGAGCGATTCGTCTTTGCATCGAGCTCATCGGTGTATGGAGCTTCGAAGACGATCCCGTTTTCTGAGGATGAACATCTCACCCAGACACTCAGTCCGTATGCCGCCACGAAAGTCGCTGCCGAATTTCTTTGCTCGACCTACTCGCATCTCTACAACCTGCGTGTCGTGGCGCTTCGTTACTTCACCGTGTACGGTCCGCGGCAACGGCCGGATCTGGCCATTCATCAATTCACCCGGCGCATTTATGCCGGGCAACCTATCGATCAATTCGGAGACGGCACTACGCGCCGCGATTACACTTACATTGCAGACGTGATTCACGGAACCATGGCTGCGCTCCAGTACCAAGGTCCGCTCTTCGACATCTTCAATCTTGGTGAGAGCGATACGATTCAGCTCAAAGACTTGATTGTAGCGATTGAAAATGTGCTTGGGAAAAAAGCAAAAATTAACCGGCTGCCCGAGCAACCCGGCGATATGCCGCTGACCTGTGCAGACATTTCGAAAGCAAGAGAATTACTCGGCTATGAGCCAACCACGCGATTGAGAGACGGGCTGCCGCGTTTTGTCGATTGGTTTCTACACAGCGCCAAATGAAGACTTCGATCTCGCCGCTGCCATTCGAGCAACGCGCCTGTTTCATCGCGGGTCAGGCGAAATCTGGCACCACGCTTTTGGTGGCGTTACTCGATAACCATCCCCGGTTGCTGGTGTTGCCCGAAGAAACCGCTTATTTTCCTACCGTCCTGACCAAATATGCGCCGCGCGGCCGCCGCGCGCAGTTTGATTACCTGACCACGCAATCGCTTGCCAACGTGCTGTTCGGTGGTCCATGCAAGTGGGGCAAGCGGAATTACTCTGCGTTTCCGCGAGAGGAATTTCTGAAGCTGTTCGAGCATGCGGCATTTGATCCCGCAAACGCGCAGGAGGAATTGCTTGTGCTAATGGTGAAAGCGTACGCGGCCACGCTGGAACGGCCATTGGACACGATAGCGCGCTGGGTTGAGAAAACTCCGGCCAACCGTAATCACATCCCACAGATTCTCAGACGTTTTCCCCATGCAAAAATTCTGGTGACGGTACGCGATCCGCGCGCCATTCTCGCGGCGCAGATCGCGCTGGAGAAGACAAGACAGACAGGAAGGTTTTCGACTTATTACGTGATCGCACATTGGCGGGTAGCTGCCCGGTTGGCGAGACGTGTGCGGGATGGAGCGGTTCCTGGTCTCGTGGTGCCTTATGAAAAATTGGTCTGCGAGCCGGCCAGCATGATGGAAGAAGTTTGTGCGTACCTGGAGATTGACTTCGATCCGGAGATCGTCCTGACGCCAACGAAAGTGGGCCAGTTCTGGAAGGGTAATTCAGCCGCGCGGATTAACTTTTCGCAAATCAGCTCGGAACCGGCGACACGTTGGCAAGGTGAACTTTCGGAGGACGAAATCGGGTGGGTAGAATGGCATTGCCGGGATCTAATGCCCGAATTCGGCTACGAGCCGAGGCTGACCCGGCGCGAATTACGGTACTTTATGCAGCCGATTCGTGGTGAGCGTCCGCGCGAATACATCAAATCACGTGCCTATTCACTACGGGATGAGATAGCAGCAATGACGAGATCCGAATGATGACGCCCGAAGTAAGGAGGGCGAACGATTGACAAAAACCGCGGCGTCGTTTTCATGTTCATTCGAGCTTCGTCATTCCCGATCCTTCCACTTGCAATCGCGCTGGAAGCAGACCATAATCTCCGCCAGATGTCGGGAATCTTCTTCGATCTTCCGAGCGTCCGGTTTCTACGACGATTCAGATTTCTTGAACCGATGCTGCAAACGTTTGTGGTATCACTGTTTCGTTGCCTGAGTGTGCCGGCTCCCGCTTTGAGACAAGTCTATTTCCGGCACGACGAGGCGGAGTTTCCATTGGCGTCGCAGAGTGTTTCTAAAAAGTTTGACTGGACTATTGATGATTCGCGCGCCGCGGACGGTGTCCCGAACCCTTTCGGGGCGCTCCGCCCTTTTAACAATTGGATAAAGATTAAGGACCAACATGAACTCTTATTCATCCGGAAGACGCTCACGCCGCCCGCGCGGTGGGGGCCGAAGCAGAGGAAATCACGAACGATTTCGAGACCGGCAGGACGCAGCGAAGACGCAGAAAAAGACATTCTGGCAACGAGTTGCCGAATTCTTCGGAAACAGCGGGGAGAAAAAGAAAACCGCAGCGCAGCCGCGCAATGGAGCGCAGCCATCGCGACCGGCGCGCAAACCTGAGCGGATTGAAGTCACTTCGCCCCGTCTTTACGTTGGCAACTTGTCATTCGACGCCACTGAGAGCGATCTATTTGACTTGTTCAACGGAGTGGGGCACGTGCAAAATGCCGAGGTCGTAAGCTACCGGCATAACCAGCGCTCGAAAGGTTTCGCTTTTGTGCAAATGCAAACCATCGAGGAAGCGAAACGCGCCGTAGATGAATTGCACGACAAGGAATTCCTCGGTCGCAGGCTGGTGGTGAGCGGAGCAAAATCCGACCAGCACGAGGCGCGCTAACGCCTTTCCAGGCTTAACATTCCAAAATTTGCCGTTTGAGGCCGGGTGTGCCGGACCTCAAACCTATAAGGCTACTTTTTAATTTCCAGATACGTGCGCGCTTGCACGTGGCCCGTGCCTGGCTGGAGTTCTTCGATTCGCATTTGTTTCAAGAACCAGCGCTTTTCAATCTTCTGCGCGGAGACCACTTCGAAGCGCTTCGCCAGTTGCAAGTTCGAATCATAGCCTTCCATTCGCATTAGCGCCCCGCTCGTTTTATCGATCCACAGCAATACATTTGAATACTGCGACTCGTCCGACGGCGCGCGCAGTTGCAGTTTCCAGCACTTGCGAGTGCGAACATTTTCCTCGCCCAAAACACGCCCCGTCGGCCAGTAGAGAAATTTGAACGCCAGGTCTTCGTACGTCACGCTGGTGCCGCGAATTCTTTCATTAAGCTTTGAGCCCGCGAATTTTTCAGTTCCGGCATCACTCACAACGTCAAGACGCGAACTATTTTCACCGAGGCGCAACTGCAAAACCTCATCTGGATTGGCGAATGAATAACGAATCACCGGTCCGTTTTGTACAAGCTGAAATGGAATCACGTTCTCGTTCTGTCGAAGCTGTCCCTTCAGATCGAGTTGCTGTTTTGACTCTATCATGCGCACCGAGGCGAGAATGTCTTTCGCAGAAGGCGCCGGCTCGCCATGCAGCGACAAGAGGAGCAAACAAGAAATGGCTACAGCGAACTGGATGAAACGAATGAGGAATGTCGAATGTCGAATGTCGAATGAATGACAAAGCCCAAATGAAGAAAGGAAAGCCCGGGATCGCACATTAGTCATTTGACCATTCGAGCTTGTTTTGTCATTCGTCATTCGTGCTTCGTCATTGTACCGCAGTTGTTTATTAGCACGTAGCGATTAAATCTTAAGCGCCGCCTCGTTCGCGTCGGATGGATCAAACCCTCTTTCACCTCATTAATCAACAATGGACGAGCCGGTTTCTGGACTTGTTCATGGCGACGGTGAGTGATAGCGAGATTTGGAGACCGTTATTTATAGCAGTGGCAGTTAGTGCACTCTTATTTGGCGGATTCAAAGCCCGCGCATTCGTTATCTGCCTGGTCTTGTCTTTGCTAATCGGAAGCGTGGTGACGGGTGCGTTGAAATCGGCCGTGGACCGCCGTCGACCTAAACAAGTGCAGAACGTACGGATGGTCCAATTGCAAAAGGCGCGTCCCAAATTTCTAAGCCTTTCTCAGAAGCCGACCATTCGTTTTTCCGATTCCTCCGATCGCAGCCGGTCGGGCCCGTCGTTTCCCTCGGGACACGCGGCGACCAACACAATAATTGCCGTTTTTTGCACCCTGTTTTACCGGCGGGGCTGGCTCTACTGGTTCGTCACCGCCGCGGTCGGATATTCACGGATTTATCTCGGCGCGCATTGGCCCAGCGATGTGATCGCTACTATCTTTCTCGGCGTTGGTGAGTCACTGTTTTTGCTCGCCGTGTTCGAGTGGATCTGGAAGATCCTTGGGCGTAAATGGACGCCGCAGCTTTTTGCGCGCCATCCACGTTTGGTTGGTGATTCAAACGCTATCGCGACATGAGCGCCACGCGTGCGGTCTGGTATTTCATTGTCGCGCTGACGGCGATTCGATTGTCATTGCTGGCGACGACTGATCTGGAATTCGATGAGGCGCATTACTGGATGTGGTCGGAGCGCCTGGCCCCAGCGTATTTCAGCAAAGGGCCGGCGATTGCTTTTGTCATTCGCGCCAGCACTGCTGTGTTCGGGGCGAATGAGTTCGGTGTGCGCTTCTTCAGTCCGCTGCTCGCAGCAGGAACAAGCATGCTGTTGTTCTACTTCACACGGCGCTTGTTCAACGCCACCGCCGGGTTGTGGGCAGTCATGGCATTGAATGTCACTCCCATCTTCAATATCGGTGCGTTCCTAATGACAATTGATACCTTATCAGTTTTCTTCTGGCTCGCCGCGATGTTCACATTTTGGATGGCGGTAGAAAAAAGCCCGGACTTCTCCTGGTACTGGCCGCTTACCGGATTGCTGATTGGGCTTGGTCTTCTTTCCAAATATACAAACGCACTCGAACTAGCGTCGGTTGTGTTGGTGCTCGCCCTCGCTCCCCGGCTCAGACCCGAGTTTGCGCGCCCGGGTCTATATTCATTATTTGGTGTATTCGCCCTTTGCGCACTGCCGCCGATAATTTGGAACCAGCAACATGCTTGGATCACGCTTGTGCATCTGCAGTCCCGGGGAAGTCTCGAGCACGGCTTTGGTTTTCATCCGGCCGAGGTTCTTTCGTTTCTCGGCCAGCATTTTCTGGTTTACTCGCCATTTCTGTTTCTGGCGCTGGCTTGGGGTGTCATTGCAAGCTGGCGACGCGTCAATCAGCAATTCAAGGTGCTGTTCTTGATGTGGTTTGGATTACCAGTGTTTCTCTTTTACTTGCTTCTTTCGGTGAATAAGGCTGCCGCGCCGAATTGGGATGGACTCGCTTTTCTGGGCTTCGGCCTCCTGGCAATTCATTTCTGGTGGCGAAAACTCGAAGCTAGCGTGACGTTACGGCTAGGGGCGCTGGTCGCGATACTTGTTGGGCTAGGCATGAGTGCGATTGCGCTGGACACAGACTTGCTGCGGATGGCCGGCTTCCAGTTCGAGCGAAGTGACCCCAGCGACCGGATGCGCGGCTGGAAAAGCGCTACCAACGCGCTGGAAAAAATCCGTAATGAGCTGGAAACGAAATTGGGTGAGAAACTTTTTCTAATTGCCGACGCTCGCGATCGGGCGTCAGAGATTTCCTTTTATCTGCGCGACAAACGAGTGGAAGGCCCAGGTCATCCGCCGGCTTATATCCCCGAATCGCAGGACATGGTAAACCAGTTCTCGTTTTGGCCGCGCTATGACGAATTCGTTGAACTAAAACCGGGCGCGGCGCGGCCAGAGGGCGAGACGTACACGGAAGAGAACGGCATCAACCCGTTCGTCGGCCGCGATGCTCTCTTTATTCGGGCCGGTGAGAAGGAGCACGTGCCACACAACATCCGGGCTGCATTTCAATCAACGGAGCCGGTCGGGACAATTGAAGTCTCTCGCTACGGAAAAGTAATACGTACTTGGCAGGTGTTTCTCTGTCGAAATTACCGCACGCTTCCGCTATGAGAGAGGAACCAGACTCTCCAGCTGTTTCGGTGGTGGTGCCTCTTTTCAACGAAGAGGAGAGCATCTCGATTCTGCAACAGGAATTGAGCGCGGCGTTAAAGGGTGTCGATTACGAAATCGTTTTTGTCGATGATGGGTCACTTGATCGCACGGCAGAGCGAATTGAAAGCTCGTCGAATGTTCGAGTGATTCGTTTCGAAAAAAATACCGGCCAAAGCGCCGCGATTTATGCTGGCCTTCACGCAGCGCGCGGAGCGACTGCGGTCCTTATCGACGGCGATTTGCAGAATGATCCTGCCGACATTCCAAGACTTCTCTCTGAAATTGCGCGCGGCGCCGATCTTGTTTGCGGCTATCGCGCGCAACGCAGAGATACGCGCGTGAAGCGGTTGACCAGCTGGATCGCCAACACGGTTCGCAGCCGTTTCACAAAAGACGGCGTGCGCGATACCGGTTGCACGCTCAAGGCGATGCGGCGCGAATGCCTGAGCGCCCTCGTTCCATTCCAGGGAATGCACCGTTTCATTCCTGCGCTAGTCAAAGGCGCAGGCTACCGGCTTGTACAAATTCCGGTCAATCATCGGCTGCGGCGCTTCGGTCAGAGCAAATACGGGTTGGCTAACCGCGCTGTGCGCGCGACAATGGATATGTTCGGCGTGCGCTGGCTGCTCTCCCGACGATTGAACTACAAGATTCGCGAGCCGTAAACGCTACCCGTCTCAAAACACGCTTGTCAACCCAGACGCTGCCGCTAAGCTTGGCCTCCCGCACCGGGAAAACGCATGTCCCTGGCCAATTTACTTTCTGCCGAGCAAATCATCCCAGAGATGAAAGCAACGGAGCGCTGGGCGGCAATCGTCGAGTTGATTGATCTGCTTGTCAGCCTCGGCAAAATCAAGTCGGCGGATCGCGATCCCATTCTTAGCGCGCTTAGACAGCGCGAGGAAACCATGAGCACAGGAATCGGATTTGGCATTGCCATTCCACATTGTTCTTCCGATCGACTCGACGAAGTGGTCGCTGCATTCGGAAGATCGACCACCGGCATTGAGTTTGATGCACTCGATAATGCTCCAGTGAAATTTGTCGTCCTTTTCATTGTGCCGAAAAACCAATTTCAGACGCATCTGCGTACGTTAGCGTCCATTGCAAAGTTTCTGAACGACCGCTCCGTGCGCGAGAGCTTGGCCAGCGCGAAATCCGCCGAGGAAATTTTGTCGATCTTCCGCGATCGTTCCTAGCTGAACCGGCGGTTATGACCGCCGAGCGAATATCGATGCGGCTCTCACAGAGCGCCGCTACAGTTCGCCAGTCTCACTGATGGAAACCTTTCAGTCACTGCTTGCAAAAAAGCTTTCGGATGCTTTGAAGAATGCCGGTTTGCCGGAGGCTGGTGAACTAACACCGGCGACCGATCCGCGGTTTGGTGATTACCAGACCAACGCTGCTCTAGTACTCGGGAAGCAGCGCGGCGAAAATCCGCGAGTTCTCGCGGAGAGAATTGTCTCGCACCTTGATGTTGGTGATCTTTGCGAACCGCCGGTGGTTGCAGGCGCGGGCTTCATCAACTTCACACTTCGTCCCGGTGCAGTCGCTGCAAAAACAGTGGAGGTGCTACGGGATGAACGACTCGGCGTGGCAAAGACAAAATCGCCACGACGCATCGTGATTGATTTTGGCTCACCGAATGTGGCCAAACCGATGCATGTCGGTCACATTCGCAGCACCGTGCTTGGCGACGCGCTTGCGCGCATCGCGCAGTTTCTCGGACACGAAGTGATCCGCGACAATCACATTGGCGACTGGGGCACCCAGTTCGGAATGGTGATTTATGGTTGGAAGAATCTGCTGGATCGGCAAGCACTGCAGCGCGATCCGCTGGCAGAGATTGTACGCATTTACAAGGAAACAAACGAGCGAGCGAGCAAGGATCCGCAAGTTCGCGAAGCCTGCCGCCAGGAGTTGATAAAGCTGCAGGCTGGCGACAGGGAAAATTTAGACATCTGGAACGAGTGCGTGGCCTTCTCAATGCGGGATTTCGACCACGTTTATGAATTGCTCGACATCCATTACGACATCCAATGCGGCGAGAGCTTTTACCACGATCGCTTGCCGGGCGTGGTCGAACGCCTGCTCAAATCCGGCGTTGCCGAGATTAGCGAGGGCGCGGTGGTCGTTTTCTTTCGAGAAAGTCCCGAACTGGTCGATAAGCCGCTAATAATCCGCAAGCGGGATGGAGGCTTTAATTACGCCACCACGGATCTGGCCACAATCGATTATCGGATCAAGGATTTGAAAGCGGACGTGGTGTGGTACGTGGTGGGCGCACCGCAGATTCTGCATTTCAAGCAAATTTTCAATATTGCACGGCGCGAACGCTACACTGCTGATCTTCGTCATATTACGTTTGGCAGCATTCTGGGCGAAGACCGAAAACTAATGAAGACGCGATCCGGCGAGAATGTGCCGTTGCGTGATCTTCTCGAGGAAGCCTCCAAGCGCGCGCGCAAGATCATCGAGGAAAAGAATCCGGACCTGAGCAACCATGAAAAAACTGATATTGCCCAGAAGATTGGAATTGGCGCAGTGAAATATGCTGATCTCTCACAGTACCGGATGACCGATTATGTTTTCTCATGGGACAAGATGCTCTCGTTGCAGGGAAACACCGCGCCGTACTTGCAGAATGCTTACGTACGAATTCGTTCGATTTTTCGCAAAGGAAGCGAATCCGCGCCAGAGATTGAAAAGCTCATGCTCGCAGATTCCGCCGAAATTAATCTTGCCAAACGTCTCTGTCAGTTTGCTGAGACCGTTCCGCAAGTGCTGAACGATTTTCGACCTAATATTCTGGCAAATTATCTGTTCGAGGTTGCGAACAGCTTCCACACATTTTATGAGGCCTGCCCGGTGCTGAGATCAGAGGAGCCGGCGCGCAGCTCGCGACTCGCTTTGTGCGATCTCACGGCGCGAGTCTTGAAGCAGGGCCTGGGGCTTCTCGGGATCCAATTGCCGGAAAAAATGTGACGGCAAAATGACGAAGAACGAATGTCGAATGACGAAGGAATGACGAAGCTCGAGTGACAAAGCGGTGCGCCGCGAAGCGTTTCGGCTTCGTCATTCGGGTTTGTTTCGTCTTTCGGATTTCGTCATTTGATATGCTGTCCCGAATTTGCTCGACATGATAAGGATTCCAACCTGCACCTACCGGCTGCAATTGAATCGCTGGTTCACGTTTTCGCAGGCGCGAGACATCGTTCCCTATCTCGATGCGCTCGGGGTAAGTGATGTTTATGCATCGCCGTATTTCCAGGCGAGCGCGGATAGCCTGCATGGCTACGACATTATCGACCATAACAAGCTAAACACGGTGATCGGCTCGCGCGCGGATTATGACGCTTGGATCGCGCAACTGCACGCTCACTCGATGGGACAGGTTCTGGATTTTGTTCCAAATCACGTCGGCATTGCTGACTCGCGGAACCAGTGGTGGATGGACGTGCTGGAAAACGGCCACAGCTCCAGATATGCACCCTATTTCGACATCGACTGGGAACCCCGGAAGTTTGATCTCCGGGACAAGGTTCTTCTCCCAATTCTGAGTGACCAATACGGTCGTGTCCTTGAGCGCGGCGAATTGCAGGTGCGTTTTGAAGAAGGAACGTTTTATTTGCTCTATGGCGAGCGCAGATTCCCACTTGCGCCGGGCACATATCGCTACGTTCTGGAAATCACTTTACAAAATCTCGCCGACCACAAGAACGAAGATTATTACGCTCAATTACAAAGTATTTTCACTGCGCTCGAATATTTGCCGAAACGGACCGAAACCGATCCGAAGAGGATTACGGAGCGGATTCGCGAAAAAGAAATCATCAAACGCCGCTTGGAGCGGCTTTGTGCCGAAGCGCCGCGAGTGCAACAGGCGATGGAAAAGGCGTTGGCGCAGATCAACGGAACACCTGACGACGCAAGCAGCTTCGACATGTTGGATAAATTGCTCAACGCGCAATCGTATCGCCTTGCCTTTTGGCGTGTAGCCGCCGAAGAAATCAATTACCGCCGTTTCTTCGACGTCAACGAGTTGGCGGCGATTCGAGTCGAATTGCCAAAAGTGTTCGACGCCGTTCACCGGCTTCTTCTCGATTTGGTGAGCACTGGCGCAGTGACAGGCCTCCGCATCGATCATCCGGATGGGCTTTACCTGCCCGGCGAGTATTTCGAGAAACTCCAGCAACGTTGTGCGAAAACACTTGGGACCGGATTGCCCAAGGACGGTCGCGCGATTTACATGGTCGCAGAAAAAATCCTCACCGGATCTGAGACATTGCGCAAAGAGTGGCGCGTGCACGGAACGACTGGTTACGATTTTGCGAATCAACTGACGCAGTTGCTCGTCGATTCCTCGGCGGAGGAGGCGATCACGAAGACCTTCCATCGGTTCATTGATCGCTCGCTTCCTTTTGGCCATCTGTTGTATGCGAAAAAACTGCAGGTGATGAAACTGGCGCTGGCGAACGACGTCGACCTTCTTGGCAACATGCTCGATCGGCTTTCCGAGCAAAACCGCTGGTATCGGGATTTCACGCTGGAAGCGCTTTCACGTGCGGTGCGCGAGACCATTGCCTGTTTTCCTGTTTACCGAACCTACCTCGCGCCAGGCCAGCCGGTGAGCGAAGAAGACCGTGAAATTGTCGAGCGTGCGATCAGCGGAGCAAAACGCCGTAACCCAGCGATGGACGAATCGATCTTCAATTATCTGCGGGACATGCTGCTCTTTCGTTTTCCACCAAATCTCGATGCAGCTGGACGCGCGGCGCACAAACATTTCGTTTTGAAATTTCAACAAACGACCAGTCCGGTCATGGCCAAGGGACTGGAGGACACGGTCTTTTATATTTACAACCGGCTGACAGCCCTGAACGAGGTAGGCGGCGAGCCGCAACACTTTGGCCTCAGCGTCGAGTCGTTTCACCAGCGCAATCTGGATCGGAAATGCAATTGGCCCGCGACATTGCTGGCCACCTCAACACACGACACAAAACGCAGCGAAGATGTGCGTGCGCGAATTGTGGCGATTTCGGAAATCCCTGACCTTTGGCGACGTTCGCTGCAACGCTGGCAAGTGGCGAATCGCCGTTGGAAACAAATGATCAACGACTTGGAAGCGCCGGACGCCAGCGAGGAATATTTGCTGTACCAGACTCTGTTAGGGACCTGGCCCATGCAGCCAAATGGCGAACCGGAGGCTGTCGCGACACCGGAGTACATCGAGCGAATTCAAACCTACATGGACAAGGCACTCCACGAAGCGAAGATCAACACGAGCTGGATCCAATCAAACGAAGAATGGGATGCAGCAATGCGGGATTTTGTCGCCAAGATTTTGGATCCATCGTCGCGAAACAAGTTTGTGCCAATTTTCCTTCCGGTTGCGCAGGAGATTGCATGTTTCGGCGCCATCAATTCGCTCACGCAAACATTGCTTAAGCTGACCTCGCCGGGTGTGCCGGACATTTATCAGGGTAACGAGATTTGGGATTACAGCCTCGTCGATCCCGACAACCGGCATCCGATCGATTACAACCTGCGTCGCCAAATGCTTGAAGCATTGCCGAGTGCAACGCCAGAAGAGTTGATGCAGACGTGGCCCGAGGGTCGGATCAAATTGTTTCTGACCCAGCGCGTGCTGCGATTTCGTCGCGAGAACGCTGATCTTTTTGAACGCGGCGAATATCTGCCGCTTCATACTAGCGGAATCTTTGCGGAATGCTGCCTCAGTTTTGCGCGACGGCTGGCGAACAAATGGATTGTTGTCGTCGCGCCGCGACTTTCTGCACGGATTGGTTTTCCTCCCGTAGGTAAACGATGGAAGGACACTGCGATCGAATTGCCCAAAACATTTTCGCTCGAGAAAGCGCACGATCTTTTCACCTGCAATGCTGCTCCTCTGCAAGACGGACAAGTGAAACTCGCCGAGGCCCTGTCGATCTTGCCGTTTGGCGTGATCACGAATCTTAGCTAAGGCGTCTGACATAGACCCTACAAAATTTGCGACCACGATTGCAGGGCGTTTGATTTGCTCGCTCCGGCGATCTGCACCCTTCGGGCCGCCCGGCCGGTGTCGCCCGGCTCCCGCCGGCTCCGCTCTGTGAAACGCCAACGCTTAATGGCGATGCATGGATTCTTGGAGAAGATCTGCTAGCCAAGTCGAAAAATTGCTCAGATTCGTGAGTAAATCCGCGCCGAAACCGGCGAACGTGATATGTGGCGATGCGAGAATCAGCATCGTGCTGAGCAAAAACAGGTTCATCAGATAGATCACCACGAGGGAAAAAAATGTGCCCTGATCGCTGAGATCGGTCTGATTTTTCGGGATCATCCAGCAAGTGAACGTGAAATGAAACGCCCAGGTCATGCCGATCACCGCATAAAGCAACCGGCCGTAAGGCTGCATGTTCAGAAAAAGGCTAAGCACACCGTAAGTAATAAGCGCCAAAATGCTGTAGATCGGGAAAAAATAAGGCGCGAGCGCGATCCAAAAGTTGGCCTTGCTAGTGACCACATGTCCTCCGTCACGACTGACCCGAAACCGGCTGACGCGTCCGCCCATCAACCAAACCCACAGTGCATGAGTGAGTTCGTGTCCGAAAACGTAGATCAAGAGTGGCCGCGGCAGACCAAAAAAGGCGATCAGCCAAAGAGTTGCGCCCAATGAAAAAAACCAGAATTCTTCGCCCGCCCACAAGCGTTGGGTGACCGTGGCGCGGGCGAAGGCGGTGAAAAATGTCTGAGTCAGAATCGCGCAGAGCGGCAGCAGGAAAATCGCAAATACAAATTTCACCCAACGCGTCGGCACCGTAAGCGGCTGGGTTGCAGCAACGAAGTTTCTCGATCTCGCGCTTGCAACACTTCGAACGACCTTCCGGGCACGTCGGGACGTGCGCCCTCCGCGATTGTTTGTCGATCTTCGCCTCGTTGCAGCCAAGTTGCCGCAGATTACGCAGATTGTGACGATTTTGGAAAAACGAAATTTACAGTTTCTGGGGAAGCATCCCGCGTCTGCGGGAGCCTGTTCATCTCGGCAGCTTGCCGAGATGCTTCGCGCGAACACGGAACAACGTCGTGTGCATGTTTCCGGCAAGCTGCCGGAAACTACAGGCTGGAAGCCTGTGCTCCCCAGAAATTGCCGCTCACGCGCGCCCCAGGTAGGCGCCGGTGCGCGTGTCGATCTTGATCGTTTCGCCTTCCTTGATGAAAAGCGGAACGTTGATTGTCTTTCCGGTCTCTAGCTTTGCAGGCTTGGTGACGTTGCTCGCGGTATCGCCCCGCAAGCCTTGCGGTGACTCGATAACTTTTAGACCTACCGAAGAAGGCAGTTCGACCTGCACCGGTTTTCCTTCTGCATAGAGAACCTGCACTGAAAGATTTTCCACAAGATAATCTTTCGCGTCGCCGATCAGGTTTTCCTGCAACGTGATGGTGTCGTACGTCTCGGGATCCATGAAATGATATCCATTACGGTCTTTATAACTGAACTCGAGCTGTTTTCGCTCGATCTCGACGAGCTCCACCTTGTCCGTCGAAGCAAAGCGGACATCAGCGCTTTTACCGGTGTTGATGTAGCGGATGATCGCCTGCACGAATGCGCGTAAATTTCCCGGGGTACGATGGTGCACTTCCAAAACAATGGCTGGATTGCCATTGTATTTTATGGCCATTCCCCGGCGAAGATCGTTAGCTGCTGGCATGCTTGTTCAGCGTTAAAGCGGAGCGCGGACGTTACATGCAGTCGGTGGTTTTGCAATTGTAGAGCAGGCGCATCGCCTGCCCCTGAATGACAACCGGGGCAGTTGCCCTACAGTAATTTCAACCGCGTCAAATCTTGCGAATCGACAATGCCCACCGGCACGTTGTCGTCATCGATGACGACAAGATCGTCGATGCGATGGCGTTCCAGCAGATTCAAAACTTCGACTGCGAGTTTGTCTTTGTGCACGGTGACTGGATTCAATGTCATCAGGTCTGCCACCAGTCGTTCGCCGATCCTTGAATCTGATTGAAAATGCCGAACGAAATCGCCGTGAGTGAAGATGCCAAGCAATTGGTTGTCTTCATCAGTCACAACAGCAGCGCCGGCACGCACGCCCGTCATTGCTTTTAACACGTCGCGGATGGGAGTGTTTGTAGAAACAATCGCCATCGCTTCGCGTGGCCGCATGATTTGATGCACGCGGATCAGCATGCTGCGGCCGATCATTCCACCGGGATGAAACTTGGCGAAATCTTCCTTGTTAAAGCCGCGCGCCTCCAGCAACACCATTGCCAGCGCGTCGCCCAGCGCGAGCATCACCGTCGTGCTCGAAGTCGGTGCCAGGTTCAGCGGGCAAGCTTCCTGTTCGATGTTTACGTCGAGACACAAATGAGCGTTTTGTGCGAGAACCGATTTCGAATCGCCGCACATGGCGATAATCTTAACGTGAAACCGCGCAATGGCGGGAAGGATCCGAACCATTTCTTCCGTCTCGCCGCTCGCGCTCAATGCGAGCACCACATCGCCGTCCGCGATCATGCCGAGATCGCCGTGCAACGCGTTTGAGGAATCGAGCACCACCGCGGGCGACCCAGTGCTGGTGAGAGTGGCCGCAATCTTGGCGCCGATGTGCCCGGATTTTCCGACACCCACAACAACGACTTTACCGCGCGCATCCACCGTTTCCTTGATCAATTCGACCGCGCGGGAGAAATCTTCGTCCAGGCGGTCCCGGAGTCGCTTGAGCTCAAAAATTTCTATGTCCAGGACACGTCCAGCCTTTTCAAGGTAGTCCATCGAAGTATATAATGTGAGCAAGGCGTAGTGTCGGGCAAGAATTTGTGCGCCTCGGAGGAAAGGAAAAACATGAAAACGTTCATAATCGGAATCCTCGCCGCACTGGTGACAAGCGCGTCGGCACAAGAATACAGAGCACCGATCGGGCCGCAAAAACCCGTCCGCGCGATGGAAACCCCGCCGCCGTTGCTCCAACGACCAGCTGTTGATGGAGTGGTTCCACGCGCATTTGGCCCGGGTCGTAACCCGTTTCAAATGCTCAATCCGTGGGCGCCGGCCCGCTATGGCACGTGGGTGGACAGCACGTCGTTCGATCCCAACCACCCTGGAAAATGGAACGGCATCAAGCTGTTCGAAATCATCTTTTGATTTCTGTTGCGCACCTGTCAGGCCGGAGCCATCGCGTGGGCAGACCCGCTCTGCTCGATTTGGGCAAAGAACTCTGCTAGCTGCGACCGTACGGCTTGAAACGAGAGACGCTCTAGTGCGCGTTGCTGCGATTCGGCGACAACCGAAGCGTGTAAATCGGCATTTCTCAGCAAATGGAGCGCCATCGAAGCGACATCGCTAATGGTTCGGCCTTCGCCACAGGTTTTCGAAAACACTATTCTTTCAATGGCGCCGTCGCCGCCGACGCATGCGATTCGGCAGAGAAGGGCATCGCCTGCGACCTGCCCGGGCACGTGGCTGCGGTCGAGTTGCAAGACGATCTTATGCCTCGCCACATCGCACAGATAGCCCGAGTAGGACTTCCATTTCTCGATTAACCGGAGTTTGCCCTCTGGAAATTTTAGCTCGTCGAGCAATCTCCGTCCCTTGTAGCCATCGAGATTAACGACCGTCACCGCTTCATCTGTCGCTTCACAAAGCTGGCGCGCCACCAGCAGTGCCGCGAAATGATTTCGCGACGGCACATTCCATTCGCGTGTGCCGACGAAAATTCCTGATTGTTCCGCTGGCGACAGAGAAAAGTTCCATCGTTGATCGCCGATGGGGTAAGGCGTCGGGACAAAAGCCACTGTCGCAGGCTCGCGTTTCGAGCGGATACGCTGATAAAGTTCAGCGGCTTCCGGGGTCGTGGCGATGCAGCCATCTGCTTCTGCCACAATTTTCATAAAGCGCGCTAACTTTGCGCGGTCGCGCAACTGGTGCGCGATCTGGTGTAGGCCAGTCTCCTTCAATGAAACTGCGATGGTGCGACCCTGTTTCTTTAAGTCGGCTAATGCGCGCTCCGACGCCCGAAAATCGCTGCGCAAAAGAAGAAGGACGGGTGTGTTCTCCGCGATGGCGCGGCGCGGATTGAAATGAAAAGTTCCTAACGTGCACGCAGCAAAAGCGTGGAAATTGATGGGCGGATGCGCGCCTTCGCCTGGCGCAGGGATTGTATCAAAGCGTTGTTCCGGGTCGCGTCCCCCGGGATTCAGAACAGTCAACCGAAAATGCTTCGCGCTTTGCGACGTCATCGATTAGCGGATTCGCAGCTTCACCGCTTACTCGTCGAGATCGCGTGGAGGTGTCGCGGATCTCAGGAGCGTGGCATTCTCATCTTCCTGGTCGAGTGGTTTGACTGGGATCGCTCGCCGAATCTCGGTCTTTTGCTGCGGCGCGACCGGAATGGCTTTTCTGATCGGTTCGACCGGAATCGCTTTCCTGATTTCTGAATTGGATTGTAATGTCTGAGTGCCGGACACGGTTCGCTCCGCAGCATTGCTTGCCGTCTTTACATCGCTCGCGACGCCTGCGTCCTCGGTCTTCTGATTGTCCGCCGTCTGTGTTGGTGCTTGCTGCGGCGCTGGCTCGGGCTTCAGCGTTGGCTTGAGAGAACTGTACGGGTCGCTATCGGCTACAAGAGTCGGACTCCTGATTTCGATTGGAGCGACTTCGCTCAGGTTCACAGCCAGGGCAGCGCGCGGCAAATCGCTGGAAGAAAACTCGCGGGCGAGACGAGCACGCGCTTCACCATGCACGTTGCAAGACTCTGTGGGTGCTTGCGAGGCCGTCGCGATCTCAGTGTATGTGGTCCGCCGCTGCGCCGTATCGCCATTGGCTGTTTTTACAGCGTCATAACATTTATCGGTCGCCAGCAAACCAGACCTCGAACAAATCTCGATCTGCTTTAGTCCAGCTGGCTCCTTAATTTCTCGCGGCGGATAACTCTGATCAGCGGCATTCATGACGTCGACCCAAATCGGCAGCGCGAGTTCGCGGCCGAACGCACCGCGATAAATTTTTTGCGGCTTGTCAAAGCCTGCCCAGACAGCGCACGTGAAATTGGAATCGTATCCGGCAAACAACGCATCAGTGAAATCGTAAGCCGTGCCGGTTTTACCTGCTGCTGGCATTTTTTTGAGACCAAATTCTGTAAAAGCAGCTTTGCCAGTTCCAGATTGAAGCGCCTCTGCCAGGCAAGAATGCACCTCGTAGGCCGTCTCGGGCTTGATGACTAATTTCCGGATGCTCTCCTGCTTTCCATTCCAAACCAAGGTTCCATCCTTTTCTTCAATCCGCTCCAAAATGTGGGGTACATTTGGCCGCCAGCCGCCATTTGGAAATATCGTGTATGCAAGTGCCAGCTCGGCCAGGGTCACTTCGCTGCTTCCCAGAAATGTAGCCGGATAAGGCCGGAGCGGAGAACGAATGCCCGCCGCGGAGCAAAGCTGCAACACTGAATCGACGCCCGCGTTCATTCCGATGCGGACGGTTGCGCCATTTTTTGATTTGGCTAGCGCCTGCCTCGCAGTCATGGCGCCTTCATAACGGTTCTCGGCGCTTTCCGGGCCCCATTCGCCGAGAATTCCCGTTGTGCCGCCGATCATGACTGCGCGGTTATCCAGCGGGGAATCTTCCACCAACGATCCGGGATACGCTCCTTTGTCGAAAGCTGCAGCATAAACAAACGGCATCATTGCGGTCCCAGCGGGCCGCCGGGCTTGCAGCGCACGGTTATATTGGTTGTGCTCAAAATCGCGTCCACCGACGAGCACCAAAATGTCTCCGCTTGCATTGTCGAGGCCAATGACTGCGCCCTGCAGATACTCGGGCGCGGCCTGATCAGACATTGTTCCGTTTGCCTTGGCCTTTCGGAACAACGTCGCATAGGCAGCGTAAGTCTGATGATTGTATTCGGGATGCTGCTCGACCGCTTCAAGGTGAGTCCGGAGAGAATCCTCGGCTGCCTTCTGCAGATTGACATCGATCGTGGTGTGAATGCGAAAGCCTTCGTTCATCGCCCGGTCCCAGCCCACTGCGGCGATGACCTGCTGGCGGATATAATCGACGGCGTAGGTTTGTCCTTGCGCGTTTTGTCGGCTCCCGATGGCGATCTGTTCCGCTCTAGCGGCGGCGCATCGTTCGCGACTGATCAACCCGAGGTCCCGCATCCGATCGAGCGCAAAGTCGCGCACCTCACGTGAATTGCCGCGATCAGTCCACGGCGACAATCGATTTGGGCTCTTGATGAGACCGGCGAGGGTGGCGCATTCCGCTAGCGACATTTGGCGCGCGGGCTTGGCAAAGTACCCTCGCGCCGCCGCTTCCGCCCCATACAAGCCGCCGCCGAAATAGATCCGGTTCAAATACAGCTCCATGATTTTTTGTTTCCCGAACTGGTCTTCGATTCGGCTCGCCAGAAATATCTCCAATAGTTTGCGGCGGAATGTTCTTTCTTTGAGCGAAAAACTGTTGCGCGCCAGTTGTTGGGTGATCGTGCTGCCACCCTGGCGTACATGTCCGGCCGTGAAATTTTTCAACGCCGCCCGGATGATACCCAACAAATCGTAGCCGCGATGCTGATAAAATTTTGCGTCCTCAACGGCAACGACTGCGTTGACAAGATCGGACGGTAACTGGTCGTAGGGAACTGTCTGACGGTTTTCGACATAGATTTGGCCGAATATCTTTCCGTTCCGATCCAGAATCACACTCGCTGACTCCATCTGTTCGAGCTTGGTCAGATCGAACGTTTTAGCCTGTGCTTTGAGGTCGGCGATGAGGCTGGAAACGAAAACAGTTAAACCAACGCCCAGCACCGCAATGATGCCGACGGGAATATAAAACCACGGCCTCAAATACCAGGGTGGCCGAAAACGGTAGCCCGGCGGGGGCCTCAGATATGTGCTGGACGATCTCAAAAGCTGGAGAATTTAACGGCGAAACGTCCAACCCTCAATGCCCAACATCCAACGCTCAATTTAGAGGTAAGAAGTTGAACATTGAGCGCTGGACGTTGAGCGTTCGACGTTGAACGCGCAGCACGGAAATCACACGCTGGTCAGCTTGATCGGTGCCGAAATTGAAAAACGCGGTCCTATGTCGTTTGCCCGATTCATGCACCAGGCGCTCTACCATCCTGAGCACGGATACTATTCCTCCGGACGCTGCGCAATTGGACGCAAGGGCGATTATTTTACCAACGTCAGTGTAGGACCGTTGTTCGGGCGATTGTTGTGTGCACAGTTTGCCGAAATCTGGGAACGCCTCGGCAAAATCAATAATTTCGTGATTGTCGAACAGGGCGCGCACGATGGGCAGTTCGCGCACGACGTTCTCGAATCTGCGCAAAAACGCGCGCCGGAATTCTTCGCAGCTTTGCGCTACCGAATAGTCGAGCCATTTCCGATTTTGCGAGAGCGGCAAGCGCGCACACTGCAACCGTTTCGCGAAAAGATCGAATGTTGCGACTCGTTGCAATCATTCGTGGGCGTTCATTTTTCCAACGAACTGCTGGATGCGATGCCTGTGCGTCTGGTCAACGACGGCGTGGAAAAATTTGTCGATCTCGAGGGCGACAAGTTTGTGTTGATCCAGCGTCCGCAGTCTGAAGGAGCGTCTGCTTCCTCGGGCGCCGTAGCATTGGCGAAGTCGGGTGAGCCGCCGATGGCTAGAGGCGCTTTCAATCAACCAGCGCTCGACTGGATCGACGACGTTGCTGGGAACTTGCAACGCGGCTACGTGATTGCGATCGATTACGGGCGTTTGGGCGACGAATTTCAGGCGAGCGTTCAAGTACGCGCGGAACATCGAAATCTCGATTCTCCATTCGATCAGATCGGACATGCGGACATCACGATGCAGGTAGATTGGTCGAGCGTTGTCGAACGCGCGCGCGCAAACGGATTACGCCTCGCCGGATTCACCGACCAACATCATTTCCTGACCGGAATCATCTCGGAGTTTGGCCTGCCTGATTCGCAGAAGCTAACGCGCGAATTGCAAACTCTGCTCCATCCGGAAATGCTCGGTCGCGCTTTCCAAGTCCTCGGCTTGACAAAGAATATTGATGGGGCGCCGCAGCCGTTGTCCGGGTTTAGATTCGCGCGTGCGCCGCGGTCCGGCGCTTAGGCTTAAACGATCTCGATTTTCAGCGGTCCTCATGCAAACGCCGAGGTCCGCTATTGCAGGCGTCCCAGCCTGTTCGAAAAAAGGAAGCAGGTTTTGGCGATCGCGAGGACACTCAAATGTGGATTGATCTCCATGACGCCGAAGATGGAAGAACACCCCGAGCGCTTTTCTCGCGCTAAGTGTGACGCATTCGACGGAGCCAAATCGCAGTGTCCTCTTGTATTAAACTGACAACTTGCGTTGCTCAAAGCCCGGCATCCAACGGATAATAATGCAACAAATCATCGCGCCAACCGCCCTGTCCCTTGCCGATGTGCTTAAAGCTGTTCACGACCTCGATGCGGTTAATCCATTTGGCCATTTTGTACCCCAGTTGATTCTCCACACGCAATCGCAGCGGCGCTCCATGAGGAATCGGTAGCGGTCGGCCGTTCATTTCATAAGCCAGAATGGTCTGGGGCTGCATGCCGAGTTCCAGGTCGATTACTTCGTAGTAATAGCCGTGACCCGGTCTCTCCCATTTCTCGTCCAAACAGTGGAAAGCGAGAAACCGCGCATTCGACAGCGGCCGGCACATATCTATAATCGAAGAAACCGGGACGCCCGCCCACTGCGCGAAGTAGCTCCAGCCTTGGATGCAGCAGTGCAACGTGGTTTGTGTCTGGCGCCGCATTTGATGCAGATCATTAAGTGAGAGACTTAAATTTTTTTCTAGCAAACCGCCTACTTCGAGCCGCCAGTCCGTGAAATTAGCCGCGGCCAGGCGCTCATAGATTTCGTTGCGCGGCGGTTTTCCATTGATACGCGCATACGCAGAAACGCGCGGATACTCTTGCCGCGAATCCCAATGACAAAAAAGAAGCCGTCGCAAAGGATCAATGCCGATTTCCAGCAAGCGCTTTGCTTGCGACGGAGAGACTAACGAATACCTCGTTCCCCAAATATGGAAGACGATCACGGCAGCAATTGCCAATAGCCCGATGATCGTGGCGAGCGCATAAGACGAGGTTTCGTCTCCGAGAACGATTTTCGCCATCTCACGGCCAAAACCATGTGCAAACACCAGGCTGACATGAACGACGATGAAACCGATAAAGACGATCAGCCCGATGAAGTGGAGACTTCGTGCCGCTTGCCGGCCGCCTAATATTCTGGGAAACCAGGGGAACCGCGCACCCAGTGCCAGCGACATCATTATTCCGGTAACAATTTGAAGCGGCGACAGGATGAAAATAATGAAACAGTAGGTGAGTTGTTGAATCCCATTGAACGGATTTCCCTCAGGAGGCAGTCGAAAATGGAAGTAGGCCACGATAGCCTGCCACGCCGCCGGAAAGACGTCCCACGACGTTGGCAGAAGGCGTCGCCACTGAGGTGTCGCCAAGAGCAGGACCACGTAAATCAAACCAGCCAGCAACCAGCCGGTCACCGCCCAGAAATGCCAGTGGCGACCCAGGCCGAGGTTGTTCTCTCCCGGCAAAGCGGTCCACCGAGACATCGGCTCAATTTCATCCTCTGACGTCCAGAGCTGGTCCTTTGGCAGTCGTTTCTTTGTGAAACGGAACCATTCGCTTCCTGGCAAAGAGTCGTCGCGCCAATAAAACTTCGGATGCGCACCGATGATCTCAATTCCGCTGCGAATAAGTAACGTGATGAAAAGAAAGTTGAAGAAGTGGGTTAATCGGACCCACAACGGAAATCCGAGTTGGAGCGTATCGTCCATAACGCGAGCCGTCGGCGTGTGTGTGATTCTGTATTTATCGCACATGCTGTCTCTGCCGGATGGCGCTCACGAGACGTACGGCGGTTTCGAAATCAACGCATAACACGATTAACGGATTTCCCGTATTGTGTCTCTTTTGCGGCGTTGATATCATCGATGTGGGACGCCGGGTGAACTCACTCGCCTGCCGTCGAACATTCAACCCTAATGACGCGAGACTTCTCGATCTTTTCCCTCCTTTCGAAATGGCCGCTGATCCGGCAAATCCGCGAACGCAAAGACGGCACGGGTCTCGAATCGATGTCCGAGAAGACGCGTGCGCTGCACGCCAGGACCGATAATGCGCAGGTCGCGCGCTCGATTTGTCCTTACTGCGGAGTCGGTTGCGGACAGCTGATTTATCACAAGGATGGAAAACTGATTTCGATCGAGGGCGATCCAGAAAGTCCCATCAGCCAGGGCAACCTTTGTCCAAAAGGCGCAGCATCCTATCAGTTGCTCACACATTCGCGGCGCGAAACAAAGGTGAAGTATCGCGCGCCGCGCGCGAAAGAATGGACAGAGATGTCGCTTGATCGCGCGATGGACATGGTCGCTGAGCGGGTGTGGGAATCACGCAAACGCACGTTCGTGCGCAACCAAAATGGGGCAACGATTAATCACACCACCTCGATTTGCCATCTCGGCGGCGCCACACTCGACAACGAAGAAAATTACCTGATCAAAAAGCTTTTTACCGGAGGCTTGGGCATGGTGTGTGTGTCCAACCAGGCGCGGATATGACATAGCAGCACGGTGCCCGGTCTGGGTACCTCATTTGGCCGGGGCGGAGCTACAACCGCGCAACAAGATCTCGCCAACGCGGATTGCATTTTAATCGAAGGCTCGTCGATGGCCGAGGCGCATCCGGTCGGTTTCCGTTGGGTAATGAAAGCAAAGGAGCGCGGCGCCACGATCATTCATGTAGATCCAAGATTTTCGCGCACGAGCGCCCTGGCAGACATCTGGGTGCCGATCCGCGCTGGGAGCGACATCGCATTCCTCGGCGGACTCGTCAGGCACATTATCGAGAACGACCTCTTCTTCCGCGAGTACGTCGTTCATTACACAAATGCCTCCTGCATCTTACGCGACGACTATCGGGACCCGGAAGACAACGCCGACGGGTTCTTCTCCGGCTGGAACGAGGACGCGCGCAATTACTCGATGCAAAGCTGGCAATACAAGGGTGAAGGCCTCAGCTTTCCTGAGCGAGATCTCACATTGCAAGATCCACAATGTGTTTTCCAAAAATTGAAACGCCATTTCGCGCGCTACACACCGGAAATGGTCGAGAAAGTTTGCGGCATTCCGCCGGCGTTGTTCTACCAAGTCGCCGATACGCTCGTCAAGGCATCGGGTCCGGACAAAACAGCCGCGATTTGTTATGCGGTTGGATGGACGCAGCATTCCAAAGGCGTGCAGATCATTCGCACGGCGTCGATTCTTCAACTTTTGCTCGGCAACATCGGCCGTCCCGGTGGCGGCATTCTCGCCTTGCGCGGTCACGCTTCCATCCAGGGCTCGACCGATATTCCCACGCTCTACGATATTTTGCCTGGTTATCTGGCGATGCCACAAGGCGGGAAAGAAGAGACGCTACGGGAATATTTGAAGGCGCACACGACAAAGACCGGGCTTTGGTCAAATACGCCTGCGTACTTCATCAGCTTATTAAAAGCGTACTACGGCAAGCGCGCCCTCGCGGAAAATGATTTCGGTTACAACTGGCTGCCGAAAATCACAGCTGATCACTCGTTTTTCGAATACCTCTACGACATGGCGGACGGAAAAATGGAGGGCATGTTCTTGATCGGACAGAACTCGGCGGTTGGCGCGCCGAACTCGCGGTTTCAACGGAAGTCAATGGCGAAACTAAGGTGGTTTGTGATTCGCGACATGGTGGAAACCGAGCCAGCCCGATTTTGGCGGGACTCGGCCGAAATCGAGCGCGGCGAATTAAAAACGGAAGAAATTGATACGGAAGTCTTTTTCTTTCCGGCAGCTGGTCACGCTGAAAAGGCAGGCGCGTTCACGAACACGCAGCGTCTGTTGCAGTGGCGCGAAAAAGCGGTTGATCCACCGGGCGATTGTCGATCCGACGCGTGGTTTATTCATCAGCTGGCTTTGCGTTTGATCGCGAAGGCGAAAGCCTCCGCGGATATGATGGACGAACCCCTGCGCGCACTCGATTGGTGGTATCCGGAGGACGCGCAGGGCGAGCCGAAAATGGACGCCGTGTTGGCTGAGATCAACGGCTGGCAGACGGAACCTGTAGGCGGGGTCGCTGACTCTGGCAGCGCCGATGGTGTGTTGTTTGGCGGTATCGATCGCGACGGTCAACCACATCACGGCCTCCAGATCGCCGATTACAACGAGTTGAAAGACGACGGCTCGACCGCGTGCGGTTGTTGGATCTACTCGGGTGTTTTTAATCGCGACGGCATCAACAAAGCCAATTCCCGCCAACCGAAAGATTATCTTGGACACGGATGGGGCTTCAGTTGGCCGAGCGATAGACGCATCATTTACAATCGTGCCAGCGCGAAACCGACCGGTGAACCATGGAGTGAGCGTAAAAAACTCGTCTGGTGGGACTCGGGAAATTGGATCGGGATTGACGTTCCCGATTTCAAAAAAGATAAGCCGCCCGATTACGAACCGCAACGCCAACAAGGTGGGCTCGATGGTCAGCGCGGCGATGCGCCGTTCATTTTGCACGAAGACGGGCTCGGTTGGCTTTACGTGCCGAAAGGTTTGCAAGACGGACCGATGCCGACTCATTACGAACCGCTCGAATCGCCGGTGCACAACGCGCTCTATTCGCGCGACACCAACCCGGTGGTGAATTGGTTCACGCGCGCTGAGAACCGTTTCGCGCCGCCGGGCGACCCGCGGTTTCCGTATGTTCTGACCACTTATCGATTGACCGAACACCATACCGGTGGAGGCATGTCGCGTTTCCTCAGCCACCTGTCCGAATTGCAACCGGAGATGTTTGCTGAACTTTCACCGGAGCTGGCGCAGCAATTAAACATCACCAATGGCGATTATATTTGCCTGGTAACATTGCGCGGCGGAATTGAGGCTCGCGCGCTCGTTAGTCGCCGGATCAGGCCGATGATGTTGAATGGCAAAACCGTGCATCAAGTCGCGGTTCCATTTCATTTTGGTGCAGCAGGACCGTTGCGCGGCAATGCTGCCAATAATCTGGTCGCCATTTCCGGTGAACCGAATGTCACGATCATGGAAAGCAAGGCCCTTATCTGCAATATTGTTCCCGGTCGCTTGCCGCGAGGACCGGCTTTTCTTGATTGGATCGAGCGTTATGCGCCGCAAGGCGGTGAACCTTCAAACATTCATCCTGAACAACCGCCGCCGGGCGCTCCAAGCGGCGGAAAGTTTTCACGCAGTCATGAAAGGGAGGGGAAGGCGGAATGAGTGCAAGCCGAAGGATAACGATGAACCGCCGGGCCATCCCACAGTGACTACATCTTGTCAGGCGAGCTCAGCGTGATCGACTACAGCGTCCCCAGAATCACACGCTCGATGTGGGTTGTAGCCGCGGGCGCTGACCGCGGCGGGTGGCTACATGTCAGATTGCCGATGTCATTGCCGCTAGCTACAACGACTTAGTGCACAAACATCTGCGGCGCCTCGACCGTATTTGGCTGGACGCCCCTATTTATTTCGTTACGACATGCACACGCAATCGCAGGCGGGTTCTCGCGCGGGACGAGGTTGCGTGCATCCTGATCGAAGAATGGCGTGCCGCACACCAGCACCACGGCTGGGCGATCGGTCGTTATGTTATCATGCCGGATCACGTCCATTTCTTCTGTAGACCTGAATTGGACGCGAAGCGCCTATCTGGATTTGTCGGGTCTTGGAAAAGCTACACGAGCCGGAAGATTAATGACCTTGCCCGGCCGCGGTCAACGCCCGCGGCTACAACACTGTGGCAGCGCGAATTCTTCGACCACGTTCTGAGGTCGGACGAGAGTTACTCGGAAAAGTGGAATTACGTTCGAGACAATCCGGTTCGTGCCGGTTTGGTTTCTTCGCCAGACGATTGGCCGCATGCCGGAGAAATTGAGACCCTGATCCTGTAGCCGCCGGTGCTGACTGTGGTAGCTGTGGGCATCTCACATTGGCAACGTCAGCACCCTCAGTTACAGCGTCCCCAGAATCACACGCTCGATGTGGGTGTAAACGTTGAAGGATGGCGGACGCAAGAAGCCGATGAGCGTTTGATTGTTTTCGCGAGCGAAATCGACTGCGAGACTCGAAGGCGCTGAGACCGCGGCAACGATAGGAATGCCGGCAGCGAGCGCTTTTTGCACAATTTCGAAAGAAGCGCGGCCGCTCACGAGGAGGAGATGGCGATCCAGCGGCAACGACCCGCTGAGAAATGTGCAACCTATGACCTTATCGACCGCGTTATGGCGGCCGATGTCCTCACGAACAATTTTCAATTCACCGTTCAGATCAAAGATTCCCGCGGCATGAATTCCACCGGTTCGCGCGAAATCGCTTTGTGCTTTTCGCAATTTTTCAGGGAGCGAAAGCAGTTTGGCGATCTCGATTCGAACATTAGTCGATCCGATACCGGGAAAATTTTGCCGGAGCGCGTCGATGCTCGTCTTGCCGCAAAGCCCGCAACTGCTCGAAATCGTCCCGAAACGTTGTGCGGCGTTCAGTTTGACTCTTACGCCCCTGGCAAGCTCGACAACCACAACGTTGTCGACGCCCGTGGAGATTTTTGCAACTTGCTGGTGGTCGCGAACAATCGCTTCGGAAACCAGGAAACCGGCGGCGAGTTCTTCGTCGTGTCCCGGTGTGCGCATCGTGGTTGCCAGAGTTTTGTCGCCGATTCGAATTTCGAGCGGCTCTTCAATCGTCAGCTCATCGCGCAAATACTCGAGTGCGCCGTCCTCCTTTCGCCGGATGATTTGCCCTGGACCAATGCTGTGCGGGTCTTTCATGTGCAATGATTTCAGATATTGTTGCCGCCGGTGGAAATCTGTCACTTGTACATTTCACCGGGGCACAATTTTGTCGGTCATCACGGCCGCGAGCCGGACGCCCACCCTATGATTGAGATGCCGATAATCGAATGCGCAGCGGGGCGGGGAATTCTCGGCGACCGCTATTTCGATTTCAAAGACGACTACAAAGGACAGATCACATTTTTTTCATTGGAAGTTTTCGATGAACTTTGCGCTGCGCTGCAAGTCCCCGACTGTTCGCCTGCTCTCGCGCGACGCAACGTGATCACCACCAGCACCGATCTGAACCAGCTAATTGGCCAGGATTTTGAAATTCAAGGCATTCGGTTTCATGGAATGGAGGAATGCCGACCATGCTACTGGATGGATCGCGCCATCGCGCCCGGCGCGCACGAATTCCTGAAAGGTCGCGGCGGATTACGGGCGAAGATTTTGACTGGCGGAAAATTGCGCTCGATCACTCTTCGCAGTCATCCTGAGCGGAGCGAAGGACCTCACCTACAAAATTTGCGATTCACCAATTAGCGAGCGCGATGCAGGCATCCTATGTGAGGTTCCTCGCTCTGCTCCGAATGACCATCTAAGAGAAACGCATGAACATCAGCGGTGTGTTGCTCGCCGGTGGTGAATCGCGGCGAATGGGCAAAGACAAAGCGACGGTTCTCTTCCGCGGGAAACCGCTTTGGGAAATTCAGCTTGGTCTTCTCCGGAAATTGAATCCGTCAGAAATTTTTGTTTCAGGTAGAATGGATCCGTCATGGCGTCCCGGCGATGTTCAGTTTGTTGCGGACGTTCCGCCTTCACGCGGGCCGCTCAGCGGCCTTGCTGCGTCGTTGGCGCGCGTGCGCACAACCCATCTGCTGGCGCTGGCGATCGACATGCCGTTCATGTCCGAAAATTTTCTCCGGTATGTTTGCGACCAGATTGAGGCGCGTGTTGGTGTCGTTCCGAAGATCGACAACCGCGCTGAACCGCTGGCGGCGATTTATCCTCGAGAGGCCGTTATCGATTTTCGGAACGCGCTGGCCGGCACCGATTTTTCATTGCAAACTCTTACCCGCAGTCTGGTCGACACTGGAAAATTGCGGGAGCTACCTGTCAACGAGCAGCAGAAGAAGTTGTTCCTGAACGTGAATGAGGTTTCCGATCTCGCATTCCTGTAAACGCGCAATTTGCATGACCGGCCACAGGCCGGTGGCTACAGGATTCTTGCAAACAATGAAGAGCTGCGCACTTGCAAATCCGCTACACATGCTCGATATGTCCACGGCGATTCGGTGATGAAGCGAGCTATCTTCCGCACTGCCATTTTATTGTTTTCGGTTCCTGCGTGCGCCTTCGCAGCCAGCAACGTAGTGAATCTTTCGCACTACGACACGATGCGGCCGGATTTTGCCGCGATAAAACGCGGGGGAATCATCGGTGTGATTCATGAAGCAACGTACCCGCCCTTCGTACGCGACCCAAAATATCTGGACCGGCAAATGGGGGCTCTGCAGGCGGGATTGCTCTGGGGCGCGTATCACTATGCCAACGGAAGCGATCCGATCCGGCAGGCTGATCATTTCCTAAGCGTGGTCTCAAGCGCCTGGGCACAAGCCAATCCGGTGACTCGGCCGAGCGCAGGTGTTCTGCTAGTGCTCGATTTCGAGAAGAATGGCCATTATCCTGGCGGAAGTATGCGACCGGAGCAGGCGGTGGCTTTCGTGGAGCGAATCCGACAGCGCACGGGTGTCTATCCCGGCGTCTATTCAGGCGAATACCATCTCAGCCAGGTTCTAAATAGCCCGAAAGTGACGCCTGCGCAGAAAAGAACACTGACAAATTGCTGGTTGTGGATCGCAAACTATCACAAGGAACCGCGCGCGACTGCGCCGTGGAGCTTTTGGTCTCTCTGGCAATACACGGGCGATGGTAAATGTGGCCTTCCACGGTCTTCCTATCCGACGAGGATTGCGAACATTGCAAAGGCGGAGCTCAACATCTTTCGCGGAAACCAAAGTTCTCTTCAAGATTTCTGGCAGCGACGTGGATGGGACCCCGCTGGAGGCAAACCTCGCCGCGAATCAGAGGTGGCTGTCACTGCCGAGCAAAAGGCACTAACGCCGGACGGCTAAACGGAGAGGCGCGTTTCGAACCCCGAAAGCGTCTGGGGCTGGAAAGCAGCCGCTCCTCATTTTTGGATGCCGCGCCGCGTGGTCAGATAAACCGCAAAGCTCCCAAGCCAATGTCCGCCTTCGTAGTGTGCGCCGGTGACCGCTGCAATTCCGGCGCGGCGATGCTCGTCCGCCGCCGCTGAAAGCGCGGCCCGACGCGGATCATCGGCGGGAAGCGCCGAGGCGATTCCTTCCAGCATCCAAGCGCGGCTCAAGTTCAAACCATCGAGATGCGCGAGCTTTGGATCGCTCGGATCGGGCGAAACAGTAACAGGCAGCCAGTTAGCTGTAGCCGCGTCCCTCTGTCGAGGCGCCTCTGGAATTTGCGGCAGGAAATCCTTGAGCCATTTCGCAAACTCATCTTGTGACAAGACGCGGCGCATCACGTCGGCTTCCGCCAAACACGGCGAGAGAAAATCTTCACCGGAAGGTTCGTAGTTGAGCGGGCAATTTTTGTCAGCGAGAAAGAATTTTTTTGCTGAATCAGTAGCCAGCCTGGCGAGAGAGTCGTTTTTTGTTGCGCGCGCGTAATCGAGCATCAGGCCGAGCCCGAACGCTGTTTGGTCGTGTTCGCCGATGCGGACAGGATGCGAAAGTTTCGGCAGCCACGTTTTCAATCGCTCTACTGCTGCATCTTCGAGTGGACGCAGGTTGGCTGCCATTTCACGCGCCTGATCATCATCCCACTCGCGCAGCTCAGCGCATAGTTGCAGCAGCCATGCGAGTCCGTACGGCCGTTCGAAGCTGGCGCGGCCTTCCCCGCGAATGTACGCGGCTTCCTGCTTCAAATTGTCAGCTGCAAGACTTTTTCGAAGCGCATCGCGCGCCTCCCTGGCAAAAGATGCGTTTGGAAACGTTCGAAGCAGTCTTACGAGCAACCAATGTCCGTGCACAGACGAGTGCCAGTCGTAACAGCCATAAAACGCGGGCGTAAGCTTCCGCGGTGGCGCCACGTCTGTGTCGCTGTTTAAGACATGACTGATTTTGTTCGGGTATTCCTTTGCGACACACGCAAGCGCTAGTTTCGCAAATCGCTCCGTCGCTCTCGTGTCGAAGTCTGACGCAGCAAATGCCTGCATCGCGAACATCCACACAATCGACACCCCCAGCGAGACACGCATACAACGCCGACATCGTCGTTCACCGCAATGTTTTCAAGCGCAGTTCTGGGGAGCGCATGCTCGCAGCGTGCTGGTAACCGCATTCTGCGGCGACGAACTTTAAAAGATTGTTTCGGCGGAACGCCGAAACCAGCAAGCCAGAGGCGTGCGCTCCCCAGAAGTTGCGGTTCGCGCGCGTGAGGCGAGATGTAACGTTCCATGCGATATCGTTCTTTTTTCTTCGCTTGCGCATTGCTCATCGCCGCGCAAATCACCGCCATGTTCGCCGCCGATTCCGACAACCCGCTGATGCAGGAAAGCACGTTGCCGTATCATTATCCCGCTTTCGATAAGTTGAAGGACGAGCATTTTGTGCCCGCGATCGAAGCCGGAATGCGCGAGCAACTTAAGGAGATCGAGCCGATCGCGAATAATTCCGAGGAACCCACGTTCGACAACACAATCGTCGCACTCGAGCGGACCGGACGATTGCTCGATCGCGCCGAGCGCACTTTCGACAATCTGAACGCATGCGACACAAACCCGACACGGCAGGAGATCGACAAAGAAATGGCGCCGAAACTCTCTTCGCACCGTGATGAGATCTTTTTGAATCCGAAGTTGTTTTCGCGGGTGCAGACTCTTTATGACAAACGCGACCAGCTCAAACTCGACCCCGAATCCGCTTATTTGCTCGAACGCTACTACAAGGATTTCGTTCGCGCCGGCGCGAAACTGTCCGACGCCGACAAAGAAAGGCTCAAAAACATCAACGCGGAACTGGCGACACTGCAGTCGCAGTTTGAGCAAGACGTGCTGAAGGAGCGGAACGCGTCCTCGATTGTGGTCGATCAGAAGGAAGAGCTCGCCGGCCTGACCAAGCAGCAAATCGCCAGCCTCACTGCCGCGGCTAAAACCGAGCACAAGGAAGGAAAGCTCGTCATTCAACTGCAGAACACGACTGGCCAGCCGTTGCTCGGTTCGCTGCAAGATCGGTCTCTACGCGAGCAGATCATGCGAGCGTCACTTTCGCGAAACAGCAAAGGCGGCGAGTTCGATACACAGAATATTGTTCAGCGTACCGTGTGGCTGCGCGCGGAGAAGGCAAAGCTGCTTGGCTACTCGAATTGGGCGGCGTATCAACTCGAAGACCAAACCGCACACGATGTTCCGACTGTGAACAAACTGCTGGCCGATCTCGCGCCGTCTGCTGTGGCTAATGCAAAACGTGAAGCAGCCGAAATGCAGAAAATCGTCGACGCAGAGAAAGGCGGGTTTCAAATCTCGGCTTGGGATTGGGATTCTTATTCGGAGAAAGTGCGCAAGGCGAAGTATGCGTTCGACGAATCCGAAGTGCGGCCGTATTACGAGTTGAACCACGTCCTCATCGACGGCGTCTTTTACGCCGCGGGAAAACTCTACGGGCTTACATTTAAGGAGCGCCACGATTTGCCCGTTTATCAGCCGGACGTGCGCGTATTTGAAGTTTACGATCGCGACGGCAAACCGCTGGCGTTGTTCCTCGCCGACTATTACGCCCGCCCGTCGAAACGCGGCGGCGCGTGGATGAACGCATACGTGCAGCAAAACGATCTGTTCGCGACCAAGCCCGTCGTTGCCAATCATCTCAATATTCCCAAGCCACCGGCAGGCGAGCCGACGCTCCTGACTCAAGATGAAGTGCGGACTGCATTTCATGAGTTCGGACATGCGCTGCACGGGATGTTTTCGAAGATAAAGTATCCGCGTTTCAGTGGCACGAGCGTGCCGCGCGATTTCGTCGAGTATCCGTCGCAGGTGAACGAGATGTGGGCACGCTGGCCGGAGGTTCTGAGGAATTACGCCAAGCATTACAAGACAGGCAAGCCGATGCCGCAGGGGTTGCTCGATAAGGTAATCGCTACGGAAAAGTTCAATCAGGGATTCAAAACCACTGAATACCTGTCGGCATCGCTGCTCGACCAGGCCTGGCATCAACTTTCGCCTAACGAAATTCCCAGGGATGCGCTCGCGTTTGAAGCTGACGCATTGCACAAGGCCGGGGTCGATTTTCCACCGGTGCCTCCGCGTTACCGAAGCTTTTATTTTTCACACGCATTCGCCGGCGGCTACTCGGCCGGTTACTACTCCTATCTCTGGAGCGAAGTGCTCGATGCCGACACGGTCGAGTGGTTCAACGAACACGGCGGATTGAAGCGCGACAACGGCGACCGCTTTCGGGCCATGTTGCTCTCGCGCGGCGGCTCGGCTGACGCCCTGGGACTCTTTAAGAACTTCGTCGGACGCGATCCCTACATTGAACCGTTGTTAAAACGCCGCGGCCTAGATCGCTCTCCGGCAGCTGACGATTCCCATATCGGATCTAAATCATCGACTCGTTAGTCCGTTGTAGCCCCTGCCGCTGGCTGCGGTTCTTTTTTCTCCTTGCGCGATGCCAACAAAAACCGCGGTCAGCGACCGCGGCTACAAGCAGAGCCCGTCCCGGGCGATGCCGGCGTTATGGTTTTGCTTCGTACAAATTATTGAACGGGTTATCCAACGGGACACGCCGAATGCTGCTGAATCCGGCCTCCTCGCAAAGCTCGCGCACTTTTCCCTCGTGAAAACCGAGCGTGCCGAGCCCTGCGCCGTTGTTCGCGAGTGACGTGGTCATGCAGTAGAACACGCTTACGCCGTGAAACATCGCGCCGAGCGGATTCGCGTTCTCCTCGAGCTTGTCCGAACAGTTGATGTCGAGGCAAACGTAAACGCCGCCCGGTCGAAGCGCTTTCCGGATCGATTGCAACAACTGAAGTGGGTCGACGGCATCATGGACGACATCGAATGTCGTGATAACATCAAACTGCGCCGGTAATCCTTTCGACACATCGCGCTCTTCGAAACGAACTCGGTCCGACACGCCAGCTTCGCGCGCATTCGCCGTCGCGCGCGCAACAGTCGGACCGAAGTTGTCGTAGCCCACGTAACGCGAGCGCGGAAACGCTTGCGCGAGTTTAATGAGACCGCGTCCCCGCCCGCAGCCGACATCAGCCACATCGCAACCGCGTTCGAGATGTGCCTTCACGTCAGGCATGGAAGGGATCCATTGCTGCAACAACAAATTCTCAAACCAGGTGGATGTGAATCGTTCCAGACCGTCCCACATCATATCGTTGTATTGCGATTGAGGAACGCCGCCCCCATTGCGAAACGCACTTACAACCTGGTCGAATACTCCGGCTTGCGCTGGCAGCATTTGATATATTCCGCCAACAAAAAATGGGCCGTTCTCCTGTGCAAGGACTGAAGCGTGTTCGATCGGCAAACTGAAGCGCTTTGTGAGTGCGTCGTAATTCAGATAACCAGCCGTGGCCATGCCACCCAGCCATTCGCGCAGATAGCGCTCGTTGAGCTTCGTTCGCGACGCGAGCTCAGTGGATGTCGCCGGCCCCTGCTCGGCCAGGTTCTTGAACAATCCCAATCGATCGCCAATCGCTCCGAGCAATGTCGTCATTGTGCCGCTGATTTGCTCGACCACTTTTCCAACGAACTCCTCCTGACGAGCAGAATCGATCTTTCCACTACCAGCCGTATGTGTCTCCATTACTTGGCAGCTCGCAGCTTACGGCTCACTTTGCCACAAGCAACAATGGCGGCTGGGAAGCCGTCACTCCTTGTGGACTTCTAACGAATTGCCGGTGGAAATGACGCGTCTATCTGTTAATTTTCTAGTCCCGTGAGCGAACGACCTGATACTGCCGCCCAAACAGCCGCCCCAAACGGCGAAAGAGCCGATTTGCGTCCCGAAAGTATTCAGGACGCGGTGATCCGTCTCGCCGGAAATTCGCAGGACGGAATTCAAACAGCCGGCGCATTTCTGGCGCGGTTGGCTGGACGCAGTGAGCACGATGTCATGACATACATGACAATCCCGGCCACGATCTCGGGTGGTCCGTCCATTTTCCAAGTGCGCATTGGTTCAGGCGAAGTGTTGTCGGCGGGCGATGAAGCCGATTTTCTGGTCGCGTTTTATCAGCACAGTTACCAGGACCACATCGGATTCCTGCGCGAAGGCGGCGTTCTTCTTTACGATTCCGACAACGTCGAGCCGAACCTGGACGACAAACGTTTTTTTTACGTCGGCGTGCCCATCACTGGTCTCACCGTGGAAGCGCTCGGGGGGACGGCCAAGGACAAAGGCAAAAACATTTTCGTTCTCGGTCTCATCTCGAAGATTTTTAATCTTGATGTCGAGAAACTGAAGAAATTGATCGCTGAGAAATTCGGCGGCAAAAACGAGAGCGTGGTGAACACGGCGCTAATGGCATTCCAAGCCGGCTACGCGTATCCGGTTGGCAACGTCCTGACGAAACATTATCGCTTCGAGCACATCCCCAGAGCGAGCGGTCGCGCCCAGATAACTATGGACGGCAATCAGGCGCTCGCCTACGGCTTGATTGCGGGCGGCGTGCGTTACGGCGCCGGTTATCCGATCACGCCCTGGTCGTCCGTGATGGAAATTTTGCGGCGCGAACTCCCGAATTACGGCGGCATTTTCGTGCAGGCCGAGGATGAACTGGCATCGGTGTCGATCGCGCTCGGTTGTTCGTATTCAGGTTATCTCGCCGTCACTGGCAGCGCAGGCCCTGGCATTTCGCTCAAGGCCGAAGCAATTGGTTGGGCCTCGATGGCCGAGCTGCCTATCATCATTTGCAATATTCAACGGGGCGGCCCGAGCACCGGCTTGCCGACCAACGTCGAGCAGAGCGATTTGCACCAAGCAATCTTCGGCAGTCACGGGGACAGCCCGCGCGTCGTGCTCGCGGCGGCAAGCGCGGAAGACTGTTTTTACATCGCGATCGAAGCGGCTCGGATCGCGCGCAAATACAGCACCCCCGTTTTCATTTTGAGCGACACGTCGCTGGCCACGCGCATCGAAGCATTCGACGAACCGGATCTGCCGAAGCTGATGCAGAATCCAAAACCCGACCTGACGCCGCGGCAGACTCATAAGCCATATCCGATCGATCAAATCACGCAGCACGCCCCGCCCGGCACGCGCATTCTCGACGGAAAATACCCGCTCCTCGCCGGGCTCGAGCACGATGAGATGGGTCATCCCACAGGCAGCCCGAAGCTCCACATGGCGATGACCGCGAAGCGTCGCAACAAATTGCGCAAACTCGCCGAAGAAATTCCCCTGCCGGAAGTTTACGGCGATCAGGAAGGCGACACGTTGCTCGTCGGGTGGGGATCGACCTATGGCCCGATTCACGACGCGGTCAAGATGGCACGAGATCAGGGCGAAAAAATCGGCGCGCTCCATCTGCGCCACATCCATCCGTTGCCGAATGGGCTTGAAAAAATCTGGCCGAAATTCAAGCGCATCGTCACCGTCGAGATGAACGACCAGGGACTTTATGGTTTCGGCCAGCTCGCTACAATTTTGCGCGCTCGCTACTGCGAACCCAAAATCGAGAGCGTCACCAAAACCGACGGGCTTACCTTCCGGGTGAAAGAAATTTTGGACGGCGTATTCAAGGGCCGCCCGTTCGCCAGGACAATTCCACGCGACGGCGTGGCAACTGTTCATCAGGACACCGGCGCCGAGAATGTGAAATCATTGAGAGAGGTCGTGCCGCAGGGAGTAGGATAGGATGTTTGATTTTATTGTAGGGCGTCTGTGTCAGACGCCGAATTGATTTTATGAGCGAAGCAACAACACCAAATGGCGAAGGCGCCACTGCTGTAGCAGAATCACCAAGAGAAAAACTAACGAAGAAGGCGATCACCGCTGATCTCCCGACATGGTGTCCGGGCTGCGGCGATTTCGCGGTCCTCGCCTCGTTCTACAAAGTTCTCGAGAAACGGAACCTCGACCACGAAAAGATCGTCACCCTCGCGGGGATCGGTTGTTCATCGCGCTTTCCGTATTTCGTCAACGGCCACGGCGCGCATTACATTCACGGCCGCGCCGTCCCGCTTGCCAGCGGCATTAGCCTTGCCCGGCCCGATCTTCACGTTTTCCTTTTCGGTGGCGACGGCGACGGGTTCTCCATCGGCGGCAACCATCTCGATCACGGCGCGCGCAAGAACATCAACATGACCTATTTCATCATGGACAACTTCGTCTATGGCCTGACCAAGAAACAGACCTCGCCTACGTCGCCCATCGGATTCAAGAGCAAAACCGATCCCACCGGCGCGATCGATCAGCCGGTCAACCCGATGAAAAAATTAATCTCGGCTGGCGCAACGTTCATCGCGCGCACGCACGCGGCGCAGGTGCCTCACATGATCCAGATGATCGAGCGCGCCATGGATCACCAGGGCTTCAGCGTCATCGAATGTTTGTCCGAATGCGTCGAATTTTTCCCGGACGTTTTTGATCCCGCCAATCCGAAGAAAGGCGGCAGCTTCGAGTTGATCCAGGAAAGAAAATGGGACAACACACCCGAGGACGAGCTCCGGCACGATGTCACCGACGAGCTCGCGGCCTACAAGCTCGCCACGCTCCCGTTCCCGGGAGTTTTCGGCGTGTTTTACGAAACCGATCGCCCGACCAAAAACGCGCTGGAGAAGAAATGGATCGAGACGACCAGGGAAAAGACAGGTAACGCGTCAGATCTGGAGCTGCTTCAGAAAACGTTCGATCGCATGAAATGACGTCGATTTTACGATGAGCCTGACTGAGATCCTCGCTCAGATTCCAAAGCTGTCGTTCGCCGAACGACAAGAACTGGTGCGTCGCGCGATTGAAATCGAAGACCACGATCTCACTGCTGAGGAAAAGGCGATCCTCGATGAACGACTCGCAGATTTTCATCGCAGCCCAAATTCAGGAATCCCCGCAGAACAACTCAAAGACGACGTTTCGCGGCGCTTGAGTTCGCGATGACTGTTATCTTCCGCCCACAGGCGGTGGAAGATGTCGTTGAAGCTGTAAGTTGGTACGAAGCACAGGTTCCGGGACTCGGCGAACAGCTAATCGACGAGATTTTGAGAGCAACGCGTCGCGCCCAGGAGAATCCGGAACTATTTCGCATTGTTCATCGCGACGGGGAACGTTCGACGCGTGCTTACAAGTCGTTTTCCTTACCGGATCTTCTTCTCGGCCGTCGGCGAAACGCTCTACATCCACGCGGTTCTTCACGGAGCGCGCCACGATCGTCGATGGACGGGGCGATTGTAGGCAGCTTTGCTCTTATTCTCGCGGACTCTGTCTGTTCACGAACGAGCAGATGAAAGCTCAGATCGGTGAATGGACCGAAAAATCGTCCAGCGACGAAACTCTACGCACTAAAGACGTAACATCGCTGTGACATAGAACCTCTCGCGTTTCAGGCGCGACGGAGTTTAATAGATCTTCTATTCTGACGCCCGTGAAAGAGGAACCGATCGATACCCATTCCAAGGCGCTCAAGATTAATCTCGATCGGCGCTGGTACGGCACGTTTGCAGAGATCGGCGCGGGACAGGAAGTGGTGCGCTGGTTTTTCCGTGTCGGTGGCGCCGCGGGCACGGTCGCCAAGAGCATGTCGGCTTACGATATGAAGGTGAGTGACGCCATCTACGGGCATGCGGACCGGTACGTTTCGCGCGGCCGGCTGCAGGCTATGCTCGACCGCGAATTCGACCTCGATGTGGAACGTCTCGCCGCCGAGCGCGGCGAAAGCACGTCGTTCTTCGCTTTCGCCGACACTGTGGTGGCGCGCAGCTATCGCAGCACTCCGGAGTGTCACGGCTGGATGGGCATCAAATTTCAGAGCCGCTTCAACGATCAACCCAGCCAGATCGTCATGCATGTGCGCATGCTGGACGAGGAAGCCTCGGCGCAACAGGAGGCGCTCGGCGTCGTGGGGGTTAACCTTTGCTACGGCGCATTTTTCCTCAGCCATGTGGCGGAGGAGCTCGTCGAATCGCTGCTCGACAACCTCACTACCCGCCGCATCGAGATCGACATGTTGGAGTTTAGCGGAATCGAATTTCGTAACGTGGACAACCGCGTTATGGCGCTGAAGCTCGTGCAGCTCGGACTAAGCGGCGCCGCCATGTTCGGCCCAAACCGCGAAGTGCTACAGCCGTCCGATGAGTTGCATAACAAGGCCGTGCTGGTCGAACGCGGCAGTTTCCGGCCGGTCACGCACGTTAACGTCGATATGTTGGAGTGCGCGCTGGCAAAGTTTAAGGAAGATCCTGCGGTCGCGGACAAGCCAATCCTTTCTCTCATTGAGTTGACCATGCGCAATCTGCTGGCTGGCGGCACCGAGGTCGACCGCCGCGATTTCCTCGCGCGCGCGGATGTCCTCGCCGCTTGCGGCATGACCGTGCTCATCTCCGATTATTTCGAATATTACCGGCTCGCGGCCTATCTCTCGTGGCGCACACACGAACGCATCGCCATCGTTCTGGGTGTGCCAAGTATTTACGAGTTGTTCGACGAAAAATATTACACGCAACTGCCCGGCGGCATTCTTGAGAACTTCGGCCGCCTTCTTAAGAACGATTTAAAAATTTACGTTTATCCCCTCCAGCGAAGTCCCACCGACGAATTACAGACCACCCGGACTGTGAACCTGAAATCCGATCTGCAACTGCTCTACGATTATCTTTGTCGTCGCGGCAGTTTCGTGCAGCTCGATAATTATAATCCGAAATATCTGCCCATCTTTTCACGCGACGTGCTCAAACGTATCGGCAGTGGAGACGAAAGTTGGGAAGAAATGGTTCCACCGGAAGTTGCCGAGATAATCCGCCGCCGCGGCTTTTTTGGATACAAACGCTAAGATCCGCATCGTTGTAGCGGCGGCTGCGTCGGCCGAAATCCTGTTGCCCGCCACCTTCACCCCTTTGTCATTCCGAGCGAAGTCGAGGAATCTCTGGTTTTATTTTTATGAGCCGGGGAATTCAAAACGTGATTGCTTATTTTATTTCCATCAGATATTAACTGACCATGATGAAATTGCGTTCCTTAGTTTTAGCTGGATTACTGTTCGTAACACTACCTTTGGCTTCGTCGTTCGCCCAGGTAGACATATCGGTCAATTTTGCTCCGCCGGTTCTGCCGGTCGTGGAGCAACCGCCTTGTCCGGCCGAAGGCCATATTTGGACTCCCGGCTACTGGGGCTATGACGCCGATTATTATTGGGTGCCAGGCGCCTGGGTCGCGCCACCAACAGTAGGACTGCTTTGGACACCGTCGTGGTGGGGCTGGAACAACGGCGCTTATGTGTTCAATACGGGTTACTGGGGGCCGAGTGTCGGTTATTACGGTGGAATTAACTACGGCTATGGCTACACCGGCAACGGTTACTGGGGCGGCCGCTGGGTTGGAAACCATTTCAGTTACAACACCTATGTGTCGAACGTAAACAGGACCGTCATTCACAACACGTACGTCAATCGTAATGTAAATAAGCAAGTGACTCAGAACCGTGCCAGTTTCAATGGCCCCAACGGAGTCAAAGCGCACGAGACTGCCCAACAAAAAGCTGCTGCGGCCAACGCTAGGAAAATGGGGCCAACTTCTCAGCAGCTCGAGCGACAGAACGCAGCAAAGCAGGATCCCAATCTTCAAGCGAAGAACAACAAGGGTCACCCCAGCAACGATGCGGTCAAATCGTTTAATCAGACTCACGGCAAAGGCGCAGAGGGTGCCGGAGCCGCAGGGGGAGCCGGAGCTGGGGCGGGAGCGGGAGCCGGAGCTGGAAAAGGTGAAAATAAAACCGGGAATGTCGGGGAGCATCAGGGTCAGGGAGCGGGAAATGCTGAACATAACGCTGGCAACATGGCCGAACATCACGGCGAGGGTGCAGGAGCGGGCAAACCTGGAGAACACGAGAACAAGCACGCGGGCGAAAATCAGGGAAACAAGCACGCCGGCCAAAATCAGGGAAACGGAGAAAACCTTGGAGGAAACCAGGCCAAAGCGCACAACAAATCAATGGAACACCAGGGTGCCGGTCACGGGCCGCATGCGATGAATCAGCAGATGCATCAACAGCAGCAAATGGGCGCGCAGCATCATCAACAGCAGATGGGCGGGCAACATCAGCAGCAAATGATGCAGCATCGTCAGCAAATGGGAGGCCCTCGTCCGCAGATGGGCGGCGGGAACCGCCCCCAACCGCAGGGACAGAAGCAGCAAGGCAAGAAAAAACCAAACGAACACTGAGCGCCGCACGCCTGCGTTAGAGCCGAAGACCGTTGATGGGATAAGAACCCACGCGTCTTGCGTCGCTGTTGAAGCGAGGCGCTGTCACGTCGCTTCTCTGTAGCAGCGGTCTCTGACCGGCGACGCTCTGTTCTGGGGAGCACAGGCTGCCAGCCTGTTGGTTTCGGCTGCTAGCCGAAACGTAATTTGGTGCTGCTTACTTCTGATTTGTAATCCATCCTTCTAGGTTTCTGATGAAAATTTCTCGGCTTCTTACTTTATCCTTTTTGCTTCTGACTTTGTTCGCGCTCTCGGCGACAGCGCAAACACCGCAGTCGGATCAGGCGTCGGCCATCGCAACAATCGTTCAGAAAGCAATGAAGACCGATCACCTCCGGGCGGTCATGGTCAAGGTCACGCAGGGCGACAAGGTCGTGGTTCGCCAGGCGTTCGGCGAATCGATGACCGGCGTGCCGGCGACCACGGCGATGCACTTCCGCAACGGCGCCGTCGCGTTTGCGTACCTCGGCACGCTACTCATGAAGTTCGTGGACGAGCACAAGGTCAGGCTCGACGACACGATCGAGCGCTGGATGCCCGACCTGCCAGAGGCAAACAAGGTCACCTTAAAAATGTTAGCGAACCAGACCTCGGGTTACCCGGACTACGAGACCGATCCGAAGTTCCTCGCGGCGTTCAACGCAGATCCGTTCCACATCTTCACGTTCGAAGAGCGACTCAAGATTGCGTTCTCGCGTCCCATCCAATTCGAACCGGGAACCAACTGGAGCTACGCGCACACCAATTTCATGATCCTTGGCGAGATTCTTTCCAAAATTGGCCGGAAACCGCTCGACGCGCTCCTGCGCGAAAAGGTGCTCGGCCCGATGGGCCTGAAGAACACCAACGCGTCGCAAACTTCCGAGATCCCAAGTCCAATCCTGCACGCGTTCGACTCCGAACGCCGGACCGCGCTCAAGATCCCTTCGGACGTTGCGTTCACCGAGGAATCAACGTTCTGGAACCCGCAATGGGGGACGCCAATCGGAGCGAACGAGACGACGACCATCGACGATATGATCACGACGGCGGTCAAAGTTGGCACCGGCGCACTCATATCAAATTCCAGCTACGAAGCCATGACTGGCCCGCACCTGCTCGGCTTCGGTAAGAAGCAGGATAACTGCGCGCCCTCGTGCGGCCCGCAAACGAACGTATACAACTACGGCCTGGGGATCGTGCGCTCGGGATCGTGGATCCTGCAGAACCCCCTCCTCGGCGGCTTGGGTGCGATTGAAGCGTACCTTCCCTCGAAGAAAATTGCTATCGCAGTAGCGGTGATCTTTGCGCCGGAAGCGTTCGACTCACAGGGGAACTACGCGAATTCCAGTGACACATTGTTCCGATCGATCGGTGCGTACATGGCGCCGGACGATGCGCCTCCGCTTCAGCCTTCGGCGAAAACATCGCCAATGCCGGAATCTCCCAAGGCGTTGCCCTCAGTGGCGGATACGTCCGTTCAATCCGCGATCGTCGCAGCCGTCGAAAACGACCGCAAGCGCTTCGGTGGTCACACGCCCGTTCCAGCCACTTTGATTGGCGTATGGGATAACAAAGGAGGCAGCTTTATCCTGCCTTCGGCTACGCCGATCTTGCAAACAAAGTGCCTCTCACTCCAGCTGATCACTTCCGCATCGGCAGCAATACGAAGACATTCGTCATTAGCGTCCTTCTCCAGTTGGTCGCCGAAAAAAAACTTGGCCTGGACGACTCGCTCAGCCGCTTCTCGCTGGGTGTTACCATTCCGAATGCCGAGGGCATCACCGTGCGCGAGCTCTGCAATATGCGCAGCGGCCTGTTCGAAGCCTACGACACCCCGCAGTTCGCGCAGTTGAATATGAAAGTGCCGAAGGACTTCGACCCGAAGACGCTCGTCGCATGGGCGATGAAGCAGAAACCATACTTCCCGCCCGGAGAAGGCTATCACTATACCAACACCAACTACCTGCTCATCGGGATGATCATTGAATCGATCACGAAAGACAGCGTTGGAAACCAGATCCGCAAACGGCTGTTGGAACCATTCGGATTGACGCAGACCTCCTATCCACAGACACAAGACATGCCAAGCCCCTGGGTGCACGGCTATCATCTCGACAAACAAGATAACTGGGAAGACATCAGCAACACGATTCCCGTCGCGTTCATGGGATCGGCCGGCGCGATGATTTCAAATATGAACGACATCAGGCATTGGATCGAGCTGTACGCCACGGGCAAGACGTGCGGAGCCGGGACCTACAACGATCTCATCAACTGCATCCCTTTCCTGGGCAACACTTCCTTTGGTCTGGGAATTACCTGCAGCGCGGGTTGGTACGGCTACACCGGCGCGCTTCCCGGCTACAACACTGCGGATTACTACTCGGCGGAGACGGGTATTACGATCGTTGCGTGGATAAACTACCAGGCCAAGGAGCCGGTTGAGGGCGTTGCGAGCGTCATGGTCCGAGACATCGCGCGAATCCTGACGCCCGACTACGTTCCATTCGTGTACAAAGAGAGTTCCGAACCCTCCAAACCGTGATTCCTGATTCCGGGGAGCACAGGCTGTTAGCCTGTCCGTTTCGGCTGCTAGCCGAAACGCCTCTTCTGTAGCGGCGGTGTCTTCACCGCCGGAACGCTGATCTGGGGAATGCCCGCGGCTTGTCTGCCACAGCGGATTCACTGTTGCGAAGTTTTGTTGCGATTACATCACCTCTTCGCCTGCAGGAATTTGTCCGGCCCGTAGAAACGTCTTAACCAGCGCACCCTCTCCGCAGACAATCATCTCAGGGAAACGCTTGAACCACTGCCCCTCCGGAATTTCTGGATCTGTAGCGACCCAACGTGCGAGCAGCCCCAGTTGCGTAGTTGAGATCTCGCGTTGTCGAACTCGCCTGATGAGGTGCGCCATCTGCGGCTCGGGAATGCCTTCGCGTCGAATGCGAAGCATCGCTCAGCGGCCGTAAAAGCCCGCAAGAATCTCTTTTTCCAGCCGGTCTGCCTCTTCAGGATCTTTGGTCGCGACCATCTGATCGGCTAATGTCACGAGTTCGTCTGGCGATAGCTGACGCTTCATCGTCCGCGAACGAAGCAACGCGGTCAGCACCTCGGCTTTTTCTTTCGACGGGAGCCGCTCGATTTCTTCAATGATCTGACTCGTAGTCACACCCAAATTGTATCGCGCCCGCTCGACTCAAGCAAAAGGCGAATTTACGCAGGCTGAATCAAACGCGCCAGCCGATCACTTCTCAGTAATCACTTTTCACCAATCACGTTGTCCCGGCCCCGTCTCCGCTCCCGCCGACAAAACAGTGATCCGGTTCCGGGGAGCGCACGCGTCTCGCGTGCTGGTTTGCGCGTCCACCGCAAACGAACTTTTTCTTCAGTGCGCTTTGTTGCCGCACTTGAAGTCAACCCTTTCCTGACGATCTCGGCCCTGACGGAACGCATCGTAGAAAACATCGTCGCCTCGCTGACCGATTGAAATTGCAGGGCGTTTGCGAGCGTCATGGTCCGAGACATCGCGCGAATCATCACGCCCGAGCACATTCCATTCGTGTACAAAGAGAGTTCCGAACCTTCCAAACCCTGATTCCTGATTCCGGGGAGCACAGGCTGCCAGCCTGTCCGTTTCGGCTGCTAGCCGAAACACCTCTGCTGTACGGACGGTCTCCCCACCGCCGAAATCCTTGTCATCGCGGAGATCGGACCGATAGAATTTTCAAGGCATGCCAGAAGCTCTTCGCGTCCGAGGCTATCGCTTTTTCTTTTTCAGCCGCAAAGGACATGAGCCGCGTCACATCCATGTGGAGCAAGCGGAGGCGCTACGCAAAATTCTGGCTCGACCCGGTCGAGCTAATCGAAGCGCGCGGATTCCGCGGCTCAGAGTTGCGCGAGCGTTGCTGACGCTGCATTCATCCTTCGTCCTTCTTCCTTCTGACTCTACCTCGGCGCTTCCAGTTCCGCGCGCATCGCCGACACGCTGAGCTCAGTGGGCAAGAAACCCGTATCTGAGTAGGTGATCGTCGCACTCGGCCCGCCTTCTTTTGAGACAGAGACTACGCCGCTCATGCCTGTGACTGAGGCGACATTTTCTTTCCAACCCGCGTCGCGAAATTGTGTCCGTAAAGATTCAACAGCCGCTTTGGCTTTCCCCTTGCCGACAGTGAACTTGATCTCGTCCTTGGTCTGCTTCACGACTTTCGCGTCCGCGGGCAGAGTCACCGCGACTTTCGGCACCTTGTTCCTTTCGAGCAACTCGGCGGCCTCTTTCGCTGCTTTCGCTTCCGCCGCGGTGCGAAGCTTGGGCGCCGCCTCTTTTATTCTACGATCGCGCTCGGCGATTTCCGCCCCGCTTTGAAAACCAACCGAGAAGAGAAGCTTGCCGCCAAGCACGCCGGTGACCGCTAGCGTCAGCATATCTTTCCCGGGATTGCGAAAGATCATGGTCGGCTTCTCATCGACGTCGATCATCTTATCCATAGTGGATTTCCAACCCGCGCCTGCCAGCGTCTTTCGATAAAAATCGACGATGGCGTCCTGGTTCGTCGTCGCGAACGTAAGTTCGGGCGGTTCATCAACGTAACGCAAATCCTCGACGTTCGGCGGCGCGGGAATATCAGACGAAATTAGCTGATTCGAATACTGGATCATGGTCTTCCCGCCCCGCGCGGGTGCGGACGAGACAGTCGCCGTCGCGAGAATTGCGTTCTGTTTGAAGTAGTCCGAATCGCCGGCCGTGCCATAAGGCACCCAACCTTGCGCGACGAATAGATTCCGAATGGCGTCCGCAGTCACAGGCACAACCGCATCGGTGTCATACATCGCGGTGGGGTCGCCTTGGTAAACCGCCTTTGCGCCCGGAGGAACCGGGAGCTTGCCGGGTTTCACGTTGCCGAGATTTTGCAGCCTCACCGACACGCCGTTCTCTTCGAACGGAATCACAGAGAGCGAGACGACAAACCCGTCACGCGCGAACATCGCGCTGGCCGATTGATCGGAGACGGAGCTGTTCGGCAATTCTTTCCAGCCTTGCGCGCCGAACGCTTTCCGGTGGAATTCCAAGGCCTTCTTCGCATCGCCGGGTGCGACATAGGAAAGATTTGCAATGTGACGCGACTCAGCGGATTTCGCACCGTCCATGAGCGGGAACGTCGAGAGATCCAAGACCTTCGCCGCTTGTTCGACCGTGGCCGGCGTTTTGATCGCGTCGGCAGACGTCGTGTCATCCGCCGCCCGGTTTTTTGCGCCACACGCGAAGACGCAACCAAGCGCGCACGCTAGGAAGACCTTTTCCATCACAGTGCGCGAGCAGAGATACGCTATTTTGTCCATAGTCCCCGATGATATTGAGGCGCTAAGCTCAGTTCGAGCGCGATTTTTGCAGGATTACTTCATACCTTTTCCTTCTTACTTTTTACTTCTGACTTTGCTGACGGGCGCCATTTCTTGTTGTAGCGGCGGCGGAGCCTGCCCTGAGCTTATCGACTGGGTCAGCCGCAATTCTGCAGCGGCGCTTTGTGACCGCCATCTCCGATCAACTACTGCGGTCGAGCAATTGCAGGAATTGCCGTGGGGATAGAATTTCAATCCCGCGGAGTTTTTTAAGCACGAGCAAGTCTTCGTCGCCCGTCACGATCACATCTGCTTTACCGGCAAGCGCCGTCGCTAGGACCACATCATCATCCGCGTCTCGACAAATCGGTTCAGAAAGCCGTGCCGGTTCAACAAATTCACAAAGATCCACATACGCAGCCAAAGCAACCCGCGTGGCAGGACCAATCTTATGCCGACGCTCCAGAATTGATTCAAATTCCTCTCGGAGCGTATCCGACCAAATGAACTCGCACACGCCGGCCGCTTCATCGACCAGCTCCTCACAGAAACCTTTAGCCGCAAATGCTGCGTAGAGAACGTTCGTGTCAAAGACGACTCTCACGAGACGATTTTGAACACATCTTCATCTGTATAGATACCTCGCGCGCGTGCCTGCGGTACCAGTTCGCGCCGCCCGGCACGAAGCGCGCGCCGGAAGATATCGGCTTTGATAGCACGACGGACATACTCGCTACTGGTCACACCCTCTGCCTTGGCCATCTTTTCGAGCCCCCGTCGCAATTCTTTCGGCAAACTAATCGTAAGCGTCTCCCTCATGTAAGACACTGTAGCACACGACTTCGCGAATCAAAACGGCTTGGTAGCGCGCACGTCGTTGTGCTGGTCTACGCGTCATGCGTAAACGAACTCTTCGTTTTTGCTCAAGCGTAGCATGAGGCGGCCAAGCGTATCGTAACCCGCTTATGATGCATGATTCGACCTATCACCGATCACTTGTTACTTCTTAATTTTTACTTCCTACTTTTTACTTCCTCAGTGAGCCCCCGGTGTCCAACCGACCACACCGAGCGCAGTCAGCACGATTTCCACTGCCAGCGAGCAAAGGATAAGTCCCATTACACGGACGAGAACGGACGCACCCTGCCGACCGATCACCCGCAGAATCGCATCGGAAAAAAGTAATAGGAGATAAGTGATGAAGAGCACCACCAGAAGGACAACGCCCGTTTCGAGCCGCTCCGGCACCGTATAAACATCGTTATCGGTCAAGACGATCACCGCCATCATCGCGCCCGGTCCGGCGATGGAAGGCACCGCCAGCGGGAACACCGCGAGGTCGCGCCCCTCCTCTGGCGATCTGTCCGTCTTTGCATCCATTTTCCCGAAAAGCATCTGCACACCGAACAGGAACAGAATGATGCCGCCGGCCACTTTGAGCGAGTGCATGTGAATGCCGATCGCGTCGAGAATGACCTGACCGACGGTCCCGGCGGCCACGAGGATGACAGTGGCGTAAATCACAGCGCGCAGCGCCGTCAGATGCCGCTCTTTCCGCGTGAGCGCAGCGGTCAGCCCGGCAAACAACGCCACGTTCCCGATCGGATCGATCGTCGTCCAAAGAGTCGCAAAATCCTTGCTAATCTTGATCAAAAGCGGAGACATCGTTCTTACTTCTTAATTGAAACTCATTCGTTGCCCACACTCTTTCGCTGCTACCCTGCGCAACTTTACCTTCTATGTCGCTCATCCCATTCGCTCCATTCATCCTTCTTACTACTTCCTTGCGTGAGTGCGTTTTATCCTGATACGAGCGAAGGATCAAGCACGCGCAAAGCGACAGCCCACAAGACGTTCGAGAGAATGAAGTGGTTGGGGAGCACAGAGCCTGCCCTGAGCGCAGTCGAATGGGCTGCCAGCCTGTTGGTCTCGGCTCCCGCCGAAACATTTCTGCTGCAGACGCCGCTGGCGTGTTAACGGTCCGGCTCGGACTCTGTCGGCCCACCAAAGCGAACTTTGTATTCGAAGTCACACTTTTCTGATTTGACTTACATTTCAACATGCGATTTACTTTTTTAAGTATGTCGGATACTACCAAGGCAGAAACCGTTTCATTCACCATCAAAGGCCAGGTTGTCATTCCGCGGCGGATCCGCCGGGAATTTGAAATCGAAAACGGCACCAAAGCGGTTGTGCAGGCGACGCCGGAGGGAATCCTGCTCAAGCCGATCACTGGCGCGGCCGTCAAACGCGCCCGCGGCATTCTGAAGCGGAAACCGGGCGAAAAACCATTCCGGCAATGGTGGGCGAAATATAAGAAGGAAGAAAAAGCATTGGAAGAAGTCAGGTATGCCCGGCTCCGTTCTCGATAGCTTCGCGCTTATCGCCTACTTCCGGGATGAAGCCGGCGCGAACACAGTCGAGACCTTGCTCCACAAAGCGGCGACCCGTCACGAGCCGCTGCACATGACGGAGGTCAATTATGCCGAAGTCCAATACATTATTATTCGAAAAAACGGACTTGCTGGCTGGGAAACGGCCGCGGCCAGCCTCGTCTCCTTACCGATCACCTTTCATCCGGTCACCCGCGAGTTGGCCGACCTCGCGGCGCGACTCAAAGCTTCTCATCGAATCAGTTTGGCCAATGCTTTCGCCGCTGCGCTGGCCAAACACCGAAATTGCGAACTCGTCACCGGGGATCCTGAATTCAAAACTTTGGAACGCGAACTGAAGATAGCCTGGTTAAAATGACAACGTGAACTCCGACCCGCGGGACTACGGAATGCGCATTCGGTGTTCGGCGAAAAAAGATGATGGACGCTTACAGATCAGCCGCACCTGTTTGCGGCCGTCGAAGTTGTTGCAGTAGTTCTCGCCTTGTCCCACATTCAGAGGCGTGAGTGAATCCGTCGTCAAAATCGATCCCGAAATCATGAGCGGTGCGCCGTGTTTCGCGGGCACGCGTGTGCCAATCCAGAATTTGATTGATTACCTCGAAGGCGGCGAGTCGATCGAGGATTTCCTGGAAGGTTTCCCGACTGTCTCGCGCGAACAAGTGATCGCGTTTCTCGAGGAAGCGAAAAATCGCATGCTCGCTCACGTTGCTGAGTGAAGATCTTGCTCGACGAATCGAGCCAGCGGGAAGCGGTGCGAGATAGACGAAGCCCCGCAAGGGGTGAGCTGCCGGGGGGCAGCGAATCAATGCGTCGATCGGAGACTGGCGCGAGAACTCGCCGACCATTCTGTTATTACGGTTCCGCGTCGCGGCTGGGCTGGAATCAAGAATGGTGACTTGCTCGCGCTGGCTGAGAAGGAGTTCGATGCCTTTATCACTGTCGATCGAAAGATTTCCACGCAACAAGATCTGACGAAGTTCAAAATAGCGGTTGTGCTTCTTCGCGGGCGGACCAATCGCCTGGAACATATTCGCCTTCTTGTGCCCGAATTGCTCAAGACGCTCCAGCAGGCGACGACAGGCGTGTTGACGACCGTCGGCGGATAACGATTTTCTACCCAATGAAAATCACTCGCCAGATCGTCGCCGATAAGATTGCTCACTACCTGTACGGCAAAGTCAGCCAAGCAGAACTGGTCGATTGGGCTGAGCGCGCGATGATGGACGCCGACTTCGACGAAGCCGAGACTGATCTCCTCACTGATATTGTTGGCCGACTTGGTCTCGCTGACGTCGCCGAGTTCGGACTTCGCTGGCAGGCGTTTGGCAGGGAGCCAAACTTTACGGAGGGAGGCGCTGAGCGAGAGCGAGTGCGTCTAGGGAATCCGGGCAACCGAGATTCAGGGGAGTAATCAATCTCGGACTGCGAGGAATTCCTTCGTCGGCTTGGCTACCGCGCAAAAGTAATCGTCTCTAGCGAATAACCGCCCGGCAAACAACGCACCATTCCCGATTGGATCGATCGTCGTCCAGATGGTAGCAAAATCTTTGCTAATCTTGATCAGGAGCGGAGATATGGAAAAAGTGCGTTTTATCCTGATACGAACGACGGATCAAGCACTAGCAAGATTCTGGCGCGCAACATCGCATGGTCGAACGCGTGAATGATCTTTCCGATTCACGCTTTCTTGTCACGCCATAGCTTCTCGACTCGCCGTAGCCTCGTGCGAAGGCTGGTTAGCGTCGGCGGAAGCCTTATACGAACGGCAGATCAAGCGCGAGGCAAAGTTGACGGTGTGAAATGACTTTAGCCTTCTCCCTGAAGTGGATCAACGCATTCGGACTCAGCTATCAACCGTCTCCGGAGTTGTTCCAAAAAACATTCAATAGACTGAAATGACGGACGCCGCCCGTTGACGTTCGCGACACGGCTGCCCGAGAAAACCGCAATCGGCGTATTCCCGATTTTCGATCAAGGATGCATTCTTTGTTTGAAAATCGGACAAAACGTGCTTAGATGTGCATATGGCGACCGCGACACTCAACCCCAAGGCGGTGAAAACCTTTCCAGAAAAAGATCTAACAGACGCAATTATTAGTTGGTGGACCGAAGAAATGTCCAGACACACTGACGATCCTTTTGCTTCTGCTGGCACGCTTTACGATGTACTCACCGACGTTGATTCGCTGTCGGCCGTGAATGTCTTGCTCATCCTCGAGCCCATCGTCGGATCCACTTTGCCGGAAAGTCTAATCAAACCCGGGGGATATTCCGACAGGCAAGCAATGGTCGATCATCTATTGCCCGCGATCAGCGCCTTCCTCACCAAACGCAGTCACTAACACCACACACACAACATCTCATTATGTCTACTGAATCCACAAAAGAACGTATCGCTTTAGCAGCAAAGCTAAAAGCGGCGCGCGAATATGTTGGCCTCTCGCAAGAAGAGGTCGCAGAAATCCTGAAAGTACCTCGATCCGCCATTTCGATGATTGAAAAAGGGGATCGGAAGGTGGATGCGATCGAACTAAAGCAACTCGCTCGCGTTTACCAACGTAACCTGCATCACTTCACCGGCACAAACGAGAAATCGGAATTACCTGAAGAGATAGCGCATCTGGCCCGCACCGCTTCGAAGCTGAAGCCAAAGGACTTGGAAGAACTGACGCTATTCGCGCAGTTCCTGCAGTCAAAGGCAAACCCAGCTAGTCGACGATGAATCGCCGAGATGCCATCTTAAACGGTGCACTCGCTGCGATGCGATGGCATAGCCGATCCCGTACACAAGATGAACTGACTCGTACCCGTGCGCCGGTTGATGTGTTCGGTGCGCTTCTCAAAAGCAAGGCGGCCGTAATTTTCCGACCGCTTGAAGGTCTTCTGGGAGCGTGTCTATCACGACCGGCGCGCGGCGTAATTATTTCCACGCAAAGACCCCTTTCGGTACAGCGTTTTACCGGCGCGCATGAGCTCGGTCATATCATCCTACATCACGATTTTAGCTTTGACGGTGCGGAAATCCTGTTGCAACCCGGAAGTTTAAAAGAAATTGCCGAAATACAAGCCAATGCGTTCGCGTCGGAATTTCTAATTCCTCGGTGGTTGCCTCTAATCCACGGGAGAGCACAGGGGTGGGACCGAGAAAGCCTTAAGAATCCAGCAATTGTCTATCAGTTAGCCCTTCGCATGGGAGCAAGCTACGAAGCAACTTGCATCGCGCTTCGCAATTATGACGCCGTCGATGCTCGGACGCTTTCAGTGCTGCGTTCTATTCAACCAAAAAAGATCAAGCAGGCATTAGTTCCTGATTATCACCCTGAGCATTGGCATCGCGACATATGGTCGCTGAGTGAACGTGACGAGGGCGCCGTAATTGAAGGGCAACCGGATGATCTATTTCTCTTTCGTCTGAATGAGAAAAGCGGCGCGGGGTATTTGTGGGACATCACCGAATTGAAAAAGAGTGGATTCGTGATTGTTCATGACAGTCGGGACATAAATGGACAATCCGAAGCGATAGGCGGTTCCGTCCAGCGCGTTATCACCGCTCAATCGGAGAGCCCCGCTACCGGAGAGGTTCTACTCGCGCTCAGACGCCCATGGCAAAAATCGGGCGACGCTGCTGAAAAGCTGCATCTCAAGTACGATCTGCGCGGCAAGGAACAAGGTTTACCACGAGCTCTGAGGCCGCAATTGCATGCAGCATGATGGTTACGGTCTTAAAAGATCTTCGTGGGAAATTTGGCCACGCACGTGATCAGGGTTCAAGACCAACGTGCCTCGCGTTTGCAACTAGTGATGTGCACGCTGCCTCTCGATCGTTGCCGTTTGTCCCGCTGTCCCCAGAATATCTTTACTTCCACGCTGTTCAGCGGTCGACGCCCCCAGATCCAAGTGACGGAATTACTTTGATGGCAGCAGCGAGTGCGCTCAAGCTTGACGGGCAACCGATCGAAGAAGACTGGCCCTATCTTGACACTCTTCCAAGCAACGCCTCATGGAAACCCCCTAAAGGCGTCTCTGTATTTCGGCAAACGCTGTCCAGCAAGGCAAAGTCAACGGCGGCGGTGATCAAGGCGATTGATTCGGATTCGCCCGTTTTGCTTTGCCTAAAAATTAGTGAGGCTTTTTATACCCCGGACAGCGTGGGTATCGTGAAGTTCGTCAAGAATGACCCCGACACCGGGTACCACGCACTAATTGCCGTTGCGCATGGGCTGTTGGGCAGCGATTCAATGATTTTGGTACGGAATAGCTGGGGTGAGGATTGGGGATTAAAGGGATATGGGTGGCTGCATTTGGCTTATGTGTCTGACCGGCTCCACTCCGTTTCGCTTATTCCATAACGAATATGAAACCGATTGTCGCAAATACGTGCACGAAAGCGTGGCTTTCAGCGACCCAACATTTACAAGGTCGGGAGGACTGGCGCGATTACACTGTTGTTTTGGAAATTGCCGAACCGATGCAGCTGCCAACAGAAGACAAAAAAGTCTACGAGATAGTGGATTCTTTTCTCGCCGAGAAAGCATCAATCCGCCTGAGCACCGTGATAAACACGATATTCCCGGCAACTCTTTATAGGCATCACGGCGGCGATAACTTATTTAAGGAGTATCGTCGACTCTTACCAAAACTTAAAAAGCACGAACGCTTTCAGTCTTGGGGGACATACGCGGATCGACTCACACTATGCACAAACGCCGCAGGCGAAAGTTTCGATCCACTGGGAGATTTAGTTGAGAAGCTTCGAAGGCAATTGTCGACTTCCTCGCCTATGCGGGCTGCGTACGAGGCGAACACCTTAGATTTTGTCACGGACATTCCAATCTACCGCGCCGTAACAGATCGCCACCGCCCGATTAGCGGCCCGTGCTTGAGCCATTTGAGTTTCAAATTAACTGCAGACCGTCGACTCATGCTGACGGCCTTTTACCGCTCGCATTACTATATTCATCGAGCGTTAGGAAATCTTTACGGTCTGGCGTGGTTGCAGTTCTTCGTTGCATCACAGTTGAAAATCGCAATGGCCGAACTCGTATGTCATTCCTCAATGGCCAGGCTCGATACGCTGCCAGCGAAGCCGAAAACGGGAGTAAAAGGCTGGGGTGTGAGCGACGTCAAAGCGCTTCTGAACAGATGTAGTCGTGCTTTGAATGAAAACGTCGCTACTGCTTAAGCGGGAACGGAAGCCCGTAGATCTTGCAAATCGTGCGAGCGAACTCAGTCTGTCCGCCATAACTCGGGTGCCGAACTCGATTGCATGTGTGACCGATGCTCAGTACCGCGGCTTCCGCATCCGCGCCGAGCGCAACGACGGTCGTCGGCTTAAGCCAATCAAAAAGCTTTTTTAGAATATGACGACACTCGTCAAATTCCTGAGCAGTATGCCGACGATTCGAAAGGGGCTCATTCTCATCGAAAGGATGAAACGGGAAAGCGTTCCATAAAAGAATCGGCTCGCGGATTTCGCTTAAAAGTTTCCACACTTCGGTAGCAGTGCGCTCTTTGGTTGCTTCTTCTTCACTGCTTGTGGCTTTGACGAGTCCGAAAATCCCGAACGTATTTTCGAGCACGCTCAAGTGGAATTCGTCTGTAAGCGCTATGCCGGTTCGTCTTCCGCCGCGATAACCGAGATCTCTTCCCAACCAGATAGAACGAGTCTCGTGTTTCAGCATCGCGTTTAGAAAGAACGTTAGATTCTGACACCTGAGTGACGGAGAGGCTGGATGATCGGAAACCGTACAGACATCCCTGTACGGATTGAAGACGTTCGGCAACGATATGCCACTGAGCTCGTCAACGAACGCGTCAACGGTCATTCGGATGCGCTTGGAACCTGATTGAATGTTCAAGAAGATCGGCGATCACAATGCCACGCCGACGATTTCGGACTTTCCTGAACACTTCGAACCCATCGAGAATTGCCTTCTCCCACTGCCAGAGCGGGCATTGATCGACTTCGTAACCGCTCACGAAATCGTGGACTGCCTTCAGCAATGGATAGTCCAAACTCGTTAGAGAATCGAAATAATTCAGGCGCAAAGCGTGTTGAAAAACCAACGTTGAAACACCCTCTTCGATTAAAGCAGCGCGAGCGCCATCCTGAGCTTCGTCGACCTCAGGCTTACTCTTTCGCTTCACCCTCAAAAGAGCGCGCAAACAGGGCGACCAGCTCAATACCGCAGCGTAAGCGAGATGAAATACGTCGTGAAATCGATAATCGTCTTCGACAATTTTGTTGTCAGTTAAGTGAGAACCAATTTCAACACCGTTGCACAGCTGAATTACGCACGTCTTGCCACCGATCCGCGTTTCGACAATGTGCATTTCAATCTTACGAGGAAGTTGTTCCGTTTCGCTGAAGTCTGTGTCGAAAAGCGGAGCGTACCGCCGGGTCCTTGGCCATCGGCTATTTATTTTCCAAATGTTGTTTCGTGCGGCTTGTTCAAGATCGACCTCCGCTACGGCCGCCGCCAGAACCAATGCGCAAAAGATCCTAGCTAGGTGCGCGGAAAGGAGATCTCGATCTTTTCCTATCCTCCCCGCGCTAAATTCGTTGAGAAATAAGCCGGCCTTGCCAGCCAATGCGATCACCGCCGCTTCGAATTCAGGCGAATCGGGTGATCGTGTCTGATCTTGTTGGAATTCATTTTTCCTTGGCAGATCGTCGAAGGCTTGCCGTGCGATCTCGCTCATCCTCAGCGATGCACGCGAGGCTATGTTTGAAAAATACCAGAGAACGTCTCCGAACTCTTCGATGACCGCTTCTGAATAGCCAACGTAAGAATTCCTGTCCCTCTGTTTTTTCTTCAACGCACTAAGGAGCGTGCCAACTTCACCAAAAAGACCCAGAAGCGGAAACGCTAAACCTTCCATTCCCCCGCGACGATTCTGATCAGTTCGTGCAGCGGCCTCTTGGTAATCGTCGAGGAAAATTTGCAGCTGGTTCACCTTATCAACCGGCATTTTGCCAGTCACATCCTGCTCGCCAGTTCTTGCGGTTCTCAAGGATGAGGGGTTTCCGATGGTCTAACGGTAGCACCTGGTATCGCCGTCCCGCCACCGCTAATTACGGGCGTGCGCTGAAGACTTGGCTGATCGCTACTCGACGCTGCGGGCACGACATCAGATGACGCAGCCCGATGCCCAGTTATTCGAGACACTACGTGGTGCACGGCTCGTGCGGGCACAATCGTTGTTAACAACCAGAGAACGGCTCCGGCAATTACACCAACGATGACAGGGAGAATGAAGTATTTGGCCGTACCCAGGAAAATCCGCCAGCGATCTTCAAGTATTTTTATTCTCTCGTCGAGGGCCGTAGGCGAGGGTACGTGTTTTCGCATGCGAATCCGATCCTCGGGCGTGATACCGCCTTGGTTGACGTGTTGATGCGGCTCAGCGTAGGGATCTTCAGTTGCCTGATCGAGATCAGCAAACCAGATCAGAAAAGTGGGCTTACCAATTTCAAGAGGGACCGTTTCTGTTCCGGCATTGTACACTGAAAACTTAAGACGACCGTGATAGCCCGGATCCACGTGAAACCCAGAAATGTTGACGAGACCCTTTAATTTTATTGATGCTTTTATCGAAATAAACGCGATGACCTTGTTCGGAACGTGTACTTTTTCCGTCGTGTAAAGCAGACCGAACTGGCCGGGTTCGATCATCAGGACATTGCCAACAATCTCTGTCGGCGGCGCAGAATATGACGGCGTAGTTAGAACCTGATCGCTTAGGCACATCTCATATGCGCCTTGCTGCACGCTGTTCGCATCAAAAGGATCAATGAGATCCGTTAATTGTTGCTGTTCAGATTTGATCCGCTGCGTAGACCAAAAAGCCATAACGCTTCGTATCCGAAAACCTAATTTTGTTCAACGTTTTGCTGGTGTTGTCACCCGGAAAGTTTGTGAATGTGCGGCACCGCCACAGTTCCGGCGAAAATCCACGGAGCGATCGTCAGAATCTTGTCTGATTTCTCGAGATTGTGCTTCGCGCATAGCAATCGAACATTCGCTGCGGTCAGACTGCTACCACCTTTGGAGAACGGAATGTCGTGATCGAAGTGAAGGTTCTTTGTCCCGCCACATTGCACACATTGACCACCATCGCGTCGCCAGACTTCGACTTTCACCGATGTTGGAATCAATCGGTTGTGCGGAAGCTCGACAACGCGTCCGAACGATTTCTTCTCGACAGGTTTCAGCGAGAACTTAAACACCCTTCGTTTTCCGTCCGAAACGATGTTCGCGTCGATCAGTTCGAAGAAACCTTTGTAGCTCCAGATTCCACGCGAGATCTTTTCGTAAACTTTGATCAGCTCCGGTTTCTCGCGCAGACCACTTTTGAAATCCATTGCTGCGCGAAAGAATTTTCCATTCTCCGTCCACGATCCTCGCGGTGTTGTTAACGGTTGATCGACTTCTTTCGGATTCGGTCCGCCTCGTCGCTGCGGCTCATCATGACCCTCATACGTCAGCATGCCAGTGACTTCATCGAGCGCGTCTGCATACGGCGCTCCCTCGCGCAGCGACATCAAAAAGATCGAATACTTCTTTCCGACACCGAAGTTCATTCCCTTCTGGAGAGCCGCCTTCTCCGCTGTCACGACGTCGTGGTAACTGATGATGTCGTCGGCTTCCATTTTGTAGCCGTGCGATGCTATCGAAAACCGTGTACAAAGCAAAGGATGTAGTTATCTTTAAACACCACATGAACGCGCAGCTGAAACGTGATCTAGCAGAACTTTGGCAAAAAATTCTTCGCACCGATCCGAAGAGGCTCTTTGGCAAACGTCATACGGTGATCCGAGATTACAATGAGGACGATTGGATAGCACAACCTGGTTACGTGGGAGCGCAATACCCGATCGGCGGCTTGGCGTTTGTCGCGGCAAATCCCGGCGGGCAAAAGCGAGATGATATTGGTGGCGAAGATACTGAGCAGTACAGGCTGTTAAAGCGACTACGATCCGCTGCGCTAGCAGGACGGATTAAAGCCTTCAACGAGCTTAACAGAGACTTAGCGCGATCGATGAAGAAGTGGAGAATCTATGAAAGATATATAGACGCCCTCTTGAAAGGACTGCCGATCAGTTTCACTCATGTTGCATTCCTAAATCTCGTTAAATGGAGAACAACTGGGGAAACTCTTCCGCGATCACTTTTGGAAATCTCTTGGCGTACGCACACCCGGGATCAACTAGAACTACTACAGCCGTCATTAGTAATTTCGCTCGGCAAATCCAGGGCAGGCCCATTTATCGACGAACACTATGCTGCGATCCGCAACATCACCATCCCACGAACACGCGGTGACCTAGGGTTATCAGACAAAAGCAAGGCAGCGATAAAATCTGCTCGAGAGTACCTGCGTCGTTGGACCAAACCTAAGAACTGACGACACGCGAAACCCACATACGAGGGCGCGTGTGCTTGCCCAGTTCTCCGCCGTCACCACATCGTGATAACCAATGATATCGTCGACTTCCATTGCTGGGTAGCTGGATTAGCAGAACTCCGCTGCTCTGACCAGCCGATCAGTACTAAAGAGTTTCTTGGGGATGAAACATACGTTGATTTTTATCAATACTTGTTGACTTTAATCAACAAACGTTGACTTTAATCAACAAAATGCCTGGGACTCAAAAACGTGCAGCGTCACAAAGCGCCCTCCGTATGCCATTGAATTGGATGCTAGGCACCCAAACAAATGTCCGAATTTTACGAGCGCTCTATCAGTTAGAAGTTCCCATTGGGGTTTCCGAACTTGCTCGCTATATCAAGATGGACAAGTCAGGCGTCTGGCGGGCGATTACCGTGTTGGAAGAACTCGGGACCTTGGAGGCAGTAGGATTAGGGCAACAGCAAACAGTTCAAGCCCGAAAGGAATCTCCGTTAACGCGCCACTTAGTAGATCTCTTCCGCGCAGAACGACTTCGCTTCGAGAAGCTCTTTGACAAGCTATCTGAGACAGC
>WNFY01000627.1_pt1 | contig 78839 bp, 72 predicted proteins | sample 5400091 | NCBI WGS metagenome assembly WNFY01 (sample SAMN13153364, study PRJNA577476) | soil metagenome | isolation source: 60 cm soil or saprolite under grassland replicate 1 | place: USA:California | collected 2016-06-15
TCTTGAGCTGGGCCCTGGTCAGGCGCAGCGGGGTCTCGTCCAGCGCGGCCGCACCCAACTCGACCCCGAGCACAGCGGCGAGGCCGCCGCCGGCACCTCCAGCCTGGAGGAGATCTTTGATGGCCGCCAGTGAGTAGCCACGCCGCTGGAGCCGGCCGATGGTGGCCAGCCGGTCGAGGTGAACCTGGCCGTAGACGCCGATGCGGCCCCGCCGCCGGGGCGCAGGCAGCAGGCGCAGCGTCTGGTACTCGCGGATGGTGCGGACCGGAAGGTGCGCCCGCTGGGCGAGCTCATCGACGGTGAGCTCCACCGCCTCCACAGTCTGGGTATCGGTCATCACATGGACATTACCGGTAAAAACCGTTACGGTAAACAGCGTAACTATGGCTGATGAGCTCCCCGAACGCCTGCTGGCAGTGTTGCGCACGGCGACGGGCAACCCGCGCCTAGAGTTCGCGGCGCCACCGGAACCGCTGACCGGGGGGTTCTGGGCGGAGCTGCTGGCCTTCCGTCTCGCCGACGCTCCGGGGGGTCTCGACGGCGACCTCGTCGCCCGGGTGATGCCCGACGCCGCACTGGCCCGCAAAGAAACACTCGTCCAGGCCGAGGTGGCGCGCTGTGGCTTCCCCACGCCCAAGGTCCGGGCCGCCGGCGGCCCCGAAGATGGGCTCGGGCGCGCCTTCATGGTGATGGACCGAGCCCCCGGCACCCGACTGCTCGAAGGGCTCGGCGGCACCAGGGCGCTCACCCGGCTACCCCGTCTGGCCACCACGATCCCCGAGACGCTGGCCGTCACGATGAGCGAACTCCACCGCCTCGACCCCGGGCCGCTGCGCAGCCAGCTGGACGTCGGCCAGGCGGTCGCCACGACCGTGACCGGCCTGCTCGAACAGCTGCAGGCGCTGTCGGAAGCCCACCATAGAGGAGACCTCGCCGGTGCCACCCGGTGGCTGGCCGCCAATCCACCGCCCGCCGCACCCGAGGTGATCTGCCACGGCGACCTGCACCCGTTCAACCTGCTGGCCGGTCCGGGGGGAGCGGCCACCGTGCTCGACTGGAGCGCGGCCCTGCTCGGCCCTCGGGCCTACGACGTCGCCTTCACCACGGTCATACTGACCGACCCGCCCATGCTGGTGGCGGCACCGTTGCGGCCAGTGGCAGGCGCAGCGGGCCGGATGCTGTCCCGGCGCTTCGAGCGCCGCTACCGCCATCACAGCGGCGTCGCCATCGATCAGGGGTCACTGCGATGGCACCAAGCCCTCGTCCGTCTGCGCGCTCTGGTGGAGGTGGCAGGCTGGGACGCCCGCGAACGTGATCAACGAAGCAGTCACCCGTGGCTGGTGCTTGGTCCCGCCTTCGCGTCGCGCCTTTCCAGGCTCACCGGGGTTCGCGTGCGGCGACACTGAAAATAGCCGGCCACGATGCTCATCGCTGGCTGGGCCGCGCCGGGGTCACCCGGTCATCGGATCACCACGCACAGCCGCTCGCGGGCTGTGCCGAGCGCGCGCTCAACCTGCTGGTAGTCCTCGCCTTCGGCGAACACGAAGCCCAGGTACCGGTCCCCTTCCGGGAGGGGATGGACTGGCTGGCCGAGGGGGATGGTGATGGTCAGGCCGGTGATTCCGGGCACGGCCGTGGCTTCAGCACGGCCGTCGACCGCCCGTAGCACCCCGCACCCCTCGATGGGGAGCATGAGCACGCCGGAGGTCCCGGGCAGGCGGCGTGGTGACACGCGCTGGCCAAGGGCGTTGGCCAGCACCAACTCCTCCAGGCTTTGCCCGCCGCAGAACCGCAGCGCCCGTGAGCACAAGCCGCCGATGGAGCGGGCCGCCAGTTCCAGCAAGACGGGCTTGGCCTGGCCGCCGCGGTGGTCGATGCGCAGCTCGGCGTGGATCGGGCCGTACCTGAGGCCGAGCGCGCGGGCGGCTTGCTCGGCGGTGCGGACGGCTGCAGATACGACGAGCCCGGGTAGCCGGGATGGGGTGATCAGCACGGTTTCTTCGAAGGTGGGGCCCTCGAGGGTGCCCGGCTTGTCGAAGACCGCAGTGACCGTGAGGTCACCGCGGTCAAGAAGGCCGTCGATGCTCAGCTCCCACCCGGGCACGTACTCCTCGATGAGCAGAGGTTCATTCCCCGGCCGCCCCGCTGTTGCCAGGATCCGCCGGATCCGGCCGGCTGCGGCCACGGCACCTGCGGGGTCGTTGGCTCGCAGGATCCCCTGGCTGGCGCTGAGCGACACCGCCTTGACCACGCAGGGGAATCCCACGCGCGCCGCTGCCTGGCGCAACGAATCCTCCGAAGCGGCGGCGGCCACGATCCGGAACGTCGGCTGAGCAAGTCCGGCGTGCGCCCAGCGGCGCCGCTGCTGGGTCTTGTCGGTGGCGGCGATCACCGCCGCCACCGGGTTGTGCGCCAGGCCCATGCGTGCCGCCACGGTCGCGGCCAGGGCCAGCATCGGGGTGTCTGCGGCGACAACGGCGTCGACCTGCCCGGCTGCGGCCACGAGCCGACTGGCGCTCCGGTCGGGGTCGCTGAGGTCGGCGTGCACAACTGGGAGGCCGCCTAGCGGCAGCGCGCCGTCGCTGCCGATCACCAGGTCGAGTCCCAACCGGGCCGCCGCGGTAAGGAAGTCAGCCGCCCGGTAAGTGCGGGCGGGCGCCAACACCAGCACCCGCGCGCCGGCCAGCCCGGCTGTATCCTCTATCGCCGTCATCTCATCGCCCGGTTCCATGGCGGTTTACCGTTTCTCGGGGGAGAAGAACGGCTGTGTTCCGGCCGCGTGGTCGGTGACGTCCACCAGGCCGGTCATGTCGGGAAGGCGCGCCCGCAGCAGCGGCTCGATGCCTTGCCGCAGCGTCACTTCGGCCAGACTGCAGCCCTGGCAGCCGCCCTCCAGCCGGATGCGCACCCAGCCCTGGCCCACGCCGACCAAAGAGACGTGGCCGCGGTGCGCGGCGATCACCGGGTTGATCTCCGCGTCGAGTACGCGGCGGGCGCGCTCCGCCAGGCTGCCAGCATCGCTTTCCGGCGGCGGCGCGGCACCGGGGCCGGTGATCCGCACGCCGGTGATCTCCGGGACGGCGGCGCGGATCAGCGCCTCGATGCGCGAGGCGAGCGGGATGACGGCGCCCGGGGATCCGGTCACCTCCAAGATGGCGATGTCGTCCTCGACGGCGGCGACTCGGATCCCTGCTCCGCGGGCGATGACCGCGGGGAGCACGCTGCGTTCCAGCGCGGCCGCGACAGTGTGCGCGAGATCGATCACTCGGCGACCCCCTAACCCGCCGCTGATGCGTCCGGGGCGGCTGCTTGGCGCTCTTGCGCGGCACCGAGCGCGGCGTCGAGGTCGGCGATCAGGTCAGCGGGCGCCTCGATGCCGACCGACAGGCGCAGCAGGTCGCCCGGCACCGGGGAGGAGGGGCCCTCCATGCTGCGCCGGTGCTCGATGAGGCTCTCGACTCCGCCGAGCGAGGTGGCCCGCTTGAACACCTGGACGGCGGGCAGCACCGCCAGCGCGTGGCCGGGACCGCCGGCCAGCCGGATCGACAGCATCCCGCCGAACCCGCCGTGCATCTGGCGGGCCGCGATCTGGTGGCCCGGATGCGACGGCAGTCCCGGGTAGAGCACGGCCGCCAGCGCCGGGTGGCCCTGGAAGTGGGTGGCGATCGCCAGCGCGCTCTCCGACGAGCGGTGCACCCGCAGGAACAAGGTGCGCATGCCTCGCTGCAGCAGCCACGCCTCGAACGGGCCGGGCGTGGCACCGGCGTTGCGCCGCCAGGAACGGATCCGTTCCCAGAACGGATCGCGGCGGGCGGTCAGCACCGCGCCGACCAGCACGTCGCTGTGGCCGTTGAGGTACTTGGTAGCCGAGTGCACCACCAGGTCGGCGCCGAGTTCCAGCGGCCTGGTCAGCACCGGTGTCGCCACCGTGTTGTCCACCGCCACCCGCACCCCCGCCGAGTGGGCCAGCTCGCAGACGGCGGCCAGGTCGGTGATCTCCCACATCGGGTTCGCCGGCGTCTCGGCCCACAGCAGCCGGGTGCGGCCCGGCCGGATCGCGGCCTCCACCGCGGCCAGGTCGGAGGTGTCGGTGAACTCCACGTCCAGGCCCCAGGTGAGGCCGAACTCGGCCAGCCACTTGCGCACCCCCCAGTACAGGACCCGGGGGACCAGCACGTGATCGCCGGGAAGCAGCGACTGGAAGACCGCGGTGGCAGCCGCCATGCCCGACGCGAACAGCGCGCACGCGCACCCGGCGCCTTCCAGCGCGGCCAGCAGCCGCTCCGCGTGCTCGAACGTCGGGTTGTCGGCCCGGGTGTACTGACGGTCCTGCCGGTAGGAGCCATCGGCCTGCCGCTCATAGTTCGTGGACGGGTTGATCACCGGCGCCAGGCCCCCGGTCACCGGGTCCACCTCGCCCAGCGCCTGCGCGGCCAGGGTCTCCGGCGACACAGATCGTCCTTCCATCGGCCCGCACCTCCTCCCTCGCCCGCCGCCGGCGAACCGCCGCAGCTAATCCCGGCCAGCATCGATTGTCTACCGGCGGCTGTGGTTGCCGGCGATCCACCGGGCCGCCAGCAGCCCGGACAGCAAGGTGAGCACCCCGCCGGCCACGACCGCCGCGCTGAGGCCGAACGCACCGGCGACCAGCCCGGCGATCACCGCACCGGCGGCGTAGCCGAGGTCGCGCCAGAACCGGTACACCCCTAGCCCCTGCGCCCGCCACGACGGGTGGGTATGGTCGGCCACCGATGCGATCAGCGCCGGGTAGACCATCGCCGTCCCCGCCCCGAGCAGGACCGCGCTGGCCAGCCCGGCCACCAGCGGCCGGGACGGCAGCGCGAGCGCGGCGGGGAACGCGGCCGCCTGCACCAGCATCCCGGACACGATCAGCGGCTTGCGGCCCAGGGTGTCGGACAGCCGGCCGGTGAGCAGCTGCCCGGCCCCCCACAGCAGCGGGTACACGCCCTTGACCAGCCCGATCGCGGCCAGCCCCAGCCCGCGGGAGGCGAACAGCAGCGGGAACACCCCCCAGGTCAGCCCGTCGTTGAGGTTGTTGACCAGCCCGGCCTGACTAGCGCCGCGCAGCGAGACGTTCCGCCAGGTTGTGTCCAAGAAGACCATGCGAAACGACTTGGACGTGGCCACTGCCGTCCCCGAGGCCGGGCCTGGGCGGGTGGCGGCTGTTTCCTGGCCGGCATCGGGGTGGGCGGCTGTTTCGGCGGCCACGTGCGCGGCGGTGTCGCGGACCACCAGCACCGACAGGGCCAGCCCCGCCACCGCATACACCACTCCGATCAGCTCCGGGACCGGGCGCAGCCCGTAGGCCGCGGCCAGGTACCCGGTCACCAACGCGGTCGCGCCCACAGCCATGTACCCGGCGGCCTCGTTCAGGCCCATGGCCAGGCCACGGTTGCGCGGCCCGACCAGGTCGATCTTCATGTTCACCGTCATCGACCAGGCCAGGCCCTGGTTGACGCCCAGCAGCACATTGGCGGCGACGATCCAGCCCCACGCCGGGGCCCAGGCGAGCAGTAACGGGACCGGCAGCCCGGCCACCCACCCGGCCACCAGCAGGCTCTTGCGGGTATGCCGGGCGGTCAACTGCCCCGCCACCAGGTTGGTCAGCGCCTTGGTGACCCCGAACGCGACGATGAACGAGAAGACAGCCAGGTAGCCGGTCAGGTGGAAGACCCGGGTGCCGACCAGGCTGGTGGTGGTGCGTTCCAGGCCGACCATGCCGCCGACGAACGCGTTCACCACCACCAGCAGCGTGAACTGCGGCCAGTTCTCCCGCAGCCCCAGCCGCACCGGCCGCGCGAGCGCGCCAGCCTCGGTGCGGGCGGTGCCACTCACCGGTGCGCTCACCCGTGGGCCAGGGCCTGGCCGGCGGCCTTCGCCCAGTCGCCGGGGCCACCGCGCAGCACCGACACCGCAGCAGCGCCGCCAGGGCCGGTGGCGAGCAGGCTGGCCCCGGTCATGGCCCGCTCCCCGTGCCCGCACATGACCGCGACCGGGCCCTCCGGCAGCCCGGCTGCGGGACCGGTGAGGGTGCCGAGTTCAGCGTGGTGGGCGCCAGGCAGGTGCCCCGATACCCACTCGCCACGCTGGCGGACATCCAGCACCCGGGTCCCGTTAGGGATGTGATCTGTCGCGGCGTCCAGCAGCGGAATGCTCGCGGTCGGCAGCCCGGCCGCCCGCCATGCGCCCATGCCGCCGTCCAGTTCCCCAGCGAGGTTGTCATAGCCCACCAGCAGGGCGGCCTCGACCAGCTCCCCGCGGTCCTGCCCGGCGCCGAGCACCACGATCAGCGGGCGGTCCGGGCTGGCCAGCCAGCCCAGCCAGGTCGCGAACGCCGGGCGCAGCTCGTTCGACAGCGACCCGGGGATGTGAACCGCGGCGAACTCCGCGATCGGCCTTGCGTCCACGATCGTCGCACCGTCGGCGGCCAGTTCGGCCACATGCGCGGGGGTCAAGGCGGCCAGGACCGGGCGGCTGCTGCCGTGCCGCGGCGCGCCGCGCCGGTTCACCGCGGGCAGCCGGGCGAAGTAGGCCGGGTAGGAGCCGAGCCTTTCCAGGACCTGGCTGGTGAACGCGTCCTCGCCATTACCGGCCAGCAGCGGGTTGCCGTCCCGTTCCCGCCCGATCGTGGTGACGTGCTCACCGCTCTCCCCGGCCGAGCAGAAGGACCCAGGTCCGTGCGTCGGGTAAGCCGACAGACCGGCCGGCAGGCCGAGCAGGGTGCGCGCCGAGCGGTAAGCCACCCGGGTCCAGTTCTCCGCGCGGGCGGGGTCGGCCAGGTCGGTGCGGGCCACCCCGCCCACGATCAGCGCGCCGCCGGTGAACACCGCCACCGGCTGGCCGCCGTCGAGCAGCAGGTAGCTCAGATGCTCTGGGGTATGCCCAGGTGTCGCCAGTGCCCGCAGGGTCAGCCCGCCCAGGTCCAGGTCCTCGCCCTCGCGCAGCTCCTCATGCGGAAACGACAGCCCAGACCCCGCGGGCGCGAGCAGCCGCGCGCCGTCGGCGGCCAGCTCCCGGCCGCCGGAAACGAAATCCGCGTGCACGTGGGTGTCGGCGGTGAACGCGACCCGCAGCCCGTGCGCGGCCGCCAGCCCCAGATACGAGCGAGGGTCTCGGCCCGGGTCCACCGCCAGGGCCAGGCCGCTGCCCACCTCAGCGAGATAAGAGTGGTTGCCCAGGCCCTCGCAGGGCAGCGGCCAGATCCTGGTCATCGCACTTCTCCCGTCTGCGGCATGCCCGGGGCACGCCGCCGGCCTGGTGCTGGCCCCGGCACCGCATGCATGCTGAGCCGGGGCAGAGGCGAACCGTTTCTAGTGGTCTAAAGTACATTTGAATAGTAGAGTGCTGCTTGTGTCAACCGAACGCAAGACCGCGCTGCTCGCCCAGTTCGCCCGCGTCGGCAAGGCGCTCGGCAGCCCGGCCCGCCTGCACCTGCTCGACCTGCTGATCCAGGCCGAGCGCAGCGTCGAGGCACTGGCCGCCGCGGCCGGGATGCCGGTCGGTAACACCTCCGCCCAGGTGCGGGCGCTGCACGCCGCCGGGCTGGTCACCTCCCGCCGCGACGGCACCCGCGTCTACTACCGGCTCGCCAGCGACGACGTGGCGGCCCTGTACCGGGCGCTGTGCGAGCTGGCGCGCACCCACCTGCCCAACGCCGAGGCCGCCCGCGCCGCCTACCTGCACAGCGACGACCTCGACGAGCCGGTCAGCCGCGCCGAGCTGCTGCGCCGGGCCGAAGCCGGCGACGTGGTCGTCATCGACGTGCGGCCCGCCGAGGAGTACGCCGCCGGGCACATCCCCGGCGCGGTGTCCGTCCCGCTCGGCGAGCTGCCCGCCCGGCTCGACAAACTGCCCCCCGGCGGCGACGTCGTCGCCTACTGCCGCGGCGCGTACTGCGTGCTGGCGCCCGACGCCGCCCGGCTGCTGCGCGCCAGCGGCCGGGCCGCCCGCCACCTGGCCGAGGGGATGCTCGAATGGCGCCTGGACGGCCTGCCCGTCGAAGCCACCTGACCCGACCGCGCCCGTGAACATGAGCTTCCCCGACGCTGGTCGCGCAGGCCAGGCGGGAACATCCGCAGGCACAATGTGGGAGCGCCAGGCCGGCGCCGCCTGCCGCCAGACCCAGCCGCACTCGCCCACCCGCCATTTTCACGCCAGTACCGGCGCCGCGCAGCGATACCAGGGCTGCGAGGAAAACGGGGAGGAATGAAGACCAAAAACCGGCGCTGACGGGCCGGGAGCACGGGCGCAGACTACGGTGGCCCCCCTCCTCGGAGGGGGGCCACCTGGTGAAATCTTCTTTCTTCTTCAGGGTTACGGGTCGACCACGACCGTGCAGGTGTAGGTACCCGGCACGAGGTCGTTGGCGGTCACGGTGACCGGGTCACTCGGCCCCTGCGGGGAGTCCCCGATGTTGGCGGCCGGCGTCGAGGAGTCCACGCAGGTGATCGTGGTGTTGGTCGCGCCAGACGACTGAGCAGCGGCGTGTACGGTCAGATCCGTGAGCGGCGTGTCGTTGGCCGAGAAGGTGGCCTCATTGCCGTCACCGCACGTCGAGTTGGTGCTGACGGATACATCATGAGCCGCCGTGTCGTCGCGCGCGTACCCGTTCGGGGCTGAGGTCTCCTGCACGGAGTAAGTCCCGAACGGCAGGTGGTCAACGCACGCGGTGCCATCATTGCCGGTCGTTACGGGGCTGGCCGAGATCGGAGTTCCGTTCGACTTGATCGAGAACACCGCCCCGGGCAGGTCCGCGGTCCCTGCACCGGTGCAGTTGCTGGTCGGCGTGCCAGCGGCGGTGCAGTTCTTGTCCTTTCCAGTCTTGGTGATCTTGATCGCCCCGAGTTGCTGCTTGTTGACGTAGGTGCACGTAACATGGCTGCCAGGCGTCACGGTGATGTTGGCCTGAGCAGGATTCGTGCCATCTTGCGAGCCGCCCGGTGTGCAGGTCAAGGTCTCCAGCACCCAGGTCGGCGGTGGGCCGTTTTCGATCACGGTGTAACTCCCGCTGGGCACATTGAAGCAGTCCTGGGTGTTGGCTGAACCGTCGGTGCCGGCTGCATCGTTCAGCGTGAAGGCCGAGTTGCCGGTTGGGCAGGGAGTCGAACCCGCCGTGGTGGTGGTGCCAGTCACGTTGGACGAGTACGAGAAGTCCTGGTTGGTCCCCCTCGGATCGGTGTGCTTGATGATCGTCACCTGGCCGCAGTTGCTGATGCTCACCGGGACCGGCGCCACGAAGTCCTTGACCTCGGCCGGGAACGACGAGGATGAGCGGCTCTTCAGGAACGCGCTGCCGAAAGCCTCGCAGGTCCCGGGGGGGAAGACCCCGGCGGCGGTGAGGTTGATGGCCGTCTCGCCGAACCTCAACGCGCCGACGTTATTTGTGCCCGATTGGAATGGGTCCGTCACCGCGCCAAGGTTGTTGACCGCCCCGATCGAGTTAGTGCCGTTCAGCGTCACATGGTTGCCCCAGCAGGGCAGGCTGTTGCTGGAGAAGCACTGGTTGGTCGAGCCGGAAGTCACCCACCGGAGCAGGCCGAGGGTAGGCCTGCCGCCGCCGTTGGTGAAGTCGAAGGTGACCAGCAGGTCGCCCGCGGTCCGGTTGAGCGTCTTCGGACCAGCGGTGGTCAGGTCCGGCTGGGTCTTCTGGTTGATCTCGAAGTCCATGTTCGCCGAGCCGAGGTTGTTGGTGCGCTCCCATGCCAGGTACAGGAAGTTGCTGTTGTTGGCAAACTCCGATGCCTCGTAGAAGCGAGTGAGGTCGCTCTTTTGCGGCGGGATCGACCCTGTCACGACCGTCACAGCGGAATTGTCTTCCTTGGTGCCCTGGCCGAACGCGTTATCCCCGGTCCCGCTGGGCACGTCGATGCCCGTGTTCAGGCCCGAGACGTTCTGCCAGTCGGTGGTGCCGAAGGTAGTCGGGTTGGTCAGCAGATTGCCGTCACCGCCGGCGAACGTGCTGCCACTGAGCGGCCCTACACAGTCAGGGGTGGTGCCGCTCGAGGCGAAGTCACACCCGCCGGGTGTGTCCGCGAAGCTTACCGCGGGAAAGGCGATGCCGATCGCGAGCACGGCGGCGGCGATCAGCGCGCCCCACGTTCGCTTGCTCCGAAGAAATCGGCGAGTTCCACGACGCGGCGGCATCACGCCGTCGCCGTGCATATCCGGTACACTCATGTTTCCACTCCCCTTGGAAGAAGTCTTGAGCGGCGGGACCCGATCGGCAGGGCGCCATTAACTAGGCCTCCCCCTGCTAGAGCCGTGCAGGTCACCGCCAGGCAATTCGTGTCGCCAGTCAGCGACAAGGACACCCGAATTCGCTGAAGATGCCGCCTGACACCGTGGCGGGTGTGAAGATGGCGCTCAGGCCCGGCCAGCGGCGGCAGCTGAGCCGGCGGGCATTCATCGGGGGCCCGCGTGCCGCAGCAATCCATACCCGCTGCCTCCGCGACAGCGGGTGACTTTGACCGCCGCCCACCGTGGCCTTGCCACGATGCTCGCACGGCGCATACCTAAGGTGACGGTGCTGCCCCGCGTACGTTCGTGCCGAACCAAGCGCTAGCGGGCAGCAACGGTGCGGCCCCACTCCAAAACCCCCCGCCCGGATCTCAGACTGCCACGAACCCTATGTGAACGTAAAACCCCATATAAGCGGGACAGACGCTACTCCGCGCGGAGCTTGGAACGCAAGGGAGGAACCCCACTGTTAACCCGACACAGGGAAAAGAAACTACGCGATGTCGCCCAAGAAATGCTAACAGTGCACAAATTGCCCGAGAAGAGCATTCAGCCTCGGCCCGACGACCAGACCCGCGCGGGTCTGGTCGTGCCCGCTGCGTGCCCGATCGAGCGGCCAGACACGGACACTCACGGTCACTCATGAGACCATGGCCATGACGATGACCTGCATGAGCGCTGGTCTGGCAGGGTCCTGCGTCGGTGGCCGTGAGCGAACGGGCCGGACCCGTAGGGCCCGGACCCGTGCGATGCCAGCGGGTGATCACCGGCCGGCCGGTCATGGTCGGCGCCGCGTTCGCGGCCGAGACCCCGGCCCTGGCCGCGCTGTCGGCCGAGCCGTTCGGCGCGGCCCGGCTGCTGTCAGCGCGGGTCGCGCCGCGGGCGGCGTGCCGCGGCGATGCGGAGATCGGGCGGGTGGTTCCGGCGTCCCTGATGGCAGGCCATCACATAGGGGGCAACGACGTGGCTGACGTCTTGATCTGAGGCACCCACGGCCGCCGGGCCCCGCCCCAGGCCCTGGGAGGGCCGGCCTGGCTTGTGCGCCAGCCGGTTACCGATGAATGTGAGGCCGGTCCCCGGTCATCACAGGTAGCTTTCACCCATCGGCGCCGGGCTGGCGGCGCGGGAAGGACTAACCATGAGACAGCCGGTTGTACATTTTGAGGTCATCGGGAAGGACCCGGAGAAGCTCCGGGGCTACTACGGCGCGCTGTTCGGATGGGAGTTCGATACGAGCTCCCCGGTTTCGGAGGCGGTGTCGGAGCCGATGAACTACGGGTTCGTGGAGCGCAACACCACCAGCGACGGGACCGGGATCCCGGGTGGCGTCGGCGGCGGCGTGGGCTATGACGGCCACGTGATCTTCTACATCGGCGTCCCCGACGTCGAGGCCGCATTGCAGAAGGCCGAGAGCCTCGGCGGGACACGTCGGATGGGTCCCGAGCGGGCCCCGACGGGCCTGGTGGTTGGCCACTTCACCGACCCAGAAGGCAACGTGGTCGGCGTCGCCGGGACGGCGTAGCCGCCACAGGCACCTGAGGCGTGCTCGTGTGCCGGGGCATACGGAGTGGAGCACATGTAGAGCACGGTCGCCTTGTCGCTGAGCGTGATGAAGCCATGGCCCAGCCCCTCGGCGATGAAGACGGCGCACCGGGACTCGGCGTTGAGCGGCACGGCCGCCCAGCGCCCGTACCCCGGTGACCCCACGCGCAGGTCAACGACGACATCCAGGATTGACCCGCTCACGCAGGCGACATATTTCGCCTGGCCAGGTGGCACATCGCTGAAATGGACACCGCGGATGGCGCCCCGCATGGACACCGAGCAGTTGGCCTGGGCGACGTCCAGGCTGTGCCCGATATCGGCCAGGACCTCCGCGTTGCGAAACCATTCGAGAAAGCTGCCCCGTCTGTCCCGGTGAATACGCGGGGTGAAGACCCAGGCGCCGTCGACATCGAGCGCATCCATGCGGAAACCGTAGCGCTGCGGATTCAAGGCCGCTACGATCTCACTTATTGTAGCTACTCAATTACTTATCGTGGCCGAGCATGGGACGACCATGGGATGCCGGCTTACCGGACCGGCTGGCGGCCGACGGCCCGTCGGCGCCGCGGCCGCCGCATCCACCGCTAGGACCGCCCACGGGGACCGGCGGCGATTCCCCCCGTAACCACTGAACTCCTGGAGGTGCTCGTGCGCATTGCCATCCTGGGTCTCGGTTACGTCGGAGCAGTCGCCGCCGCGTGCCTCGCGGACAGCGGGCATGACGTCACCGTCGTCGATATCAACCAGGCCAAGGTACGACAGCTCAATGACGGCCAGAGCCCGATCATGGAGCCTGGCCTGGCCGAGCTGATAGCCGGCAACGTCGCCCGGCACCGGCTTTCCGCGACGGACGACCTGTGCCAGGCCGTGCTGGACAGCCAGGCGACGATCATCTGCGTAGGAACTCCGAGCCTGCCGTCCGGCGACGTGCGGCTGACGGATCTCGACCGCGTCGTCGACCAGCTCGGCGCCGCATTGCGGAAGTCAGCGTCCTGGCATCTCGTCATGCTCACCTCCACGGTGCCGCCCGGAACCACGGAGCAGCGTGTGCTCCCCCGGCTTGAGGAACTCTCAGGCAAGACCTGCGGGCGCGACTTCGGCGTCGCGTTCTCGCCGGAGTTCCTCCGCGAGGGATCCGCGATCGATGACTACCGGAATCCGGCCAAGACCGTGGTCAGCGCGACCGACGCGCGGGCGCATGAGTGCGCCGCCGCCATCTTCCGCAGCTACGCCCCGAACATCACGCCCAGCAGCATCCCGGTGGCGGAGATGGCGAAGCTCACCGATAACTCGTGGCATGCGCTGAAGGTCACGTTTACCAACGAGGTCGGCAGGTTCTGTACCGCGCTTGGCATTGACAGTAAGGCGGTGATGAAAATCTTTACGTCCGACACCAGGCTCAATATCTCCGCCGCCTACATGCGCCCTGGATTCGCCTTCGGCGGATCTTGCCTGCCGAAAGACCTCCGGATATTAGTATACCGGGCGCGCCAGCTCGGCGTAGAGGTCCCCGTGCTTGAGGCCGTGCTGCCCAGCAATCGCGCGCATATCGACATGGCCTTGCGGAGTATCCAGAAGTTTGGCGCCCGGCGGATCGCGCTCCTCGGCGTCGCCTTCAAGCCGGGAACAGATGACCTCCGCGAGAGCGCGATGCTCGAGCTGGCCGAGCTGCTGATCGGAAAAGGCTACGAACTCGCCATTCATGACGAATACGTCAATCCTGACCGCCTCGTGGGCGCCAACCAGGAATACGTGCAGACGATGCATCCGCATATCGCCGCCCTGCTCAGCGACGACCTTGAGGTCGTTCTCAAGGATGCCGACCTGATCGTTGTCGCGCAGGCCAACCCAGCGTACGCCAGCCTGTGCGACCTGGTCGATGACCGTCCGGTGCTCGACCTTTCCGGCATCGCCAGGGCGGCCGCCCCGGCCGCCAACTACCGGGGGCTCTCGTGGTGAGAGCGCGGCAACGCGGCGGGATGTCCGCCGATGACGTGTTCGCCGTAACCGTCCCGCCGCCATGAAACCGCAGGTCATCGGCCCGCACCACCAGTGTCCCGGTAGGTGTTCCCGCCAGCGGGGACACCGCTACCCGGCTTGCACCAACGACGTCAGGCAGATAAGAAAGCACAAGGGCTCCTGGGGCAGGGACGGCTTAGACACCTGAATCCCTACCAGGTGCCCGTGAGCAAATCACTCAGACCGCATGCCCGGCAGCCACGCAAAACCCCAGGTCACGCTCTCATGGAGACCGAAATTCCTTAAGTCCGTGATGTCGGGGCGAGGGCCTCCAGCATGGCGCCGGCACAAGCAGACGCCGGGCAGAGCACTGCCTCGAATCGCTACGCTGACCGCGTGGCATCGAAGAAGCGGCGTTCCGGGAAAGGCAAAGGGTCCCGCCAGGGCATCAGCGGCAACCCGCAGCGGCGTGCCGGGCAACTGGCTCAGCGGCGGCCGGCAATCGCGGACGAGCCGGATCTCCCGCCGCTGGTGCTGGACTTCCGGTCGGGGAAACCGGAGGATCTCCCGCTGCGGGATCTGGCCTATGCCCTGGCCGGCGGGGCGGAGCCCAGGCCCTGGTGGGGCGAGTCCCATGAGCGGATTCTGGCCGCCGCCCGCGCCCTTACCTGGCCGCCCCGCCTCGTCGACCTGGAGACGCAAGCCTGCCGGATCGTGGGCGACGAGTTCTACGAGCGGCTCAACTTGCGGCTGACCGGGCTGCACCCGCCCCAGTGGCTGCGCGCGCTGGTGGAGGAGACCGGGGCGGCGCTGCGGGCGTCGGTGGCCGACGGCACCGGCGACTGGCGGCAGCTGTGGGCGCTGCTGTGCGGGCTGGCGCTGACGGCGCCGCCCGGCGACACCGAGAGCGAGACCGCGAAACTGGCCCGCGCTCGCTTCCCCGACATCAAGGATCCCTACGTGACCGCGCTGGCCGAAGCGGGCAAGGCCGCCAAGCTGCTGGCAGACCGCGGGCTGGCTTCCGGCATCGGGCACCCGGCTGACGGCTGCCGGGCGGCCGGGGACCCCCTGGTCGCGCGCGACGCGTACGGCAGCCGGTTCCTGCTCGTGGCCCCGTTCGGCTACGACGGGGAGGCGCCGGACCACTGGTACGCATGGGACATCGACTCGTGCTGGATCGTCACCGTCGCGGGAGCCGGGGTGTTCGGGTCGGCGGAGGACGCGCTGGCTGAATGGCAGCACGCCGCCGGGCCCGCCGCCGGGACGGCGCTGTCGCCGAGCGCGCCCGAGACGACCGCCCGGCTGCTGGCAGGCTGCCTGGAGACCGGGCCGCTGTCGGACATGCTGCAGGGAAGCGAGCCCCGGGAGCTCATCCGGGAGTACTACCGGCTCCGGCGGCGCGCCCGCGGCCTCACCCGCTCCGCCGCGGCCTCGTCCGGCGGCGACGACCCCGGCCCGGTGCGCGAGGCGTTCCTGGGCTGGTACGCGGCACGGCACGACGATGTCCCTAACGCAGCGCTCCGCCTGCTGCCGGAGTGGACGCAGTGGTGCATCGGGCAGAGCGGGCTCAACGGCGACTTCGCGGCCCGGTCCCGCGCTGCCGCGCTCACCGAGGCCGCGGCACTCGTCGACGAGGAGACACACGATCCGGCCGCTGAGCGGAACGAGGCTCCGTTCCGCCGCCAAGAGTGAAGGGGCGGGGCTGAGGAGGAGGCGCGGCGGCCGGTACGAGCCACGACCCTTCGTTCGGTACCTTCGGAGTCCAACCGGGGACCAGCAGCGACGATGACCGCGCGCGGGCACGGCAGCCAGCAATCACGGACCGCTCGCGCGACCGTCCGTTCGGAAGCCCGGTAGGCCCTGGTGAGCGCGCGCGCCGGAGGGTATCCGCTAGCCCCCAGAACGGAGTCGTCCGGCTCCTGGAGCGCACGCTGGAACGCGCGGAGGAGGACGACCAGTCCGTTCGGAATCAGGTGCCTGTGTGTCAGCAGCCGGTCAGTCAACCACGCCACCTCCGCCAGCGCCAGGTCTTCCCGCACCGTCGATATCCGTGCTCCTCCATCAACCCCTGGAACATCTCAAAGCGGCCCGCCGCGACCGCGGAAACCTTCTCAACGACAGGCACAGGACACAAATACAGCAACACCCCAGACGATCACAAACGCCTAAAGTCTTTCACCGCTCCTGTCGGCGACCGCCAGCGCGGCGACCGCCAGCGGGACGACCGCCGGGCCGGCCGCGGCCATGCGCCTGACATCGGCAGTGACGCCGAAGTCGGCGGCTGCGGCGAGCGGCGCCGCCGCTGCGCATGCGCCGGAACTGAGCATCGGAGTCAGTGACGGCAGGCAGCACGTCCAGCCCGGTGACCTGCTCACCTATGCCGTCAAGATCCACAACATCGGAAAGCGGGATGTCCCGCGGCTGCGGATCGTGCAGACCCTGCCGGTCAACATGAAGCTCATCTCAGCCACCCGGCACCCCACGAGGCACGCAGGCCAGCTGACCTGGCAGCTGAACCTGCCAGCCCAGCGCACGTACACCTTCTACGTCGTCGGTCGCGTCGGGCGGACGCCCCGGCAACTGCTGCGCCTCGCCGCGATCGCCTGCGCGAACATCGGGGCCAGCTCACGGCCGATCGTGTGCGCCGCCCACTCCGACGAACTGCCCGCCGGCGCAATCGCGGCCGCGCACGCGAGCCATGCCGCTGCCACCGGGTCTCAGCCCGGATACCTCCGGCTCCTTGGCGCGGCGCTGGTACTGACCGTCGTGGCCAGCGGCTCCTGGCTGGTCTTCCGGCGGAGCCGACGCCGCGGGCGCCGCGCATCCTGACTGGCGGCGAGCCCTGCCTGCCCGCCACAGCTGCTCCAGCGGGGATGCCGCTTCGGGTTAGCGCTCGAACTCGGCGCGGACGCCCACCAGCCGCACCGGGCGCCGCCCGGTGAAGAGCTCGAGGGCGGCCAGCGCGCCCGCCCCGATGGCCGCCCCCAGTGCTGCCTCGTCGGTGGGCGGCACCGGGGCGGCGAGGGTATGCCCGTGGGTGCTGGTGAAGAACGGCGTGTACCGGATCTTCACCACAACCCGGATCACCGGCCGCTGCTCCGCGGCCACGTCGGCGGTCACCTGCCGGGCCAGCCGCACTACCTCGGCGCTGACTTCCGCCCAGTCCTGCAGGTCCCGCTGGAACGTGGTCTCCCGGCTGCGGGAGCGGGGGACGTACGGCGCGGCGTCCACCCGCGACGAGCCCAGGCCGCGGGCGGTCAGCACCAGCCAGGGCCCGGTGACCGGGCCGAACCGCGCCGCCAGTGCCGCCGGGTCGGCGGCGGCGAGATCCCGGACGGTGCCGATGCCGACCCCGGCCAGCTTGCGCGCCGTCTTGGCGCCAATCCCCCACAGCGCGTCGGTCGGCTGGTCGCCGAGCACGTCGAACCAGTTGTCCCCGGTCAGCCGGAAGATCCCGGCCGGCTTGCCGAAGCCGGTGGCCAGCTTCGCCTGCAGCTTGTTCTGGCCGATCCCGACCGAGCAGTCCAGCCGCGTGCTGGCGCGGACGCGCTCGGCGACCTGGCGGGCGAGTGCCTCCGGATCGTCGGTCTCGACCCCCAGGAATGCCTCGTCCCAGCCCATCACCTCGACCACCGCGTCGAACTCCCGCAGCGTGTCCATGACCTGCGCGGACGCTGCCTCGTAAACTTCGCTGTCGACGGGCAGGAAGACGGCTTCCGGGCAGCGCCGCGCCGCGGTCCGCAGCGGCAGCCCGGAGTGCACGCCGTGCGCCCGCGCTTCGTAGGAGGCGGTGCTGACCACGCCCCGCTTGGCCGGGTCGCCGTCACCACCGACCACGAGCGGCCGCCCGCGCAGCTCGGGCCGCCGCAACACCTCGACGGCCGCGATGAACTGGTCGAGGTCGACATGCAGCACCCAGCCGGTCACCGTTCCAGTTTCGCCCGGCCGGGCGAAACGTCAGCTACCGGCCCGGACAGCGGCAAGAACACGGCGCGGCGGCTACTCGATGCGGCCCGGCTTTGTCGCAGCCCCCCTCTACGATGGGCGCCAGCAACAGAGGCCGACAGCCGAGGGCAAGGTGCCGTGGACTTCGACGAGATCACCGCGCTGCGCAGGCACAGCGCCGCATGGCGGCTGCTCAATGCCGCCAACGCGCCGCTGATTCTGGCCTTCTGCGACAAGGTGTTCGTGGCCGGGAACGTGCGGTCCATCTCGACCTCGGACCTGGTCAGCCGGCTGGATGACGAGCTGTATGCGCTGAACGAGCGGCTCGGCGGCCAGGCGTATCCCCGGCCAGCGAAGGCGTACCTGGATGACTGGGCCGCGCCGGAGGCCGGCTGGCTCCGCAAGTACTACCCGGAAGGCTCTGACGAGCCGTACTTCGACGCCACCCCGGCCGTCGAGAAGGCGCTCGGCTGGGTCAAGGCGCTGCGGGCACGCTCCTTCGTGGGCACGGAGTCGCGGCTGAACACGATCTTCATCCTGCTGCGGCAGATGGTGTTCGGCACCGAGACCGACCCGGAGGTACGGCTGGCCGAACTGCGCAGGCGCCGGGACGAGATCGACGAGGAGATCTCCCGGGCGGCGGACGGCGAGGTCGAGGTGCTCGATGTCTCGGCGCTGCGCGACCGCTACCAGCAATTCGCCGCCACCGCGCGGGAGCTGCTGTCGGATTTCCGTGAGGTCGAGGCCAATTTCCGCGCGCTCGACCGGGATCTGCGCGAGCGCGTGGCGGCGTGGAGCGGCTCCAAGGGCGAGCTGCTCGACCAGGTGCTCGGCAGCCGCGAGACCATCGCGGACTCCGATCAAGGCCGCAGCTTCCAGGCCTTCTACGACTTCCTGCTGTCCCCCAGCAGGCAGGAGGAGCTGACCGGGCTGCTGGAGCGAGTACAGGCGCTGGACGGGATTGCCGAGAGCGACGCGCGCATGCGGCATATCCACTATGACTGGCTGGACGCCGGGGAGCGCACCCAGGCAACCGTGCGGATGCTGTCCGAGCAGCTGCGGCGCTTCCTCGATGATCAGGCCTGGCTGGAGAACCGGCGCGTGATGGACATCCTGCGCAGCATCGAAGCGAACGCGCTGCGGCTTCGCGGGCAGCACCGCGTCAGCCTGACGACCGAGATCGACGGCACGTCCCCGGCGATCGCGCTGCCGATGGAGCGCCCGCTGTACACGCCGCTGGCGAAGGCACCGATCGACAGCGCGTCGGTTCATGCCGGGCAGGATGGCTTCGACGCGCCGACGCTCTTCGAGCAGGTGCACGTGGACCCGGCACGGCTGTCGATGAGCGTCCGGCGCGCCCTGCAGCAGCGCTCCCAGGTGGGACTGGCGCAGCTGGTCCGCGAGCAGCCGCTGGAGCACGGTCTCGCCGAGCTGGTGACGTACCTGTCGCTGACCGACGAGGCCTTCCGGGTGGTGTTCGACGAAGGCGCCAAGGACCAGGTTAGCTGGCGTGATCCCGGCGGCGGGAACCGGACCGCTACGCTGCCCAGGGTCATCTTTGCCCGCACGGCCGGCGGCGGCCGGCCTGCCAGCCCGTACGGAGGCCAGCGATGAGCCCGGGGCCGGCCGCGATGGCCACGGCCGAGCTTGACCTGCCGCTCGTCGTGACCCAGCTGATGAAGGGCGTCTTGTACCGCGATACCCACGACAAGGCATGGCGCCATCTGCTCCAGCTCCAGGTGCAGGTCAGTGACTATGTCGCCGTGCTCGGCCTGACCGTGGTCGTGGACGAGGCCGAAGGGTATGCCTTCCTGCGCTCCAGGCCCGATGCCGGGGAGGCGGACCCCGATCACCCGGCTCCGCCCAGGCTGATCGCGCGCCGCTCGCTGTCGTTCCCGGTGAGCCTGCTGCTCGCCCTGCTGCGCAAGAAGCTGGCCGAGTTCGACGCCAGCAACAGCGACACCCGGCTGATGCTGACCAGGGACCAGATCGTTGACATGGTCCGCCTGTTCCTGCCGCCCACCAGCAACGAAGCCCGCATGGTCGACCAGATCGACGCCTACATCGGAAAGGCGGTCGAGCTGGGCTTCCTGCGCCGGGTGAAGAACTCCCCGTCGCTCTTCGAGGTACGGCGGATCCTGAAGGCGTTCGTCGACGGCCAGTGGCTCGCCGACTTCGACCGGCAACTGGCCCGGTACGCGACCGTGCTAGCAGGCGGCTACCCGGACGCCGATGCCGCGGCTGATGACCCGGACGGCGAGGCCACAGCCGGCGGTGGCGACCCCGACGGTGGTGACGCGGATGGCGATGACCCGGACACGGGTATCCCGGCCGGCGAGAACCGGGCAGATGTTGCCGTGCCCGCGGGCATGCCGCCGGATGCGGGCGCGCGAAGGGCGGCGGGGCATTGACCGCGGGACTGTTCAGCGCCGTCGATCTGCAGGACATCGGCGGCGACCCGCTCAGCGGCTTCCGGCTTGACCGCCTGGAGCTCTATAACTGGGGGACCTTCAACGAGCGGGTATGGGCCTTCCGGGCAGACGGCCGCAACGGGCTGCTGACCGGCGACATCGGCTCCGGCAAGTCCACCATCGTGGATGCCATCACCACGCTGCTGCTGCCGGCCAACCGCATCTCCTACAACAAGGCGGCCGGCGCGGAGACCCGCGAGCGGAACCTGCGCTCGTACGTCCTCGGGTACTACAAGTCCGAGCGGAGCGAGGTCACCGGCTCGTCCCGCCCGGTGGCGCTGCGCGACGCCGGCTCGTACTCGGTGATCCTGGGCGTCTTCACCAACCGCGGCTACGACGCCTGCGTCACGATCGCCCAGGTCTTCTGGACGCGAGATGGTCATCAGGGCCAGCCGGACCGGTTCTTCGTCACCGCCGACCGCGGTATGTCGGTCATCGGCGACTTCGCTGATTTCGGCACGGACATCGCCGCGCTGAAGAAGAAGCTGCGCGCCGCCGGCGCGCGCACCTACGACCATTTCCCTGACTATGGCAAGGACTTCCGGCGCCGGCTCGGCATCGAGTCCGAGCAGGCCATGGAGTTGTTCCACCAGACAGTGTCGATGAAGTCGGTGGGCAATCTCAACGATTTCGTCCGCAGCCACATGCTGGAGCCCTTCGACGCCGCTTCCTGGACGGACCGCCTGGTGGCGCACTTCGAGGACCTCACCAGGGCGCACGAGGCGGTCCGGCGGGCGCAGGCCCAGCTGGCTGAGCTGGAGCCGCTGCTCGCCGACTGCGACAGCTACGACAGCCTCGGCGCCGAGATCCAGTCGGTGACCGACCAGCGGGCAGCGCTGCGGTACTACTTCGCCGACCGCAAATCCGGGCTGCTCGACCGGCAGATATCCGGCCTGGAGAAGGACAGGGCCGCCCGTGAGCAGGCGCTGGGGCGGCTGAAGGACCTGCTGGCGGAGCTGCGCAAGAAGGAGACCGGCCTGCAGCTAGAACGAGCCGGCCATGGCGGTGACCGCCTGAGCGAGATCGAGCGGCGGCTTGCCGAGGACACCAAGGCCGCCGAGGAACGGATGCGCAAGGCCGAGCGGTTCGGTGAGCTGCTTGCCAAGGCGGGGATGGAGCCGGTCGAGACCGCTCGCCAGTTCAGCTCCCGCCGGCGCGAGATCGTCGAGGCGGCAGCGGCGGACAGCCAGCACCGTGCTGACTGCCAGAACCGGCTCACCGAGGTCAGCGTCGAAGCCAAGGTCGCCCAGGGCCGCGCCGCGGAGCTGAACGCCGAGCTGGTCAGCCTCCGCTCACGGACCAGCAGCATCCCCAAGCGCAGCCTCGACCTGCGGCAGCTGCTCTGCCGGGAGCTGCACCTGGCCGAGCCGGAGCTGCCGTTCGCCGGCGAGCTGATCCAGGTCCGCCCCGAGGAGTCCGGGTGGGAAGGCGCCGCCGAGCGGCTGTTGCACAGTTTCGCCCTGTCCCTGCTCGTGCCCGACGAGCACTACCCGGCGGTCTCGGACTGGATCAACGACCACCATCTCGGCGCCCGGCTGGTCTACTACCGGGTACCGGCGCCGGCGGCGGTCCGCGGGCCGGCACGAGGAAGCGAGACCGGCCCCAGGGGCGGCCCGGACGGCAGGCTGCTGTTCGCCAAGCTGGAGATCAAGGACACCGAGTTCTACCCCTGGCTGGAGCGCGAGCTGTCCATCCGGGCCGGCTTTGACTGCGTCGAGACCATGGCCGAGTTCCGGCGAGCGCCGAAGGCCATCACGAAGGCCGGCCAGATCAAGGGATCCGGCGGGCGGCACGAGAAGGACGACCGCACCCGCATCGATGACCGGAGTTCGTACATTCTCGGCTGGACCAACGCGCAGAAGATCAGCGCGCTGCTCCGGCAGGCCGCCGGACTGCAGGAGAAGCAGAACAAGCTCGCCGCCACGCAGCGGGCGCTCAAGGCCGACCTGGAAACGGCCATCGGGCGGGGGCAGGTGCTCGCGGGGCTCAGCGAGACCCGCGACTACACCGAGATCGACTGGCAGGCGGTGGTCGTCAGGATCGAAGACCTCGAAGCAGAGAAGCAGCGCCTGGAGCAGTCCTCCGGGGAGCTGGAGCGGCTCACCCGCCGGCTCGAGACGGTCAAGCAGGAGATCGCGACGGCGGAGGCCGAGCGGGAATCGGCCAGCAGCAAGATCGGCAGCCTGGGCAACGAGATCGAGACAGCCCGGCGCAGCCTGGACGAAGCCCGCAGCGTGCTGGCGGATGCTGGCTGCGAGCTGGCCCGCGCGCATTTCGCCGCCATCGCCGAGCGGATGACCGCCAGGCCGCTGGCCGGCCTCCGGCTGGCCGTCCCGGCCGACTGCGACCAGGCGGACAGGACCGCCCACGGCGTCCTCACCTCGCTGATCGACGGCCGGACCAGCCGGCGTAACACCCTGGGCAACAAGATCGTGTCCCGGATGGGTGACTTCCGCCAGCGGTACCCGCTGGAGACGGCCGACTTCGACGACTCGGTTCTTTCCGCCGGCGGGTACCGCGACCTGCACCGGCGCCTGGTCGATGACGATCTGCCGCGGTTCCAGGCTCAATTCAAGACCTACCTGAACACCAACACGATCCGCGACATCGCGGGCTTCCACTCCCAGCTCAACAAGCAGGGCCAGCTGATCAGGGAGCGCGTCGCCATCATCAACGAGTCGCTGGTCGGCGTCGACTACAACCCGGGGCGGTACATCCGGCTTGAGGCGCAGCGCACGCCCAACGTCGAGATCCGCGAATTCGCCGCCGAACTGCGCGCGTGCACCGACGACTCCATCTCCGGCGACGGCTCGGATCAGTACTCCGAGCAGAAGTTCCTCCAGGTCAGCCGGATTATCGAGCGATTCAGGGGACGCGAGGGCCAGGCCGAGGCTGACGCCGCGTGGACCAGGCGGGTGACCGACGTGCGCAACTGGTACATCTTCTCCGCCTCGGAACGCTGGCGCGAGGACAACACCGAGTACGAGAACTACACCGACTCGGGGGGCAAGTCCGGCGGGCAGAAGGAAAAGCTCGCCTACACGATCCTGGCCGCGTCGCTGGCCTACCAGTTCAAGCTGGAATGGGGAGCGACGCGGTCCAAGACCTTCCGGTTCGTCGTCATCGACGAGGCATTCGGGCGGGGATCTGACGAGTCCACCCGCTTCGCGCTCGAGCTGTTCCGCCGCCTCGGCCTGCAGCTGCTGATCGTCACGCCGCTGCAGAAGATCCATGTGATCGAGCCGTACGTGTCGGCGGTCGGGTTCGTCGACAATCCCGAGCACAACAACTCGCGGCTGCAGACACTCACCATCGAGGAGTACCGGGCACGGCAGCTCGCGCACCTGCTCTCCCAGCAGGTGACCGTGCCTGTCGCCGGGAGCTGAGATGCCCGCAGCCGCGGCCAGGCCGCGAGCCTGGAGCACGCCGGCCGACGTGCTTGGGCTGCTGCGCAAGCGATGGCAGTCCGGGGTTCTGCTCAGCGCGTTCGCCAGCGGCCAGGGCTGGGAGCCGCTCGGCGTGCCGCTGCACGGCCCATCAGCAGGAGAGCTTGCCGAGCGCTTCGGCGAGGTGCAGGCGTGGGCCGCCGGCTGGGAGCGCGCGGACACGAAGCTGATGCGGCTGGAATACAAGAAGGTCGGCGGCCGGGCGATCGGCGCCAACCTCATCCCGTGCCGGGCCTGGATCGACAGCTTCGGCCAGCTCTGGGACCTGCTCGGGGTCGGCGGCGATGTGCGCAGGTTCGCCGAGATGGCCAGCGCGACCAGGGCAAGCTGCCCCCGGCTTGTCCCGTGGATGGCGGCGCATCCGATGCGAGTCCTCGGGCTGCGGGAATGCTGGCCGCAGGTCGTCGGCACGGTGCGCTGGATAGCCGACTGCCGACAGCGGGACATGTACCTGCGCCAGATCGACGTGCCGGGCTCGGACACCAAGTTCATCGAGCAGCACCGGGGCATCCTGGCCGACCTACTCGACCTCCAGTTGGACGGCCAGCTCGACCCGGCGATCCGGCGGACGGATTTCGCCGGCCGGTACGGGTTCCGCAGGAAGCCGGAGTACGTGCGGTTCCGGCTGCCCGGCAGCGGCGTCAGCCCTGGATTCGGCCAGTTCAGCGAGCTCACGGTGCGCGCGCAGGAACTCACGGCGGCGCCCCCGGGCGTCACCGCCGTTTACGTAGCCGAGAACGAGATCACCTACCTGGCGTTCCCGGTGCCCGAGCACGCCATGGTGATCTTCGGCGCGGGTTACGCGGTGTCGGCGCTGGAGCGGCTCGGCTGGCTGGCTGACACCGGGCTCGCCTACTGGGGCGACATCGACACGCACGGATTCGCGATCCTGAACCGGCTCCGGCGCACCTTCCCGCATGCCAAGTCGATGCTGATGGACTATGCCACGCTGCTGGCCCACCGGACCCAATGGGTGACCGAGCCGAGCCCGACCGACGCACCGCTTGACCTGCTGGAGCCGGACGAGGCAAGCCTCTACCGCGACCTAGCCCAAGGCACCTTGGGGCCGTCCATCCGCCTGGAGCAAGAACGAGTCCGCTTCTCCGCGCTGGAGCAGGCCCTGCGGCGGCAGCCGGCCCCTGGGTGTGACGGCCAATCGAGCGGAATCGGCGTCATCGGTGGCCGTCAGAGCACGGATGAGTCGCCCGGTGCCCAGGAACCCGCCAGCACCGGCGGGCACCACCAAGCTTGACATTGAGGTCACGGAGGATTTGGCCGGCGGGTGTGGGCGCGCCGCAATCCGGCGTACCCGGCGCGCATCTCGATGGCCAACCTGGAGCGCGAGTGGCTGGCGCTGGGCCCGGCGCGGTTCGCCCGTGAGCGGCTCGGCAAGTCAGAGTGGCCTGTGGCGTGCAGCTACGGACATCCGTGGGGACCGGGCCAGGTGATCGTGTCCTGGACTAGTACGGCAGCCGCCATTCGGGCTTTGACCTGCGGCGGGGCGGGCTGAGCAGTTCCGTTCGACGGGGTGCAGTCGCCTGTCGATCATGCGTGTGTGACGGCAGCAGGATCGAGGGCGGCTGCTGCTGCCAGGATGGGGCCGGGCTCGCCGGCTCCATGCCACAGCTGGCCGCGGGATCAGCCAGGCTCGGCCGGCACCCATCCGCTGTGGGCGCTGCCGTCTTCCTCGGCGCTCCAGCGTCCAGCTCGCGGCCGCCCGCGTCAAGGAGTCACCTGGTGCAAGGAATCGGGCTGCCCATGCGTGTATTGGGTGTGGAGGAAGACCGGCGCGAATTCGCGGAGTTCTATGCGGCTGCCCGGGATGAGTGCCTGCAGGTCGTGCTGATCAGCGTGGGTGACGGGGATCTCGCCGAGGATCTGGTCGCGGAGGCCTTCACCAGGGCCTGGATGTCGTGGCGGAAGGTGCGCCGGCATCCGGCGCCGCGTGCCTGGGTCGTGCGCACCGCGCTGAACGCGCATGTGTCCTGGTGGCGGCGGCACCGCCGGGAGGTCACGCTGGGCAGCCACGACAGCGCGGCAACCGTCGGCCAGGACCCGGCCCTGGACAGCTCGCTGGTGGCGGCATTGCGGCGGCTGCCGGTCCGCCAGCGCGAGGTCATCGCGCTGCGGTTGCTGCTCGACCTGGACACCGCCACCACCGCCCGGGTACTCGGCATGCCCGGCGGGACCGTCGCCTCTCACCTTCACCGGGGCTTGACGCGCTGCGCCGCGAACGGCCATCCCTTGACGATCAGGAGCGGATCACATGACCGACGACGCCACGCTTACCGCCCTGGCAAACCGCCTCGCCGAGGTGCGTGACTCGGTGAGCGGTGTGCGCATGACCAGGCCGGCCAGCGAGATTTTCGCCAGCGCCAGCAAGCGCCGCAGCCGCCGGGTGCTGGCCGCGGCGGGAGCTGCCTGCGCCGCCATCGGCATCGCCCTTGCCCTGGCGGTCCCCGGGAGCCAGGCCCGGCCGGTGCACGTGCACCTTGCCGCCTGGTCGGTGGACACCAGCCCGGACGGCACGGTCACCTTCAAGCTGCACAACACCTCGCAGCCCGCCCGGCTGCAGCACGTGCTGGCCCAAGCGGGGGTCCCGGCGATGGTCCGGCGGGGGGAAATCTGCCTGGCCCGGGGACGGCACGTCCTGCTGCCCACGCGCGGGATCGTCAGCTACCTGAACGGGAGGCCCACGCAGATGAGCTCGGTGTTCTTGCTGATGGGCGGACACGGGTCAAGCAAGCCCTTGAACTGGTCGTGGACCATCACCCCCTCCAAGATTCCCCAGGGCGCCCGGTTCGTGATCAGCGCAGTACCCGGCCACCGTGTTTCGCCTGACCACATTCAGGCCGCGTGGGAGTTCGTCCCCGGCAGCGCGCCGGTGACCTGCGCCAAGTCTGTGAAGCCCTAGCCACGGCCAGCCCTCATTTGCTGGCCGGCCAGGGCAATGCCGGCGTCCCGGGCGAGCCGTGTGCGCTGGTGGTACCAGCGGGAGCGGGCCTGGTGGCGGCGGCACCAGTTCACCCAGTGCTGTGTATGGCCCGGTGGGCGGCTCCCGGCCGCCGCGCGGCCGTGCGCCGCATGCTCGACCATTATCTGCGCACCGCCTACAGCGGCTACCGGGTGCTCGACCCGGCCCGCGACCCGATCCGCCTGCCCGACGCCTGCCCCGATGTCATCCCGGAAGAGATCGCCGACTGCCGGCAGGCACTCGCGTGGTTCTCGGCCGAGCATGCCGTGCTGCTGGGTGCCGTACGGCGGGCAGCCACGGACGGATTCGACACCCACACCTGGCGGCTCGCCTGGGCGCTGACCACCTTCCTGCAGCGCCGCATGCTCGCGCAGGACTGGGTCGACACGCACATCGCGGCGCTGGACGCGGTCCGCCGGCTCGGCGACCTGGCCCCGGTTGCCGTTACCCGCCGCGACCTCGGCCGGGCCCATCTCGACCTGGGCCGTGCTTACGGCACGCTGGGCCGCCACGGCGATGCCCGCGCCCATCTCGGCCACGCCCTTGAGCTGTACCGGGAACCCGGCGACCTGGTCGGCCAGGCCTACACGCACCGTTACCTCGCCATCCTTGCCGAGCTGGAGGGACGCTTCACCGGGGCGGCCGACCATGCCAGGCAGTCGCTCCGCCTGTTCCGCGCGGCGGGGCACCGGGCCGGGGAAGCCAGGGCACTCAACGGGCTCGGGTGGTGCCTTGCCCTGCGGAAAGACTTCGACCAGGCACTCGCGCACTGCCGGCAGGCGCTGCCGCTGCTCAGCGAGATCGGGGACCGGGACGGCCAGGCGCACACCTGGGACAGCCTCGGTTACGGCTACCATCACCTCGGCGACCACCGGCAGGCGATCAGCTGCTATCAACGTGCGGCCGGCCTGTTCCGTGAACTCGGCGACCGCTACTTCGAAGCCGGCATTCTCGTCCGCCTCGGCGAAACCCACCGCGCCGCTGGTGACCTCGATGCGGCTCGCGACACGTGGGAAAGCGCCATGGGCATCTTCGACGAACTCGGCCATCCGCACGGCTGCCGGGTTCGCGCCCGACTCCGCGGACTCCGCGTGAGCTGACCGGTCAGGCCAGCTCACGGCCAGGCGATCCGGCGCCGGACATCCACCGCGGGCCCGCTGCGGGAGGTGACCCGCCGGATCCTGGCCCGCAACGGCTATCAGGTGATCACCGCGGTCAACGGGCGTGACGCGATCGAGGTCGCCGCCCGCCGCGAGGATGCGGCCCAGCGATAGGCGGCGCTGACCTAGCGGCGATCACCCGGCGGGGCAGGATCTTGCCATGTCGTGGCGTCAGCGATGGCCTGCAGGCGGGACCGGGTGCCGTCATCGCACAGCGCGCCGCTCAGCCCGGCCCAGAACGCGGCCGCGGCCGGGCACCCGAGGCGGGCCGCGACCCGGTATTCATGTGCCAGGTCGGTGCCGAACATGGCCGGGTCATCGGTGCTGATGGAGCACCGGACTCCGGCGCTGAGCATCAGCGGCAGCGGATGCTCAGCCAGGGAGCCAACGGCTCCGGTGCCGACGTTCGAAACCGGGCAGACGTCGCATACGATGCCCCGGGCGGCAAGCTCGCGCACCAGCCCGGGATCCTCGGCCGAGCGGATGCCGTGCCGGATCCGATCCGCGTGCAGGACGTCGATGGCCTCGCGCACGGACGCGGCGTCGGTCACCTCGCCGGCGTGCGGAACGGAGCCGAGGCCGCCGTCCCTGGCCATCTGGAACGCTCGCTCGAAGGGGGCGCCGGGATAGGAGTCTTCCGGGCCGCCGAGGCCCAGCCCGACGATGCCGCGCTCGCGGTACCTGATCGCGTACCGCGCCGTCTCGATCGCGACCTCCGGGCCGAGGTTGCGCGGTATGTCGGGGGTCAGCCGCACCTCGACGCCGGTTCTCTCCCTCGCCTCGATCGCGCCGTCGCAAAATCCGGTGAAGACCTCGTCCCAGGAGGAGCCGCCGCGGATCCGCTCGGCCGGGGTGAAGATCCCCTCCAGGTAGACCGCGCCGTGGGACGCGGCCTCGGTCGCGTACTCGACGACGACCTGGCGGAAGTCCTGTTCCTTCTGCAGGGCGCAGGTCGTCATCAGCCACAGCTCAAGGAAATGCGCGAAATCCCGGAACTGATAGAGCTTGGCGAGTTCCGCTTCGCTGGACGCGGGAAGGCTGACGCCATTGCGGGCGGCGATCTCCAGCAGCGCCCGCGGGCGCACGGCGCCCTCCAGGTGAACGTGCAGTTCGATCTTCGGCGCTGGTGCCGCTGTCATCGTGTCGGCTCCTGGAGGTCACGGGATGCCAGCTCAACGGGCCCCGCGGGGGACGGTTGTAGTGCATCGGCTACAATGTAGCGCATGACGACGCCGCTCTCGATCCGCTTCGACGCCGCGCTACTGGAACGCCTCAAGCGTCGCGCAACCTCGACCGTTGGCTCCAGCACGTCAACGCTGGCACAGCGCCTCATCGACGAAGGGCTGCGGATGGCTGACCATCCAGGTGTGATCTTCAAGGATGGCCCGTCCGGCCGGCGTGCCGCGCTAGCCTTCGGCCCCGACATCTGGGAGGTCATCACGTTCCTGCGCGAGGTTGATGAGCGCGGCCCGGCCGCGCTGGATGCCGCCGCTGAGGTATTTGCTGTCGATGCCAGCCGGATCGGCACGGCGGTGAGCTACTACGGAGACTACCGGGCGGAGATCGACGCCGAGATCGACGATGCCGAGGAGGCATCAGCCCGCGCTGAGAAAGCATGGCGAGTTCAACAGCAGCTCATCGCATGAGCGGGTTTACCGGTGCAAAGCTCGTGCTCGACGAGATGTTCTCTCCGGCAATCGCGGCAGCCCTGCGCGACCTCGGCCACGACGTGGTCGCGATTGCCGAGGCGCCTGACCTGCGGGCGATGACCGACGACGGGGTTTTCGCCTGGGCCGCGGGGCAGGGCAGGTGGCTGCTGACCGAGAACGTGAAGGATTTCCGGCCCATCCTACTCCGCGCGCTGCAAGCGGGCTCGCCCATCGTCGGACTGCTGTTCACCAACAGCAGGGCCTTTCCCCGATCCAGGAAGAATCCCGGCCCCCTCATCCATGCCCTGCATGGCTGGCTACAGTCCGGGCCACCCGAACGCCCGATCGCGGAGGACTGGCTGCTCAATCCGAGCAGCGCGAGTGAAGACAGCTAGCGTCATCGTTCGCCACCGGCTGTCCGTGTCGTCGCCGGTCGTGAGCACGTCCTCGATCAGTTAGGCGATGACGCGCAGGGTGGATGAGCGGTCGCCGATCCGGCGGACTTCGAGGCGCTCGGCCACCCGGTCCTTCAGGTCGGTCACGTGGCTCACGATGCCGACCACCCGGCCGCAGTCCCGCAGGTCGTCGATGACGCCGAGCACCTGGTCCAGCGTGTCGGCGTCCAGCGAGCCGAAGCCCTCATCGATAAACAGCGTGTCCAGGTCCACTCCCCCGGCCTCGGCCCTGACCACGTCGGCCAGGCCGAGCGCGAGTGCCAGCGAGGTGTAGAACGTCTCGCCGCCGGACAGCGACTTGGGGCTGCGCTCCTCCCCGGTGTGCCGGTCGATCACCGAGAGCGTCAGCCCGGCGCGCTGCCGCTTGTTCTCGCCCTCGTCGATCCGCTTGAGCTCGTAGCGGCCGGATGACATGACCGACAGCCGCACGTTGGCCGCGGCGACGACCTGCTCGAACCAGTGCCGCAGGACGTACGTGGTCAGCGCGACGCGGCGGTGGCCGTCCATCCCCTTGGCCAGGCTGGCCAGCCTGATCACGGTCTCGGTCGCCTCGGCCAGCCGGTCGTGGGCCTGCTCGGCGGCGCGCACCTCACCGAGCCGCTGGCCGAACCGCGCGGCCATCGCGGTCGCGGCCTGGTGCGCGGCCCGGACGTCCTGCTCGGCCTCCGCCGCGCGAGCCATGGTGTCCGCCGCCGCCCTGGCCGCTGCCTGCGCCTCCCGTGCCAGGCCAGGATCGAGGCCGGACAGGTCACCCGCCTCGGCTTCGGCCGTCAGCCGGATCAGCGCCTCGTCCCAGGACGTCACCTGCTCGTCGAGTTCCGCCAGCTCGGCTGGGCTGAGCACGGCCTGGCGGGCCTCGGCCAGCGCGGAGAACCCGTTGGCCAGGGCCTCGGCCGCTGCCCTGGATCTGGCTTCGTGCGCCGCGGCCGTCAGGCCGGCCAGCCGGTCAAGCGCGGCGGCCAGGGCACGGTCCCGGCTGGCCGCTTCCCGCAAGGCACGCTGCCTGGCCGCGACGGACGGGTGTCCCGCCGCGCCCTCGGCCAGCTCCGCACGACGGCGATCAAGATCCGCCTGCGCGGCCTGCAGCTGCGCGTGCGCTGCCGTCGCCTCGGCGGTAACCGCCAGCAGCTCAGCACCGAGGCGCTCATGCTCGGCCCGCCGGGACGCCAGCAGTTCCGCCAGCCGCTCGGCGTCCTGCGCCGCCGCCTCCGCCGCCGCGATCGTGGCAGCGAGCGTGTCGGCCTCGGCGGACAGCTCACCGGCCGCGCGGCCGGCGGCCGCGGCCTGTAGGGCCGCCTCTTTCCTGGCGAGCTCATCGCGGTGCGCGTCCGCCCGCTCGCGGACCTCGAGCGCGGCATCCCGCCGCGCGGCGGCCTCGTCGACATCCTCGGCGGACACCGCGCCGTCCCCGGCCGGGGCCGGTGCCGGGTGATCGGCCGAGCCGCAGACCGGGCAGGCGGTACCGGCGGTCAGCTGGGCCGCCAGCTCGGCGGCCATCCCGGTGAGCCGCGCCTCGACCTGTTGCTGGTGCACGTCCACCAGCGCCTGATGGACGTCCACGGCCTCCCGCAGCGCGGCGCTGGCTGCCGCGAGCATCTGCTGGACTTCGGCCAGCTGGATGGCCGCCGCCTGCTGCTGCGCGACCGCCTGCTGCCGTGCGCGTGCGCTGTCCAGCACCCCGGCGGCGCCGCGTGCATCGGCCAGTTCCCGCTCCAGCCCGTCTAGCAGGGCCGGCAGCTCGCGACGGGTTTCCGCCAGCGCCGCGGCCCGGGCCGATGCCTGCTCAGCCGCGCGCAGTAGCTCGGCCAGGGCAGCCTCCCGGCCGGGCAGCGCTTCCTCGTCGTCAGCCAGGTGCTGCACCGAGGCGGCCGCCTGCTCGGCTGCCTCGGCGCGGGCAGCCGCCTCGGCGCTGGCAGCGGACACAGCACTGGCAGCGGACACAGCACTGGCAGCGGACACAGCACTGGCAGCGGACTCGGCACTGTCCGGGCCAGCAGGTACGTCCGGGCCTGTTGCGGCGGCCAGGGCGAGAACCGCCTCGCAATCGGCGGCTGCGGCAGCCTCGGTCCCGGAACCCACCTCGGCACCGCCCTGGCCCGCAAGCATGTCGAAGCCAGGCGCGCTGACCAGGGCGAGGACCGCGTCGCGGGCGGCGGCTGCGGCAGCCTCGGCCTCGGCGAGCGCCGCCAGCAGCGGCCGGACCGGCTCCGCCTGGCGCGCCAGGGCCAGCTGCCGGGCCCGCTCGTCGTGCGCTGACCGGCCGTTCTCGTGCTCGCGGAGCTTTGCCAGCGCCTCGGTCAGCCGGGCCAGCAGGCCTGCCTGCTGGCTCGCCCGCTCGGCCGCCTGCTGCGCGGCCGCCGCCGCGGCCGATGCCACTTCCAGTCCGGCGCCGGTTACCTCGGCGTCCAACGCCAGCGCTGCGGTGGTCTCCTTCAGCCGGATCTCGCGTTCGGCCCGGGTCAGGCTCAGCACCTCCGCGCGGGCGCCGGCGTCCAGGCCGGCCGCCTCGGCCGCCGCCGACGCGGCGGTCATGATGACGGCCTCGGCGTCCTGGCGCTCCCGCACGGCCTGGCCGCGGCGGCGGTCGAGTTCGTCGGTGATCCGGTCGTACAGCTGCGTGCCGAACAGCCTGGTGAGCACCGTCCGCCTGGCGTCGTCACCGCACCGGAGGAACCTCGCGAACTCGCCCTGCGGCAGCAGCATGACCTGGGTGAACTGCTCCCTGTTGAGTCCGACGAACTCGGTGATCAGATCGCCGGCCTCGGCCTTGTTCGAGGACAGGCTGACCCAGCGGCCGCCCTCGTGCCGCTGCAGGTGCACCTGGCTCGGCTGAGTCGTGTAGCCCTGGCCGCGCCGCTTCAGCCGCCGGTGCTCCGGCACCCGCCAGATCTGGTAGCGGACGCCGCCGAGCGAGAACTCACATGTCACCGACGGCTCCACGTCGGGCGCCGCGAAGTCCGAGTGCAGCCGGTCGGCGCAGGATGAGTCGGCGGAGAGCCCGCCGTAGAGCGCGAACGTGATCGCGTCCAGGATCGCGGTCTTGCCCGCGCCGGTCGGTCCCTCCAGCAGGAACAGCCCGCTGCGGGCCAGCAGGTCGAAGTCGACGTGCTGCGCCGTCGCGTACGGGCCGAACGCCTGCAGCCGCAGGCTGTGCAGTTGCATCAGGCAGCCGCCTCGGCCTGCTGGCTGGCCTCCACCGCGTCCCGCAAGACGGCGCGCTGTGCCTCATCCGGCGGGCCGCCGCTGGTGAACTCGACGAACTGCCCGCAGATCGCCACTGGGTCGGCCCCCGTGGCGGTGAGGCTGGCGAGGTCCGCAGCGGCGCCGGTCAGCCCGCCCTCGGGGGCGAACTCGAGCACGAGCGTGTGCGGCCACTTTTCCCGCAGCCGCTCCATCGGCGACGCGGGCCGGACGGTATCGGTCAGCACCACCTTGACCCACGCGCCGGCCAGCCCGGCCAGGTCGCCGTCGGCCCTGGCGAGCAGGTCGCCGAGCTTTCCCCGCACCTCGCGCAGCGGCCTCGGCACCGGGGCCGGCAGCTGGGTGGTGGTCACCTGCCCGGCGGCGCCGATCTCGGCGAGCGTGACGGACTTGGCCTGGTGCTGCTCGCCGAACGAGAACGCCAGCGGCGACCCGGAATACCGCACGGTGGTTCCCGCCGCGGCCTTGACATGCTGCTGGCCGTGCAAATGGCCGAGGGCGACGTAAGAAATGCCGTCGAAAACGGAGGCGGGAACGTCGCCGATGCCACCGACGCGGATGTCTCGTTCCGAATCTGACGGCAGTGCGCCGGTGATGAACGCGTGCGCCGCGACGACCGTGCGGCCGACGCCGCGCCGGGCGGCATCGGCCCGGATCCGCGCTGCCGCCGCCTGCAGGACTGACCGGTGCGAGCGCTCCGCGCCGAGTTCGTCCAGCACCGCGTCCGGCAGCAGGTAGGGGATGCCGTAGATCGCCACCTCGCCATTAGCGTCGCTCAGCACGACCGGGCGGGTGATGTCCTCGACCGACGTGCGCAGGTGGATGCCGGCCAGTTCGCTCAGCCGGGCGCCGAACCCGAGCCGCACTGCCGAGTCGTGGTTGCCGCTGGTGATGACCACCGGGATGCCCGCGGCGGCGAAATCGCGCAGGGTCCGGTCGAGCAGCGCCACCGCGTCGGTGGGCGGCACCGCCCGGTCGTAGATGTCACCGGCCACCACGACGGCATCCGCTTGCTGGCCGACCGCCTGGCCGAGCAGCCATTCCAGGAAGGCGGCCTGGTGCAGGAGCAGGCTCTCGCCGTGCAGGGTGCGCCCCAGGTGCCAGTCCGAGGTGTGAACGAGTCTCATCGCCGCGCCATGGATCTCCGGATGCGGCCGTGCGCCGACCGCGGTCGATCGGGCCATCGTGCCGCCCTCATGATGCCCCGACGGCGGCGGCAAACCTGGTCATCCCGGGCCGCACGGCGTGTCGCAGCGCTGCCATGATCACCGCGTGTCCGGCCGGGCCGCGCGGCAAGGATGACGCAGCGGAACTGCTTCGGAGCCCTCACCTGGGCGCTGCACCTGGAGAACGCGAACGGCACCGATCCGCTTTTCGAGCTGATAGCCGGCACCACCAGCAACGAGCTGTGCATGGCCGCGGGCGGCCTCTCCGATACCAACCAGACCGCTCATGCCAAGGAACCGCGGCGGGTTCAACGATGCAGCGCAGATCCTGGAGCTTGGGTAGCTCGCAGGACCGGGGCGCCGGGGCAGCCAGCGGGCACCGCTGGCCGTCCCGGCAGCATCCGGGGCAGGCTAGGGCGCCAGGTACTGGACCAGCCAGTCGCGGGCGGCGGTGCTGGCGAGCTCGAACCCCTTCACGTAGGCGTCGAAGTGAGCGTCGGGCAGGATCTCCAGCTTCTTGGGCTGGTGCGCCTTTTCGAAGGCGGCGATGGACAGCTCGGACGGCACCAGGTGGTCCCCCACGGCCACCACCAGCAGCAGCGGCGTCGGGCTGATGTACGGCAGGTAGATGCCCGGCTCGTACTCGGTGAACATCTCGACGCTGCGCAGGGTGACCTCGTTGCGCCAGGCCGGGGCGCGGGCCTTGCCGGTCTCGGTGAACCACTGCCAGGAGTCCGGGGTCGGCAGCGCGGACGCGGCGAGCGGGTCCTCGTCGACGACGGGGACCATGGCGGGCGGCTTGCCCTCGAAGCGGGCCAGCCGGTCCGCGTCGAACATCTCGCGGAAGCCGGCGATGAAGTCGGCCCGGACCAGCGCGCGCAGGTTGTCATGGCCGCTGATCAGCGGGACCTGGCTCACCACGGCCTTGACCCGGCGGTCGATCGCGGCGACCACGAGCACGTGCCCGCCCGAGTAGCTGCTGCCCCAGATCCCGATCCTGGCGGCGTCCACCCCGGGCAGCGTGCCCGCGTAGGTGATCGCATGCCGGTAGTCGCGTACCTGTGCCCACGGGTCGATCTCCTGCCGTGGCTCGCCGTCGCTGGCGCCGAAGTTGCGGTTGTCGAAGACGACCACGTTCAGCCCGGCCGCGGCGAACACCTCGGCGAAGGTGTCCAGGTACATCTCCTTGACCGCGGAGAAGCCGTGCGCCATGACCACCGCCGGGGCCGAGCTGCCGGCCCCCGCGCCCTCGGCGGGATAGAACCAGCCCCGCAGCGTGACGCCCTCGGCATCGAACTCGATATCACGTCGAGTCATCTCGATCTCCTCTCGGCTCGCGGGGTCAGCCGCCCGGAACGCCATCCGGCCGGCCGCTGCCGCCACGGTAACTCCGGGCCCGGCCGCCGTGCGTCTCACGGCGGGACAGCACGGCGCCGCGCGATTCGGATTCGTGACCGGGGGCTGAGCAGCGAGCCCGGGGCGCTGTGACCGTGTCAACGGCATGCGGTTGGCTATCTGACAGGTCACCCGTCTGCTGGCGGGTCCGGGTGGGCCTCCCGGTGGTCGACAAGCACGGCCAGGTCATCCAGGGTCGCGGCCGTGATCGGCTGGCCGGCCGGGCGCCCGGTACCGCTGCGCCGCCAGCACACGAACCCGAACCCGCCGGGCCCGCCCTGCAGCACGTACCGCGCGCCGTACTCCTGCATCCACGCGCCCACGTTCAGCCCGAACCTCGCCCGGCCCGGCCCGCCCGGCCCGCCCGGCCGCCCGGCACGCCGCGACAGCCCAGCATCCAGCGACGGCCCGCCCGGCCACTCAGCATCCGGTGACGGCCCGTCCGGCCGCCCGGCACGCCGCGACAACCCGGCATCCAGCGACAGCTCGCCCGGGCGCCCGGCATCCAGCGACGGCCCGGAGATCCACCCGCCCACATCACCGAACACCAGGTCCGGACTGCCCTGGTCATCGTTGCTCGCTGTTCCCATGTCACGGATTCTACATACCGACGCACATATACGTCTACATACGGCTCCTGATGCCGGCAGCCTAACGGGGACGACTTAACGTGATCACGTGGAGATCGACCACGAGGGCGAGACGCCCATCTACCTCCAGCTTTACCGGATCCTGCGGGCCAGGATCGACTCCGGTGAGCTACAGGTGGGCCGGCCGATCCCATCCGAGCAGAGCCTCGTGCAGCAATACGGCATCGCCCGCATGACAGCCCGCAAGGCGGTCGGCATGCTCCGCGACGAAGGCCGGGTCAAGTTTGTGGTCGGCCGCGGAACGTTCGTGCAGCCGCCGCCCCCGCCACCGGCCGCAGAGTCGTGATCCGGCACACGGGGCACGCCGCGCGGCATTAATGGGTCCGACGCGAAGGATGCGACTCTGCTGGGTGAAAGGCTCCGCTGCGATAACAGCGAAAGCTGATATTGCCGCCATATTACTTCAATATCTTTAGGGCAACTATCTTGCCGCGAGCCGGCGCCAGGACTAATGTGCAAATCTTGACAATTTCCTCAATGGCTTCTTTGCACCTGGTATGGCCGGTCGCCTGCCGCCTGGCATCGGTCGCGGATTTCACGCGCGCCCGGCATCTCACCTGCGGGAGCAGCCGGCCGGCGCGTGGATGTCCGCCGCCTGCTGCCAGCGCAGCTGCGCGGCCAGGTCGACCGCGCTGATCGCGTGCACGCAGAACGCGGGCGCGCCGCGCCGGTAGGCCTGCAGGTAGACGTCACCGCGCCGGCGGGCGTGCCAGCCGTGGTCGTCGGCCCAGATCCGCCAGTCGGGGAAGGCCCCGGTCAGTGCCTCGACACCGGCGCGGGTCAGGATCTCGGTGTTCCCGGCCGGGCAGCGCGGCCGGACCGGCGCCAGGGGCCGTACGGCCGGCGCCGGCGGCCGGGCAGCCGGTATCCGGGCAGGCCGGGCAGGTTGCGGGACGGACGGCGACTGCCATCCTGATGGCGGGGGGCGCATCAGGACGGCGGAGCGGCCCGCGGGCTGGTGAACTCGACAGCCACGCCATGGTGCGTGCAGCGGACCAAGAACGCCATCAGGCGCGCCGGGCTGCGGCTCATCGCAGCCGTGCTCGCCATGATCACCGCGTCGTGCCGGCCAGCGCTGATGGCGGCGCTCAGCCTGGCCAGCGCCTGGCCGTACCCGTCTGCCTGGACCTGGCCATCGTCGGCGTAGATCGTCGGCTCCGGCCAGCCCCGCTGGCTGGCCACTTCGAGGATGGCCGCGCGCTGCGCCGGCGATAAGGATCCGTGGCCAGGACGGACCCGGATGTAGGCGGCCGGGCGCATGGGCTGTCTCATGGTCGTATCCCCCCCGGGATCGTGACGTAGTCGTATTGTCACACACCGTCCGGCTGCCTGGCCGGTTCTCCGCCCGGCCTGGCCGCCTGCCAGATGCGCTCGAACTGGTCGATCCAGTACGCCGACGCCGACCAGCAGCACGGCCCACCGGATACGGACAGCCAGCGAGTCGGCGACCACGGACGCCGCCGCGACCGCGAAAACCAGGACCGCGGCGGCATTCGCGTCGATGTTGCGCTGATGTCTTATGTCGCGGCCGATCCGGCGGATGAACTCACTCATCGTCGTTCCGTAGCAGCTCGCTGAGCACGGACTCGGTGTGCTGGCCCAGTCGCGGGGCGCGGGCAGGCGGCTGCGAGCCGCCGGCCGCCCGCACCGGCCCGTCGGTGACGAGCACCGCGCCGAAACCCTCCTCCGCCAGCTCGGCGACGACCGGCGGGCCCGCGCCTCGGCTCACGTCGCCGACCACGTCGGTGAAATGGCGGAACGGTGCCCACAGGACGCGCGATCCGCCCAGCGCCGCCGAGACGTCGCCCAGCGCCCGCGCCTCGAACCACGGCCGCATCAGCGCCGCGAGCACGTGCCGGTGCAGGTACCGGTCGCCTTCGGACCTGAAGTCGGCGCCGAGCGCGGCGGCCAGCGCGGTGGCGGCTCCGGCCGTGCCGGTTACCTCCAGCAGCGCGTCCCATTGCCGCGACGTGAGCGCCACGATCATGATCCGGTTACCGTCGGCCAGCGGCATGTCCGTCCCGAACGTGCCGTAGACGTAGTTACCGTGCGGGGGGCGGTTACGCAGCCGCAGGTGTGCATCCGGCAGGAAGCCCAGTGTCGTCAGGGTGGCCGCGGCGACGTCTTCGAGTGCCACTCGCAGACTGGCGCCCTCGCCGGTAGCCTCCCGCCGGCGCAGGGCCGCCAGCACGGCAAGCGCCGTATGGGTACCCGCCAGCAGGTCCCAGGCAGGAAGCGCCTGGTTGACCGGCCCCGCCCCGTCCTGCGGACCGGTCGCGTAGGCCAGCCCCGAAGCGGCGTTGACGGTGTAGTCGACCGCTGGGCCGCCGCCGGAGGTCCCGGCGACCTGCACGTAGATGAGGTCCGGCCGGCGGCGGCGCAGCAGGTCGTCGGACAGCCACGGCTTCCCGGCGACGTTCGTCAGCAGGATGCCGCCTGCCACGCCGCCCGCGCAGGCCAGCCGCCGCAGGGTTTCCTGGCCTGCGGGCGCGGCAAGGTCGAGCACGACGGACTCCTTGCCGCGGTTGAGGCCCGCCCAGTAGAGGCTGCGCCCGTCCCGGCCGAGCGGCCAGCGCGCGATGTCGGGCGCCCCGCCGACCGGGTCGACCCGGATCACCCTGGCGCCGAGCTGGCGAAGGGCCAGGCCTGCTGACGGGACGGCGATGAAGCTGCCGACCTCGACCACGCGCAGGCCCGCCAGCGGCAGCCCCGGGCTAGCCGCGGCCACTGGCCGCGGCGCCGCGATGGCAGCTCATCGTCCTCCTTTGCCGGCGCCCGGGCTCGGCCGGGCGGCCCCGCCGAGGATATCGCCGCGTGCTCCGGGCAAGGGTCGCCGGAGGTCGCCCGGCCAGGTAACGTCGTGGTTAGTTACGTCCCCTTTTGACGGCGGCACGGCCAGTACCTGGCTCGCCGCACAGCACCTTCCCGCCCCGGACCCTGGCGGTACATCCCCTTCGGCCACGATGTGCAGCCTAGGAGTTCTACGGTGCGATCCACGCAAACCGATCCTGCCATCGCGCGGCAGGACGCCAGCCTCATGCCAGCGGCGCCCGCACCCGGGCCGCCATGGCCGGACCGCACCCAGCCCGCTCCCCGGCGCGGCAGCGAATACGCACAGCTGTCCCGGCAGATCAAGCAGGCGGGACTGCTGGAACGCCGCTCCCGCTACTACGTCTGGAAGATCGGGCTCACCGCCGGCCTGCTGGGGGCCGGCTGGATCGCGTTCGTTCTGATGGGCGATTCGTGGTGGCTGCTGGCCATGGCGGTACTCCAAGCCGTGATATTCACCCAGGTCGGCTTCCTCGGCCACGACGCCGGGCACCGCCAGATCTTTGGCTCCCGGCGGGCCAACTATGTCCTCGGCATCCTGCTCGGCAATCTCGGCATCGGCCTCAGCTACGGCTGGTGGGTGGACAAGCACAACCGCCATCACGCGCACCCCAACACCGAGGGCGCGGATCCCGACATCGTCATGAGCACGCTAGCGTTCACCGCCGCGCAGGCTCGCGACGCGGGGCGGCTGCGCCGGCTGGCGCTGCGGTACCAGGCATACCTGTTCTTCCCGATGCTGCTGATGGAAGGTATCAGCCTGCACGTCTCCAGCATCCGCGCCGTGACCAGCCGTGCCTCGCGGCACGGGCCGGCGGAGGCGGTTCTGCTGGCTCTCCACGTGATCGGTTACCTGGCCATCGTGATGCTGGTGCTGAGTCCCGTTAAAGCCCTGATCTTTGTCCTTGTGCAGCAGGGCCTGTTCGGCGTGTACCTGGGCAGTTCCTTCGCCCCCAACCACAAGGGCATGGCCATGCTGCCCGAGGGCGACCAGACCGACTTCCTGCGCCGCCAGGTGCTCACGTCCCGCAACGTGCGCGGCGGCTGGCTGACCGACTTCGCGCTCGGCGGCCTGAACTACCAGATCGAGCACCACTTGTTCCCGTCCATGCCGCGGCCCAACCTGCGGCGGTCACAGGCGCTGATCGCGGCGTTCTGCCGGCAGCGCGATGTGCCTTACGCCCAGACCAGCCTGTTCGGCTCGTACGCGCAGGCGCTGCGGCACCTCAACGCCGTGGGCCGGGCCGCCGTCCCCGCCGCGGCGATGGCAGCGGCGCAGCCGTGAGGTCCGGCAGCTGCTCCGAGCCATCGACGAATGCCCTGGCCATCTCGGACAGGCGGCGGTTGCGGGACCTGGCGTAATTCCGCAGCAGCTCGAAGGCATGGTCCAGGTCCACGTGCAGCCGCTCGGCGAGCTTGCCCTTGGCCTGCTCGATGGTGACCCGGCTGTTCAAGGCGGTCTGCAGCTGCTCGTTGAGCGTCTCGCTGCGGCGCAGGCTGCGCTCGTGCAGCAGGCTGATCGTGGCCACGTCGGCGAGTGCCTGGCCGATCCGGGTCTCGTCCTCGCCGAACGGCCCAGCGGTCGCGCGGAAGAGGTTCAGCGCGCCGACGATCTGCGCGCGCAGCCGCATCGGCAGGGCCTGTACGGCGGTGAAGCCTGCCTGCTGCGCGGCCGGCGCGAACCGCGGCCAGCGCCCCGCGGCGGCGCCCAGGTCGGTCACCGCGACGGGCTCGCCGCTGTGGAAGCAGTCCAGGCACGGGCCCTGGTCGTGCTGGATCTGGAACAGCTCAAGCAGCCTGGCCTGCTCGCTGGAGGCGGCAACCACCCGCAGCTCGCCGCGCGGGTCGGCCAGCAGCAGGCCGGCCGCGGACGCGCCGAGCAGCTCGACGCTGCGGTCGGTCAGCACGTGCAGGAAGTCGATCACGTCGAAGTCCGCGACCATGGTGTCGGCCAGCTCGACGAACGTTTCCGAGAGCAGTCGCCCATCCATTCCGCTCACCTCTCATGAACAAGCGCGGCTTGTGACCAGGGTACGCAGGCACGCCACGGTGGCCGGCCGGGCCGGCTCACCCGGCACCGCCCCGGTCTGGTTTCGGGTCGCCGGCGCCGGCCGGCCCGGATCCGTTGCCGGGCCCGTCGCCATTGGTCAGCCGTAGCCGGCGCGTCACGATGTCGCGGGCGACATCGGCGAGTTGCCGGTCCTGCGCGTAGGCGTAAGCCCGCAGCCGGGCGAACGCCTCGGCGATGCCGGTGTCCAGCTGCTCCGTGAGCATCCCGGTGGCCTGGTCGATCTCGGCCCGGCGCAGCCCGAGTTCGATCGGCTGCCCGCCCGGCCCGCGGCCCGCGCCGCCGCCCGCCGGCTTCCCCGTCCCGCCCTGGTCGTCGCCATCCCGGCCGTCGGCCTGCTGGCTCTCTAGCAGCAGCAGCGTGGCGGTATCAGCGAACAACAACGCGTCGCCAAGCGCGACCGTGGCCAGCGGTCGTGGCACGCGCCGGTACAGCTCAAGCACGCCCACCCGGATCGCGCCGATCTGCAGCGGGAAGGCAAAAATGGCCGCCGCTCCGGCGGCGCGCGCCGCAGGTGCGAAGGCGGGCCAGCGGGCCATGATGTCGTCGTGCGTGAGGTCTGACGCCAGTACCGGGCCGCCGAAGGCGAACGCATCCGCGCGCGGGCCTTCCCCCAAGGTCAGCTCGATGTCAGCGAGCCGTTCGCTGATCTCATCGGTAACGCACATGACGTGGACTCCCCCGGTCCGGGTTACGGCCATCAGCCCCGCGCCGCTGACCTGAATCGCGGCGACCGCGACCGCGCAGAGGTCCTGCAACGACGCAGGCCCGCCGCGGCTGGCTGCTTGCCGTGCCACCATGCCCCAGATGGCGACCATCCGGCTGGTGGTACTTTCTGCTGCCATGATCGGCGACCCCGTCCGGCAGCTGGCTGGGCCACCTCGCCGCGCCGTGCGGTGCTACCTAAGGCCGGCGGCACCGCACGGGCTGGCGTTGCGGCCTGGTTAGAGCGGACGCACCTGCTCGGCCTGCGGGCCCTTGGGGCCCTGGCCGGCGGTGAAGTCGACCCGCTGGTTCTCCTGCAGGCTGCGGAAACCGTCAGCCTGGATCGCGGAGTGGTGAACGAAGACGTCGGCGGTGCCGTCGTCGGGGGCGATGAAACCGTAGCCCTTGTCGGCGTTGAACCACTTCACGGTGCCCTGAGCCATCTACTTCTCCTACAAACGATCCTCGGGATCCACGGACGTGTGCCCCGGGTTGTCGTGACCGCCTGCCCTCGAAGGCTGGGCTCTGGAAAATCCAGACACCCGCGGTCAGAATTCCGCAGGCGCTGTTACACGATACGAACTTCGACTACAACCACCACCTATTTAACACCATCGCGGCACCGGACCGCTCACGGGACGCAGAAACTGCCCTGGCCACGCCGTCCCCCGCTGGTGGGATGGCCCGCCCGGGCACGGGCGCTAGCGGCGCGGCGCCGCCTCGGGGCGGCGCAGCCGCCAGGGCAGATACGAGGCGCCAGGGCCGCTGGCAGCGGCCACGTCGGCCGGGTTGGACAGGGCGCAGCGGCGCAGTGACAGGCAGCCGCAGCCGATGCAGGAGTCCAGTCCGTCCCGCAGCGCGGTCAGCGCAAGTATCTGGTCATCGAGCCGGCTGCGCCAGGCGCGGGAGAGCCGGGCCCAGTCGGCCCTGGTCGGCGTGCGGGTCTCCGGCAGGCTGGCCAGCGCGTCGGTGATCTCGTCGAGCGACAGCCCGATGTTGCGCGCGGCCCGGATGAAGGCCAGCCGGCGCAGCACGCTGCGCTGGTAGCGGCGCTGGCCGCCGGATGTCCTCGACGCGGACACCAGGCCGCGGTCCTCGTAGAACCGCAGCGCCGACGCCGCGAACCCGCTGCGCCTCGCGACGTCGCTCACCGTCAGCGCATCCGTCGTCTTCATCGTCCGCTCCGTTCGTCGCGGTCCGCGCCGCTTCGCGGTCCCCGCCGCTGGTCGGTTGACTTCAAGTTAACTTGAACATTAAGTATGTGGGTAACAGCCGCTCACGGCAAGGAGAATACGATGCCGGTAGCCATCATCACGGGCGCATCCCGCGGGCTCGGCCTGGCCATGGCACAGGCGCTCGCGGCGCAAGGATGGTCGGTCGCCGCCGACGCCCGGCATGGCGGCCGGCTGCGGGACGCGGCGCGCGGCGGCCAGGCCGGCCGGGTCGTCGCGGTGCCCGGCGACGTCACCGACGCGGGGCACCGCGCCGACCTGGTGGCGGCCGCCCGCGACCTCGGCTCGATCGCGCTGCTGATGAACAACGCGAGCCGACTCGGCCCGAGCCCGCAGCCGCGCCTTGCCGACTATCCGGAGGACGAGCTTGCCGCCGTCTACGCCGTCAACGTGCTCGCACCGGTCGCGCTGACCAGGCTGGTCATCGCCGACCTGCAGACCGCCGGGGGAACGGTCATCAACGTCAGCTCCGACGCGGCGGTCGAGGCGTACGACGGCTGGGGCGGCTACGGCTCGTCAAAGGCCGCACTCGACCAAGTGTCCGCGATTCTCGGCGCCGAGCACCCGGAGCTGCGCGTTTACGCACTCGATCCTGGCGACATGCGCACCGAGATGCACCAGCAGGCGTTCCCCGGCGAGGACATCTCCGACCGGCCGGAACCAGAAACGGTGGTGCCCGCGGTGCTCCGGCTGCTCGGTGACCGGCCGCCCAGCGGGCGCTACCGGGCCGCCGACCTGCTGACCGCCGGCCCGGCGCCGGCCGGGGCGGAGCGATGACGGCCGGGCCCGACTTCGAGCTGCCGCCCGAGCTTGAGGCCGGCCAGCCGCCTGAGGCCCGCGGCCTGGCCCGCGACGGCGTCAGGCTGCTCGTCGCCGACGGCTCCGGGATGCGGCACGCGCGGTTCACCGACCTCGGCGGGTTCCTTCGGGCCGGCGACGTGCTCGTGGTCAACACCTCGGCGACGCTGGCCGCCGCCGTCGACGGCCAGCGGCCGGACGGTGCCGCGGTCGTCGTGCACTTCTCGACCCTGCTGGACGACGGCTGCTGGCTGGTCGAGCTGCGGCCGCCGGGCCGGGCGACCGGCCCGGTCACCGATGCTAGCGCCGGGGAGCGGGTCGGGCTGCCGGCCGGCGCCGCGCTGGTGCTGCTGGCGGCCGCCAGCTCGCGGTTCTGGCGGGCGCGGGTCGCCGTCGAGGGTGACGTGCGGGCCTACCTGTCCGTGCACGGACGGCCGATCAGCTACGCCTACCTGGCCGGGTCGTGGCCGCTGACGGCGTACCAGACCGTGTTCGCCCGGGATCCGGGCAGCGCGGAGATGCCCAGCGCCGGGCGGCCGTTCAGCACTGATCTGGTCACCGCGCTGGTGGCGGGCGGCGTCGTCATCGCGCCGATCACCCTGCACGCCGGCGTCTCCTCGCCGGAGGCCGGCGAGCCGCCGCTGCGCGAGTGGCTCCGGATACCAGAACCGACCGCCGACCTGGTCACGCACGCCCGCTCGGCCGAACGGCGGATCATCGCCGTCGGCACGACCGTTACCCGGGCGCTGGAGAGCGGCGCGCGGCCGGACGGCACCATGGCCGCCGCCGAAGGCTGGACGGACCTCGTGCTCGGCCCGGGCCGGCCGGCCAGGGCGGTCGACGGGCTCATCACCGGCTGGCACGCCCCGGGCGCGTCACACCTGGAACTGCTGACCGCGGTCGCGGGCGCTGCGCTGGTCAGCGACGCGTACCGGGAGGCGATCCGGCACCGGTACCGCTGGCACGAGTTCGGGGACAGCTGCCTGCTGCTGAGCTAGCCGGGTGGCCGGCTGCCCGTCCTGCAATCAAACGAACGCCCGGCCGATATAGACAGGTATGGACTTCAGCGGCGTGCGGGCCAGCCGCGCGCCGCTCGTGATCAAGCGCATGGGCCCGGCCAGGACCGCGCTGGCGGCCGGCATCGCGATCACGCTCCTGGGCTTCACGGTCACCGCCGCGCTGGTGTCGTTCACCCAGACCGGACGGCGACGGCCATCCGCGCGGCGCTCAGCCGGCCGTCGCGCGAGGTGCTTGCCGCGCGAGTGCTCGCCGCGCGAGTGCTCGCCGCCCGAGGTGCTCGCCGCGCGGCCGGCCGGGCTGCCACACTACCGAGCATGCAGACGCTTGTACTTGATCATCCGCTGGTCGCGCACAAGCTCACCGCGCTGCGCGACGTCCGCACGGAGTCACCGACCTTCCGCCTGCTCAGCGACGAGCTGGTCACCTTGCTCGCGTACGAGGCGACGAGGCAGATCCGCGTGGAGCACGTGCAGGTGCACACCCCGATCGGCCTGGCGGATGGCGTCAAGCTGGCCAGGCCGGTGCCGCTCGTGGTGCCGGTCCTGCGGGCGGGCATCGGGATGCTGGACGGGATGGCCAGGCTGCTGCCCAGGGCCGACGTCGGCTTCGTCGGGCTGGCCCGTGACGAGGAGACCCTGGTCGCTTCGACCTACGCGGCTCGGCTGCCCGCCGACCTGACCGGGCGCGAGGCGTTCGTGCTCGACCCGATGCTGGCCACCGGCGGGACGCTGGAGACGGTGATCGGCATGCTCGTCGCGCGGGGGGCGGCCGCGGTGACCGCCATCTGCCTGCTAGCGGCTCCGGAGGGCGTCGCCCGGGTCGCCAACGCGTTCCCCGACGACGTGCCGGCGCCCGTGCGGGTGGTGACTGCGGGCATGGACCAGGGGCTGAACGACCGCGGCTACATCGTGCCCGGCCTCGGCGACGCCGGCGACCGGCTGTTCGGCACGATCTAGCCGGTCCGCCCGGCGCCGGATGCACCGCCCGTACGCCCGGGACCTGGACGCTGCTCGTGGCGGGTGAGGAGGTATCCCGCGGCCAGCGCCGGATCCTGGTGGTTCGTGGTCTCTGCGGCGCCTGTGGTGCTGATGGTGCACACGGTGCGCGTTCCGCCTGGTGGATGAGGGATAGGTATGCGCCGGCGAATACCGCAGCCACATCCATCCGGCGGAATGCCGTTCCGGCCCGCGGCCCGGACCGGACCGGACGAACCGGGCACCACCACCCCGAAGGCCCGCGAGCTAGATGCCGACCGGGTGCCAGACCGTCTTGGTTTCCAGGAACGCCAGCATCCGGCGCGGCCCTGGCGGCGCGGCCCAGTCCTCCTCCGCCGCGAACACCCGCTTCACGTTGCCCGCCGCCAGCCGCTCAAGCTCACCCCGGCCGTCCGCCGCCACGCCGGTCAGGTCGATCGCGTTCACGTCCATGTGGCCGGCCAGCACCGGCGCCAGTTCCGCCGCGAACCCGGTGAGCACGTTGACGACCCCGCCGGGCACGTCGGATGTGGCCAGCACCTCGGCGAGCGTGACCGCTGGCAGCGGATGCGCCTCGCTGGCCACCACGACCGCGGTGTTCCCGGTCGCGATCACCGGCGCGAGGACGCTGACCAGGCCGAGCAGGCTCGGCCTGGCCGGCGCCACGACGGCGACGACGCCGGTCGGCTCCGGCACGCTGAAGTTGAAGTACGGCCCGGCGACCGGGTTCGCGGCGCCCGCCACCTGGGCAACCTTGTCCGGCCAGCCCGCGTACCAGACCCAGCGGTCGATCGCGGCCCCGACCTCCCGCCGCGCGTCGGCATCGGGAAGACCTTCAGCATTAACGGATTGCTCGTGGAACTGTGCGGCGCGGCCTTCGAGTAGCTCGGCGACCCGGTACAGCACCTGGCCGCGGTTATAGGCGGTCGCGCCCGACCATCTGCCGAACGCGGCCCGTGCCGACCGCACGGCGTCCCTGGCGTCCTTGCGCGAGGCTCGGGCGGCGTGCGCGAGCAACGTCCCGTCGGCCCTGGTCACCGGGTACGAGCGGCCGGACTCCGACCGCGGGAACGCGCCGCCGATGAACAGCTTGTACGTTTTCCTGACGCCGAGCCTGGCCGGCGGCTGCGCCGGGCCCGCGGACCGGTCAGGCATCGAGATACGCGGCCAGCCCGGGCCGGCCGCCCTCCCGCCCGAAGCCGGACTCGCGGTAGCCGCCGAACGGGCTGGCCGGGTCGAACCTGTTGTACGTGTTGGCCCAGACCACCCCGGCGCGAAGGCGCTGCGCCATCCACAGGATCCGGCTGCCCTTCTCGGTCCAGACCCCGGCCGACAGGCCGTACGGCGTGTTGTTCGCCTTCGTCACCGCTTCCTCCGGCGTCCGGAACGTCAGCACGGAAAGCACCGGCCCGAAGATCTCCTCACGGGCGATCCGGTAGGACTGGCTGACCCCCGTGAAGATCGTCGGCGGGAACCAGTAGCCCTTGTCCGGTAGCCGGCAGGGCGGCGACCAGCGCTGCGCGCCCTCGGTCTCGCCGGCCGCGGACAGTGCGCTGATCTTGTCCAGCTGCTCGCGGGAGTTGATCGCGCCGATATCGGTGTTCTTGTCGAGCGGATCGCCGAGGCGCAGCGTGGTGAGCCGGTCCCGGAGCCGCTCGGTCACGATGTCCGCGACCGACTCCTGGACCAGCAGCCGGGAGCCCGCGCAGCAGACATGGCCCTGGTTGAAGAAGATGCCGTTCACGATGCCCTCGACCGCCTGGTCGACCGGCGCGTCGTCGAAGACGACATTGGCCGCCTTGCCGCCGAGCTCGAGCGTCAGCCGCTTGCCGGTGCCCGCCACGGCCCGGCTGATCTCCTTGCCGACCTCGGTCGACCCCGTGAAGGCAATCTTGTCCACTCCGGGATGGCTGACCAGCGCGGATCCGGTGCGGCCGGCGCCGGTCAGCACGTTCACCACGCCGGGCGGCAGGCCGGCCTGCTGGCACACCCCGGCCAGCAGCAGCGCGGTCAGCGGCGTGGTCTCGGCCGGCTTGAGCACGCAGGTGTTGCCCGCTGCCAGCGCGGGGGCAAGCTTCCAGGCGGCCATCAGCAGCGGGAAGTTCCACGGGATCACCTGGCCGGCCACGCCGAGCGGCCCGGGCGACTGGCCGAGCCCCGCATACCCCAGCTTGTCGGCCCAGCCCGCGTAGTAGAAGAAGTGGGCTGCCGCGAGCGGGATGTCGACGTCGCGCGATTCCCTGATCGGCTTGCCGTTGTCAAGGCTCTCGAGGACCGCGAACTCGCGCGCCCGCTCCTGCAGGACACGGGCGATCCGGTAGAGGTACTTGGCCCGCTCCGCGCCCGGCATCGGGCCCCAGACCTGCTGGTAAGCGCGGCGGGCCGCGGCGACGGCGCGGTCCACGTCGGCCGGCCCGGCCAGCGCGACCCGGGCCAGCTGCTCCTCGGTCGCCGGGTTGACCGTCGGGAAGTCCTGCCCGTCCGCGGCCGGGCCGAACTCGCCGTCAACGAACAGGCCGTACTCGCCGGCGATCGTCACGATCTCCCGCGACTCGGGCGCCGGCGCGTAATCCCAGGCCGGGCCGACCGCCACCGACGGTGCTGTCACGTCCGTCGGCGGCGACGAGGCGGCAGCATCCGTCGGCGGCGCAGGCTGACCCCGCTCTGCCCGTTTCACAGCCAATGACACCTCCCGGCACGCCGCTGGCTATCACCGCCACGGCCCGGTGCCAGACCGCGGCTGGCCTCGGCAACCCTCAGCCTAAAGGTGCGGCTGCACGTACCGGACAGCGCCCGCAGCCAGCCGCTGCGACCGTTCACTCGGACATGGCAGCCAGCGCAGTTCTGCCCCGAAGGCGGCTGACGCGCAGTCCTTGGTGCCATCCGGCAATGTCAGTGCTGGCTGCTATGCATGGCTCTATCGAGACGGCAGGCCCGGCCCGCCGCTCAGGCCGATTCGCGAGGAGCCGTGTCATGAAGGTCTTAACCGCCACAGTCACCACTCAGGGCTACCGTGGCAACGACTTCGACTACTGCGTCGAGGGCGAACTGGTGCATATCGGCATGGTGTGCGCCAAAGACCGCAGCGACCCGGACGGCGGTTGCGGCTGCGGTCGCGCGTTCGCCGGGCTGAACTCCCATCGCGCCACTACTACCGCCATGATCCGCGAGATCGACTTCACCCGCAGCGATTACCTAGAGGCGCTCCGCTCCAGCCTGGCTCAGCAGGGCTGGGATGCGGCGACCGCGCAGGACGAAGCTGACAGCCTGCTGCTTCTCGCTGATGCTCTGCCGGTGGGCGTGGTGGTCGAACGGCGGCTCAGCAGGATTGCCGTTCGGGAGCAGATTCAGTCGTGATCGGCCTGCGGAGCGCGAAACGCATGGCGGGCGCCCCGCCACCGGCTCGTATATGGTTCGCGTTCGGACTTTCTTTAGTCCAGCGTGAAGTAATCAGGCCCGGCGTAGTGGCCGGTCAGCTGCTTGCTGCGCTGCATCAGCAGGTCGTTGAGCAGGCTGGAGGCACCGATCCGGAACAGCGCGGGCGTGAGCCACTCCTGCCCCGCCGTCTCCCGCACCAGCACCAGGTACCTGATCGCGTCCTTGGCCGTCCGGATGCCGCCCGCCACCTTGACCCCGACCCGGCGGCCGGTCGCGCGGGCGTAGTCCCTGGCGGCGCCCAGCATGACCAGGGCCACCGGTAGCGTCGCCGCCGGGCTGACCTTGCCGGTCGAGGTCTTGATGAAGTCGGCGCCGGCTAGCATGGCCAGCCACGATGCCCGGGAGACGTTGTCCAGCGTGGCCAGCTCGCCGGTCTCCAGGATCACCTTGAGGCGAGCGGGCCCGCAGGCCTCGCGTACCGCCCGCACTTCCTCGTAGACCTGCCCGTAGTGACCGGACAGGAAGGCACCGCGGTCGATGACCATGTCCACCTCGTCCGCGCCGGCCGCGGTGGCGTCGCTGACGTCGGCGAGCTTGACCGCGAGCGACGCCCGGCCGGACGGGAAGGCGGTGGCCACGGACGCGATGGCGACCACGGCGCCGGCCAGCTCGGCGCGGGCGATCCCGACCAGGTCCGGGTAGACGCAGACCGCGGCGACCGGCGGCACCGCGGGATCGGCGGGATCGGGCCGCAGGGCCTTGGCGCACATCGCGCGGACCTTTCCGGGCGTATCGGCGCCTTCCAGGGTGGTGAGGTCGATCATCCGGATCGAGGTGTCGAGCGCCCAGAGCTTGGCGTCCCGCTTGATGGACCTGGTGGCCAGGCTGGCCGCCCGTGCCTCGGCGCCGACCTGGTCAACACCGGGCAGCCCATGCAGGACCTGCCGGAGGGCCGCGTCGGACGTCGCCACCTCGGTCAGCCACGGCCGGTCCGCGATCGCCTGCGACGCCTGCTCGATGCCCACGCCCCGACGCTACCTGGCTGCCCGCAGCACGGCATCGCTCGCGGCCTTCGCCACGGCGAAGCCCGGCTTAATGACCGTGTTGATGATGTGCAGCCGCTGGTCGAACGGGGCGAATGCGCTCTTCATCGCGTTGATGGTCAGCCACTCGACGTCGGACCAGCCGTAGCCGAATGCCTCGGAAAGGGCAGCGAACTCCGACGACAGCGTGACCTCGCTCATCAGCCGGTTGTCGGTATTGACCGTTACCCGGAACGACATCTGGCGCAGCAGCCCGATCGGATGCTCGGAGATCGACGGGGCGGCACCGGTCTGCACGTTGGACGTCGGGCACATCTCCAGCGGGATCCGGCGGTCCCGCACGTAGCTGGCCAGCCGGCCGAGCGAGATCGTGCCGTCCGCGCCGACCCGGATGTCGTCGACGATCCGCACGCCGTGGCCGAGCCGCTCGGCACCGCACCACTGCAGCGCCTCCCAGATCGACGGGAGCCCGAACCCCTCGCCTGCGTGAATCGTGATGTGGAAGTTCTCCCTGGCCACGTACTGGAACGCGTCCAGATGCCGGCTCGGCGGGCTGCCGGCCTCGGCACCAGCGATGTCGAACCCGACCACGCCCTCGTCCCGGTGCCGCACCGCAAGCTCGGCGATCTCCAGCGAGCGGGCGGCCGTCCGCATCGCGGTGAGCAGCGCGTAGACGGTGATGCCGCGCCCGGCGCTGCCGCGGCGGAAGCCCTCGAGCACCGCCTCCACCACCTGGTCGAGGCTCAGCCCGCGGGTGACGTGCAGCTCCGGGGCGAATCTCACCTCGGCGTACACCACGCCGTCGGCGGCGAGATCCTCCGCGCACTCCGCCGCCACCCTGATCAGCGCGTCCCTGGTCTGCATCACGCCGACGGTGTGCTGGAACGCCTCGAGGTACAGCTCCAGCTGGCCGCGCTGCGCGGCGCCGGCCATCCAGCGAGTCACCTCGGCGACATCGCTGGACGGCAGCCCCCGGTACCCGGTCTCCGTGGCGAGTTCCACGATGGTGGCCGGCCGCAGCCCGCCGTCAAGATGATCGTGCAAGAGCACCTTGGGAACCGTGCGCAGCTGCTCGAGCGTCAGGGACACGCCCCCATTATCACCTTCCCCGCAACGCGCGGCGCGGGCCGGCCGGGCCTGCTGGCGCTGCCCGGCCAGACCCGTCCTGGCCCGCCGGCCGGGCCGCGCCGCGCTGAGCCGCTGGTCAGCCGCCGTGCGCGGGAACGTGCGACGGCGCGGCCGTGGCGCGGCTGATCCCGAACGCGCCGTAGGCCATCGCGGCGGCCAGCACGAGGACGGCGTAGAAGCCCCAGCCGAAGTTGCCGACGTGGAACAGGATCTTGATCACCAGGAGAGCCAGCACCGCGAGCGCGGCGTAGAACTCGGCAGCGCCCCAGGCGATGGGGATCTCGGGAAGCTGCACGCTGCTGAACCGCCGGATGAAGAACTCGGCGAGAAGCGCGATCAGCACGATCACCGCCACGATGCTGAAGAAGGAGCCAGGTCCGCTGAGCACGTTGGTGCTCGCGCTGGCAATCGTCTCGTTACCGAAGCTGACGCTGACGTGATACCAGGGGAAGGCGAACATGCCGATGAGCAGCACGATTCCGGCCGCGGCAGTGATTTTCTCCGGCACGGTCAGTCGCTGGAGCGCGTTCATGGCGGATCTCTCTTTCGAGGTGAGTGAGATGGCACGATGGTCGGGCCAGGGTGGTGCAGGGGCGTTTCAAAGGCGTTACACCGCATGCTCGCGGTGCCCGCTGGCGAAGCCGGCCGGGCCCGGCAGCGCGGGCCTGGCTGGGCGGCGGTCAGCGCACCCGCTATATCTTGCTCGCTCGCCCGTCCTTAACGGGGCAATTTAGAGTTATCCGGGCAACTGGCGTGAGCCATCCGCGGCGGCCGGGATGCGTTCCAGGATGAGCGGGCCGATGTCCGGCGCGCGCGGGCCGATCTCGAACGCGCCGGCCAGGGCCTCGCGGGCGGCCGTGCAGCGGGACCCAGCGTCGCCGCGCAGCTCGAGCAGCGGCTGGCCGCGCTCGACCCGGTCGCCGGGCTTGGCCAGGCAGATGACGCCCGCGGCCGGGCTCACCAGGTCTTCTTTCCTGGCCCGGCCCGCGCCGAGCCGCCAGGCGGCCACGCCGACCGCGCGGGCATCAAGCCGGCGCAGCCAGCCCGCCTCCGGCGCGGCCACCACGTCGGTATGCGCTGCCTGGGGCAGCGGGGCGTCCGGGTCGCCATGCTGGGCCCTGATCATCGCGCGATAGCGGTCCAGCGCCCGGCCATCGGCCAGGGCGGCGGCCGGGCCGGCCGGGCCTGGCGCCGCATCGGCCAGGGCGGCGGCCGGGCCGGCCGGGCCTGGCGCCGCATCGGCCGGGCCGGCGGGCAGCCCGGTCGGCAGCCCGGCCAGGGCGAGCATCTCCGCTGCCAGCGCCAGCGTCACCTCGGCCAGGTCAGGCGGGCCAGCGCCAGCCAGCGTGGCCACGGCCTCCTCGACCTCGACCGCGTTGCCCACTGCCCGGCCGAGCGGCGTATCCATCCGGGTGAGCAGCGCGGTGGTGCGGACGCCATGCTCCTCGCCGAGCGTGACCATCGTCTGCGCCAGCAGCCTGGCCTGGTCGATATCCGGCATGAACGCGCCGCTGCCGACCTTGACGTCGAGCACCAGGGCGGCGGTCCCCTCGGCGATCTTCTTGGACATGATCGAGCTGGCGATGAGCGGAATCGACTCGACGGTGCCGGTCACGTCGCGCAGCGCGTAGAGCTTGCGGTCGGCTGGCGCCAGGCCCTGGCCGGCGGCGCAGATCACGCAGCCTGCCGAGCTCAGCACCGAGATCATCTCGGCATTCGTCAGCTCGGCCCGCCAGCCAGGGATCGACTCGAGCTTGTCCAGGGTGCCGCCGGTGTGGCCGAGGCCGCGGCCGGAAAGCTGCGGTACGGCGGCGCCGCAGCTCGCCACGAGCGGCGCTAGGACCAGCGAGACCTTATCCCCCACCCCGCCGGTCGAGTGCTTGTCGACGGTGGGCGCGGGCACGGCGCTCAGGTCGAGCCGTTCACCGGACTCGATCATGGCCGCGGTCCAGGCTCGCAGCTCGGCCGGGTCGAGGCCGCGGAAGCAGATCGCCATCAGCAGCGCCGACATCTGCTCATCGGCGACGGCGCCGCCCGTGTAGGCGTCGATCAGCCAGCGGATCTCGCCGTCGGCGAGCCGCCGGCCTTCCCGCTTCGCCCGGATCAGCTCCACCATGTCAGGCATCGGCGGCCCGCCTTGCGGCCAGGTCCGTGCCGCTGAACGAGGCGGGCAGCAGCAGCCCGAGGTCGGTAGGCCCGGCGGGGGTCTCCACCAGCAGCCGGTCGCCACCGGCCTCGAGCAGCAGCTGGCGGCACCGGCCGCAGGGCAGCAGCGGGTCGCCGTCGCCGGCCACCACGCTCACCGCGACGAGCGTGCCGCCGCCGGACGCGTGCAGCGCCGACACCAGCCCGCACTCGGCGCAGAGCGTCAGCCCGTAGGAGGCGTTCTCCACATTGCAGCCGGTCACGATCCGGCCATCCGAGGCCAGCCCGGCGGCCCCGACGCGCAATCGCGAGTAGGGCGCGTAGGCGCGCCCCGCGGCATCGGTCGCCGCGGCTCGCAGCGCCGTCCAGTCGATCGCCATCCGGGCCTCCAGCCGTGCTGAGATGAAATGCGTACCTCAGGGCCCAGCGGCCGGGACCGGGACGTTCTGACCGGGCCGGCCCGCACCGGGGGGTAGCGCGCCAGGAACCCAGTTTCCGGCCTTCCCGCTATCCGCCGGGCGGCTTACGATCTTAAGGGTCTCGATTCGGCAACAGCGCCACCGGGACAGCACTTTCATGCTTCCCGGACAGCAGCATCGGGGCTAGCCTTCGGGAGATCCGGGGGGGCATTCGGGACTTCCTTGCCCCGGCCGGCCAGGGCTGCGTGAGAAAGCCGGCAGTCCTTCCGGGCGGCCGTCGGCTGCCCCCGGCAGAGGAGGAAACCGTGAGGCACAAGATAAGCAGCGTGGCGGTGCTCAGCATCGTTGCCTTGCTGGCCGCAGCGTGCGGCTCGAGTTCGCCCAGCAGTTCGTCGAGCGGTGCCGCGAGCAGCGCGCCCGCGGCTGCCAAGTTCAAGGCGTGCGTGGTGTCGGACACCGGCACGATCAACGACAAGTCCTTCAACCAGTCCGCGTATCAGGGCGCCACCGAGGCCGCGAGCGCTTCCGGAGGCAAGATCACCGCGCAGTTCCTGCCGTCGGCCTCGGCGTCCGATTACGCGTCGAACATCACCTCGTTCATCAACCAGAAGTGCGGGATCATCGTTACGGTCGGATTCTTGATGGGAGACGCCACGTCCGCCGCGGCGAAGGCAAACCCCAGCCAGAAGTTCGCGATCGTCGACTTCACCTACCCCAAGCCCTTTAAGAACGTGAGTACCTTGGTGTTCGACACGGTGGAGGACGGCTTCCAGGCCGGCTACCTGGCCGCCGGGATGAGCAAGACGGGGAAGGTCGCCACGTTCGGCGGCCAGAAGCTGCCCACCGTGACCATCTATATGGACGGGTTCTGGGACGGCGTCCAGTACTACAACACCAAGCACCACAAGAACGTCAAGGTCCTCGGCTGGAGCGAGAAGACCCAGAACGGCAGCTTCACCGGCAACTTCACCGACCTGACAGCCGGCCAGCGGCTCACCAACACGTTCATCAGCGAGGGCGCCGACATCATCTTCCCGGTGGCCGGCAACGTCGGCCTCGGCGCGGCCAAGGCGGTCCAGAACGCCGACACCGCGGCAGGCACCCAGAAGGTGAACATGATGTGGGTGGACACCGACGGGTGCATCAGTGCCGCCCAGTACTGCAAGTACTTCATCACCAGCGTGAACAAGGGCATCACGAATGCAGTCAAGAACGCGGTGAACACAGCCGCCAATGGCACGTTCAAGGGCGGAAACTACCTCGGCACGCTGGCCAATGGCGGCGTCGGGCTTGCTCCTTACCACGACTTCGCCAGCAAGGTGCCCGCCTCGCTGCAGGCAGAGCTTGCGACGATCAAGACCGATATCGAGAACGGGACGATCAAGCCGGCCACGAAGAGCCCGGCGTAACCGTAGCGCTGCCCGGGCAGGGCGCATGCCCCGCCCGGAACTGCGCAGGTGCCCGGGGCGAGGCTGGCCCGCCTCGCCCCGGGCACGCAGGCGCCGTGGGCGGTGCTGTCCGCCATGCCTGCGGCGCTCGGGTGCCAGCGGGAGGAGGCTGCGGGTGAAGCTGGAGCTGAACGGCATCACCAAGCGGTTCGGCAGCCTCGTCGCCAATGACCACATCGACCTGACCGTCGAGCCCGGCGAGATCCGCGCCCTGCTCGGCGAGAACGGCGCCGGCAAGACGACGCTGATGAACGTCCTCTACGGGCTGATACAGCCGGACGAGGGCGAGATACGGCTCGACGGCAAGGCCGTGACCATCCGGTCGCCCAAGGACGCGATCGCCGCCAGGATCGGCATGGTTCACCAGCACTTCATGCTGGTCCCGGTCTTCACCGTCGCGGAGAATGTCACCCTCGGGCTTGAGCGCACCCGGCGGCTCGGCCTGCTCGACCGGCGGCAGGCCCGCCGGGACGTCAGGGAACTCTCCGAGCGCTACGGCCTGGACGTCAACCCCGACGCGATCGTCGAGGAGCTCCCGGTCGGCGTGCAGCAGCGGGTTGAGATCATCAAGGCCCTGCTGCGCGAAGCCACCGTACTCGTCCTGGACGAGCCCACCTCCGTGCTCACCCCCGGCGAGACCGACGACCTGTTCCGGATCATGCGCGAGCTCAGGGCGGGCGGCCGGTCGATCGTGTTCATCTCGCACAAGCTCAAGGAGGTCCAGGCGATCGCCGACACGATCACGGTCATCCGGCGCGGCAAGGTCGTCGGCGAGCGGCCGCCGACGGCGGCGGACAGCGAACTCGCCGCGCTGATGGTGGGCCGGGCCGTTCAGCTGCGGGTGAGCAAGGAGCCAGCGCAGCCCGGTGAGGTCGTGCTTGACGTGCGCGGCCTCACGGTCGCCGGCGAGCAGGACAAGCCAGCCGTGGACGACGTCTCGTTCGAAGTCCGGGCAGGCGAGATTCTCGGTGTGGCCGGCGTGCAGGGCAACGGGCAGACCGAGCTCTGCGAGGCGCTGATCGGCCTGCGGCCGGCCGCAGCCGGGTCGGTGCTCGTCGACGGCCGCGACATCAGCCACGAGGCACCGCGGGAGCGGCTGCGGGCTGGCATCGGGTACATCCCGGAAGACCGGCAGGAGGACGGCCTGGTCGGCGACTTCTCGGTGGCCGACAACCTGGTCCTTGACGTCTACGACCGGAAGCCGTTCGCCTCCGGCATCTCGCTGGACCTGGATGCGATCCGTGACAACGCTGTCAGCCGCGTTGCCGAGTTCGACGTGCGCACCTCGTCCATTGCCACGCCGACCAGGACCCTATCCGGCGGGAACCAGCAGAAGGTCATCGTGGCCCGTGAGGTTAGCCGGGACATCCGCGTGCTGCTGGCCAGCCAGCCGACTCGCGGCCTCGACGTTGGATCGATCGAGTTCGTGCACCGCCGCATCGTCGAACAGCGGGACCAGGGGGTGGCCGTGGTCATCGTGTCCTCGGAACTCGACGAGATCTACGCCCTCGCCGACCGCATCGCGGTGATGTACGAGGGCAAGATCACCGGCTTCCGGCCGCCCGCGGTCTCGGTGGGGGAACTGGGGCTGCTGATGGCCGGCGGGCGCGACGGCGACGGCCAGGCGGCGCAGCCGGAATCGGCCGGAGGGCAGGAAACCGGGCCGGCCGACGGACCGGGGCAGACCGGCGGGACTGGGACGTCGGACACGGCAGGGCCGGCATGAGCGACGAGCACCCCCCGCCTCCCCCGGACGCCGGGCCTCCTGCCGCCTCCGGGCCGGTCCCTGACTCCGGGCCCGTGCCGGACGCCGCGCCGCTCCCGGCCGCGGCACCTCCGCCGGGCGCCGGTACCGGGACCGCGGGCGGGCGATCACGCGGATCGTTCAGCCCGGCGATCATCGACGCGGTCCTCGAGGGCAGGCCCGCCGTCCTCACCGCGCTGGCGATCGCCAGCGCGGTGGTGCTCGGCGGCCTGCTCATCGCGTTCAGCGACACGACGGTGCTGGGCGCGTGGGCCAACTTCTTCTCGGATCCCGGCAACGCGATCGCGCAGACGTGGGACGCCGCGGCCGCCGCCTATTCCGCGATGTTCGAGGGCGCGATCTTCAACCCGCACACGATCTCGGCCGCCTTCCACGGCGGGTCCGTCGGCGCGATCTTCTACCCGCTGTCGCAGACCGCGTCCGACGCGACGCCGCTGATCCTCACCGGGCTGGCGGTGGCCATCGCCTTCCGGGCCGGCCTGTTCAACATCGGCGCAGCCGGCCAGTGGGTCGGCGGTGCCATCGTCGCGACCTACCTCGGCTTCGCCATCAGCCTGCCGCCGGTCGTGCATGTCCTCGTCTGCCTGCTCGGCGGCTTCGCCGGCGGCGCGGTGATCGGCTGGCTCGTCGGCGAGCTCAAGGCACGCACCGGAGCCCACGAGGTCATCGTCACGATCATGCTCAACTACATCATGTACAACCTGCTGGCCTTCCTGCTCGGCACGCCGGTGGCGCTGCAGAAGCCGGGTCAGGCGAACCTGATCAGCCCCAACCTCGCCAGCAACGCCCGGCTGCCGCACGTCGGCGGCCCGCCGCCGCAAGTCGACGCCGGCTTCCTGGTCGCGCTGGTCGCCGCGGCCGGCGCGTGGTGGCTGCTGTCCAGGTCGACGGTCGGGTTCCGGTTCCGGACGGTGGGCGCGAACCCGGGCGCGGCGCGCAGCGCCGGGATGAGCGTCGAGCGGAGCTGGGCGCTGGTGATGCTGCTGGCCGGCGGGCTGGCCGGCCTGGGCGGCGCCGCGGTGATCCAGGGGCCGCTGCAGAACCTCACGTTCAACAGCTACGGCACGTTCGGCTTCGACGGCATCACGGTCGCGCTGCTCGGCCGGGCCAGGCCCGTCGGGGTCGTCCTGGCCGCCTTGCTCTTCGGCGCCCTGCACGCGGGCGGCACCAACATGGAAGCAGCCACTCAGGTGCCGAGCGATATCACGCAGGTGCTGCAAGGGCTGATCGTGCTCTTCGTCGCCGCCCCGCCGCTGATCCGGGCCCTGTTCCGGCTCCGCACGGCCGGGTCGGCCGGCCTTGAGGCCGTGCCCAAGGGGTGGAACGCATGACCGCGCTTGCCGTCCCCCTCCGGGCCCGTGCCACCGTCAGCCGGCGTGCCGTCGCGGCCGGCACGTTCATCCTGCTCGGGCTGATCGACATCTTCCTGTTCGGGCTGTTCGCGCACACGGGCGACGCCACGTTCGCGCTGACCGTATCCGGCACGTCGGTGCACGTGCCCAGCATCCACGCCCCGGCGGCGCAGGTCGCCTACACGCTCGGCGCGCTGTCGGTCGCGATCGGCATGCTCCGCGCCGTCACGGACCCAGGCCCGACGGCAAAGCGGCTCAGCATCGCGGCCGTGGTGCTCTTCTTCGTGATCTCGCTGCTCTGCTGGGCGTACGCGGGCAACGCCATCCCGCTGAACGTGGTCAACCTGTTGCAGAGCACGATGAACCTGTCGATCCCGCTCGTGCTCGGCGCGCTGGCCGGCTGCATGTGCGAGCGGTCCGGTGTGATCAACATCGCGATCGAGGGTCAGTTGCTGCTCGGCGCGTTCGCCGCTGCCGTCGTGGCGAGCGCCTTCGGCGGGCTGTGGCTCGGCCTGATCACCGGATCGATGGCCGGCGGCCTGCTCGGCCTGGTGCTGGCCGCCTTCGCCATCAACTTCCTGGTCGACCAGATCATCCTCGGCGTGGTGCTCAACGTGCTGGCGTCCGGGCTCACCGGCTACCTCAACGACCGCGTGCTCGTGTCCAGGCCGGAGCTGAACGCGGGGCTCACCTTCAGCACCATCAAGATCCCCGTGCTCGGCGATATCCCGATCATCGGGCCGATCTTCTTCGACTCGACGATCTTCCTCTACATCATGTACGCCATGATCATCCTGGTGCAGGTCGGCCTGTTCCGCACCAGGTGGGGACTGCGCGTCCGCGCCGTCGGCGAGCACCCGACAGCTGCCGACACCGTCGGCATCCGGGTACGGGCGACCAGGTACCGCAATGTCATTCTCGGCGGCCTGATCGCCGGCATCGGCGGGGCCTACCTGACGGTCGGCTCGGTCGGCACGTTCACCAAGGACATGTCGTCCGGTCTCGGCTACATCGCCCTCGCCGCGATGATCTTCGGCCGGTGGACTCCGCTGGGTGCCACGGCCGCCGCGCTGCTCTTCGGCTTCGCCAACTCGCTGCAGGCCACCCTGTCGACGATCAACGTCCCGATCTCGTCCTACTTCCTGCTGATGGCCCCCTATGTGGCCACGATCATCGCGGTAGCAGGCCTGGTCGGAAGGGTGCGGGCGCCTGCCGCCGACGGAAAGCCGTACGTGAAGGCATGACCGGCGACCCGTATGCCGCGGCCGCGGCGAGCGCGGTTCGGCTCGCCCAGCTCAGCGGCCAGCCCGCGCACGACGCCGCCATCGTCCTCGGCTCTGGCTGGGCGCCCGCCGCCGATGCCCTGGGAACGGCGAGCGCGGAGATCCCGCTGGCCGAACTCGGCGGGTTCGCGCCGTCGACGGTGGCCGGCCACTCCCCCGCCGTCCGCTCGCTGACCTTCGGCAGCCTGCGGGCGCTGGTCTTCCTGGGCCGGACGCACCTGTACGAGGGTTACCCGGTCGCGACCGTCGTGCACGGCGTGCGGACCGCCGTGGCGGCCGGCTGCCGGGTCGTCGTGCTGACCAATGCGGCCGGCGGAATCCGGGCCGGATACCAGGTCGGGCAGCCGGTGCTGATCAGCGATCAGCTCAACCTGACTGGCCTCTCGCCGCTGGCCGGCGACCCGCCGCCCGATGGCTATCCCTCCCGGTTCACCGACCTCACCGATCTGTACTCGCCGCGGCTGCGGGCGCTGGCCGGGCGCGCGGATGCCGGTCTCGCCGAGGGCGTCTACGCGGCGCTGCCAGGACCGCACTACGAGACCCCGGCCGAGATCGCCATGCTGCGCGGTCTCGGCGCGGATCTGGTCGGGATGTCCACCGTGCTCGAGGCCATCGCCGCCCGCCATCTCGGCGCCGAGGTGCTGGGCATCTCGCTGGTCACCAACCTGGCGGCAGGCCTGGCCCCGGGTGGCCTCGATCACGCCGACGTCATGGCCGCCGGCCGGGCCGCCGCAGTCCGGATAGGCGCGCTGCTGGCCGGCATCCTGCCGGGGATCGGCTGAGATGATCGACCCGGATCTCCGCGCGCGGATCGACGCGTGGATCGCCGATGACCCGGATGAGCGGGACCAGGCCGAGTTGCGCGCGCTACTGGCCTCCGGCAGCCCGGCAGCCGAGGCCGAGCTTGCGGACCGGTTCGGCGGCCGGCTGGAGTTCGGCACCGCGGGGCTGCGCGGTGCCATCGCCGCCGGGCCGAACCGGATGAACCGCGCGGTCGTCCGCGGCGCGACCGCCGCCCTGGCCGGCTGGCTGCGCGCGGGGGGCGGGGGCGGCCCGCCCAACCCGGTCGATGTGACAGTGAGCGGGTCAGCTGCCGCTGAACCCCACCTTCACCGGCATCCGGCTGAGATCCGGGGCGGCGTCGTCATCGGGTGCGATGCGCGGCACCGCTCGGACGAGTTCGCCGACGAGGCGGCCCGGGTGCTCGCCGGGGCAGGCCTGCGGGTGCACCTGCTGCCGCCGCGCCAGCCGACGCCACTGCTCGCGTTCTCGATCAGGCAGCTGTCGGCGTCGGCCGGCATCATGATCACCGCGAGCCACAACCCGCCGGCCGACAACGGCTACAAGCTTTACCTGTCCGACGGGGTGCAGATCATCCCGCCCGCCGACGCCGAGATCGAGGCCGCGATCCGCGCGCTCGGGCCGCTGGCGCAGGTGCCCGTCGCGGCCGCGGACAGCCCGCTGATCACCCGGCACGGGGACGAGGTCGCCCGCGCCTACCTGGATGAGGTCACCGCGCCGTTCCATGCCCCGACCGGCGCCGCCGGGCTGCGATTCGTCTACACCCCGCTGCACGGCGTTGCCGGGGGGCTGGCCCTGCGGGCGTTCCGGCAGGCCGGCTTCCGCCCGCCGGATGTCGTGGCCGCCCAGGCAGCGCCCGATCCCGACTTCCCGACGGTCAGCTTCCCGAACCCGGAGGAGCCGGGCGCGCTGGACATGGCGCTCGCTCAGGCCCGCCAGTCCGGCGCCGACCTGGTGATCGCGAGCGACCCGGACGGTGACCGGCTGGCCGTCGCCGTCCCGGATCCGCAGGCTGAGGGCGGCTGGCGGGCGCTGACCGGCGATCAACTCGGCGCGCTGCTTGGCGCGTACATTCTGGAACGCACATCCTCCCGGCCCGACCCGGAGCACCGGCTGGTCGCGACCACGGTGGTCTCAGGGACCATGCTGGCGAGCATCGCGGCCTGGGCGGGCGCCAGGTACGCCGAGACGCTGACCGGGTTCAAGTGGATCGTGCGGGCGGCCGACCAGCGAGACGGTCTGCATTTCGTGTACGGCTACGAGGAGGCGCTCGGGTACACGATCGGCACCGTGGTGCGGGACAAGGACGGCATCGGGGCAGCGCTGGCCACGCTCAGCCTCGCCGCCAGGGCCAGATCCGGTGGCGAGTCGCTGCTGGACGCCTACGACACGCTCGAGGTCGCTCACGGCGTGCACCTGACCAGCCAGCTCACGCTGCGGACCAGCGCGCCCGCCGAGGTCATGGCGCGATTGCGGGCGGTGCCGCCGGCCGCGTTCGGCGCGCTCGACGTGATCTCCACGGCAGACCTGGCCGCCGGGACGGCAGAGCTGCCGCCGGCTGACGTGCTGAGCTACCGGCTGGCCGGCGGGCGGGTCGTCATCCGGCCGAGCGGCACCGAGCCGAAGATCAAGGCCTACCTCGAGGTGGTCGAGCCGGTAAGCAGCGGGCGGCTGGCGGAAACCCGGCGCGCGGCCCAGGCCCGGATGGATCCGCTCCGTGCGGCCGTCCGGGCCCTGCTGCAGGGCTAACCGCCGGACCGGCCAGCCGGCGCTGCTGCAGGGCTAACCGCCGGACCGGCCAGCCCGGCCCTGCTGCAGGGCTAACCGCCGGACCGGCCAGCCCGGCCCTGCGGGCGCGCTTCACCCGGCGGCGGTTCCCGTGGCAAGCTCGGCAACATGACCAGCATTCACGAGGACCCGGCGTGTGCTGCCGCGCACGGGCATGCTCCGACCGCCACGAACAACCGGACGCTCGTCGCGGTATTCTTCTCGCCAGTCGCCAGCTACCTGCTGCATTTCGGCCGCGATGCGGGGTTCCGCCCGGTGCTGGTGGAACCCGACCCGGAGCAGGCGGAGGCCGCGCGGAAGGCCGGCCTCGCGGCGGAGACCGGGATACCGGCGTCCATCGACCGCGCCGCTGACGTCGTCGTCACCGATCACCACCGGCCGGAACTCGGCGCCATGCTCCGCGACGCGCTGGTCAGCCCGGCGCGCTGGATCGGCGTGATGGGCAAGCCCAGCCACGCTGCGCCGCACGTGCCCGCGCTGGCCGGGCTCGGCGTGCCGCCCGCCGAGATCGCCCGCGTGCACCGGCCGATCGGCCTGAACATCGGCTCGCACACGCCCGCCGAGATCGCCATCTCCACGCTGGCCGGGCTGATCGCGGACCACAACGGCCGGCCCGGCGGGTTCAGCCACCCGGCCACCGGTTCCTAGCCAGTGGCCCAGGACTCAGCGCCGCCGGAGCCGGCACCGCCCGCTGGCTACTCAGGGACGCCGCTGCCGCGGAAGCTCGGCATCAAGGCCGGCCACGCGATCGCGCTGATCGACGCGCCACCGGGATTCGCGGCCAGCCTGGCACCGCTGCCGGATCGGGTAACCGTGCAGGACGGGCTTGCCGGTGACATGCCACTCGACGTAATCGTCTGGTTCGTGCTGTCGCGCGACGAACTGGCGGCGCGGCTTGACTCGCTGCGGGCCCGGATGGCCCCGTCCTGCGGGCTGTGGATCGCCTGGCCGAAGCGCGCGTCGAAGGTTCCCACCGACATGTCCGAGCACGTCGTGCGCGAGATCGCGCTGCCGACCGGCCTGGTGGACAACAAGGTCTGCGCGATCGACCAGGTCTGGTCCGGTCTTCGCCTCGTCATCCGCCGCGAACTCCGCTGACCGCCGGCCGGCAGCCGAAGTCAGTCGAGGATCCGCTGGCCGTTGAAGATGCCGAGCTCCTCCTGATAGAGCTCAAGTCCGATGCCGTTCGGGTCGCGGAAGTACATGCTGTCCATGACACCGCGGTCCGGCCCGAGGTAATCGATCCCGGCCTGATCCAGCTTCTTCTTCGCCGCCTCGAACTGGTCGGCCGAGATCGAGATCGCGAGGTGCTGCACCCCGCCGATGGTCTCGGTGAACGGCGGATGATCGTGGCCGGGGAAGTCGAAGAACCCGAGCAGGTTGTGGTTCCCGATGTCGAAGAAGAAGTGGTTGGAGCCCGCGTAATCCCGGTTCTCCACCAGCTCCACCAGCGGGAACCCGAGGAACTCCTGGTAGAAGCGTATGGTCTCCTCGGTATCGCGGCAGATCAGCGCGAGGTGGTGCACGCCGCGCACGGTGCTGTGCGGACGCTCGCCTTCCGGGCGCAGATACCGGCGACGCAACTCCTCGCGGCGGGCCCTGATGGCGTCAAGTTCCTGGCCTGCTGGCTGTGGCACGGCGACCTCCCTGACGTGGCCTGACGTGGCCTGGAGAGACGATTGTCTCGCAGTTCCGCCGGCGTCGGCTAACTGCCCGCCCGGCGAGCTAGCTGCCAGCGGCCGGCAGGCTCACCTCGTCTAGCCTGACGTGACGGTGCCGGAACGCCCAGCCCCGCAGCCCACGGCCCATCTGGGCCAGCGCTGACGGAGGGACGGCGACAACCGGGCAGGTCGCGTGCGCCAGGCAGTACCGGCTGACCCGGCAGGCCGCGATGCGGCCGAGCACTCCCCGGCGGCCGGCGCCGACCACGATCAGGTCATCCTCGGCGTTCGCGATCTTGACCAGCACGCAGCCAGCGTCACCGCGCACCACCAGCGGCTCGACAAGCACGTCTGCGGGAATCCCGCCGAAGGCTAGGTCAAGGGCATGCCGCAGCCGCTGCCCCGCTGCTTCCTTCCAGACCTGGCGCAAGTAGATGGACGGGGCGCCGCGGTCGGCGAGGTCGCCGCCCGGAGGGGTCCAGGCAAGGACCGGAATCAGCGGTGAGTCATGCAGCCGCGCCAGGCCAGCCGCGTACCTGAGCGCCTGCAGGCTGCCCGGCGACCCGTCGACGCCTGCGAACACCCGACGTACGCGGGACACGGCAAGACTCCTTCCGGACGGATCCGTCTCCTCTAGTAAACCGCTCTCTGCCAGTGAAATCCTCCCGCGGGGGCGGTTTTTCGGCCGCGCTGGGCGGATCGGCAGGGCTCGGTCCCGCCCGGTCGGCCGGCCCGGCGGTTTGCCCGCCGGTCCCAGCCAGGTTTGCGGCTCAATATTTCTTGACAGTAGCTCTCAAATACTTCTAACATCCAATTACGAGCAGCTGTTGAAAGAAGGTGACTACCATGATCAGGAACCCGGAGAACCGCCGGTGGTGGGCACTCAGCGCGCTGTCGCTGAGCGTGCTCGTCGTCGGGCTCGACCTGACGGTCCTCAATCTCGCGCTGCCCACGCTGGCCGACGAGCTGCAGGCGTCAACGAGTGACCTGCAGTGGTTCATCGACGCCTATGCCCTGGTGCTCGCGGCGGCGCTGCTGCCGGCCGGCCTGCTCGGTGACCGGTTCGGCCGCAAGAAGCTGCTGACCGGGGCGCTGGCCTTGTTCGGCGTGGCCTCGCTGGCCTGCGCCTACGCGAACTCGTCCGGCGAGCTCATCGCGGCCAGGGTGGTACTCGGCCTGGCCGCCGCCGTCATCCTGCCGCTGTCGCTTGCCGTGCTGCCGGTGCTGTTCACCGCCGAGGAGAGGCCGCGGGCCATCGCCGCCGTGGGCGGCGCGACGTTCATCGGCTACCCGATCGGGCCGATCCTGGGCGGCTGGCTCCTTGACCATTTCTGGTGGGGCTCGGTATTCCTGATCAATGTTCCGGTAGTGGTGATCGCGCTGATCGCGGTCGCGATGCTGATGCCGGAATCGCGAAGCCAGCGCCGTCTCCGGCTGGACGCGCCCGGGGTGCTGATCTCCAGCGCCGGGCTGACCGCACTGACCTACGGTGTCATCAGGGCCGGGCAGAACGGATGGAGCGACGCCAGTGGGATCGCCACCATGTCGGCCGGCGCCGTGCTGATTGCCGGGTTCGTGCTCTGGGAGCGCCGGGTCGCCAGGCGCCCGAACGGCCAGCCGCTCGTCGACCTGACGTTGTTCCGGTCGGCCAGCTTCACCTGGGGGACCGCGCTGTCCACGATGGTGTCGTTCGCGCTGTTCGGGATCTTGTTCGGGGTACCGCAGTACTTCCGCGACGTCCGCGGGCTCGACTCGCTGAACAGCGGGCTGCGGCTGCTGCCGCTGATCGGCGGCCTGGCCCTCGGCCTTGCCGTCGGGCAGGGCCTGCAGCGCCCGGCCAAGGCCCCCGCCGGCGGCCCGGCCGGCCAGCCGCTGGCCAGCGCCAAGGTCCTGGTCGCCGCCGGGTTCGCGGTGATGGCGGCCGCGCTGGCGGTCGGCGCGGGCACCACCGTGACCAGCGGCACCACCTTCGGCGCGACCTGGTTCGCGATCGCCGGCCTCGGCCTGGGCATCGCGATGCCCACCGCGCTGAACGCGGCTCTCGGCGCGCTCTCGCCCGAGCGGAGCGGGTCGGGTTCGGCCCTAATCACCGCGCTTCGCCAGGTCGGGGCCGCGATCGGGGTGGCCGTGCTGGGAACCGTCCTCAATTCGGTCTACCGGGGCGGGATCCGGGTCACCGGGCTTCCCGCCGCCGCGGCGGCCGCCGCCCGCAGCAGCGTGGCCGGCGGCGTGGCCGTGGCGCACGCGGCGGGCTCCGCGCCCCTGCTGCACGCCGTCGGCGTCGCCTACGTCCACGGCATGGACGTCATGCTGTGGGTCTGCGCCGCCATCGCCCTGGCCTCCGCCCTGCTCGGACTGATGTTCCTGCCCCGGGCGGCGCCGACGGCCACCGCGGGTGCGGCTGGTACCGGCATCGCAGGCATGGGCGCGGCCGCGACGGCGGCCGCCGCGGACGGGCAACCGGGCGGCCCGGTGCCCGCCGACGGCGCACCGGATGGGTCACGCGACTCCGCACGGGCAGAATGATGAGCATGAGCGAGGTGGCCGACGCGGTCAAGCCAGCGGGGCTGCGCGAGCGGAAGAAGGCCAAGACCCGCGCGGCCATCAGGGAGCACGCGCTGCGCCTGTTCCGCGAGCGAGGCTACTCGGCCACCACGGTCGAGCAGATCGCGGCGGCGGCCGAGGTCTCCCCGGCGACGTTCTTCCGCTACTTCCCCACCAAGGAGGATGTCGTCCTGCAGGACGACCTGGACGTCGTCACGCTCGAGGCGCTGGAGGCGCAGCCGGCCGAACTTGGCCCGATCGCCGCAATGCGCGCAGCCACCAAGTCGATGCTGGCCATACTCAGCCCCGAGGACCTCGCCCGGCTGGGCGAGACCGTCGAGCTGAGCATGTCGGTGCCCGAGGTCAGGGCCCGGGCCGTCGACGAGTTCACCCGGACCATCGACGTGGTGGCGTGCGCGCTGGCCACCCGGGCCGGCCGGGACCCCGATGACTTCGCCGCGCGCAATGTGGCAGGCGCCATCGTCGGCGTGATCATGGCGGCTACGGTCCGGCGGCCCGGCCAGGGCCCGGCCGACATGTTCGCGCAGATCGACGCCGCGCTGGCGCACCTGGAGGCCGGCCTGCCCCTCTAGCCGGCGCGCGCTGATATACCGGGTGCATGGCTGCCGATTCCCTGCCGGGCCAGATGCGCACGGCCGCGATCACCCTGCTGGAGTCACTCGACGACGGGCAGCGCAAGCTCGCCGCCAGGCCGTTCGACGACGACGCCGCGCGCCGGTGGCTGGAATACCGGCCGAGGCCAAGGCCCGGGGCCTGCATCGCGGAGATGGGCAGCGCCAGCCGGAAGACCGCGCACCGGCTGCTGGCCACGGCGCTGAGCGAGCCCGCCTACGCGCAGGCCATGACGATCATCGCCCTGGAGGAAGTGCTCGACCGGCGCGAGGGCTGGCGCCACGGCAGGCACAGCGGTGACTACTGGGTCACGGTCTTCGGCGACCGGGCCGGCCACCAGCCGTGGTCGTGGCGGTTCGAGGGCCATCACCTGTCCGTGACGATGACCGTGGCCGGCCAGGAGATCTCCCCCGCCCCGGTCTTCCTCGGGGCGAACCCGGCCTGCGTCAGCTACGCGGGCCGGCCGGTATCCCGGCCGCTCGCGCCGGAGGAAGACATGGCCCGCGCGCTGCTGGACGCGCTCGGCCCGGCCGGACGAGCGATCGCGGTGGTGTCCGGCCGGGCACCCGCCGACATCCGCACCGGCACCAGGCCCGATGCCGCGGCGAACATCGAGCCGCCCGGCATCGCCGCCAGCCTGCTCGGGCCGACACCACGGGCGGTGCTCGGCCAGCTTGTCGCGCTCTACCTCGGCCGGCTGCCCGCCGACCTGGCCGCCCGCGAGGCCGCCCGGGTGAACGCCGGCGAGCTGCATTTCGCCTGGGAGGGCCCGACGTCCCCGGGTCAGCGCCACTACTACCGGGTGCAAGGCGACGACCTGCTGATCGAATACGACAACACCACAAGCGACGGCAACCACGCGCACACCGTGCTGCGCCGCCCGCGCAGCGACTTCGGCAGCGACGTGCTGGCCGCGCATTACCGGCAGGCGCATTCCTGACCGCTGGAACCTGGCCGTCTGTTGCCTGGCCCCGCGGCTGTCCGCCGGCGCCGGTCCGCCGCCCGGCGTCGGCGGGCTGGCGCCGCTCACCCGGCAGGCGCGTGCGCTCGGCTGGGCCCGTGCGCTCGGCGATTCGCCGCCCGGCAGCACCCGGCATAGTGTCGCACCATGAGCGAGTCGCTGCCGCTTTTCCCGTTAGGCACCGTGCTCTTCCCCGGCCTGCTGCTGCCCTTGCACATCTTCGAGGAGCGGTACCGGCAGCTCGTCCGCGACCTGCTGGCAGGACCGGGGCCGCGGCGTTTCGGCGTCGTGGCGATCCGCGAGGGCCGCGAGACCGGTACCAACGGCATTTCCGGGCTCTATCAGATCGGCTGCACCGCGACCCTGCGCCAGGTCACCCAGCACGACGACGGCCGGTTCGACCTGGTCACCGCGGGCACCCAGCGGTTCCGGCTGGGCGAGCTTGACCACTCGAAGCCCTACCTGCAGGCCGGCGTGGACCTGCTGCGCGAGGACACCGGCGACGAGGCGGCCGCCGAGCGGGCAGCCCGCGCCGTGCAGGCCGCGTTCCGCGGCTATCTCAGCGCCCTTGCCGTGCACGGCGCAACCCAGGTCAGCATCCCGAACCTGCCGGACGAGCCGGTCGCGCTTTCCTACCTGGTAGCCGTTTCGATGATCATCGACCTGAGCGAGAAGCAGGTACTGCTCGCCGAGCCTGACGCGGCAAGCCGGCTGGCCGCGGAGCGAGCGCTGCTGGCCCGCGAGACCTCGATGCTGCGCTCGCTCACGTCCACGCCGGCCCCCGACCTGAGGTACACGCCCTACAACCCGAACTGACCGCCCGTACCCGAGGCGCCCGCAACCCGAGGTGCCCGCGACCGGACGGGCCGACCCGGACCTGAGGCGCACCGCAACCCGGACGGGCCGACCCGGACCCGAGCCGCACCGCAACCCGGACGGGCCGACCCGGACCCGAGGCGCACCGCAACCCGGACGGGCCGACCCGGACCCGAGCCGCACCGCAACCGACCCGGACCCGAGGCGCATCGCAACCCGGACGGGCCGACCCGGACCCGAGGCGCTCGCCCTGGGCGTCTGGCTGGCCAGGCCTAGCCGGACCACCACGCGCCGCCCTTCGCTGACGGGAATGTTGCGCGTTCAATTATCGTTGGCGGCAGGGAAGGTCGTGACCCGCCTGGCCAGCCGGGCAGGCGTGCGCGATGCTGTGCCGAAGGAGGAACTCATGCCAGCGGTCACCGTCAACGACACCCTGGTCCTGCCCCGCGTTCAGGAGCCCGATCGGGCCGTCGCGGCCGACCGGCCGGTGCTGGCCGTGACTACGGCGCCGTCGGCCTACGAGGGCGAGGGCTTCCCGGTGCGGCGCGCTTTCGCCGGGATCGACTTGCGGGCGCTTGACCCGTTCATCCACATGGACCAGATGGGCGAGGTCGACTATGCGCCGGGCGAGCCGAAGGGAACTTCCTGGCACCCGCACCGCGGCTTCGAGACCGTCACCTACATGATCGACGGGACATTCCGGCACCAGGACTCCAACGGCGGCGGCGGGATGATCACCAACGGCGACACGCAGTGGATGACCGCAGGCGGCGGGATCCTGCACATCGAGGAACCGCCCGAGGACATGGTCATGAGCGGCGGGCTGTTCCACGGCTTCCAGCTCTGGGTGAACCTGCCGGCCAGAATGAAGATGACCAGCCCTCGCTACCAGGACATCAGGGCCGGCCAGGTCGCGCTGCTCAGCTCGCCGGACGGCGGCGCGCTGATCCGGGTCATCGCCGGCGACGTGGCCGGGCACCAGGGCCCCGGCGTCACGCACACGCCGATCGCCTTGCTGCACGCCACCCTGGAGCCCGGCGCCCAGCTGCGGCTGCCGTGGCGGCCCGACTTCAACGCGCTTGGCTACGTGCTCGCCGGGTCGGGCACCGCCGGGGCCGAGCAGCGGCCTGTCCGGATGGGCCAGCTGGCCGTGTTCGGCCACGGCGACGTGATCACCGTCGCGGCGGACCGGCGGCCTGACGGCCCGAGCGCGGGAATGGACATCCTCATCCTTGGCGGCCAGCCGATCAAAGAGCCCGTCGCGGCCTACGGCCCGTTCGTGATGAACACCAGGGACGAACTGGTCAAGGCCTTCGAGGACTACCAGGCGGGACGGCTCGGCACGATTCCCGCGGTGCGTACTCCGCTGCCCGAGGGCAACCGCCCCGGCCACGACGTGCTGTAAAGAGGTCTTTCCGCCTCCGGCGCGGCAACGCCACCGGCACGACCGCTTCCCGCGTCGCGCGAGGACCGCACCGACAGCCCAGCGACGTTGCAGGGCATCACCGCTGCCGCCCAGGTGGCGATATGCCATCGCATGCGTCGGGGTGCCGGATCTGGATGATCGGTGATGCCCGCGGTGCCTGTGGTGCTGATGGTGCACACGGTGAGCGTTCCGCCTGATGGATGAGGGATAGGTATGCGCCGGCGAATACCGCAGCCACATCCATCAGGCGGAACGCCATTCCGGGCCGGCTTGCGATCATGAGGCTCGCTGGCACCGCGGCAGATCCACTCACGCCGCCGATCTTAGCCACAGGTCGCCTGGGCCGCTCGGTCCGCCTGGTCCGCCGGTTTGCCCGGTCCACCTGGCCGCTCGGTCCGCCTGGTCCGCCGGTCTGCCCGGTCCGCCTGGTCCGCCCGGTCCGCCGGTTTGCCCGGTCCACCTGGCCGCTCGGTCCGCCTGGTCCGCCTGGTCCGCCGGTCTGCCCGGTCCGCCTGGTCCGCCCGGTTCCCCTGGTCGCCCGGTCCGCCCGGTCCGCCCGGTCCGCCCGGTCCGCCCGGTCCGCTCGCCATATCCGGTATGGCCGGCAATCCGGTCGGCCGCACCTGCCGCCGGTCACGTCGCAAAGCTGGCGGAAAAGCGACATCAGGTTGCGCCGGGTGAGGCGGCCGCTGCCGCCGCCAGCCGACGCAACGCACCCCGGACAACGGCCGGATCGGTGGTTGTCCAGAACGGCGGCAGCGACTCGCGCAAGAAGCTGCCGTACCGGGCCGTGACCAGCCGCGGGTCGAGTATCGCCACCACTCCCCGGTCGCTCATCGTGCGCAGCAGCCGCCCGGTTCCCTGCGCCAGCAGCAACGCCGCCTGCGCGGCCGCGACGCTCATGAACCCGTTGCCGCCGCGGGCCGCCACCGCACGCTGCCGGGCCGATGCCAGCGGATCGTCCGGGCGCGGGAACGGGATCCTGTCGATGACGACAAGCTGCAGGGCGGACCCGGGCACGTCGACTCCCTGCCACAGCGACAGCGTGCCGAACAGGCAGCTGGCCTCGTCCGCCGCGAACTTGCTGACCAGCTGTGACGTCGGATCGTCGCCCTGGCAGAGCAGCGGGAACTCGATCCGCCCGCGCAGCTCGCCGGCCGCTTGCCGGGCGGCGCGCATCGAGGAGAACAGGCCGAGCGTGCGCCCGCCGGCCGCGGTGATCAGCTCGGCCAGCTCGTCCAGGTAGGCCTCGGCCAGGCCATCGCGGCCGGGCGGCGGGAGATGCCGCGCGACATAGAGGATGCCGCTGCGCGGGTGGTCGAACGGCGAGCCGACGTCCAGCCCGGACCAGATCAGCGGGTGCGGTCCCGCCGCGTCCCCGGGCGGGTCGGCCCCCACGTCGGCTGCCGGGCCCCGGCCGCCAGCCGAGGCCCGGCCGCCAGCCGCCGTACCCCGGCCGCCAGCCGAGCCCTGCCCGCCCGCCGCCGTACCCCGCCCGCCAGCCGAGGCCCGGCCGCCAGCCGCCGTACCCCGGCCGCCAGCCGAGCCCTGCCCGCCCGCCGCCGTACCCCGCCCGCCAGCCGAGCCCTGCCCGCCAGCCGCGTCCCGCCCGCCGACCGCGACCTGCCGACCGCCGGCCATCGCGTTCCGGCCGTCGGCCCCGGCCGCCCCGCCGAGCGGCAGGCCCCATTGCCGGGCCAGCGGGTCGAACGAGCCGCCGAGCGACAGCGTCGCTGACGTCAGCGTGACCGTGTGGCGGCTGAACAGCCGCTCCGCCAGCAGCCCGCCGACCTCCAGCGGGGCGACCCGGAGCGTCGGCGGGCGGGACGACGGCTCCCCGGCCGGCGGCCGGTCCATCCACACCACGTCCGGCCGGCTCGCGATGTCGGCGCCGAACGCGCCGAGGATCCGGTCGGCCGCGCCGTGCAGCTCATCGAGGGCCGCGAGCGCGGACCGGCCGGCCGCGACTCGTTCCACGTCTTCCTGGTTGTCCTTGGCGCTGGCCCGCAAGTCCGTCGCGCAGCCGTGGACAGCATCACGGACCGCGGCCAGCGCCATGGCCAGCGGCTCGGCGAGGACGTCGATCCGCCCGTAGCTGATCCCGTCGAGTACCCGCTCGGCGGCCGCGGCCGCCTCCCGGAGCCTGCCGGTCGCGGCGTCGGCGACCATCCGGCCGCAGCGGCGCGCGGCGATCTCCACCGCGGCCGCGGACAGCTCGGCCGACCCGACCGCAGTGACCCGGTCGACCAGGTCATGCGCCTCGTCGATGATCACCACGTCATGCTCGGGCAGCACGTCGAAATCCTCGAGCGCGTCGATCGCGAGCAGCGCGTGGTTGGTGACGACGATGTCCGCCCGGCCGGCCTCGTCGCGTGCTAGCTCCGCGTAGCAGCGGGTGCCGAACGGGCAGCGCTGCGCGCCGATGCACTCCCGCGCGGTGACCGAGACCTGCCGCCAGGCCTGCTCGCTGACGCCGGGAACAAGCTCGTCGCGGTCGCCGGTGGACGTCGTGGCCGCCCACTCGTGCAGCCGCTCGACCTGCCGCCCGGTCGCCGAGACCGAGCGCGGGTCGAACAGCATCTCCGCCGGGTCCTCCGGCGCGCCGGAGTGCACCCGGTGCAGGCACAGGTAATTGCGGCGGCCCTTGAGGATCGCGAAGACCGGCGGCCGGCCGAGCGCGGGCTCGAGCGCAGCGGCCAGCCGCGGCAGGTCGCGGTCGATGAGCTGGCGCTGCAGGGCGATCGTCGCGGTCGACACCACGATGGTGGCCTGCTCGGTCACCGCGTGGCGCACGGCCGGGACGAGGTATGCGAGCGACTTCCCGGTGCCCGTCCCGGCCTGGACCGCCAGGTGCTCGCCGGTCTCGATGGCGCGCTGGACGGCCTTTGCCATGGCGACCTGCCCGGGCCGCTCGGCGCCGCCGATGTCGGCGACGGCCGCGGCGAGCAGGCCGGCCACGTCCGGCGGGCCGGCCTTTCCCGCGGCCTTGCGGCCGGGACCGGCCGACGGCGGGCGGGCATCATCGGCGGTGGGCTCGGGGGCGCGGCCGGGGGGCACCCGCCGACGCTACCGCGCCGGCCGCCGTGATCGTGCCACCGAGCCAGGAACCCGCTGGCCAGGACGATCACTAACGCCACCTTGACAATTATTAACGATTAACGCAATTATTGTCGCGTGGTCACCAAGACGCCGATGGATCAGGACGTGGCGCCGCTGTTCGAGGCCTTGTCCGACGCGACCAGGCGCCAGGTCGTGCAGCTGCTCGTGGCGGGGCCGCTGCGCGCCGGGCAGCTCGCCGCCGCCGCGGGCACGTCTGCCCCGGCCATGAGCCGGCACCTCCGGGTGCTGCTGCGGGCGGGCATCATCACGGACGAGCGACTCGCGCAGGACGCGCGGGCCCGCCTCTTCCGGCTCCGGCCGCAGTCGATCGTGGCTCTGCAGGCCTGGCTCGACCAGCTCCAGGCGCACTGGAATGCCCAGCTGCAGTCGTTCAAGTGGCACGTCGAGGGGAGGCCAGAGCGATGAGCGAAGGCAGGTCGGTCTCCGCCGAGGTCGAGGTAGCGGTGGATGCGCCGACGGCGTTCAGCGCGTTCACCCAGGAGATGGACCTGTGGTGGCTGCGCGGGCCGATCAACTTCTTCGACGCCTCCCGGGCTGTCGCCATGACCTGCGAGCCCGGTGTCGGCGGCCGCCTCCTCGAGGTCTACGACGAGGCCGCGGGCGACGCGCTGGAACTGGGCCGGATCACGGTGTGGCAGCCGGGCGAGCGGGTGTGCTGGCAAAGCTCGGTCGACGACGTCGTCGTCGACGTCCGGTTCGACCCGACCGACGGCGGCACGATCGTCCGGGTGAGCGCCACCATCCCGGCCGGCGGCACGGACCGCGGCGGGACGTCCTGGGTGCGGGTGGTACCGCCCTGGTTCGGCGCCTGGTGCGCCCGGCGGGCGAGTGCGCCGCGCCAGCCGCAGGACACGGCCCGGCTGGGGATCACCGTCTGCTACGCCAAGCCCGCGACGGCGGCACGGTGGCTGGCCGATGTGTTCGGCTTCGAGACGCCGGGCGTGCTGCCCGACGATGACGCGGGGCGGCACTGGATCGAGTTCCGGATCGGCAACTGCTCGCTGATCATTGCCAGGCTGGAGGGCGAGCGCCAGGAAGGCGCCGCCGTGACTCATGTGCCCTGGGTGTTCGTTGATGACCTCGATGGCCATTTCGCCCGGGCGCAGGCGGGCGGAGCCGCCATCGTCGAGGGCATCCATCAGCACGGCTTCCGCGGCTATGTCGCTGACGATCTTGAAGGTCACCGGTGGACCTTCGCCCAGGCCCGCCCGACCATGCGGTAAGAGCCCGCTCCGCCCCGCCGAGCGGGCAGCGGCTGTGGGGTCTTCGCTGTCGTGGATGATGGCGGCGAGGGCCTGAGGTAGCTGCACGGAGCGTGGTGCTGCTGTCCGGGGCGTGCGCGGGCGGGAACTCGTCTGGTGCCGGGCAGCTGTGTCCGGTGCCGGATGGTCAGGCTCCGGCGGCGGTGACGATGGCGTCGGTGGCGAAGCCCAGCAGGATGCCGAGCAGGATGCCCCAGGTGGTGATTTCCTTCAGTGCCTGCTTGCGCGCGACCGCCAGCAGCTCGATGACGACGTAGAGGATGGACCCGGCGGCCAGGGTCAGGAACCCGATCGACAGCGTGTCGTTGACCACGCTCTGTCCCAGCAGGGTTCCCAGGAATGTCGGGCCGCCGCCGATGAGCCCGAGCAGGAGCAGGTATCGCCAGGAGGGGCGGCGGCCTTCGGCGGCCATGGGCGCGACGATGCCGAAGCCCTCCGTTGCGTTGTGCAAGCCGAACCCGATGACCAGCAGGACGGCGAGCTGCAGCTCGCCGCTCGCGGCCGAGTTGCCGATGGCTAGGCCCTCGGCGAAGTTGTGCAAGCCGATCCCGATGGCGATCATCATCGGCAGGTCGCTCAGCCGGGCAAGCCCAGTCCGCCTGGCCCGTAGTTCAGCCACCGCCGCCGCGCCCGGCCCGAACGACCGGGCAGCGCGCCGCGCTACCCACCGGTCGAAGTACACCAGGCCCGCCAGGCCGGCACCGAAGCACGCCGCGAAAACTGCCCCGTTGCCGAACGCTGAGCCGTACCGGTGGTCACTCAGCGCGGCGTCCACCGGTGCCCACGCGTGGTCGAGAACATCCCACAGCAGGAAGATCAGGATGCCAGTGGCCGTCGCGCTGAGCATCGTCCGCACCTTCGGCATCGGCGCGCGCAACCTGCCCACCGGCAGGCCCAGGTAGATAGTGAACCCGGCTAGCGCACCGAGCACGGCGATCTGAGCGGAACTCATGACACCTCCCAGCGCGGGAACTACGAGGACGCTGCTGCGATCGGAATTAGGCAAGCCTAACCTAACTATGCTGGTCGGCCCGCGTCAACGGCCAGCCCTGCCGTCTCCGCCACCCGTGGCCAGGACTAGCCGGCGGCGGGCGGCAGCCGGAAATTCAGTGGCTTGCCAGGCTACGACGGCCTACCGTGGGCGCGACGACATCGAGCCCGAGGACACTGACCATGTCGATGGTCATGGTTTTCCGTGCCCGGGCGCGGTCAGCACCGCCGAACCCGGCCGGCGCCCACTTCCTGCGTGACCAGGCACTGATCACGCAGCTTGTCCGCGGTTCGGGGGCGAGCATGGGCAAGCTGGCCGTCGACCTCGGCGCCGGCCACGGCGCGATCACCGAGGCGCTGGCCGCGGCCGGCGCCCGGGTGATCGCGGTCGAGCGCGATCCGCGCCTCGCGCGGCAGCTACGACGCCGCTTCGATAGCCAGGCCTCGATCCGCGTCGTCGAAGCGGACTTGCGGTGCGTGCCGCTGCCCCGACGAGACTTCATCGTCGTGGCGAACCCGCCGTTCGCCCGACGGTAACCGGCCGCCGGTTGACCGGCCGCCGGTTGACCGGCCGCCGGTTGACCGGCCGGCACCCCGGCCGCCCGTCCCGACGGTAACCGGCCGGCGTGCAGCCGCCGTCGCGGAGCCCGCCGCTCCCGCCGCCCCGCTGGCAGCCGCGGCTGCCTAACTGCCACGATGTCTGCATGACCGATGCAAACCAGGGCACCAGTGCGTACCGCGCCGCGCGCGATCTGCTGCTGCGCTACCGCGAGGACTACGACGCGGCCAGGAGCCAGTTCGCCTGGCCGGAACTCGACGAGTTCAACTGGGCACTCGACTGGTTCGATGTGATCGCCGCCGAGCACCCCGACACAGGCGCGCTGCGCGTCGTCACCGAGGCCGGCGACACGACGCTCAGCTACGCCCAGCTTGCCGCCCGGTCGAATCAGGTGGCGAACTGGCTGCGCGGGCTTGGCGTCGGCCGCGGCGACGGGCTGCTGCTCATGCTCGGCAACATCGCGCCGCTGTGGGAGGTCATTCTCGCGGCCATGAAGCTCGGCGCGGTCATCATCCCGGCCTCCACCCTGCTCGGGCGCGACGACCTGGCCGACCGGATCGAGCGCGGGGGCGTCCGGCACGTCATCACCGACTCAGCCCTCACGCCGAAGTTCGAGGGCCTGGCGGGGAACTGGACCCGGATCGCCGTCGGCGGCGCCGCCCCGGCCGGCTGGAGCGACTACGCGGGCTCGTTCTCCCGGCAGGAAGAGTTCGCCGCGGACGGACCGACGAAAGCCACCGACCCGCTGCTGCTCTACTTCACCTCGGGCACCACCTCGCAGCCGAAGCTGGTCGAGCACACGCACGCCTCGTACCCGGCCGGCCATCTGTCCACGATGTACTGGATCGGGCTGCAGCCCGGCGACGTGCACCTGAACATTTCCTCTCCCGGCTGGGCCAAGCACGCGTGGAGCAATGTCTTCGCGCCCTGGATCGCCGGCGCGACTGCGCTGATTCTCGGGCACGAGCGGTTCTCCGCCGCCACGCTGCTCGACGCCATCCCGGCCTGCGGCGTGACGTCACTCTGCGCGCCGCCGACGGTCTGGCGGATGCTGGTGCAGGCTGACCTGGCCGGCGCCGACGTGCGCAGCCTGCGCGAGTGCGTCGGCGCGGGCGAGCCGCTGAACCCGGAGGTCATCGAGCAGGTCCGCCGCGGCTGGAATATCACGATCCGGGACGGCTACGGGCAGACGGAGACCACCGCGCAGATCGGCAACTCGCCCGGCCAGCCGGTCCGCCCCGGCTCGATGGGCCGGGCGCTGCCCGGGTACGAGGTGACGCTGATCGACCCGCTGATCGGCACGCCGGGCGACGAGGGCGAGATCTGCCTTGACCTTGCCCGCCGGCCGCTCGGCCTGATGACCGGCTACCGCGGCGACGCCGAGCGCGCGGCCGAGGCGATGCGCGGCGGCTACTATCACACCGGCGACGTCGCCGCCAGGGACTCCGGCGGCTACATCACCTATATCGGCCGGACGGACGACCTGTTCAAGGCGTCGGACTACCGGATTTCCCCGTTCGAGCTGGAAAGCGTGCTGATCGAGCACGAGGCGGTGGCCGAGGCGGCCGTGGTGCCCTCCCCCGACCCGCTCCGGCTCGCGGTCCCGAAGGCGTACGTCATGCTGGCAGCCGGCTTCGACCCGTCCGCGGAAACCGCGTTCGCGATCCTCGCCTACGCCAGGGAGCGGCTGGCGCCGTACAAGCGGATCCGGCGGCTGGAGTTCGCCGAGCTGCCGAAGACCATCTCCGGCAAGATCCGCCGGGTGGAACTCCGCGGGCAAGAGGACGACCGGCACCGGGCCGGCGACGGCGGGCCGGCCTCGGCGGCCGGCCCGCGGCCGTCCCGCACCGCCGCCGAGTTCTGGGAGGAAGACTTCCCCGACCTGAAGGCAGTTTCCCCAGATCAGAGCGACTGATCGTGCCGACGTACCTCGGATGTACCTCTGCCAGACTGCTAGGATCGGGACGTGGCATCCCTTACCAAGCGGCCGCGTAACAAGAACAAGCCATGGAGTGTGCAGTGGTACGACGGCGCCGGGAAACGCCGCGAGGCGGCGTTCCGGACTAACCGCGAGGCCAAGGATTTCAAGATCAAGCTGGAGCATGACCAGCGCGAGGGAACGTTCGTCGACCCACGGCTCGGCCGCGAGCCCTTCGGCGAAGCCGCCAGGCGCTGGCTCGGCAGCCTTGCCGTGGCGCCGGAGACACGGCGCGCCTACCAATCCGTGCTCAATAACCACGTGCTTCCGACACTCGGGGACCGCGCACTCCGACAGGTTGCACAGGACCGGGAAGGCACCGCGGAGCTGCTCAACCAGTCCCTGGCGGAACTGTCCCGTCAGCGGCGGGAGATAGCGCGGCTGGTCATCACCGGCACGCTGGACGAGGCCGTCAGGGCCGCCAGGCTCCCGCGTCATCG
>WNFY01000449.1_pt1 | contig 78147 bp, 58 predicted proteins | sample 5400091 | NCBI WGS metagenome assembly WNFY01 (sample SAMN13153364, study PRJNA577476) | soil metagenome | isolation source: 60 cm soil or saprolite under grassland replicate 1 | place: USA:California | collected 2016-06-15
CGCGAGCCAGATCCTGGCGACCGCGCAGTCGACCCCGCAGGGCCGCGCGCGGCTCGGGCTGGTCGCGGCGCTCGGCGACTCCCCCGGCTGGACCGACCCGACCAAGCCGGAGCCGGCGCCCGACGACTTCGCCACCCGGCTCGCCAACCAGATCGGCTCGATCGGCAGCCTCGGCATCCCCTTCGGCTTCTTCGCCAGGGCGGAGCTGGAGGCGCGCGCCGGCGGCAACCCCTCCTGGAACACCGGCGTGGACTACGCGCACCAGCTCTCGCATTCCATCGACCTCGCGGAGGTCCAGGCGCTCTACGACGCGGCCGGTCTCGACCTGCACGCCGACCTGCGGACCCTGAACCAGGCGCAGCGGATCAGCGCCGACCCGGGCGCCGTCCAGTACCTCAGCGACCACGTCTCCTTCAACGGTGACCTGGGCGGCGTGCCGGTGCTGTCCATCCACACCACCAACGACCCGCTGGTCGACGTCGAGCAGGAGCAGGCCTACGCCTCCGCGGTCGGCCGCGCCGGCGACAGCGACCTGCTGCGGCAGGCGTTCGTGAACCGCGCCGGGCACTGCACCTTCACCCCGGCCGAGACGCTGGCGGCGGTGCAGACCCTGCTGGACCGGGTCCACCGCCACTCCTGGCTCGGGGTGCGCACCGACCCGGCCGCGCTGAACGCCCGCGCCGCCGCGCTCGGCTCGCAGTTCAACGTCATCGCCGCGGGCGTGCCCGCCGGCCCGTCGTACGAGAACTTCCAGCCGGGGACGTTCCTGCGCCCCTTCGACCTGGCCCCACGCCATCGTGAGGGCAAGGGCGAGGCCGCGTAGAACTCGGGGACTTGGCGCCGCGCCCCCGGGGCCCGGCGCCTCCGCGGCCAGGTAGCCCGGCGCGAGCCGGCCCTTGGCGGCGGCCTCGCCGAAGGCGGCGGGGGGAGCGAGCTCCCCCCACATGGATCGAGGACTGCGCTCAGGCAGGCGGCCGCGCCAATCCCTCCACCCCAGCCTGACCATAGCGTGCCGCCAGGGACGGGCGGGGGGGCCGAACCCGCCCCTGGCGGCAACTCTGTCGCGTCGGGCTCGCCGGGAGCCCGACGCAATCCTCTATCCCGCGTCAGCTCCTGCCGCGATGGTGTCATCGACCTGCTGCACACGCTCGGCGTCGAACTCCTCCGCGACGCGCTCGTCGGTGGCCATCAGGCCTTCGACGTCCACCTGCTCGAAGCCGAGCACGCCCATCTTGGCGAACGCGGCCTTGACCTTGGGGCCGAAGAGGCCGATGTCGCGCAGCGTGGGAACGATCCGGCTGAAGAGCATGCTACGGAACTGCCGCAACGTCTCACTCTTGGAGACGTACTCGACGCATTCGTCTGCATCGAAGTCGAGTGTGCGCCAAATCTCCTCACCGGTAAAGCGATCCCGCATCAGAAGGCAGGCTTCGACACAGAATTCCTCGCGCTCGTCGCGCTCGGCCTGTGTGAGCTGGGGGTAGAGATCACGCAGCGCCAAGCGCCCGAAAGCGACATGCCTTGCCTCGTCCTGCATCACGTAGGCGTTGATGGCGCGACCCAGCGGGTCCTGTGTCAGGTCGCGGATCACACCGAACGCCGCCAGCGCCAGGCCCTCGATCAGCACCTGCATGCCGAGGTAGGTCATGTCCCAGCGGGGGTCGCTGACGACGTCGTTGAGCAGCGCCTGCAAATGGGGGTTGATGGGATAGGCGAGCTCGAGCTTGTCGTGCAGGTAGCGCGAGTAGGCCTCGACGTGACGGGCCTCGTCCATGACCTGGGTGGCGGCGTAGAACTTCGAGTCCATGTCGGGCACGGTCTGCACGATCTTGGAGGCGCAGATCAGCGCCCCCTGCTCGCCGTGCAGGAACTGGGAGAACTGCCACGCCGACGTGTGCAGGCGGACCTGGGCACGCTCGCGGGTGCCGAGGCGCTCCCAGGTTGGGGACCCGTAGATCGAGATGACCTCGTCCGGCGCGCCGAGCGGGTCGTTCTTGTTGACCTCGTGCGACCAGTCGATCCGCTCAGCGGCATTCCACTGCCGGTGCTTGCCCTTCTCGTAGAGGTTCAGCAGCCGGTCGCGGCCCTGGTCGTACTCCCACGAGAACGAGCTGGTGCCGCCACCAGGAACCTGCCAGCCCGTCTGCTCGATGGGCAGGGTGTAGATCCGTGTGGTCACGATCTCCTCCCCCAGTTGCCGACCTGCTTGCGGGACAGGACCGGTGCCCATGCCGTCTACCAATACCCTGGTCAGCCGGAGGGTACGGTAGACTGTAACGGCGCGTCAAACAGTCCGTCACACCGAGTCTGCTAGGCTCCGTCCGTGACCACCAGCAGCCGGATCGAGCTCCGTGACCGCCGCCGCAGGCGCCGTGAGGAGTCCGAGCGCCAGATCCTCGACGCGGCGGAGGCGTTGCTTCGCGAGCGCCCATACCGGGACCTTACGGTCGACGACGTCATGGCGGCCGCCGGCCAGTCCCGGACCGCCTTCTACCGCCACTTCAAGGACCGTCAGGACCTGGTCATCCGGCTGCTCAGCGACCTGGCCGCCGAGCTGTTCGAGACCGCCTCCAGCTGGCTCTCCGGTAGCGGCGACCCGCTCGTCGAGGGCCGCGAGGCCACCGCCCGGCTGGTGGGCGCGTGGGCGCAGCACGGTCCGCTGCTGCGCGCGATCGGCGAGGCGGCCAGCCACGACGACGAGGTCGAGCGCGTCTACCGCGGCCTGGTGCAGGTCTTCATCGACGCCACCATCGAGCGGCTGCGGCGCGACGTGGCCGCCGGGCGTGCGGTCGTGTCCGACATCCAGGAGACCGGCATCGCCCTGTGCTGGATGACCGAGCGCTACCTGACCATCACCTTCGGCCGGCCGGGCACCGGCGACCCGGCCAACGCGACCGAGGTGCTGCATGCCATCTGGATGCGGGCCGTCTACCGGCTCGATCCGATCGGGTAGCGTGCCCCGGTAGCGTGGTGCCGGGCCGGGCCGGACCGGCCGGCTGGCGGGCCCGGCCCGGGCGACCGCGACCAGACCCGCGAGGAGGCCGATGCGCGCAGTCACCATCGAGGACGGCAAGCTCGCGATCCGCGAGCACCCCGATCCCGTCCCCGGCACCGGCGAGCTGCTGGTGCGCGTCCGCGCCGCCGGCCTGAACGGCGCCGACATGCACCAGCTGCGCGGCGGCTACCCCGCGCCGCCGGGCAGCCCCGCCGACATCCCTGGGCTCGACCTGGCAGGCCGGGTGGTCGCGACCGGTCCCAACGTGACCCGCTTCGGGCCCGGCGACCGGGTCATGGCGGTGGTGGGCGGTGGCGCCCAGGCCGAGCTGGCGCTGGTCCATGAGCGCCTCGCCATGCCCGTGCCCGAGGCGCTCTCCTGGCCGCAGGCGGGCGGCTTCCCTGAGGTGTTCACGACCGCCCACGACGCGCTGTTCACCCAGTGCGGCCTGCAGCTCGGCGAGCGGGTGCTGGTCCACGGCGCGGCCGGCGGGGTCGGCTCCGCGGGGGTGCAGCTCGCCGCCACCGCCGGGGCGCTGGTCACCGCGACCGTCCGCAACCTCGAGCACCACCGGGCCGTCGCCGACCTCGGCGCGGAGCGCGTCCTCACCCCCGACGAGCTGCCGGGCAGCGGCCCCTTCGACGTCATCCTGGAGCTGGTCGGCGCGCCGAACTTCCCGGGCAACCTGGACGAGCTGGCCACCCGTGGGAGGATCTCGATCATCGGCACCGGAGCCGGCGGGAGGATCGAGCTGGACCTGCGCATGTTGATGGTGCAGCGCGCCCAGGTGCTCGGCTCCACCCTGCGCTCCCGCCCGCTCGAGCAGAAGGCCGACGCCGCCCGCCGGGTCGAGGCGCACGTGCTCCCCGCCGTGGCCGCCGGCCGGGTGCGCGTCCCGGTCGCCGCTACCTATTCCCTGGACCAGGCGGAGCAGGCCTACGAGCGCTTCCGGGCCGGCGGCAAGCTCGGCAAGATCGTGCTGGAGCCGTAGGGGCCAGGAGCGGGCGCGCCGCCGCAGGGACCCGGGACCCCGGGGCGGGCCAGGCGCCGCGGCGCCCGGGTGGGCCAGGCCCTACGCCGGCTCCGCGCGGGAGGCCGCCAGCTTGACGCGCACCTGGCGCTTCAGCCTCGCGAGGATGGCCGCGATGCCACGTAGCCGCAGCGGCGAGACCACCTGGTCCAGGCCCATAGAGGCGTAGAAGGTCTCCGGGGTCGCCAGCACCTCCTCGGCGCTGGAGCCGTTCAGCCCCTCGTAGAGGATGCCGGCGAACCCCCGGGTGGTCGGCGCCTCCGGCGGCGCGTCGAAGTACAGCTCCACCGCGCCGTCGTCGCGCAGCTCGGTGGCCACGAAGAACGGCGTCTGGCACTCGTGGACCTGTTCGAGCGCGTCGCGGTTGGCGGCCAGCTCCGGCGGCAACGGCGGCACCCGCCGCGAGTAGTCCAGCAGCGCCTCCAGCCGCAGGTTCCCAGGGAGGTCGGCGAACTCCTCGACGATCTCCTCCAAGCGCTCCGGCACCGGCATCGGCCTCAGTCCCTGGTCGTCGTCGCCCGCGTCGCAACGGGGCGCTCGATCGGCACCCGCACGGCGTTGCCCCACTCGACCCAGGAGCCGTCGTAGTTGCGGACCCGCTGGAAGCCGAGGAGCTGGCTCAGCACGAACCAGGTGTGGCTGGAGCGCTCGCCGATGCGGCAGTAGGCGATCACGTCGTCACCGGGGTCGAGGCCGAGCTCGCCCTGGTACAGCGCGCGGAGCTCGTCGACGCTCTTGAAGGTGCCGTCGTCGTTGGCCGCCTTCTTCCAGGGGACGTTGCGCGCCCCCGGGACGTGGCCACCGCGGATCGCGCCCTCCTGCGGGTAGTCGGGCATGTGCAGCAGCTCGCCCGAGTACTCCTGGGGCGAGCGGACGTCCACCAACGGCAGGCCCCCGCTGACGTGTGCCAGCACGTCCTCCTTGAAGGCCCGGATGCGGGAATCGTCACGCTCGACCACCGGGTAGCTCGCGCGCTCGCGCTTCGGCTCCTCGCTGACCAGCGGGCGGCCCTCCTCGATCCACTTCTGCCTGCCGCCGTCCAGCAGGCGGACGTCCGCGTGCCCGAAGAGGGTGGAGACCCACAGCGCGTACGCCGCCCACCAGTTGAAGTTGTCCCCGTAGAACACGATCGTGTGGTCGCGGGTGATGCCCCGGGAGGCCATCATCTGGGCGAAATGCTCGCCGTCCACGTAGTCGCGGACGACCGGGTCGTTCAGATCGGCGTGCCAGTCGATCTTGACCGCACCGGGAATGTGGCCTGTCTCGTACAGCAGCACGTCCTCGTCGGACTCCGCCACCACCACCTGCGGGTCGTCGAGGTGGTCGGCCAGCCAGTCCGTGGTGACCAGCCGCTCCGGGTGTGCGTAGCCGCTCAGCTTGTCCGTCATTGGCTCCTCGGGCTCCTCGGGCTCCTTCTTACCAAGTCTCACGCTACAGACTACTCGACCGCGTCAGGTGGCCCCGGAGCGCCACAGCGCGCACAATCTGTCGTCACCGATGTCAGCCGCGACCCGTCCGGACGGAGGATCCTCAATGGGCACCAGCACGTTCGCTGCGACCGATACCGGTCTCGTGCGGACCGGCAACGAGGATTCGAGCTTCCGTGGGAGCAACGTGCTGGCAGTCGCCGATGGCCTCGGCGGGCACCAGGCCGGCGAGGTGGCCTCCGCGATCGCGATCGCGGCGATCGCCAAGCTGGACGGACGCGAGTTCGCGACCCCGGAGGAGGCGCGCGAAGCGCTGGTCGGCGCCATCCTGGGAGGCAACCGCGCCATCCTGGAAACGGCCACCAGGGACCCCGATTCCTGGGGCATGGGCACCACCATGACCGCCGTCGCGCTGGTCGGCGACCGCTGGGCCCAGCTCGCCCAGGTCGGCGACAGCCGCGCCTACCTCGTGCGGGAGCGGGAGGGGCTGCGCCAGGTCACCGACGACCAGACGATCGTCGGTGAGCTGGTCCGCCAGGGGCGGCTCACCCCGGAGGAGGCCGCCCACCACCCCCAGCGCAGCGTGGTCACCCGCGCCGTCGGCCTGGACCCCGACCTGGAGGTCGACACGCCGCCGCCCTTGGAGCTGGTACCCGGAGACCAGCTCCTGCTGTGTTCCGACGGGCTCACGGACGCCATCGACGACGCCCGTCTCGCCGAGATCCTCGGCGAGCGCCTGGACGGCCAGACCACCTGCCAGGCCCTGATCGACGCCGCCAACGCCGCCGGCGGGCCCGACAACATCACCGTCGTCCTCCTCCGCGTCGACGCCTGACCGGTCCGGGAGCGGCTCGGCCATGGGCCGGGCTCTGTGGCGCCACCGATGAGTTCTCGAGCCGCCCGACGTTTCAACTGGCAACCGACACTGAGGCGTGCGACCGCGACCTCGACGGACAGGAGGAACGAGATGCTGCTCGAGAACAGGAACGCCATCATCTACGGCGCCGGCGGAGGGATCGGCGGCGGCGTCGCCCGGACGTTTGCTCGGGAGGGAGCCAGGGTCTTCCTCGCCGGCCGCACCCGGCAGCCACTGGAGACGGTCGCCGCCGACATCGCCGCCGCCGGTGGCGCCGCCGACGTGGCCGAGGTCGACGCGCTCGACGAGCGGGCCGTCGACGAGCACGCAAGCGCCGTGGCCTCCCAGGCAGGCAGCATCGACGTCTCCTTCAACCTGATCACGCGCGGGGACATCCAGGGGGTCCCGCTGATCGACATCCCGGGGGCGGACTTCACCAGGGCCGTCACGACCGGGCTCACATCGCAGTTCCTCACCGCCCGGGCGGCCGCCCGCCAGATGATCACGCAGGGGTCCGGCGTCATCCTTTCGCTGACCAGCGGATCCGCCAAGGGGAGCGCCCCGATGATGGGCAACACCGGGCCCGCCGACGCGGCGGTCGAGGCGTTCATGCGCTACCTGGCGGCCGAAGTCGGGCCCCACGGCGTCCGCGTGCTCGGCCTGTACACCGCCGGGGTCCCCGAGACGCTCACACCGGAGAAGCTCGCTTCGGTCAACAGCGGCATGGAGCTGGACGCCGCCGGCGTGGAGCGTCTGGTCGAGGGCCTGGCCCAGATGACGATGCTTCGCCGGGCGCCAAGGCTCGCGCAGGTCGCGGAGGTGGCGGCCTTCCTGGCCTCGGACCGGGCCGCCGGTATGACCGGCACGATCACCAACGTGACCTGCGGCCTGGTCCCCGGGTAGCCGCGACAGGCCTCTCCGCGGTGGCGTGCCGCGGATTCCTTGCGGCGACCTTGCCGCGACCGGCGGGTTCTGGCTCTACTGTTTATCCGCCAGCACGCCACCGACCGGAGAGCCGCTTCGTGCCCAACCTCCAGACTGCTCGGACGACGACCACCGCCCGTGAATGGGACGGCGTCGTCGCCGCCGCCAGAGCTGGCGACGAGTCCGCGTTCGCCGCGCTCGTCGAGCGTCACCGCCGGGAGCTGCACGTGCACTGCTACCGGATGGTCGGTTCGTTCGAGGAGGCCGAGGACCTCGTGCAGGAGACCTTCCTGCGAGCCTGGCGCGGGCGCGAACGCTTCGAGGGCGGTTCGTGGTTCCGCGCCTGGCTGTATCGCATCGCGACGAACGTCTGCCTCGACGCGCTCCGGCACAAATCGCGAAGGCTACGGTCGCTGCACTCCTTCGCGGAGGTTCCGTGGCTCCAGCCGTACCCGGATCGGCTCCTGGACGAGATCGCGCCGAGCGACACCGAGCCGGACGCCGTGATCGTCGCCAAGGAGACGATCGAGCTCGCCTACCTCGCCGCCATCCAGCTCCTCCCGCCCCGCCAGCGGGCGGTGCTGATCCTCCGTGACGTCCTCGACTGGTCCGCCAGCGAGACCGCCTCGCTGCTGGACACCACCGTGGCCGCCGCCAACAGCGCGCTGCAGCGCGCCCGCGCCACCCTTCGGGAGCAACTGCCGGCGCGCCCATCGGACTGGTCCGCCCCGGAGCCGAGCGACCAGGAGCGCGCGTTGCTCGAGCGCTTCATCGACGCCCACGAGCGCGCCGACGCCGACGCCGCGGTCGCGCTGGTCCGCGAGGACATCCGCATCACCATGCCTCCGTATCCGTGGTGCTACGAGGGGCTCGCCTCGCTCCTGCCCCTGCTCGAACGCGCGCTCTCCGACCCCGGCGACTGGCGTCTCCTGCCCACCAGCGCGAACCGCCAGCCCGCCGCCGCCAGCTACCTCCGGGAACCCGGCGACGCCGAATACCGAGCCTTCAAACTCGACGTCCTCCGCATCGAGGACGGCCGCATCGCCGAAATCACCACCTTCGGCACCACCCTCTTTCCCGCCTTCGGCCTCCCCCCGACCCTCGGATGAGACGATGCTGCCACTCACCTCTGACCAGGCTATTCCTGGCTGAGCAGTGCCCTGGCTACTGCGGCAGAGCAGGTATTCGATCCGTGCGCTACTCCTGAACCTTCAGGGCGGGTGGAGGCGCTTTGCGAATCTCCGGGCATATGGATTGCAGAGAGGTCCGACGACGGATCCAGCATTTCGACATCTCGCGCGAGAGGGAGCCGACTCGACGGTGGCTCCCTCTCGCGGAGAAGACGCACTTTCAGCTACATCCGCTCGTGGTGCCGCAGGACTCGCAGACGAAGCAGGAGCCGGCCGGGCGCATGCGGACGCCGCAGGTGGAGCAGAAGGGGGCGTCGACCGCGGACATCCCGGGTGTGAACGCGAGCTCGCTGCGAGGCGAGGTCGGCGCCACGGTCGGCCCGTCCTCAGCCCTGGGCGCGCCCTGGACCCTCGGAGCGCCCTCGGCCCCTGGCCCGCCCTCGGCCCCCGGGGCGGACCGCCCCTCGCCGGCGGAGCGGCCCTCGCCAGCGGGACCCGCGGGTTGGCCCTTGGCGGACTCGCCTTCTGTGACCGCGGCCGAGCTGGCATCCGCCGATGTCGCGGCACCGGTGGACGCTGGGGCCGGCTGCGACGCGGTCGACGGCCCAGTGCCGTTCACCTCTTCGATCCGCTCGGCGGTTGTCTTGATGCCGAGCGCCTGCCGGCTCTCGACGTCCAGGTAGTCGATGGCCAGCCGGCGGGCGATGTAGTCGACCAGGCTCTGGGTGATGCGGATGTCGGGGTCGTCGGTGATGCCGTTGGGCTCGAAGATCATGTTGGAGAACTTGGACACGTAGACCTCGAGCGGCACGCCGTATTGCAGGCCCATGCTGACCGCGATCGCGAAGGCGTCCATCACGCCCGACAGCGTCGAGCCCTGCTTGGACACCTTGACGAAGATCTCTCCGAGACCGTCGTCGGGGTACGAGCCAGCGGTCAGGTAGCCCTCGATGTCACCGACGCGGAACGACGTCGTCTTGGACGGACGGGTCCGCGGCAGCCGGCGACGGACGGGAGCGTTGTCGACCTCGAGCACCGCCCCCGTATCGGCGACGATTCTGTTGTCGCCCTTGCTTTCCGCCGAGGCTGTGGCCTTGCTCGACTTGGTTGCTGACAGCGGCTGCCCGACCTTGCAGTTGTCCCGGTAGATCGCCAGCGCCTTCAGGCCGAGCTTCCAGCCCTCGTGGTACGCCTTCTCGACCTCTTCGACCGAGACCGACTCGGGCATGTTGACGGTGTTGTGATTGACGATGCCGTTGCCGACGAAGGCATGAATCGCTGGGACCGACAAGTCGAAGACTTCGCGCTCGCCACCGTCGGTCACCTGAACAACGGGGCTGAAGTGCAGGTTGTCCCGAAGCACTGCACGCAGCCAACCCGGAAGCTCCACGCCTGGAATGGCCGCTACCCGCTCCACGGTGCGACGGCTCACGTGCCGAGTGCGGGGATCGAGCAGGTAAGCCAATCCGCGGCGCAGGCTCCAACCGTTCCGACCTGGCTTGCCCTTTGGAATGGCCTCGTACAGCTCCGGCCCACTGATCCCCGGTATGACCTCAGCAGTGCTCTGGGCAAAAGTCCTACCGATGAGACGGCTCGCTCGACTGGCCTTCTCAGGCTCGCAGAACGGGACCAGTTCGACCAGTCGAGCCGCCTCCTCACCGGCCGCGTAGACCTCGTCGTACGACTTTCCGTACTTGGAGTTGCGCTTGCTGATACGGCTATGGACGATCCCGAGATTCGTGAGGACTGCTTGGAGGTCATCGAGCAGCGAGGGTGCATCCAGGCAGATCGCCCACCTGGCCATGCCAGAGCTGGTCACATAGGCGTCGAGTGCGAGTCCCTGGAGGAAGCTGAGCACCATTGGACGAGGTGAACGAAGCACCGAATCGGGGATACGCTTCTCGCTCGCGCGGCCTCCGCAGCCAAGGTGATCAAGGAACTCGACGATCTCCTTGGAGGCCATGACGACCGCAGGGCACTTACCAGCGTCGCGTGCGATACGCGCCTCCACACCAAACTCGCTCCGCCAGGCCGCTACTATCCGATTGAGGACAGTCTCGGTCGAATTTGTGATAACAATCGTGTAGTTGGACCGGGTGATATGACCCTCGGCAGCGAAGGCACCCAGGAGGAAGGCCAGCTCTTGGGTCATCTCGCTTGGGATGTTGACCTTCTTCTGCGGCCCATAGCGGGCGGACGCGATGAAGTCATCGAACCTGGCAGGCAGTGAGGACCACAGTTCCGCACCGTATTGCTGCGCGACCCGATCGCCCGCGACGATATCGGCCAGCTCTTTCCATTCCAGACCCCGATCGGTTGCCACCAGTAGGCGGTGGTTCGGCGTCCCGATGATCTTGTGACCGGAGCGTAGAACAACTTCACGGACAGGACGCGTACCGCCGTAATAGAAGGCGTCGGTCTTGTGTGGACCGTCCAACGATGCGACTTCCAGGATAGTGTCGCGGAACGTATCCTCCGGCTCGCCCTCATGCAGGCTGCTCATCCGCAGCAGTCCGTCCGTGGTAGGGATAAGCGTCTCTCCTGTCACACACTTGGAGATCGCACCAGAGATGAACGGTTGCACCGCCGCCATCATCCGGATGTGCCCCATGTACTGGATAGGCGACTCACCCATCGCGCAGTCGAACACCGGGTAGTGCTCCGCACGCAGCGCCGGCGCACCCTTCACCGAGTTGTGCTCGGCGATGTACTCGAGGATCGCCTGGACGTGCTCGTCCGCGTAGCCGAGCTGGCGCAGCGCCCGCGGCACGGTCTGGTTGACGATCGACATGGACCCGCCACCGACCAGCTTCTTGGTCTTCACCAGGGCGAGGTCCGGCTCGATCCCGGTCGTGTCACAATCCATGAGAAGGCCAATTGTCCCAGTAGGGGCAATTACACTAGCTTGGGCATTTCGGTACCCATGCTCCTCGCCAAACTTGCGTGCCTCGTCCCAGGCCGTGCGGGCCGCCTCGAGCAGGCTCGGCTGCACCAGGCTGGCGTCGATGCCGTCGACCGCCTTGCGGTGCTTGCCGATGACGCGAAGCATCGGCTCTCGGTTCTTGGGATAGCCGGCGAACGGGCCGAGCACCTGGGCGACCCGAGCGCTGGTCCGGTAGGCGTGGCCGGTCATCAGCGCGGTGATCGCCGCGGCCCAGGCGCGACCGCCGTCGGAGTCGTAGGGCTGGCCCTGCGCCATGAGCAGCGCGCCGAGGTTGGCGTAGCCGAGGCCGAGCTGCCGGTAGTCCTTGGCGTTCCTGGTGATCTTCTCGGTCGGGTAGGACGAGTTGCCGACGATGATCTCCTGCGCGAGGAACACCACCTCGACCGCGTGCTTGAACGCCTCGACGTCGAACACGCCATCCGCACCCAGGAACTTCAGCAAATTCAGACTCGCCAAATTGCAAGCTGAATTATCCAGGTGCATATATTCGCTACAATTCGAAACAATTGCGCCTTGGACAATATAGGAATGGTTTTTCGGCTCGCTCAGGTTGTAGGTAAGCGCAAAACCGTCGTCCGTTCGACTCACAAGCTTCACTACACGCCGTTGTGGACGCTTCGCGACGCCGGCGAGTTCCCGAAGGCGTTCTACCTTGCTGGGCACGTTGAAGCCAACGAGACCAGAGAACCTATCAATGCCGTCGCCGCCGATACGCAGGTCATAGCCAAGGGTGGATTCGTAGCTCCGCCACTGACCGGCCTTGGTCATATACGTGAACTCAACGACACCGCCTCTTGCGGTCTGATAGATCTGGCTTCCGATGCCCAGCGTTGCCAAGAGCGTCTGCACGGACTTGAGCAGAGACTTGGATCGGCTGGCGAGACCGACATAGCGAGTCGTTGCGCCGTTCACGACTGTGCCGTCGGCATCGAACAGACCGCGCAGGAAGGCACCGACAATGTCGGTCGGAGCCTGGAGGATCGACCACGGCACATCCTTCTCGGCAGCCTTGACCCGCTTGAGGCCTAGTGCCTCGAAGAACGACGCCAGTGCCCGGCGTGACAGCCGGAGTTGCACGGTTCCGTTCTCCTGAACGCTGACCTTGGGCTCGCGGCCGCCGTTCAGCTTGCTGAACAGCCCCTGGTGACGCGGAAGGATGGCCTCGCGGTCCTCGGCGGAGCCGTAGATCGCCGAGATCACGTTGCCACTGAACGAACCATCGCCAACGAGCCACCCGAGCAGGTGGGCGAACTCCGGATCCCACTTCTCGGGTAGGGCCATCGCCGCCGCGTGGTCGCCCTTGACCACGTACGCAGCGACATCGGTCGGGACCGGCAGCCGACGATCGGCCGCGCTGGCTGGCGTCTCCTGGTCGAGGAGCCGGATCTCGTCGGTTGATGCGAGGTCCTCGGCGGCGACCCAACCCCGATTGACGGTCCAGAAGCGGTGGTTGGGCGTGCACCGGATCTGCGATCCGTTGGAGAAGGTCAGGCGGACGATGGGATTGGTCCCCGTCACCATGACCGCGTCATGACGGCTGAGGGTGACGGTCTCGGCTGGAGCATCGGGACTGGTGGCGTCGTGCGTGTAGATCCCGAAGGTCTCACCCGACACCGCTCGGCGGGCAAGCTCGTCGAAGCGGATGAGTCCCTTGTCAGTGTGGACGAGGGTCTCACCCGTGAAGCACGGATTCGAGGCATTGATTCGCCCTGATTCCGGCGTGGTGTGCCAGTCGTTGATGGTGGTGTCGTACTGCATGCCAGGATCGGCGCATTCCCAGGCGGCCTGGGCGATCTCGCGCATGAGGTCACGCGCGCCGGCTCGCTCGACCGTGTGCCCGTCGAGCACGGCCTTGAGGTCGAACTCGCCGTCGTCCTCATAGGCGTGCATGAAGTCGTCGGTCACCCTGACGGAGTTGTTCGCGTTCTGGTACTGGATGCTGATCGAGTCACGCCCGTCGAGGTCCATGTCGAACCCGGAATCCCTGAGCACGCGAGCCTTGTGCTCCTCCCGGGCCTTGCACCAGATGAAGTCGCGGACGTCCGGGTGGTCAACGTTCAGTACGACCATTTTGGCCGCCCTGCGCGTTTTTCCGCCTGACTTGATCGTGCCGGCGGAGGAGTCGGCGCCGCGCATGAACGAGACTGGGCCCGAGGCCTCCCCCCCGTTGCCGAGCGGCTCCTTCGAGGAACGGATGGTCGACAGGTTGATGCCCGCTCCCGAGCCGCCCTTGAAGATCAGTCCTTCCTCCACGTACCAGTTGAGGATGGAGGGCATCGTGTCCTCGACCGACAGGATGAAGCAGTTGTGCACCCGCACGTTGTTCGACAGATACTCGCCACTGTCGGTCTGGATGTCGTAGACCGGTTGGACGCCCCGGTCCTCGATGGCGAGGATCTCCTCTTCACGCATGTCCGGGCAGGACTTGCCATCGAGGTCGAGCGAGGCCGCGAGCCGCGCCGCCTTGTCCCCTGAGATGAAACCAATCCGCTCGGAGAATGCGACGCGCTCGGAGCGCATGTTGATCTGGATCTCGTGAAGGTTGGAGCGGTTGGCACGAGCCTCGCCCTTCCGCAGCCGCCTCGAGTAGATCCCGAGTCGAAGCAGCAGGACCTGGAGGTCCTCGGTCCAAGCCTCGCTGATCACACCGACCGCCACCCGGCTCGATCCGCCCTGCACCGTGACGTAGCCATCAGCCTGGAAGACACTGCGCAGATAGGCGGCGACGACCTCGTTCGAAGCCGTCCACAGCCGGCCGGGCACGCGCAGATCGTGCTGGCGCGCCGTCAGACCCCATGCCTCGACGAACGGTCGCAGGACCTCGCCGTAGAGGCGGATGCGGCGACCGACCATGCCCTGGTCGGCGGTCTCGAAGGTGCGGACGTGCTGGTGCACGTCGGGGAAGACGACCTGGAGCTGGCGTTGGACCCAGTCGTACTCGTCCTCGTTCACCGTCATGAACTCGATAGTGAGCGAGGTGTTGGTCCCGGTCCCGTACTGGCCGACGAAGCCGTCCGCCTGCAGCCATCCGGCGAGTGCGGCCTCGGCGGCCTCCCTGGTCTCGGTCGCCGTGCGGGTGAGGGTCGCGACACCGCCGTCGGCCTCGCGCTGCAGCTCGGGGGAATCGAGGGCGTGGGCGAGGCGGCCCACCACATCGTCACTGGAGGCGCGGTGTGGGTACAGGTGCAGGCGCATACCCGGCTGGAGCTGGTCGATCCGGAGCCAGGCGCCCCCTGACCGGCGCTTTGACGTGGCGAACACCACGTGGTCACCGGTTGTCTCGATGAACGAGCCGTTGCGGAGCCGAACGCGGTAGACCCGCTTGGAACCGTTGAACTTCACCGCCCGGACCCTGGTCTCGCCGTGAGCGTCGTACACCACGGTGCCGACCGCCTGCCGCTCGACCAGCTCCCCGATGGGGACCATGCCGGTCGGGGTGCTGATCAGTGCGTCGTAGGGCTGGCACGCCGAACACTGCGGATGGGGCTCGACGCCCACGTTGAACCAGACCGGCGAGTTGAAGGCGGCTCGCTGGTTGACCAGGAGGTGGGTCAGCTCGGACCGGAACGCCTCGGCGTCGGCCTGACCGGCGAAGTACCCGTCCTTGACCCCCCAGTTGGTGATGGTGCCCGCCACCCGGTCGACCATCTGACGAACCGAGTGCTCGCGCTGCGGCGTGCCGAGCGGTCCGCGGAAGTACTTCTGGGCGACGATGTTGGTGGCGTTCTGCGACCAGGTGGCCGGGAACTCCAGGTCGCGCTGCTCGAATGCGGTCGAGCCATCGCGCCAGTTGGTGATGACCGCATCCCGCCGCTCCCAGGTCAGCTCGTCATAGGGGTGCGCGTCATCGGTCGTGAACAAGCGGCGGACCTGCAGACCTTTGCGCGACTGGCCCTGTTGAACCGACAGAGCATCCCTGGTCTTCGCCACGATGATGACCTCCCTAGCGGCCCCCCACAGGGCCAAACTCACGTCCCCGGAGAAAGATGGCACCGAGTGTCGGAGATCGGGCTCCGCTCATGCCGGCGGGACGACGGACGGAACTTACAGCGCTGTGATTTAGCAACGAACCGGGGCTGAGGTCAAGCCCCTGACACAAGATGTTGTGGATAACTGGCTTCAGGCAGGCTATTGTACCACTATATGTTGTGGTGGCCCCGATGGAGGGCCGGTTGGGGAGGAAGCCGTGCGTTGCCCCTTCTGTGGTTCAGTCGACGACGATCGGGTCGTCGACTCGCGGGAGTCCCAAGACGGGACGACGATCCGCCGCCGCCGCGCCTGCGGCGCATGCGGCCGGCGCTTCACGACCTTCGAACGGGTGGAGGAAGCGCCGCTGCTGGTCCTCAAACGTGATGCCTCCAGGGAGCAGTTCGACCTCGCCAAGCTCGTGTCCGGGCTGGAGAAGGCCTCGAAGAACCGGCCGATCCCGCGGAGCGACATCCTACGCATCGCGGGTGACATCGAGGAGGCCCTCCGGGCTCGCGGTCAACGGGAAGTCGAGAGCCAGGAGATCGGCATCGAGGTGCTCAACGCCCTTCGTGACCTGGACGCCGTCGCCTACATGCGCTTCGCCAGCGTCTACAAGGACTTCCAGGATCCAGGCGACTTCGAGCGCGAACTCGACACCCTCGAGTCCCTGCGGAAGACGACCCCGCCCAAGCCCCGGTCCCGATCCCGAGCGGCACGTTCCTGACGGGACTCCCCCGTGACCTCGAGCCGCCGGTACGGCCAGCAGCGGCTGTGCGGCCCCCGGGACCCCAGAGGCGCCACCCGGCCCGGAAGAAGGACCGCCAAGCTGCGGCGGCGCGCGGCGGCCCCATTTCCGGCGGGCCGCCCACTCCGACGGTCCGCCCGGCGGGCTGCCCATTCCGACGATGGTCGGCCGGCACGGGTAGGAGCGGTCAGCGGATCGGGGCCGGGAGCTCGATGGCCTGTCCCGCCTGCAGGCTCCCCTGGAGATGATTGTCGGCGATCAACTCGTCGACCACCGGTCGAGGATCCTGGCCGGGGGCGATCCGGCGAGCGATGCTCCAAAGGGTGTCGCCGGGCTTCACCGTGTAGCTGATCGTCCCGCGCTCCGCGTAGGCCACACGGGTCTCCGCATGCCATGGGCCGCGCCCGCTCAGAAGGCTTGGCGCCACCAGCAGCAGCAACGCGACCGAGAGCAGGATGACGAGCGTTCGGGGACGCTCCAACCGTCAACCCCTCCTTCCATCGCCCCGGAGCCCAGCGATCCGGCGGGCCGCCGATCCGGATCCCGTGGGTGAACATGCGTTCGACTCGCTGCTATAGTTGACCAAACACGTGTTCGATGTCAATCGCCATCCACAGGAGTCGAACAGGTGTTTGCCTTCTGAGTCGCGCGCTGTTAGAGTCCGACCAAGAAGGAGGAAGCGGTCGCCGGTCAGGCGAGTCCGGAACGAGTGTTCAGGGGGTACACGGTGATGGGCGAGGAGCTGACCACCAGGCAGCGCCGCATCCTCGAGTTCATCCGCGACGCGGTGAACGAGCGTGGATATCCGCCTTCGATTCGGGAGATCTGCGACGAGGTCGGCCTCACCTCGACCTCCAGCGTGCATTCACAGCTCCAGACGTTGGAGAAGAAGGGTTTCATCCGCCGCGATCCGACGAAACCTCGGGCCATCGAGGTCTACGTCGACGGGCCGGCCCCGGTGGTGCCGCGGCCGCTGCCCGCATATGCCCCGCTGCTCAGCGGTCCGATCGCCGCCGGTACCGGCGTGCTGCCGGACGACCAGATCGAGGAGATGCTGCCGCTGCCGCGTGACCTCGTCGGACAGGGTGAGCTCTTCGTCCTCCGGGTGCGAGGCGATTCGATGATCGAGGCGGGCATCTTTGGCGACGACTACGTGGTCGTCCGGCGCCAGCCCACGGCGGAGAACGGGGACATCGTCGCCGCTCTGGTGCCGAACCTGGAGGACGAGGCAACGGTCAAGCGCTGGTCGATGAAGAACGGGCACGTCCAGCTCATGCCGGCGAACCCGACCTACGACCCGATCGACGGGGACGAGGCGTCCGTCCTGGGGAAGGTGGTCGCCGTGCTACGCCGTCTGTAGCGCCCACGACCACGCCGGTCAGCCCGCCCGAGAGCGGGCCCTGACTCCGGTCACCGCTCAAGTGCCGGAAGCAGCGCAGTGGGGATCGCATTCCGATCGGAGTTCCACCCCCGATCCCGACGCGGATCCCGCTGCCGATGCGGATCCCGATCGCGATGGGCTCCGGCTGCCGATCGCGATCCCGCTGCCGATCGCGTGCCGATCAGCGTGAGCCGGGAGTCGGAATCATGGGGATCTCGGCCGCGGTGGCCTCAACCGCATCCCGACGCGGCGGCTTGCTGTCGGAAAGCGATGCGGCGGCAGCGCCACCGGCCGGCGCCGATTCGGACGACACCGACGCCGTCAACGGAGAGGTCGGCCGCACGAACGGCTCGAGCGCGCGGGCCAGCGCGGCCGGGGCGCGAACAACGAGTCGAGTGCCCTCGGGTCGGTGCTCGACCTCGAGCACCTCGCCTTCCCGATAGGCTCGGTCGAGCAGGTCCCCGCGCTGGAACGGCAGCACCGCGGTCAGGTAGACGTCCGGGTGCGGCAGGCGTGCGGCGACCTCGATGAGCAGCTCGTCGATTCCCTCGCCGGTCGCCGCGGAGATCAGCGGTGCTCCGGGGAACTGCCGCATGAGCCGAGCGCGGGAGAGGTCGTCCACCAGATCGCCCTTGTTGAGCACCAGCAACTCGGGGACGTCGCCGGCACCGACCTCGGTGAGCACCTTGCGCACCGCCTCGACCTGCGCCACGGGGTCCGGCTGGGCCGCGTCGACCAAATGCACGACGAGATCGGCCAGCGCAACCTCCTCGAGCGTCGACTTGAACGCCTCGACCAGGTCGTGCGGCAACTTGGCGATGAAGCCCACCGTGTCGGTGAGGGTCACCGAGCGTCCGGCGGGAAGGTCCAGTCGCCTCGTGGTTGGGTCCAACGTCGAGAACAGCTTGTCCTCGACCAGCACACCAGCTCCGGAGAGGCGGTTGAGCAGCGTGGACTTGCCGGCGTTGGTGTAGCCGGCCAGCGCCACGCCGGGCAGACCGGCCTGCTCGCGGCCGCGACGCTTCACGTCGCGGGTCTTGGCCATCTCCGCCAGATCACGGTGCAGCCTGGTGATGCGCCGGCGGATGCGACGGCGGTCGACCTCCATCTTGGTCTCGCCTGGGCCCCGGCGGGTGCCGATACCGCCACCCATGCGGTTCAGGCTCTCACCCCAGCCACGCAGCCGGGGCAGGAGGTAGTTGAGCTGGGCCAGCTCGACCTGGGCCTTGCCCTCGCGGCTGGTCGCGTGCTGGGCGAAGATGTCGAGGATCAGGGCGGTGCGGTCGATGACCTTGGCGTCGACCAGCTCCTCGAGCCGGCGGAGCTGGCCCGGGGACAGCTCGTCGTCCATGATCACGGTGTCCGCGCCCTGGGCCTTGACCATCTCGGCCACCTCGAGCACCTTGCCCTTCCCGACGAAGGTGCCGGCGTCCGGACGGGTTCGGCGCTGCAAGGTCGCGTCGACGACCTCGGCGCCGGCGGTTTCGGTGAGGCGGCGGAGCTCCTCGAGCGAGCGCTCGGTGGCCTCGATCGATCCGCCGACCGCCACGCCCACGAGGATGACTCGTTCGAGCCGCAGTTTGCGCAGCTCGACGAGTTTGATCTCTGCGTCGTCCCGTCGGGTCCCGGTCGGACTCGTCCGCTCTGTGATGTCAGCCATGCCTCCACGGTAGACGAGCCGCGGCCGATCCGTCGCGGGAATTCTCGAGCGCCGCCCGGCCCGCGCGCGAGCAACGACCGCGATCCGGCAGCGCGGGGGGATAGGCTCGAATCCCGCCGCGGAGCGAGGAGGATGCGGTCGGCCTCACGAGATGCGGCCGACGTGAGGCGAGGCCGCGGCCTAACTCAGGCGACGGGCCGCTCAACGGCCCGCAAGAATTGCCTATAGGGGTGAAAAAGGGCACGGTGAAGGGATCGGCATGACGGTGACGGGAGTGTTCAGCTCGGTGGCCGGCGTGTACGCGGCGGCACGACCCGGGTATCCGGCGGAGCTGTACGAGCGGCTGGCCGAGCTGGCGGGGCGCGGATTGGACGGGGCGCTGGTGGCGGACGTGGGGGCGGGCACGGGGATCGCGGCGCGGCAGCTCCGTGACCGGGGGGCTCGCGTGGTGGCCATCGAGCCCTCGCAGGGCATGCTGGCCGAGCTGGCGGCATCGTGTCCGGGCGTGGACGTGGTCCGTGGTGACGGCAACGCGCTGCCGCTCCGCGATCACAGCGTCGACTTCGTCACCTATGCGCAGGCCTGGCACTGGATCGACCCGGACCGCGCGGTGCCGGAGTTCCGCCGCGTCCTGCGCCCTGGCGGGGCCCTCGCGGCGTGGTGGAACGTCACCGACCGCCAGGAGCCCTGGGCTGCCGCGCAGGAGCACCGACTGGTCGCGGCATGCCCGACCTACCACCAGGCCAGAGCCCACTACCCGAACGCCCGCAGCAACGATCCGGCCACCCCGCCGTACGGGCTTCCCATGCGGACCGCCGAGTTCCGCTGGGCGCGGCAGGTGCCGCTGGAGGCGCACCTGGCCAATCTCAACTCGAAGTCCTACGTCGCGGCGCTCGGCTCCGATGCCGTGGCGGCCTTCCTCGAGGCCGAGCGCACGGCGCTGCTCGCGGAGTTCCCGGGCGGCCTGGTCACCGAGGCCTACCAGACGATGCTGGAGGTCGTCCGGACCTGACCTGGGCTCTTCTCGCGCGGCGCCGCGGGCGCCCGGCAGGGCGCGGCGCGGCGAGGCCCGGTGTCGGCGAGCAGGACTGGAGCCGGGCCTACCTGCCGACCAGGGCCTTGCGGACGCGCTCGCAGCCTTCTTCGAGGCGGGCGTCGGGGATGGTGAGCGAGAGGCGGATGAAGCCTTCGCCGCTCGGCCCGTAGCCGGTTCCGGGGGCGACCACGATCCCGGCCTCCTCGAGCAGGCGGGCGGTGAACGCGACGCTGGACTCCCCCGGCGGAGTCGGCAGCCAGATGTAGAGGGCGCCCTTGGGCGCGTCGACCCTCCAGCCGGCGTCCCAGAAGACCTCCATGATGCGGTCGCGCCGGCGCTGGTAGGTGGCGACCAGCTCGGGCAGGTGCGGCATCCCGCTGTCCAGGGCGGCGACCGCCGCGCGCTGGACGGCGTTGAAGACGCCGGAGTCGATGTTGGTCTTCACGCGGCCGAGCGCCTCGATGACCACCTCGCTGCCGACCACCCAGCCGATCCGCCAGCCGGTCATGTTGAAGATCTTGGAGAGCGAGCCGAATTCGACCGCGACGTCGAGCGCTCCGGGCACCTCGAGGATCGACGGCGCCACGAAGCCGTCGTAGGTGATCTCGGAGTACGCGTTGTCGTGGGCGAGCAGCAGGTCATGGTCGGCGGAGAACCGGACCGCCCGTTCGAACTGGTCGAGCGTGGCCACGGCCGCCGTCGGGTTGGACGGGTAGTTGAGCCACAGGATCTTGGCCTGATCGGCGACGGCACCATCGACCTTGGAGAAGTCGGGATACCAGCCCTCGGCGGCCGACATCGGGATCTGCACCGGCTGCCCACCGGAGAGGATCGTGCCGATCTCGTAGACCGGGTAGCCGGGCTCGGGAATCAGCACCGGGTCGCCCGGGTCGACGAACGCGGTCGCCAGGTGGGCGATGCCCTCCTTCGAGCCGATCAGCGGGAGGACCTGCGTCGTGGGGTCCAGCTTCACGCCGAAGCGGCGCTCGTAGAAGCCGGCGATGGCCTCGCGCAGCTCGGGGAGGCCGAAGTAGCTCGGGTACTGATGGGTCGAGGGGTCCCGAGCGGCGCGCGCCAGCTCCTCGACGATGAAGCCGGGGGTGGGCCGGTCCGGGTCGCCGACCCCGAACGAGATGACGTCCACGCCGGCGGCCTTGGCGGCCGCGACGCGCTTGTCGATCTCGGCGAACAGGTACGGGGGAAGCGCTGCGATCCGACGCGCCGTCTGCATCTCGAGCGATCACTCCTTGGGTGAGGAATTCGGGTCGCCGATGGCGGCGAGGAAGTCAGGAGTCAAGGTCCCGTGGGCGACCTCGCGGGCGGGGCCGGTCATGCGCACCGTGCCGCCCGGCGCCCACTCGAGCTCCAGGGGCCCGCCCCGCAGCTCGATCGTGACTCGCTGACCGGCGAACCCGCGGACCTGGCTGGCAACCGCCACCGCGCAGGCGCCGGTGCCGCAGGCGAGCGTCTCGCCGACACCGCGCTCCCAGGTCCGCTGCCGTAACCGCTGCGGACTCACAACCTGCACGAATTCGACGTTGGTGAGGTTGGGGAAGGCCGGGTGGTGCTCCAGCAGCGGACCGGCGCTGGTCACCGGCGCGGCATCGACGTCGTCGACGAACACGATCGCGTGCGGGTTGCCCATCGACAGGCAGGTGGCCTCGAAGACCTGCCCGCCCGCCTCCAGCGACTCCTTGAACGCCTCGCCTTCACCGGTCATCGGCAGATCGGCGCGGTTGAAGCTGGGCGCCCCCATGTCGACCGACACCAGATCGACCATGCCATGGCGGTCGACGGTCAGCTCGAGGTGCTTGACCCCCGCGCGCGTTTCCAGATCGAGGTCGCTCCCGACGAGGTCGCGGTCAGCGAGGTACTTGCCGACCACGCGGACCCCGTTCCCGCACATCTCCGCCAGCGATCCGTCGGCATTGCGGTAATCCATGAAGAACGGAGCCGCGGAGCCCGGGGCGATCCGGATCACCCCATCGGCGCCGATGCCGAAATGCCGGTCGCAGACCTGGCGCACGAACTCTGGCCCGATCTCGAGGCGGTCCTCGAGGTCCTCGATGACCACGAAATCGTTGCCGGTCCCGTGCGCCTTGACGAACTCCACAGCTACCCCTCGTGTCCAGCCTGCTCGGTGAACCCTCGCATCGCCCATGCTGCCAGGTCTGGCCCGGGTGGAAGGGTACCCCATCGCACCCGCGGATCCCTGCGGAACCAGGCGAGCTGGCGGCGCGCGTAGTTGCGGGTGCGGGCGACCACCTCGTCGAGCGCGGCCTCCAGCGCCGTGCCGGCCTCCAGGGCGTCCAGCAGTTCCTTGTACCCGAGCGCCTGGCGGGCCGTCCGCGACAGGGGACGGCGGGCGAGCCGGCGGACCTCCTCCACCAGGCCGGCCGCGGCCATCGCGGCGACCCGCTCGGCGACTCGGGCGCGCAGCAGCTCCTGCCCAGGGTCCAGTCCCAGCACGAGCAGCCGGTACCGCGAGACCGGTGCGTCCATCGCGCCTCTGAACGAGGAGAAGCGGCGACCGGTCAGCTCCATGACCTCGAGCGCGCGAACGATCCGGCGCAGGTTCGCCGGTGCGACGCGGGCGGCCGCCTCCGGGTCCCGGTCGACGAGGCGCCGGTAGAGGGCGGGCAGGCCCACCACCTCGGCCTCGGCCTCCAGCCGGCGGCGGACCGCTTCCTCGGTCGGGGGGAACACGAACTCGTCCACCACCGCGTGGAAGTACAGGCCGGAGCCGCCGACCAGCAGCGGCGTGCGACCGCGAGCGAGCACGTCGGCGATGGCGGCGCGCGCCAGCGGCTGGAACCGCGCGACCGAGAACTCCTCGTCGGGGTCGACCACGTCGACCAGGTGATGGCGGACGCGGGCCCTCTCCTCCGGGGTCGGCTTGGCGGTGCCGATGTCCATGCCGCGATAGACCAGCATGGCGTCCGCGCTGATGATCTCGGCATCGAGGGCGGGCGCGAGCTCGAGCGCCAGCGCGGTCTTGCCCGCCGCGGTCGGACCGACCAGGGCGAGCACCGGGCCGGGGCGCTCGGCGTTCACCGGGACTCGATGACCCCCACCAGGTAGCCGACTCCGAAGGGTGCCGCCTCGTCGAGCACCTCGGTCCGCAAGTCGCCGGCGTCCTCGAGCGCGCCGGCCAGCAGCCAGAGCACCGCCATCGCGCCGACCCGGAGCTCGTCGGCGAGCCCGGCGTCGGCGTCGAGCACCCGGCCGATCTCGGCCTTCCGAATGGCGTCGCCGACCTGGCGGTCGAACTCCTCGGCCGCCGGGTGGAAGCTGGCCGGTGCCTTCAGGGTCCGGCGGGCCGACAGATCGCCCATGACCAGCAGGCCCGCGTGGAGCCGGGCCCGCACGGCGCCGGCCAGGGCGCGCCCAGTGGCCGCCGCCTCCCCGACCTGCATCGAAGCCGGGACGCCGAAGGCCGCCAGCCGCGGAATCTGGCGCACCTGCGCCTCCAGGCCGAGCAGCCAGGCCGCGACCGCCAGGGAGAGCGGCAGCTCCGTGAGCCGGCCCGGGGGCAGGCCGCGGCGGTCCAGCCAGTCGTCCCCGGGGGTGGTCGGTCCCAGACCGGGTCGCGCCGAGCCGACGCCGGCCACGCCGTGCCATGGGACGTCGTCGCCGGGGGTCGGCAGTCGGGTGGTCACCGCCGCGCCGTAGGGTGCGAACGAGCCGGTGGCGCCGGGCTCGACCTCGCCCCAGGAGGGTGCGGGGCCGACGATCAGCAGCGCGTCGACACCGTCGAGGGTCATCGCGACGGCGCGCCGGCATGCCGAGCGGAGCTGGTCCAGCTCGGGTGAGGCGCCTCGGCCCAGCTCCGGGACGAGCAGCGGCGGGTGCGGGACCAGCGCCGCGGCCGTGATGGCCATCAGCCGACCAGCGGCAGCGGCACCGCTCCGGCTGGCAGCGGCCGCGGTGGCGGAGCGACCGCACAGGAGGAGTCCGGCGCGGTCCGCGGGCAGTGGCTGAGCACCGGCCCGGCCAGCAGGTGGTGCGGGGCGGCATGCTCCACCCGCACCGTCACCAGGTCACCAGGGGCGATGCTCGCCGGCGCCCCGCCCCGCCCCGCCGACGCCGCGGTGGTCCCGCCCAGCCCGGCGATCCGGGCCTCGCCCCGCGCCCCCGGCGCCGTGGTGGACCCATCCGGCCCGGCGATCCGGGCCTCCATCCCGGGCGCCGGGGTGGGCCCATCGGGTCCGGCGATCCGGGCCTCCATCCCGGGCGCGGGGAAGTGGCAGAGCTTGTTGGTGCGGGTGCGGCCGGACATGCGGGTGGCGTCCCTCTTGGAGCTGGCCCGCTCGACCAGCAGCTCGACCTCGGTGCCGATCAGCGCGCGGTTGCGCTCCAGGGCGATGCGCTCCTGGAGGGCGACCAGGCGTTGGAATCGCTCGCCGACCACCTCGGCCGGAACCTGGTCCGGCATGCCGGCCGCGTCGGTCCCTGGCCGCGGTGAGTACTGGAAGGTGAAGGCCGAGTCGAATCTCGCCTGCTCGACCAGCTCCAGCGTCTGGCGGAAATCCTCCTCGGTCTCGCCGGGGAAGCCGACGATGATGTCGGTCGAGAAGGCGACCCCCGGGATGGCCGCCCGGAGCTTGCCGAGGATCTCGAGGTAGCGGCGCCGGCGGTACCCACGGCGCATGCGGCGCAGCACGCGGTCCGAGCCCGACTGGAGCGGGAAGTGGACGTGCTCGCACAATGGCCGGCAGCTCGCCATGGCATCGACCACGTCGTCGCGGAAGTCCTTGGGGTTGGGACTGGTGAACCGCAGCCGCTCCAGGCCGTTGACGCTATCCAGGCCCCGCAGCAGGTCGCCGAACAGCTGGCGGTGGCCGGGCAGGTCGGTGCCGTAGGAGTTGACGTTCTGTCCGAGCAGGGTGACCTCGGCGACCCCGCTGGAGACCAGCGCCTCGACCTCGGCGACGACGTCGCCCACCCGGCGGCTACGCTCCTTACCGCGCAGTTTGGGCACGATGCAGAAGGTGCAGGTGTTGTTGCAGCCGACGCTGATGGCGACCCAGGCGGACCAGTCCGCCTCGCGCCGAGCGGGCAGCGCCGAGGGGAACGCCTGCATCTCGTCGAAGAACTCCGCCTGGGCGACGCCCTGCTCCCTGGCGCGCCGCAGCAGGGCCGGCAGGCTGCCGATGTTGTGGGTGCCGAACACCACGTCGACCCATGGGGCGCGCTCCAGCACCCGGCCCTGGTCCTTCTGGGCGAGGCAACCTCCGACCGCGATGGTCAGCCCGCGGCGGGCCTTGGTGGTGGCCAGATGCCCGAGGGTGCCATAGAGCTTGTTGTCGGCGTTCTCCCGGACCGCGCAGGTGTTGAGCACGACCAGGTCGGCGTCGTCCGGCCCGTTCGCGGGCTCCATGCCCTGCGCCTCCAGCAGACCGGCGATCCGCTCGGAGTCGTGTTCGTTCATCTGGCACCCGAAGGTGCGGATGTAATAGCGCTCGTTCATCAGCCCGTCATGGTAACGCCCGCCCGGTGCCGGCGGCCCCGACCCACCCGAGCGCTTCTGCCCGGCGCCGGCGGGCCCAGACCCTCGGCCGACGTTGTTCGGGCCCGGCGGGTCGCCGGGCCCGACCTCGATCCTGCCGCTACTTCGCGTACTCCACGCTGCGCAGCTCGCGCACCACGGTGATCTTGATCTGCCCTGGGTACTGCAGCTCCTGCTCGACCCGCTTGGCCACGTCGCGCGCCAGCACCTGCGCAGCCACGTCGTCGACGTCATCCGGCTTGACCATGATGCGTACCTCGCGGCCGGCCTGCATGGCGAAGACCTTGTCAACACCGGGGTAGCTGACCGCGATCTCCTCCAGGCGCTCGAGCCGCTTGACGTAGGACTCCAGCGTCTCCCGCCTGGCTCCGGGACGACCACCGGAAATCGCGTCCGCCGCCTGGCACAGCACCGCCTCGACCGTGCGCTGCTCGACCTCACCGTGGTGGGCCTCGATCGCGTGCACGACCTCCGGCCGCTCCTTCAGCCGGCGAGCCAGCTCGGCGCCGATGATCGCGTGCGAGCCCTCGACCTCGTGGGTGAGCGCCTTGCCGATGTCGTGCAGGAAGCCGCAGCGCTTGGAGAGCCGCACGTCGATGCCGAGCTCCGATGCCATGATCCCGGCGAGGTGCGCGGTCTCGATCAGGTGGCGCAGCACGTTCTGGCCGTAGGAGGTGCGGTACTTCAGCCGACCGAGTACCCGGACCAGCTCCGGGTGCAGGTCGGTGATGCCCACCTCGATGCAGGCGTCCTCGCCGGCGCGGCGCACCTCGCTCTCGACCTCGATCTTCGCGCGGTCGTAGGTCTCCTCGATGCGCGCCGGATGGATCCGGCCGTCGGAGACGAGCTTCTCCAGCGTGATCCGGCCCACCTCGCGGCGGACCGGGTCGAAGCAGGACAGCAGCACGGCCTCGGGCGTGTCGTCGATGATCAGGTTGACGCCGGTCACGGCCTCGAAGGCGCGGATGTTGCGACCCTCGCGGCCGATGATCCGGCCCTTCATGTCGTCCGATGGCAACGGCAGGACCGCCACGGTCGACTCGGAGGTCTGCTCGCGGACGAGGCCCATCGCGTCGCGCTTGGCCTCCTCCTCCACCTGCTTCATCAGGAGGCTCTTGGCCTCGACCGCGGTCATCGTGGCGATCTGCTCGAGCCGGCGACGCTGCTCTTCCATCGATTGGTCGAGTTCGCGCCGAGTCGCGTCGGCGGCCGCCTCACGCTCCTCCAGGCCGCTCTCGCGCCTGTCCAGCGTGATCAGCTTGCCCTCGATCGCTTCCTCGCGGACGAGAAGGCGCTCCTCTCTGCGCTGGACCTCCAGAAGTCGGTTTCGTGCCTCACTCTCAGCTTGAGATCGAAGCCTTGTCGATTCCTCCTCCGCGGCCTGGCGACTCTGCAGCGCCGCGTCTCGCGCCTCCACCGCTGCTTCTCGCTGAGAAGTCTCGGCCTGCCGACGTGCGTCATCCAAGATCGCCCGTGCCTGCTCCTTCGCCGAACCGAGCAGACCGGCCGCCTGTTTCCGCTGGTAGACCGCGCCCACGGCGAAGCCCACGATGATGCCAACGAGGATTCCCACGATGATGCCGGCCAGCACAACGGCCTCCTTTGCGCTCCACCCGGCCGGAACGTCCAGCCGGTTCAAGGCCGCTGGGCATGGCCGCCGACCATTGGCCCCCTGGAGCGGCAGTAGCGCCGAGCGGCCGCCCGGCGCTGCGAGGCATCTCTCGATTACGACCCGAAGGCCGCGTCCATGAAGACTGCTACACGTGAGGGACGGGCGACTAACAGGGCAGTCCCCTGCCTCCTGAAGTAGGTTGTCTGCTGGACGATCGAGGCACCAAGGTTACGTAATCTAGAGTTAGGCTCGGTGGGACCGGGCAGGATCAGCGTAGGCCGTGATAGTTGCTCGGTCAAGGAACGGCAGGTCAAGACCACTCATGAAAGGTTAGATCTGGCCGTAGTCCGTTTCCTCCTCGCTCTCCTCATATGCAGCCGAATCGACAAGCTCGCTGACGACGTTTTCGACCACATCGCCCGGATACCCCCGCCTGACGAGGTATGCTGCGAGCCGCCGGTACTGCACCTCGGGGCGTAGCCCCTCGAGCTTCGAGAGCCGATCCTCGGCGAGCTCGCGACACCGCTCCGCCCGATCACTCGGCGGCGCCGACTCCCCCGCGATTCGAACCGCCAGGTCAGGAGCGATTCCCCGGTCCTTCAGCTCGACGACGATCCTCGGTGCGTCAACGCCCTGCTCCACCCGGCTGGCCGCCAGGTCTCTCGCGAACGCCTCGTCATCGACCAACCCGACCCCGGTGAGCCGGTCGAGTGCCCGCTCGATCGCCTCAGCCTCGAAGCCTCGCCGCTCCAGGCGCTGACGAAGCTCCAGCCTCGTCCGCGCTCGCGACTCGAGCAGCCAGAGGGCTGCGGCATGTGCCGCCTCCTCGGACGCGGCCGTGCGGTCCTCCAGGCCGCCGCCAGCTCGCCGGACCGGACGCGAGCCGGTGGCTCTGCGGCCGATCATTCGTCCCCGTCAAGGTCCCCCGGGACGCCGCCAACCTCTCCGGAGACGTCGCTGGGCACACCGACCCCGAGCTGCGCCTTGACCTTCTCCTCGATCTCGCGCGCCAGCTCCGGGTTGTCCCGCAGGAAGTTGCGCGCGTTCTCGCGACCCTGCCCCAGCTGATCGCCCTCATAGGTGAACCAGGCGCCGGATTTCTTGATCAGGCCGACATCCACACCGACGTCGAGGAGGCTGCCTTCCTTGGAGATCCCCTGCCCGTAGATGATGTCGAACTCCGCCTGCTTGAAGGGCGGGGCGCACTTGTTCTTGACGACCTTGACCCTGGTCCTGTTCCCGACGACCTCCGTGCCGTCCTTCAGCGATTCGATCCGCCGGATGTCGAGGCGGACCGAGGAGTAGAACTTGAGTGCCCGGCCACCGGAGGTCGTCTCGGGGCTTCCGAACAGGACCCCGACCTTCTCGCGAAGCTGGTTGACGAAGATCGCGGTGGTCTTGGACTTGGAGATCGTGCCGGCCAGCTTGCGCAGGGCCTGGCTCATCAGGCGGGCCTGGAGGCCGACGTGGGAGTCGCCCATCTCGCCTTCGATCTCAGCTCGAGGCACCAGGGCGGCGACCGAGTCGATCACGACCACGTCGATCGCGCCCGAGCGGATCAGCATGTCCGCGATCTCGAGCGCCTGCTCGCCTGTATCGGGCTGGGAGATCAGCAGCTCGTCGGTATTGACGCCGAGATTGCGGGCATAGGCCACGTCGAGGGCGTGCTCAGCGTCCACGAACGCGGCGATGCCGCCCGCCCGCTGCGCCTCGGCGATGATGTGCAATGAGACGGAGGTCTTCCCGCTCGACTCTGGGCCAAAGATCTCGACGACACGGCCACGAGGGACCCCACCGATACCGAGCGCGAGGTCGAGGGCGAGGCTTCCGGTCGGGATCGCCTCGATGGGCCCGATCGACGCCTCTCCCATGCGCATCACCGCGCCCTTGCCGAACTGCTTCTCGATCTGGAGCAGGGCGACTTCCAGCGCCTTCTCGCGTTCCACGGTCCCTCCCCGAACGCTGCCGTTGCGGGAAGTATAGGTCGTGGCCATGACAGTTCCTTTCGCCACCGGCTTCTTCGTCATTGGGTGCTCATCGACTCTCTCTGATGGGATCTCGGTCTGGTCTCGAGGGCGGCGGCGGCGAGCTGGGAGGGTCCCGCCGGTGTAGCGGAAGCAACGTACTACGAACGTGTGTTCGGGACAACACGCTTCGGAAATCTGTGGATAACTGCTCGACAGACGCGTTGACGACGGCCGGCAGGGCGCGTCGGGGCCGCGGCCGACGCTGCCTACCAGCTCAGGCCGGCGGCGCCGGTCACCAGCAGTGGGTTGACCGTCCGGATGTCGGCGAGCCCCGCTTCGGTGCCCTGCGCACGCAGGCGGGCCAGCAGGTCGCGGCCGACGCCGACCGTGGCCACGAACTCCAGGTTGCCGTTCGGGGTGGTGATCTCGCCGAGCTCAGGGTCGGGGGTCCAGCACACCGCGGGCGGCATCTCGTCGCCGCCGTCGCCCAGCTCGATGCGCCCTCCGGGCCAGAACGGCCTCGCCCGCTCGAAGACCAGCTCGCCGAGGCGGGCCAGGAGGCGCGCCGGCCAGCCCGGGGCCTCGCTGGCGGGCTCGCGGTGGACCCGCATGGTCAGCTCCTCGCCCCAGCCGCTCACGGCCGCGTCGCGGCTGATCTTGGTGAACAGCTCCGACAGGCCGTAGGTCACGTAGAACCAGTGGTCCGGCCTCGGGTAGGCGCTCACGCCCCACAGCCCGTCCTGGTCCGGGATCATCGTGCTGACGCCCCAGTGGACGGGTGCGACGCCCTCGACGAGCGGGGCGATCGCCTCATCGATCGCCTCCCAGCCAGGAGCAGCGTCGGCGGCGGTCTCGTGGTTTCGCATCAGGTGATTATCCCCGCCCACGCAAGGAGGGCCGGCCCCATCGGCGGGGGTGCCGGTGGCGAACGCGCGGCCGTGGAGGCCGGCAACGGGGGTGGCCGGGGCGACCCTGGCGATGGCCGCGGTGTTCCAGCCGGCCCACCGCCGCGTCCAGCGGGCGGTGGACCGGCGCTTCAACCGGCGCCGCTACGACGCCGCCCAGACGATCGCGGCGTTCAGTACCCGGCTGCGCCAGCAGGTCGACCTGGACACGTTGACCGCCGAGCTGCTGGCGGTGGAGCAGTCGATGCAGCCGACCCAGGTGTCGCTGTGGCTGCGGCCCTCGCACGCGGCCTCCGGCGGCCCCGCGGCAGCAATCAACCCTCCACCGATGCCACCCGGGCCGCTGCTGCGACTCCGCCGCACGCACAGCGATCCGCGGCCGGACCCGCGCAGCGACGGCCAGACACGGGTGGCGGCGCCGAGCGGCGCGAGCGGTCAGCCGGCCAGGGCGAAGGTGCGCACGACCTGGTAGCGGGCTCCACCGCGGGTGAGCGTGCTCCGGTAGCAGCACAGCTCGCGGGCTCGCCAGGGCGGGCTGGCGGCGGCGGCCGCGGCGATCCGCTCCACGATCGGCTCCGGCAGTGGAGCTGGCCGGTGGAGTCGGGCCAGGGTCAAATGCGGATGCACCTCGCGCTCCTCGAACCGCAAGCCCGCGCGGCGAGACTCGGTGGCCAGCGTGACGGCCAGGCTGGCGAGTACCTCCACGTCGCCGGCGACGCCGGCCCAGAGCACCCTCGCTCGACGAATGTTGGGGAAGCCCCCGGCACCCTCGAGGTGCAGCTCGGCGGGTGACAGGCCGGCAACCGCCGTCTCGCCCACCTTGACAACGTCGGCCGCCGACTCGGGGCGGACCTGGCCCAGAAACGCCAGCGTGAGGTGCCAGCCGGCAGCCGCCGCGATGCGGGCGTCCGGAATCGAGCGCGAGATCTCCGGCAGCAGCGCCTCGATCGGCGCCTTGGTCGGGCTCGGCAGTGGCACGGCGAAGAAGAGCCGACCGCTCAGCAGGTCCGGATCGGCGACCACCGCCTCGCGCCTCGCCACTGCCTCGTCCCGAGTGGCGCCGGATTCGTCGCGAGCCGCGCGGGGATCGTCCGAGGCGGCGCCGGATTCGTCGCGAGCCGGATCTGGATCGCCGGGGCGAGGGGCCGGGGGCGTCATGCCGTCCCCTCCAGGCGGCGGCGGAGCAGGTCGAGGGCGCTGGTCGTGGCCCACGCCCGGATCTGGGCGCGATCCCCTGGGGCACGGAGCTTGCGGGTGACGGTGCCTTCGGCGTCGGCGACCCCCAGGCACAGCGTGCCGACCGGCTGACCAGCCTGCTCGGTCGGACCGGCCACTCCCGTGGTGGCCAGGCCGACCGACGCGCCGAGCAGGCGCCGCACGCCCTCAGCCATGGCGCCCACGACCGCCTCGCTGACGGGACCGAGCTCGGTCAGCAGGTCCCGGTCGACGCCGAGCACGGCGGCCTTGGTGTCGGTGGCGTAGGTGACCACTCCGCCGAGGTAGTACTCGCTGGCTCCGACGACGGTGGTGATGCGCCCACCCACGAGCCCGCCTGTCAGCGACTCGGCGCAGCCGAGCGTTCGCTTGGCCCCCGCCAGAAGGCGGCCGATCTTCGCCTCGAGCGTCTCGTCGTCCAGACCGTAGACGATCTCGCCCAGCTCATCGCGGATGGCGGCCTCCACCGGCGCGATCATGTCGAGCGCCTCGTCGCGGGTGCCGCCGACGGCGGTGAGGCGAATCCTGACCTCGCCGGCGCTGGCGAGGTAGGCCATGGTGACGCCGCCGGCAGCGAACGAATCCCACAGCGGTGTCAGGCGCTCGGCCAGCAGCGACTCGCCGAGCCCGGCCGTCCGCAGGGTCCGCGAGACGATCGCCCGACCCTCGCCCGCCCGCATGGCGAGGTCCGGCAGGACCGCCTGCTCCAGCATCCGCTCCATTTCACGCGGCACGCCTGGCACGGCGTAGATCGGCTTGCCGTCGACCTCGACGAGCAGCCCAGGAGCGGTGCCCACGGGGTTGTCGATGACGCGGCCGCCCTCGGGCACGTCCGCCTGCTTGAGGTTCATCTCCGCCATCCGGGCGCCGGCGAACCGGGAGAAGCGCTCTCGCAACCACTGCTCGATGTCCGGATCGCGCACCAGGCGTACCCCGGCGACCGCGGCGATCGCCTCGCGGGTGACGTCGTCCTGTGTCGGGCCGAGACCGCCGGTGAGGATCGCCGAGTCGGCCCGCCCGAGTGCCTCGCGGATCGCGGTGGCGATCCGCTCCTCGTTGTCACCCACCACGGTGTGCCGCAGGCAGTCCCAACCGACGTCGGCGAGCCGCTGGCTGATCCAGGCGGCGTTGCTGTTGACGATCTGACCGAGCAGCAGCTCGGTGCCGACCCCGATGATCTCGCAGCGCACGCTCTCCTGCCTCTCTGTTCTCTCGTCAGACCGTGATCCGCCTGGCAAGCAGCTCAGGTCCCTCGGCGGCGGTGACCTCGACCTCAACGTAGTCGCCCGGCCTGGCTGCGGCCTGCTCGATCCGAACGATCCCGTCCGAGTCGACGCCTTCCCGGAAGCTGCGGCCCTCGGCGGTGCCGGCCTCGTCGACGCGCTCGACCAGCACCTGGAGCCTGCGGCCGATCCAGGCGGCCTGCACCTCGGCCAGCACGCGCTCCTGCAGCTCCTGGACCCGCTCCACGCGGGCGCGGGCCGTGCGGGAGGCCACGCGCCGATCGAAGTCGAGGGCGGCGGTGCCGTCCTCGGCCGAATACGGGAAGAAGGCGACCCAATCCAGGCGGGCCGCTTCGAGGAACGCTTCGAGCTCGCGGACGTCCGCCTGCCGCTCGCCGGGGAACCCCAGGATGAAGTTGGAGCGGAAGGCCGCGTCGCGGTCCAGCGATCGGATCCGCTCGATCAGCCGGAGGAAGGCGGCGGTGGAGCCCCCGCGGCGCATCCGGCGCAGCACCGGCTCGCTGACGTGCTGGAGCGAGAGGTCGAAGTAGGAGCACACCACCGGGTTGGCGGCCATCTCCTCGAGCAGGCCGGGCGTGATCTCGTCCGGCTGGAGATAGTTGAGCCGCACCCGGCGCAGGCCGTCCACGCCCGCCAGCTCGCGGAGCAGGCGGATCAGCAGCTCGCGCCCGCCGAGGTCCTTGCCGTAGCTGGTGGAGTTCTCCGCGACCAGGCCGACCTCGGAGACGCCATGACTGGCGAGCCACGCCACCTCGTCCAGAACCTCGGTCGGCCGCCGCGAGCGGAAGCGGCCGCGGAAGGACGGGATGGCGCAGAACGAGCAGTCACGGTCACATCCCTCAGCCAGCTTGACCAGAGCGACCGGACCCGTGGGTCCCGGCCGCGCCGCGAAGCGCTCCCCGGCCGGCGCGGGGAACACCAGCGGAAGCGCCCGGCGCCCAGCCGGGACCAGCGGAGCCGAGGCGCCGCCAGGCGAGACGAGCGGGAGGGCGCGACTCGCGGGTGGAGCGGGTGGCTCGCCACGGTCGGGCGGCGCGGCGGCGGGCGCGGGACTGGCGGCGCCAAGCGCAGCGGTGGCGGCGCCCCGCGCGGCGCGGCGCGGCGAGGCGAGGGCGGTGGCGGCGCCGGCCTTGGGCCCCAGGGCCGAACCGTTGGGAAGGCGTGAGCGCAGCAGCTCGGGGAGGCGGCTGTAGTCGGCGAAGGGCACGATGGCGTCGGCCTCTGGCAGCTCCTGGCGCAGCTCGCGGGTGTAGCGCTCGGCCAGGCAGCCGGTCACGAACACGGCGCTCGCCCTACCCTGCTCCTTCAGGTCGGCGGCGGCGAGGATCGTGTCGATCGATTCCCGCTTGGCCGCCTGGGCGGATACGTCACTAGTGAGCTTATGATCGGAGGGAGGCGACTTGAGGTCGACCGCCGCCAGGATCGTGTCAATGGATTCCTGCTTGGCAGCAGTAATGAACGCACACGTATTGACCAGGACCGCATCAGCCGCTCCGGGGTCTTCAACCATCTCGAAGCCGGATGCGCTCAGCATCCCAGCGATGTTCGCGGAGTCGACCTCGTTCCGCCCACAGCCGAGCGTGACGATGGCCACCGTCGGCGGCCGGGCAGAGTCGGGCATCACCATCTCCTACTAGCACCACTGTCGGAGGCTAACCGTGGTCCTACCGAATGTGGCCGGGCCGGTCATCCGACCCGGCATGCGAGCAGCAGGACTCTCCCGCCTCAGCCGGGAGACACAGGAGACTACCTCCCCCGAGCGTCAGCGCAGCCTGCACCTCCGGCTTGCCCGCAACTACGAGCTGCACTACGACCCTCGACCCTATGCCGACGGCGGAGACCTGTACGAGGATATCGACTTCTCGGCGTACAACCTCCGCCGGCCTCGGCCAGCGTTCGAGAACCTGATGCGTCGGCTGGATCAGTACGACGTGATCCTCATCTGGGCGCTCCATCGCCTCGTGCGCCGAACCGTCGAACTCATCCGCGTGATGGACACGTGCAAGGCGCACAACGTCGTCATCATCACCGAGAACGGGCCGCTCGACTGGTTCAGCCCTCACGGAGAGTTCACCACTACGATGTGGGCCGGTCTCGCCCAGATGGAGTCAGCCAACATCTCGAACCGCGTGAAGGCAGCCTACGAGGCTATCGCCCAGGTCGGCCGCTGGAAGGGAGGGACACCTCCCTTTGGCTGGCAAGCCGCGCCGCACGAGTCCGGCAAGGGCCAGCGGCTGGAGCTGAACCCGACCGAGGCAGAGATCGTCCGTGAAGCGATTGATCGAGTCCTCAGCGGTGAATCCGTCCGGTCCATCTGCGGAGACTTCACCGGACGGGGGATCCAAACGCGCCGCAAGGAGGAGCAAACCGGGGACTACTCCACACGGTGGTACGGCACGTCACTCCGCAAGCTCCTCCGTTCACCGATCCTCATCGGCCAGCACGTCGCCGGAGGAACCAAGGAGATCGACAGCAGTGGTCGAGTCCTCCGCGTCGTCGCACCCCGGATCGTGACCGATGAACACGGAATCCCCATCCAGTCGCACGAACCGCTCATCGACCTGCAAACGTACCAACGACTTCAGGCCGAACTCGACAACCGCCGCCAGCACGGCCGACGTCGGCCGAACTCGACCCTGCTCACCGGGCTCGTCTTCTGCGGCAAGTGCGGCAGCCGCATGGCTGGCCGGTCGAGCGACGCCCCGAACGCATTCTTCGGCTGCAACGCCCGGACGCAGTTCGGAGGCGCCAAGTGCTCGGGGAACACCATCAACCGCCACTACCTGGAGCAGTACGTCATCGCCCGACTTTTTCAGAAGCTGACTCCTGACCGTGTCGCCGCCGCCCGCGCCGCCCTGGCCGCGCAGAAGTCGGACGCGCCGCACCGCAGCGCGACGGACTCGAAGCGAGCCACACTTGAGCAAGCCCTCGCCATCCTGGAGGAGGACCGGACGCAGGGCCTCTACAACAGCCCGACGGCCGCAGCCCGCTTCCGAGCGCAGTACGCCGAGCTGATCGAACAGCTCGACCAGCTCGCCGAGCCCACGGAGGACGACACGCCGGCACCGGACTTCTCGATCCTCCAGGGGCGCCCTGTCGAGGAAGTCTGGGAATCGCTCGATGGCATCTCCGACAGGGCGAGGCTCCTGCGCCAGGCGATTGATCGGATCGAGGTCAAGGCGGGGCGCCGAGGAGCCCCGCGAGGCAGCAACCGAGGCGCACGATTCGACACCAGCCGGGTAGACATCCACTGGTCAGCCGTACTTGGCGGCTAGCTCGTCCATCAGCCGGACGAACTCGATGATCACCTCATCAGGAAGGGGCGGCTCGTTCTCAGTCGAGCGACGAGCTGCCTCCCAGATTTCCCACCGAATCTTCTCGCCCCCGACACACACGACTCGCGGCGCTCCGTCCTCACGCCCACCCGTCGCCCCGTGCCGTCGGTTGGACCCACTTATGTCGTGCCTGTCACCGCGTCACGGGCAGCGCGGCGCTGCTCACGCCCGTCCTGTTCCATCGACCACGCGAGCCATGCATCTCCGGCGGTCGTGTAGCCGGCGCCCTCGAACATCAGCGAGGCGACGGCCTCGACCCCATCGGGCGGGAGTAGACGCCCGTCGCGGTCGAGCTGCACGGCCGAGCCGTAGCGCTGGAGGTTGAACCACCCTCGGCGCGCGCCGCGCAGCTCGCGGAAGGTCGTGGAGTAGCGCCGGCTTCTCGTCAGGAAGTGGCCCCGGTAGCCCAGCATGTGCGCCCACCGCCGCAGCCCGAGCCCTGCGAGCTCTGGCCGTCCGCCGAGCATCCAGCAGGCCCGGACCAACCGTGCCGCGTGGTCGGGCAGGTCGAGCCGCGCCAGGTCCCGCGCGCTCTTGATGGGCCGATCGAGCGCCGGGCCGACCGTCTCCGCGGCCTTGGTCGCGTACTTGGCGACGTAGCGCGCGACCCGCTCGGCTGACAGCTCGCCGGCCGCCTCGGTCCCACCGATGACCCGGATGTCGAGCTGCTGGCCCCAACGCCCCGCATCTGGACCCGCCCACCCACGTCTGGCCGCCGCCGGGAGCGGTGCCCGCGCGCCCGCCGCCACGGCTCGGATCGCCTCGACGAGCAGGTCGACCGTGAACGCTTCGGGCGGCATCGTGACCTCGCCAGTGGCGTCGAGCCCGTCCAGGCGGATGATCGCGTGGTAGTGGACTTGCCCACGCCGCTGGAACTCGGCCACCTTCACGTACGAGACCCGGACCACCTTGGCCAGCTCCGAGCGTGGCATACCGGCCAGCCGCGCCAGCGCCCGCGCGATCGAGATGGTGGTCCGCCGCCACAGCTCCGGCGCCAGCGCGTTCCAGATAACTGCCGCCTCGTAGTCGTAGCAGTCCACGCACAGCGGCAGACCGAGCGCCCGATCGCCCTCCTCATGGCGATGCCAGCAGCCGAGCCGCCGCCCATGCTCGCAACACTCCCCCAGCCGCCCGGCGTGACACGGGTACACCGTGCCTGCCTGCTCACGGCGCACGTGGACCCGACCAAAGCTCGGCGCGGTGAACGTGACGAACACGAACGGATGACCGCTGACGGTCTCCGAGACACCTTTGCCGCCACGGAGCCCAGCACTGATCAGGTGATAGGCGTCATAGCGGTACGTCCTCGCACACGACTCGCAGCGCGACGCCCGCCGGGTACCGCACGCCTTGAGGATCACGCCGTCCGGCTCCGCATCGGTCGAGTAGGAGTCGCGTAGCTCCCCGCTCGACGTGTCCACGTGCTCGACCTCGCCGGACAGCCGCACCGGCCGGCGACAGTAGCCAGCGCCGGCGACCTGCTCGGCCCACCGCTCATACTCGGCCCGGTCCCCAGCCCGAGCCACCACGCCGGCCAGCGCCATTCCCGCCGGCCGGCCACCCAATGGCGACCGTGGCGCGCCAGCGTCTACCCTCGTTCGCGCCAAGGGGATCACTCTCCTGGTGGCGGAGCAGGGCGCGGCCACTCCCCAAAGCGGTCCCGCGCCCAGCTCCATCCCGCACCCGACCCGGGCGGCCGACACCGCCGCCGACCGCTCGACCCTGTCTGGATCGCTGCTGCGTCTACTCGTCGGTGCCCGTCGGCTCTCGCCCGCCCGGGTCCAAGCCCAGCCGCTCGATCAGATGGCCGTCGGGCTGGCCCGCCCGCAGCGCCTCGGCGCGCTCCGCCAACGCGACCAGGTCGTCGTCGTCCAGGTAGCAGGCCCGCATCCGCACCGGTTGGCCGCCCTCGTGCAGCAGCAGCCCGACGCCTCGCGCGGCGGGATCGATCGCCGAGGCGCTGTGGCCCAGTGACGCCCAGCCCTGCCCGAGGATCGTGTCGGACGCCTGCGGGGTTGTGCACCGGAACGCCCAGCGGAACCCAAACAGGTCCCGGATCGCGGACGGGATCACATCGGTACTCGGCTTCTGCGTGGCCGCCAGCACCACGATCCCGACCGCCCGTCCACGGCTGACCAGGTCACGGAGCAGGTTGGCGAACTCCGCGTTCTGCCTGCGGTCCGGCCCGTTGAGGTAGTGCGCCAGCTCGTCGACCACCACCATGATCAGCGGCATCCCGATCCCCGGGCGGATCTTCCGCCGGTTGGCTCGCAGCAGCACCCGGAGACGCACATCCAGCTCAGTCTGCAACCTGAGCAGGACCCGGATGGCGTCGTCCACGTCGACGCCGACCGTGCGCGCGGCCACGCCGCCCCAGCAGGCCAGCTCCACCAGCTTGCCGTCCAGCGTGACCAGGATCGCGTCAGGGTCCAGCGCGGCCGTCGCCACCAGCAGGGAGAGCGCGACGCTCTTGCCTGCGCCGGGCTCGCCGCCAACCAGGACGTTGCGCTCCGGCAGCGACACGGCGACCCATTGGCCGTCCTCGTCCACCCCCACCGGGATCGGCGCCCACACCGACAGCCGCGCCGCGTCCCGGTACGGCCACCCGAGCACGCCCGGCCCGGCCAGCGGATCGCGGCGCACGATGGTCACGCTGGCATAGCGCGCGTTGTCCTGGTCGCGGAGGACCCGCAGCTCCCTCGCCTCAAGGCACGCGGCGATCACCTCGGCCTGCTCGGCCAGCTCGGAGGTTCGCCCGCCCGCCGGGATCTTGACCCGCAGCCGATCACCGGCCGGGATCGGCTCGACCTTCACCGCCCGAGGTATCCGATCGTTGTGCGTCGCCAGCCCCGCATGCCGCACGCCGACCGACCACTCGCGCCGAACCCGGGCACGATGGAACACCAGCCGCACCGGGGCGCGCGCCCACCACGGCCACAGCGGCACCGACAATCCAGCCAGCGCCAGCAGCACCGCCGCGCCTGGGCGGCCGACCAGCCGCGACAGGACCGCCCAGCCGCCGGCCACCAGGGCGACCGCAGCCAGCTCGACGCGCCACAGCCACACCGGCCGTAGCACGAACCGAACCAGCAGCGCCCCCGCGGTCGTCCGCGTGGACGGCCGCAGTGTCGGCGGCGTCTGCTCGACCAGCGGCGGCGCCTGCTGCGTGTGGTCGAAATGGTCAGACATGCCCACCACCCGCCAGCACGCCCTGAAGGAAATGCACGATCGCCTCCAGGACCGCGCGGCTGACGCTGACCGCCACCGACGGCGCGACCACGATCAGCAGCACGAGCCCGAGGAACACAGCGACACGCTTCAACACGAGGAGATCCCTCCTGCCTGGTGGCAGGGACGGGCGCGGCCACTCCCCAGCGATCCCGCACCCGCCCCGAACGGAATGAATAGAGGTGCGGCTACGACGCCCTGGGCGCCGCCGGGCGCGCGCTCGGCGAAATCGGCTCGATCCGCGCCGCACGGAACGCCACGCCGGAGCGGCCCTCCATCGTCCACGGCGTAGCCACCAGCCCCAGCACCCGAACCGGCGCGCCCTGCGGCACTGCTGGCGGCTCGCCCGGGACCTTGACCGTGATGACGTTCGCGCGGCCCTCGATCAGCGCGACCAACTGGACGGCGAACAGCGGCTCGCCCGTCTCAGTGTCGGTGCGCGGGCGGTTGGTGCCGCGCTCGCGGATCGGCTCGGCGCTGGCGCCCACGAGGAACGTCATCGCCGAGGTGTCGATCGGCAGGTTGAACATTTCCGCTCCCTCCTTGCGGGACGGCGATTGGGACGCCGCTACCGTAGGAACGAACGGCTGTTCGAGCCCGCGTTCGCTCGGTCGCCACCGACCAACCACCGCATCAAGGGCGCGATCGAGCATTGGTCGTGCTTATACGGCCTGTTTGGACTGCAAGGTCACCGCTCGCCGACCAGGGCGAACAGGCATCGCTGTTCGTGGTTCAGCGAACGCCAGCCCCAAGGCAGCCAAGAAACGACCAACCGGCGGCCCGTACAGGACCGCCGGTTGGTTCTCTCCGGCTACGAGCTGCCGAGCGCCGGGCGCGACCCCGGCGCCGGCAACGCCATCGGTCGGTAGGTGCGCGTCACCTCGGCCAGCTCCTTCACCGCGGGGAGCGTGGCCCATCCCGGCCCCAGGCTGAACGCGCTCAACAGCTCGTGCGCACGGCGCTTGATCGGATCAGTCTGCAAGTGCCGAGGCACCGCGAGCGCCTGAATGCCCACACGCGCGGCCTCTCGCGGCTCCGGCCGCTTGGCCTGCAACAGCGCCATCGCAAGGTTGAGACGCGCCAGCGCAAGGTTCTCGAAGTCGAACCGCTCATCCCTGCGCGCTCCCAGCGCCTCGTAACGACGGATCGCCTCGCGCGAGAAACTCCTCGGCCCTCGCATCGCCCGCGCGCACACATGCCGTGCTGGCGTAGAACGTGAACGTCTCCGGCCCGAACGGCGACTCCACGCCAGGCTCCAGCACAAACCGATCCGGCAGCGTCGCCTCCGCCTGATCAAGCGCCGGACGCATCTCCTCAGCGAACCCCGGCCCCAGACTCGCGAGCGCCCGCGCTTCGTTCGCCCAGAGCCGCGCGGCCGTGTAGTCGGTCGCGTACCGGCGCCCCTCGCGGACGATCTGTAGCGCCTTGTCGAACCGGCCCTGATAGAACGCGATCCCCGCCTCGCAGCTCGCGGTCGAGGCGAGCAACAGGTGCTCATCGAGCTGTTCGCCAAAGTGGCGAGCGATGCGCAGGTGCGCCCGCGCGGCCTGGTGGTCGCCGAGGTTGAACGTGAACCGCCCCTGGTAGTAGGCGAAATGCCCGGCCAGCAACTCCAGACGCGCACGCTGCTTGCTGGAGTGACGACCTTCCCTGAGCAGCGCCGCGACCTTCTCGAACTGCTCGTGCGCAACCGGCAGCAGTCGCGGAATCGGCTGCGTCGTGGCCTTCTCCGACAGCCACAACGCCTTCTCGTCGTACTCGTCCAGCGTCAGCGGACCGACGTTCGGGCTCTCGACGTAGCGAAGGAACGACCGCGCCCGCGCCGCACCAGCCGCGACCAGTGCGCCGAGCGTCTTGATTGCCTCGCGTCGGTTCGCGTCGTCCTCCCGAGCGGTCGCTTGTGCGTGTGGCTCCAATGCCAACGTGCCGCCAGAGTAGCGCGGCTTCTGCGTACTTGCCGTTTTCCCGGACGACTCGGGCGATTGGTTGCTCCGCCCGCTGGTGGGTCCTTGCGCCTCGCCGAGGAGCTGCCGACGCCGCTCCGCTCTGGCTCGCTTGCGCGCCTCGTGTTCGGCGAGCAGCTCCGGGTACGCGCGGACGAGCGCACCGCCCAGCTCGCCAATCTCATCTATTCGCGCGACCAGAGACGGGCTCGGCTTGGCCTTGCCGGCCTGGACGTCACAGAGGAAACCATGCGAGATCCCGAGCTGTTCGGCGAACGCCCGGACGGTCAAGCCCCGGTCGCGCTGCACCGAACGGACTTGTTCGCCGAACGCCAGCGCGACCGGCCCAGGAGCCTCGTCACCTCCTGGTTTGCCGCTCAATTGCCGGCCCTCGGCACCCATCCAGACAGTACCTCCGTGGTGTTCGCCCACAAGCGACCAAACTCCGTCTTGCAGACCAGAAGCGGCTTAGGTTCTCCTGCCTCCATCAACTCAACAACCAGGCATAAACCCTACCATCCGGTGGAGGCAGAGAAGCAGCTCAGCAACGCCAACAAACACAGAACGCGGAAGGAGGCGAACAGATGACCGGCACATCAAACGGCGAGCAGCCGCAACCACACGCTCGCGGCCCCGACCCGACTCGTCGCGTTCACCGCTGATCCGCCGTTCCTCACGCCTCACGTCAGGACCAGCAGCACTCCCAAGGAGTGGACTACCGCCATGATCACCACGTTCCCGGCTGCATCCGCGCAGGTCGCGCCTGGCGGGCTCGCCCGCGCCGACCGCCCGGCCGAGGACTACCGCCTCGGGCCGCGCCCGGTCGGCAACCGGTGCCGGCCCGGCCGGGGACTACCGCCAAGCAGACCCGGCCGGGCTCGGCAGTCCGCATGATGCCATGCGGGTACAGCCGGGACGAATCTCGAGGTCCGGCCGATAGCCGCAATCCATCGCGCGCCGCCTTGCCGGAAGGGCTCGCCCAAGGCCGGGCTCCCGCTCGGCCCTGGGCCACCAGCCAGCTTGCCACGCGAGGAGCCCAGCATGCCCGACGCTCTCGACTTCGACTCGAACGCAGACGCCGCCCGCTTCTACACCACCCTCGGCATTGCGATCCTTCCCAGCCACCACCCGGTCCCGCTCCCGGGTCGCAGCGAACACGGCCGCCGCCTGTACGCCTGCTCCTGTAAGAACCCCGAGTGCGCCCGTCCTGCCTGCCACCCGATCGGCGCCCTGACCACCGAGCACGCCACCGTCAACCCCGACCGCCTGGCCGCCTGGTGGGCCGCCAGTCCGGACGCCAACATCGTCACGCCCGCCGGCCATATGCTCGACTTCATCGAGCTTCGCCGGCCCGTCGCAGGCCAGCACGTCACCGCATGGCTCGCCGCCCACGGCATCGACGCCGCGCCGATCATCCACAGCGCACCCGGCAGCCTTCGGTTCCCCGTCCGGGCCGGCGAACCAGCAACGGCCCGCTACGCTCCCCTCAGCCGCGGCGGAGTGCTCCGCCATCCACCGGAGACCTTCGTCCTTCTGCCGCCGAGCAGGCGCATCGACGGTCACGTCACGACGTGGCTACGGCCGTTCGACGAGCGAACGGTCATGCTGCCCGATGGCGAGGAGCTGTTCAGCGCCCTTACCCAGCTCCCAAGCGACCGCGACCTCCACGCCTGGTACCACGACCAGGAGCCAGACCCTGACGGCCAGCTCTCGGGCACTCGACCATGAGCGGCATTCGTGCCCGTGTGCTTGTCAGTCTCCGGCGGCTCCGCCCAGCCCGTACCCGCCCAGAGCACCGCGTGGGCCGCAGCGGGCTCGGCCAGCGGATCACGGTCATTGCCGACGACCTCGCGGCCATCGTCAACGAAGCCGCCAACCTACGCCTTGCGGTACCAACACCCGTCACCAATGCCGTCCTCGACCTGCGCGGATGGTCGGCGCGAGTCCTCCACGACAACACAACCCAGCCGACCACGGTCGACGCGACCCGCCTGCTGGCCTACATCCGCACGCTTCCCGACCGGCAGCTCCTCGCACTGCTGGCGGACCTTCCCTGGCCACGCCTGGACGCACTATTGGATGCCATCGAGCTGACAGGAAAGACTTCGCCTGGGAGCTGAAGGGTCCCAGGCGAGGAGGCCCGGTCCTGGTGGACCACGGGCCAGGGCGCGGCCTTGTCGAGGGAGGTCCTTGGCCGCCCTGGCAGTATCCGCGCCAGGACCGGGCCACATGTCCGAGGCTCGCGGCATCTCCGGGTCGCCTGCGCGAACAGCGGGAGGCCGTTGTCGAGGGGGCCTCGGACACGGGCGGGCCTTGGAGCCTGACGCGATCCTGCTGGCGGCCCGCAGGCAGGCTCCAGGCTCGCCCACCCTCGCGCGGCTTGGTCAGCCGCTGCGACCGCTTCGGCTGGCTCTTCCTGGGCAGGTCGGCGGTCAGCTCGACGCGACCACCGAGCCGCCGGCAACCCAACGGCTTCTCGTCCACCCAACGGGCCGAACGATCGGCGGCACCCGCCGCCGAGCCATGCAGCATGAGGAGATCCCGAGATGACCCAACGACCGCATCCCGAAGCACTGCTCGATGCCGCCGTCCGCTACGCCAACCACGGCATTCCCATCCTCCCCGACCAGCTCGTCAACCGCCGGCCCGACCCCGCCGCTGGCCCGCCCGTCTGCGCCTGCCGCCGCCGCGACTGCCCAGCACTGCCAATACACGGGCCGCGCAGGCTCGACCGGGACAACGACGCATGGCACACGAGCCACGTCGGCCGCTGGTGGACCGCCAATCCCGACGCCGCGATTGCGACCGTGGCCGGCGCCGCCTTCGACGTGATCGAGATCCACAGCGCGATCCCGCCCGAAGCCATTCTCGAGTGGCTGTCCGACCAGGGCCTCACGCCAGGCCCGGTCCTATACGCCGGCCTTGGACGCCTCCAGCTCCTCGCCGCACCCGACTCCTACCAGGCGGACCGCTACGACAGCGCCGCCGCCGCGATCCTGTACCTCGCGCCGGGCTCGCTGATCCTGCTGCCACCAAGCCGCCTCGACGATGGCCAGTCGGTCACCTGGCTGCGGCCCCTGGACCCGACGACCGCCCTGCCCGACGGCGCCGAGACCTTCTGGGCTCTCGTCGAGCTTCCCGCCAATCAGCAGCTCGCCGACCCAAACGTGTACACCTTCCCCGCCGCGCTCCGGCAGCCGCACCATGCGGGCGCTAGATGGTGAGGAGTTTCCCTACGACGGATCAAGCCCGCCTCGGGCACTGCGCGCGGCGGCCTGACGGCCGCCGTGCTCGGCCCGCCGGGCAGACCCGCACTGACCACCTAGACTTCACCTAGACTTGCGGCACACCGCTGAGACAGGCAGCGAACAGAGCACCAAGGCGGTACCAGCTCCCCGAGGTCACGCTCAATCGCCGCGTGTCTTCGGAGTCGTGTCCCTAATGGTTGGACGGGCGAGGGTGCACACTTGTCCGCCCTCCGCCCAGCTGGATGAGGCTGCTACTGGCAAGCACTTCGGTCGATGCTAGTGTCGAACCGGTCGAAGGCACTGACTCCGTACGCAGCATGACTAGCCGCCCTCTGACGCCCGTCGAGCGCGCTTCTCTAACAGCGGCTTGCCTTATGAAGTGCGAGACGGACTCGCCTCTTGCCGAGGCAGCTCGACGAATCGTCTCTTCTTCCTCAGGTGCGAATCGCACCGAGATCATCGCCGCGAGCCGTCGATTCTTCGGCTTCTCGACAGACTCCGGTTCACCCCACTCCTCGGGGTCATCCTTATGCGCCTGGTAGTACTCGGCATCTGATTCGGCCATCAGGTCAAACCCCCTTGAAGTACCTAGATCGCTCGCCAGGTGTCGCATCCCAGCCAGTGATCGGGCGGAGCAAGCCGCGATCCGCATAGAAGCTAACCACAATAGTAAGCCGCCGCCCACCGTCCGATTTGCCATACATCTTCCAATCACCCGCTCGGTAGCGCACATCCGGCGCCCAGCCAGGGCCGTTCGCCCAGACCTCGTATACCTCCTGCGGAGATATGTTGTGCGCCGCAAGCTCACTTTCGTTCCCTTCGTCCCATTCCCAAACTTCCGCGCTCGATGGATGCGATGTCATACAGAACCTGGCCTCTGATGGAGTTGATGTATGACCACATGGTCTCTATAGTATGACCAAGGACGGCGGCGCGCTCAACCAGACCATCCAGAGGAGGACTATCGTCATGGACGTCGAGGCATTCCTGGCCGACTCGGTCACCAACGCAGAAGGCAAGCTGTACGTTCTGGGGGCTGCGTGGAACATCCTTCATACACAAGCTCTGCCATTCCGACAGGCTCGCATTGGCATCGGCCTCATCTTCCGTGTCCCGTACACCGCCACGAACCAGATCCACCGGTTTGAGGTGTACCTCGTCGGTGCGGATGGCCAAGAGGTTCCGCTAGGAGACGCGCCTCCTGGAATCGAGGCATCGGATGGAAAGATCCGTCGCTTGGGAGGTCAGTTCAACGTGGGTCGGCCTCCTATAGTCCAGCCAGGCGACGAGCAGTTAGTAGCAGTCGCAATGAACCTGGATGGACTAGAGTTCAGTCGGGCTGACTCTTATAGCTTCAAGATCGAGCTAGACGGGACAGTGGTGAACGTGCTTCCGTTCCGGGTCAATCATGCCGTGCAACCTGCACCAATGATGAGCTGACGTGCTCGAAGGTGCAGAAGCGCGTTGCCGGAAGCGTAGACCCTGACCTCAAGAGCCCCGTGTCAACCGGTCGCGAACAACTTGGCTCCTGAGCCGCTTCGCGGCAACTCCATCCACGGCCAATTTCTTCGCGCCTGATCGGTTGACACTCTGTCCGGCGCGCCCTCCAAGGGCCACGATCCTCGATGCAGGAACGAGCGTCGCCAGTAACGAGGGGGAGGGGACCTCCCCCTCGACCCCCTCCTCTCCGGCCTGCCGGCGTGCCAGAAGATGACCCGGTTCCCAGGTCGAGCAGGTCATGATAAACTACTACTTGGTCACTTCGCCTGGATGAAGGCGCAGGTATTGACGACCACCGCGTCGGCCCGTTCCGGATCGGCGACCATCCGGAACCCCGAGGCGGACAAGAGGCCCGCGACGTTCTCGGAGTCGACCTCGTTGCGGCCGCACCCGAGCGTCACCACGGCAACCGTGGGCGGCCGGTCGTGGTCGGGCATCGTGCATCTCCTCGGTCGGATCAGAAGGTGGCGAAGCCCCATGACGCTACCAGGCTTGCCGTGGACCATGATTTCGTTGTCCACAGCCCCCCGTGCCGCGGTGTGACGGATCCGCGGGCAAGCCCCTCACGGCCCATTGGACCTGACCTGGCGAAGCTGAGAGTCTCAGTTCTTTTGCGTACTGGACGGGAGCACGCCACTGTTCTGAATAATGCGCTGCATGGCCGCGACGTCCGGCGGCCCCCTCCGGCTCGGCCGCGCCTGCCACGTGGCCGAGCCGGCGCCGCCGGGACGTACCCGCGACCGGACGCAGCGAGCCAGCGTAGATCGGTAGCTGAGCGGGGCAGCCTGCGGTCAGCCGATGCTCGACCGGGTGGAGGTCGTGACGCCGCTGGAGTCCGTGGAAGACTGGCCCGAGGACCCGCCGGTGGCTCCCTCCGCGGAGTTGGCCGCGGCCTGGCTGCCCGTGTCGACCGTGAACACGCGGTGCCAGACGCTGCCCTTGTTGGCCGGCACGATCGACTGACCGTTCACGCTCACCTGGACCTCGCCCGGCGCGCCCAGCGTCAGGTCGATCGTGCGCTTGGCCTTGAAGGTGCGCCGATCCGAGGCGGTGCCGATGCCCCGGAACGATACCTTGCCGTCGATGGCCACCCTCGTCCATGACGCGCCAACGTAATGGAGCACCAGCGTGACACCCTGGGGCTTCGGCTTGGTGGTGGTGGTCGGCTGCGGGAGGGTGGTCGAGGGCGCGGTGGCCGGCGGGGTCGCGCTCAATGAGGTCTGGGTCGTCCGCGGCGGCTTGAGCAGCGACCACAGCGAGGCCACCAGAACGATCGACACCCCGACGATCCCGACCAGCAGCCAGCTCGAGCGGCCACGCCGCCGGCGCTCGACCCCGAGGCCCCCGGTGAGCGCTCGTGGCACGCGCTCGAACACCGGTACCTCGGGTTGCTGCTGGGACCGGTAGGCGTCCACGAGCGGCGTCGGGTCGAGCCCGAGATAGCCTGCATACGAGCGGATGAAGCCCTTGGCGTAGACGTTTCCGCCCAGCTCATCGAAGCGCTCAGCTTCGAGCGCCTCGAGATAGCTCGGCCTGATTCGAGTTGCGGCAGAGGCCTCCTGGATGGTCCTCCCCTGCGCTTCTCTCGCCGAGCGGAGCTCCTCGCCGATGTTGCTCAGGCCGGCACACCCCTTCAGTAGGGCGGCTGCGAGCGCCGCTGAGAGTCGGGCAAGCGACCCGATCGGTCACCTTGCGACATGTTGAGAGGGCGGATTGTAGTCAGCTCACAGGCCGGGTTCAACGACCTCGGGAACTTTGTTTCCCTTTATTCTCCAACGATCTCGCCGTACGTCGATTCGCGGCCGCGTAGCTCCTCGAGCTCCTCGACGGTCATCATGACGTCCCTCGGCTTGGAGCCCTCCGACGGCCCTACCACGCCCTTGTCCTCGAGCTGGTCCATGATCCGCCGGGCGCGCGAGAAGCCGATCTTGAGCTTGGACTGGAGCATCGATGTGGAGCCCAGCCCTGACCGCACGATGTACTCCATCGCCTGGTTGAGCAGCTCGTCGTCGTCGGAGTCGGCGTCGTCGCTGGCGGCGCGGCCCTCGACCACCACCCCGGGCTGGTAGGCGGCCTGCTGCTGCGCCTTGCAGTAGGCGACCACGGCCTCGCATTCCTTCTCGGTGATAAACGCGCCCTGGACGCGCCGAGCCTTGGAGGTCCCGCCTGGCAGGTAGAGCATGTCGCCGTGGCCGACCAGCTTGTCGGCCCCACCGGAGTCGAGGATGACCCGGGAGTCCTGCGAGCTGGCGACCATGAAGGCGATGCGGCTCGGGATGTTCGCCTTGATCAGGCCGGTGACCACGTCGACCGACGGGCGCTGGGTCGCCACCACCAGGTGGATGCCGACGGCCCTGGCCATCTGGGCGATCCGGCAGATGGCGTCCTCCACGTCCCTGGGGGCGACCATCATGAGGTCGGAGAGCTCGTCGATCACGACCACGATGTAGGGCAGGGTCGACCGGTCCTGCTCGCCATCGGGCCGGCCGTCGTCGTCGAGACTGCCCGAGGGCAGCTTCGGGAGCTTGCCTTCCTTTGCCGCCCTGTTGTACGCGGCGATGTTGCGCACACCCGCCAGCGCGAGCGTCTCCAGCCGCAGCTCCATCTCTCGGACCGCCCATGCGAGCGCCTCGCTGGCCCGCTTGGGATGGGTCACGACCGGGGTGATGAGATGGGGGACGCCCTCGTAGTTGGTCATCTCGACGCGCTTCGGGTCGATCAGGATGAGCCGCACCTGCTCCGGCGCGTTGCGCATCAGCAGGCTCGTGACCAGCACGTTCAGGCAGACCGACTTGCCTGCTCCGGTCGCGCCCGCGATCAGCACGTGCGGCATGTCGACGAGGTTGGCGAGCACCGGCTCGCCACCGATGTCCTTGCCGAGGGCGACCGTGAGCGGGTGCAGGTCGTCCTTGGTGCCGAGCGGCCCGAGGATGTCGCCGAGGGTGACCAGCTCGCGGTCACGGTTGGGGATCTCGACGCCGATCGCCGACTTGCCCGGGATGGGCGCGATGATGCGCACGTCGGGTGAGGCGACCGCGTAGGCGATGTCGTTGGAGAGCCCGACCACCCTGGCGACCTTGGTGGCGGGTCCGAGCTCGACCTCGTAGCGGGTCACCGTCGGCCCGCGGGTGTAGCGGGCCACGCGCGCGTCGACCTCGAACTGCTCCAGGGTGTTCTGGAGCACCTGCGCGACCTCGTCGAGGCGGCGGGCGTCGACCGGCCGGGCGTTGCTGCGCCGCAGCAGCGAGTCCGGCGGCAGCGTGTACGCCCCGCCCGCCTCGGCCTTCAGGGTCATGGCGAGCTGCACCGCCTCGCCGGCGTTGGGAGGGATCGACGGCGTCGGCGGCGATGCCGCCTTGGATGGCAGCGAGACCTCGACCGTCTCGCCGTCGAGATCGTCGGCGGTGGCGGCCCGCCGCCGCGAGCGCCGCTTCGCGGAGCCGTCCTCGACGTCCCCGCCGAGATCCTGGAGCACCGTGGCCGAGTCGGCCGCCTCGGGTCTCACCGGCTTGCGCGCCGATGGGGCCGGCAGCGCCCCGCGCCGGCCAGCGCCCTTGCCCCCCGCCTCGGCGGCCTGCTGGTCCGGGGCGGTCTGCGGCGGCGTCAGCAGCGTCCGCAGCATCCGCAGCAACCGTGCCATCCCCCGTCCCACCGCGGCGACGGAGGTCCGCGTGCTGATCAGCAGGCCGAGGAAGAGCAGGCAGGCGAAGGCGGCCCGGCTGCCCCAGACCGACAGGAGCCGCGCGGTCGGGTGGGCGATGGCCGCCCCGACCCAGCCGCCGGAGCCCTGCAGCACGGACGCCCTGGCCGAGATCGGCGGATTGCCCCTCGACAGGTGGATCAGGCCGAGGCCGCCCAGCAGGACCGCCAGCAGCCCGATCGTGACCCTGGCGGCGATCGGGTCCCCGGCCGGCATCACCGAGCGCCGGAACATGGCGATGCCGAGGCCGGCGACCAGCACCGGCACGGCGTAGGCGCCGTAGCCGAACAGGCCGCGCAGGAACAGCTCGAGGAAGACACCGACGTTGCCGCCGTTGTGGAACCACACGCCCAGCGCGAGCAGGGTGGCGATGAGCAGCAGCGCCACGCCCTGGATATCGCCCTTGTGCGGCGACAGCGCCTTGGCGGTCTGGCTGGACCGCGGGGCCCGCGAGCTCGCGGTGGTGCGGCGTTTCTTTGCCGGCGGCCGCCGGCTGGAGGGTCGGGTCCGCGTCTTGGCCATCCCTACACCTCCATCACGGTGGGAATGATCACCGGGCGCCGCTGGGTGCGCTCGCGGAACAGCGCCGAGGCAACCTCGCGCATCCGCTGCTTGAGGATGCTGGGGTCGCTCACCCCCTCGGCCGCGGCGCGATCGAGGCTGGCCAGCACCTGGGCCCGGGCCTCCTCAATGAGGTCGACGGACTCCGGCTCGTAGACGAACCCCCGGGTGACGATGTCCGGACCGGCCAGGACCTTGCCGGTCTGCGCCTCGATCGTCGCCAGGACGTGCACGAAGCCCTCGCCGCCAAGGCGGCGCCGGTCGCGCAGCACCGCGTCGCCGACGTCGCCGACGCCGAGACCGTCGACGAACACCATGCCCGAGCGGATCTCCCCAGCTCGCCGGACCCGGCCGCCGTCCAGCTCGAGCACGTCGCCGTCCTCGCAGACGAACACGCGATCGCGCGGGATGCCGGTCTGCTCCGCCAGGCGGGCGTGCTGGGCGAGATGGCGGTACTCGCCGTGGACCGGCACGAAATGGCGGGGCCGCAGCGTGGCCAGCAGCAGTGTCAGCTCGCCCTGCGCCGCGTGCCCGGACACGTGGACCTTGGCGTTGCCGCGGTGGAACACCTCGGCGCCCTGCCTGGCGAGGTCGTTCATGGTCCGGTAGACGGCAGCCTCGTTGCCGGGGATCAGTGACGAGGACAGCACGACCGTGTCGCCCCGCTCGATATGCACCCACTTGTGCTCACGGCCGGCCATCAGGGTGAGCGCGGAGAACGGCTCGCCCTGCGAGCCGGTGCACAGCACCAGCGTCTCCTCCGGCGGCAGCGAGCCGAGATCCTCGATCGGGATCAGCAGGTCCACCGGCACCCGCAGGTAGCCGAGATCGCTGGCCACCCGAACGTTGCGGAGCATGCTGCGGCCTACCAGGGCGACCTTGCGGCGGAGCTGGTAGGCGTTGTCGAGGATCTGCTGCATGCGGTGCACGTGGCTGGCGAAGCAGGCCACCACCACGCGATGCTCGGCGGCCGCGAAAATCTCGCCGAGGGCCCGTCCGACCTCGATCTCGGAGGGGATGTAGCCGGCCTGGTCAGCGTTGGTCGAATCCGACAGCAGCAGGTCGATGCCCTCACCAGCCAGCCTCGCGAGCCCGCCGAGATCGGTCGGCCGGGAGTCGATCGGGGTGAGGTCCAACTTGAAGTCCCCGGTGTGGACGATCGTCCCCGCCCGCATCCGCAACGCCACGGCCATCCCGTCTGGGATCGAGTGCGACACCGCGAAGAATTCGAGGTCGAAGGGACCGAGCGAGACCCGCTCCCCCGGCCGCACCTCGACCAGGGAGGGCTTGAGGTTGTACTCCTCCAGCTTCGCCGACAGCATGCCGAGCGACAGCCGGGTCCCGTACACCGGCACGTCGAAATCGCGCAGGAAGTAGGGCAGGGCGCCCATGTGGTCCTCGTGGGCGTGGGTGAGGACCACCCCGATCACGCGCTCTGGCTCATCGTTGAGGTAGGCGAAGTCGGGCAGGATGATGTCGACGCCTGGCTGGTCCGCGTCGGGGAACGCCAGCCCGCAGTCGATCAGCAGCCGGGAGCCGGCGAGCTCGACCACGGCGCAGTTGCGCCCGATCTCGCCCAGGCCACCCAGGAAGGCGATCCTGGCCGGCCCACCCGCGGCGTCGACCGCCCGATCAGCCACCGGCGCCCTCGCCCGGGTGCAGGCCGACGCCGGACAGCAGGCCGCGCATGAACTCGACCTGCGGCGGCGTGGCGTCGAGCAGCGGCGGGCGCAGCGGGCCGCCTGGCAGCCCCAGCAGGTTCAGCCCCGCCTTCAGCAGGATCGGGCTGGAGGTGGCGAAGAGCCCCTCGAAGAGGTCCAGGTGGCTGGTGTGCAGCTCCAGCGCCCTGCGCATGTCGCCGCGCTCGAACGCCTGGACGAGTTCCTGGAGCGCCGGGCCGACGAGATGGGACGCGACGCTCACCACGCCGACCCCGCCGACCGCCAGCAGCGGCAGGAGGTTCTTGTCGTCGCCCGAGTACTGCTCGAAGGCGCCGCCGGTGTCCCGGTACAGGCGGCTGGACTCGGCCATGTCGCCGACCGCGTCCTTGACCCCCACGATGTTGTCGATCTCGGCCAGCCGAAGGATCGTCTGGAGCTCGATCTTGCAGCTCGTGCGCCCGGGGATGTTGTAGAGCAGGCAGGGCAGCCCGGTGGTGCCGGCGATCGAGCTGAAGTGGAGATAGAGGCCCTCCTGCGGCGGCTTGTTGTAGTAGGGGGCAACCAGCAGCAGCGAGCCAACCCCTGCCTTCTCCGCGAGCTGTGTCAGCTCGATCGACTCGGCGGTCGAATAGGTCGAGGTGCCGGCCATCACCTGGCGGGAGTCACCCGCCGCCTCGACCACCGCGGCCCACAGGCGACCCTTCTCGTCAAGGGTCAGCGTGGGCGACTCGCCGGTGGTGCCCGCGATCACCAGCGTGTCGGTGCCATGGTCCAGCAGGTGCCGTGCCAGGCGCTGAGCACCGCCCAGGTCCAGGGCGCCATCGGCGGTGAACGGCGTCGCCATCGCGGTGAGCACGCGACCGAAGCGTCCAGGCATGTTGGTCCTCCCAACGCTCGAACGAACCGCACGGCGGTGCAAGGCATCGCCGCACCCGCCACCCGCGTTGGATTGCGGGGGTCCCGCGAATTCTACCCGGAGCATCCACTCCACCCACCGATTTCCACAGAGCAAATTGGCGAAGGATCGGCGCTGTCGTCGCGGACGGCTAGGATCGCTTCCATGCATTCCAGCGACCGCCACCTCCAGACGACGCTTCGCCCAAGGCTCCAGGTCGATCTCGGCATGACCCTGTGGCCGTTGCGACGGGGCACCGGCGACCCGTCGATGCGGGCGGAGCGGCCCAATGTGTGGTGGCGCGCCACGCGGACGCCGGCCGGCGCGGCGACCGCGCGCTACGCCGCTCGCGCCGGCGAGATCGAGGTCCTCGCCTGGGGGCCCGGCGCCGAATGGTGCCTGGCCAGCGCTCTGGACCTGCTGGGCGCTCGCGACGACGTGGACGGGTTCGCGCCCGACGGGCTGATCGGGCGGTTGCACCGTGCCATGCCGGGCCTGCGCATCAGCAGATCGCAGGCGGTCTTCGAGGCGCTGGTGCCCACGATCCTGGAGCAGAAGGTGGCGGGGATCGAGGCCCGCCGCTCCTATCGCGGCATGCTGCGCGCCTGGGGAACCCCGGCGCCGGGCCCGCCGGCGCCAGGTCGCGGAGGGCCGCGGCCGCTGCTGCTGCCACCCGACCCGCAGACCCTGGCCGCAAGGGCGTACTGGCAGTTCCACCGCTTCGGGATCGAGATGCGCCGCGCCAATGTCATCCGGGGCGCGGCCGCCCAGGCGCACAGGGTCGAGCGCACGGTCGAGCTGCCCCCGGTGGAGGCGCACCGCCTGCTCCAGGCGCTGCCCGGCGTCGGTCCCTGGACCTCGGCAGAGGTCGCGCTCATCGCCCTTGGCGACGCCGACGCCGTTCCCGTGGGCGACCTCCACCTGCCGCACATGGTGAGCTGGGCACTGGCCGGGGAGCCGCGCGGCACCGACGAGCGCATGCTCGAGCTGCTGACCCCCTACGCGGGCCAGCGCGGCCGTGTCATCCGCCTGCTCGCCAGAGCCGGCCAGTGGGCACCCCGGTTCGGCCCCCGCATGCCCACCCGCTCCTTCAACCGGATCTGATCGCGCGGCCCGCCGGGCTCCTCGGCCGCACGATCAGATCGTCGAACGCGGGTGCGTGGACGCGCCCGCCCGACGGCGTGGCTTGGCGCCCTGCGGCGCTCCGGTCTGGCGGTCTGGCGGCGGGGCCGGGCCGCGCTGGCAGCTTGGGCACCAATAGGTCACCCGCTCCGAGGTGCCGGTGGCCTGGAGTGCGCGCCGGATGGGTGTGCCGCAGCGCCGGCAGGGCTCGCCTCCGCGCTCGGCCACCCAGTGGGTGCGGCCTCGACGGGTGTCACCGGTCGTCACCTGATGTCCGATCGGCCGGTTGACCTCCATCATGCGTTTCAGCAACCCGAGCATCGCCTCGAGGTCGCCGACCTCGCCGACCGGCGTCCAGGGGCTGACCCCACGCAGGAAGCAGATCTCGCTCTTCCAGATGTTGCCCGGACCGGCGATCGCCCGCTGGTCGAGCAGGGCCGTGCCGATCGACCGATCGGGGTCGGCTCGCAGCCGTCGAGCCGCCTCCTCCAGATCCCAGTCGGGTCCGAGCACGTCGGGTCCGAGATGGCCAACGACCTCGTCCTCCCGATCGGTGGCGATCAGCTCGCAGATGCCGAGCTGCGAGCCCACCGCCGTCCACGGCTCGGTGACCAGCACCACCCGGACCTGGAACGCCGGTCCCCGCCAGCGCTGCCCTGGCCGGTAGAGGTCCCAGGCGCCCTCCATCTTGAGGTGACTGTGCAGCGTCACCGCGGCGTCGGTGCGCAGCAGCAGGTGCTTGCCGCGCGCGATCACCTCGCGCACGCGCTGACCTGACAGGTCGGCGTTGGCGAACCGCGGCACACGGAAGTCGGTGGAGACCAGCGTTCGGCCCGCCAGGGCACCGTGCAGCCTGGCAGCGGTCAGATGGACCGTGTCCCCCTCCGGCATCGCATCGCCTCCTCGCCGCGCCACGCGCCAGCCACCTGGGCGCGCATGGCGGTCACCTCCCCCAGCGCTCGGCACCCGGTCCGGCGGCCAGGCGCAGGCCGCGGACGGTGGGCCGGAACCCCGCCTCGGTCAGTGCTCTCGCCATCGGGCTCGAGTAGACCTCGCCGCCATCGGCCCGCTCGACGGCGAGCCGACCCAGCGCGCCATCCCGGACGGCCAGGGCGAGCGCGTCGGCCGCCCGGCGGAGCCGGTCCGGCTCGTCGCTGAAGGTGAGCAGTGTCCGACCACCACGCTCCACGTACAGGATCAGCTCGCCATCCACGAGGATGACCACCGCGCCGGCCTTGCGCCCCGGACGATGACCGGGACGCTCCGCCGCCGGCTGGCCATCCGCCGCGGTGGCCGAGCGCTCCGGCCAGGACAGCGCCGCACCGTAGGGATTGGCGGGATCGGCAGCGGCCAGGACCACGGTCTGGGGCTCTCGGCGGTCCTGGGCCGATGCCCGGTCGGCCAACGATCGCATCCGGTCCACGGCTCCGGTCACGGCGAACTGCGCAGCGCCGAGCGCATCGACGAAGTAGCCTCGCCGGCACCGCCCGGCCTCCTCCATGGCCTTCAGCACCGGGTAGACACCAGCGAACCCGCCCGACACCCGCTCCGCGATGACCGCCCCGCGGGTCACCACGCCGTGGCGTTCGAGCAACTGCTCGGCCGCCGCGTGCAGCCGACGGGTGCCGTCCGACGACCGCTCGGGGGCCAGGCTCCAGCGCCCGGCCCCGGCGGGTGGGCCCAGCCGGCTCGGCAGCGCCGGCCGCCGCGGCCGCCCGGTCCGCCGGCTGCGCGCGGTCCCGCCGGCCGAGCGGACGCCACCGGCCAGCAGGCCTCGGAGCGGCGCCATGGTGTCGTTGGTGACCAGGCCGGCCCAGACCAGCTCCCAGATCGCCAGCAGCAGCTCGGTGTCATTGGTCGAGCCGACCGCGTCGGAGAGCTGGCGGAAGAACATGGCACCGTGGCCGGCGAGCGCATCGCGGACGGCGATCGCCAGCGGTGACAGCTCGACCGGGAGCGGCTCGGGTAGCAGCAGAGGCGCCTGATCCGCCAGGTACAGGCTGACCCAGCCGTCGTCGGAGCCGAGCGGTCCCGCCCCGACCCAGACCACCTCGCCCGCCGCGCACAGCTGGTCCAGCAGGCCAGGGCTGTACTCGGGCAGCCGACCGGGCAGGACCTGCCGCTCCAGCGCGGAGGCCGGCACGGCGGCACCCTGGAGCTGCTCGATCACCTGGTAGAGCGCGTCGAGGTCGGCGCGTCGCGGACCAGCCGTGCCGACCCCCTGCCAGGCCAGCAGGAAGCGGGCCAGCGCGTCCTGGGCGACCGGCTCCACCTCCTTGCGGAGCGCCGCCAGCGAGCGCCGCCGCAGCCGCCGCAGCACCTCGGCGTCGAGCCATTCCCGCCCGGACCCACCCGGGCGGAACTCGCCCTGGACCACCCGCCCGGCCACCTCCAACCGGGCGAGCGTGTCGGCCACCACCGCGACGCCCAGGCCGAGACGGCGTGCTGGCTCGTCCGGCAGGAACGGCCCGTGCGTTCGAGCCCAGCGGCCGACGAGATCGCCAACCGGATCGTCGACCGGTTCCAGGAACGCCTTCGGCACGCCTGTCGGCATGGCCGCGCCGAGGGCGTCGCGGAACCGCGCGGCGTCCTCGATCGCGACCCAGCGGTCCTGTGCGGCGATGCGCAGCCGGAGCGCGCGCCGCGATGCCTCCAGCTCGGCGAGCCAGCCGCCGACCGCCTCCGGATCGCCCGCCCGCGCGGCCGCCTCGTCGACCGACAGCTCCCCAAGCATGCGCAGTGCGTCGTGCAGGGCATCCGGGCCCGAGACCTTGCGATCGGCGGTCAGGAGCTGCAGCTCCAGCTCGAGGTCGGCGAGGGCCGCCGGGTCGATGAGGTCGCGCAGCTCCTCTCTCCCCAGCAGCTCCGCGAGGATGGAGCGGTCCAGCGACAGGGCCTGCGCGCGACGCTCGGCCAGCGGCGCGTCGCCCTCGTACATGAACGCGGCCACGTAGCCGAACTGGAGCGAGCTGGCGAACGGCGAGGGGAAGGGCGTGTCGACCTCGACGACCCGGACCTCGCGACGGGCGACGGAGGCCATCAGCTCCGCCAGCCCCGGCACGTCGAAGACGTCCTGAAGGCACTCGCGGACTGTCTCGAGCACGATCGGGAAGGACCCGTAGCGCGAGGCCACCTGAAGCAGGCCCGCGCTGCGCTGGCGCTGCTGCCAGAGCGGGGTGCGCTGACCGGGCCGGCGCCTCGGCAGGAGCAGGGCTCGGGCGGCACACTCGCGGAACCTGCTGGCGAACAGGGCCGAGGCGCTCACCTGGCCGACGACCAGGTCCTCGACCTCCTCGGGATCGAACAGCACCGAGTCCGACGGAGGCGCCTCGTCAGCCTCGGGCAGCCGCACCACGATCCCGTCGTCGGTGTACATGGTCTGCACGTCCAGGCCGAGGCGCTCGCGCACGCGCGCCTCGATCGCCTGTGCCCACGGGGCGTGGACCTGGGCGCCGAACGGCGAGTGCAGGCACAACCGCCAGTCCCCCAGCTCGTCCCGGAAGCGCTCCACCACGATGGTGCGGTCGTCCGGCAGAGCGCCCGTGGCATCGAGCTGCTCGCCCAGGTACTGGACCAGGTTGGTGGCGGCGTTGGTGTCCAGCCCAGCGTCGGCCAGGCGCCGCATGCGGTCCTCGGGCTCCAGCGCCACCAGCTCCCGCAGGAAGGCGCCGAGCGCCCGCCCGAGCTCGATGGGGCGGCCGAGGGCGTCCCCGTGCCAGAAGGGCAGCTTGCCAGGCTGGCCAGGAGCCGGGCTGACCAGCACCCGATCATGGGTGATGCTCTCGATCCGCCAGCTCGACGCACCGAGCGTGAACACCTCGCCGACACGTGACTCGTAGACCATCTCCTCGTCCAGCTCGCCGACCCGCGTCTCGCGCTCGCCGACCAGGTAGACGCCGAACAGGCCCCGGTCGGGGATGGTGCCTCCAGAGGTCACCGCCAGCCGCTGCGCTCCAGCCCGCCCCACCAGGCGGTCCTCCACCCGATCCCAGTTGAGCCGCGGGCGGAGCTCGGCGAACTCGTCCGAGGGATAGCGCCCCGACAGCATGTCGAGCACGCTCTCGAGCGCGCTGCGCGGCAGCTCGGCGAAGGGCGCCGAGCGACGCACCAGCGCTTCGAGCCGCTCCACGGTCCACTCCTCCATCGCGACCATGGCGACGATCTGCTGGGCGAGCACGTCGAGCGGGTTTCGCGGATAGCGCATCGCCTCGATCGCGCCGGCGCGCATGCGCTCCACCACCACCGCGGCTTCGACGAGGTCGCCGCGGAACTTCGGGAAGATGACGCCGCGGCTGACAGCGCCCACCTGGTGGCCCGCCCGGCCGATGCGCTGGAGACCCTGCGCCACCGAGCTGGGCGCCTCGACCTGGACCACCAGTTCGACGGCGCCCATGTCGATGCCCAGCTCCAGCGAGCTGGTGGCCACCACGGCCCGCAGCCTGCCCGCCTTGAGGTCCTCCTCGATCTGGACGCGCTGCTCACGGCTGACGGACCCATGGTGCGCGCGGGCGATGTCCTCGCCAGCCAGCTCGTTCAGCCTGGCGCAGAGCCGCTCCGCGAGGCGTCGCGAGTTGGTGAACACGATCGTGGAGTGGTGCGCCCTGATCAGCTCCAGCAGCCGTTCGTCGATGTGGGGCCAGATGCTGCGCCGCTCAGGGTCGTCGGCCGGTTCCGTACCACCGAAGGCGAGCCCATCCAGACCGTCCGGCCCGGCGAACGGCGGGGGCGGGGGCGGGGGCGAGGACGACGGCGCCGCGTCGGGCGATGAAGGCGTCCAGGTCCAGGGCTCCCGGGCCTGCTCCGGGGGCGGCGGCACCGCGGGCGGCTCGCCGATCGCGGCCATGTCCTCGACCGGGACGACCACGTTGAGATCGAACGACTTCTGGCTGGGCGGGGCGACCACCGTCACCGGCTGCTGGCCGCCGAGGAAGCGGGCCACCTCGTCGAGGGGGCGGACCGTCGCCGACAGGCCGATCCGCTGCGCCGGCCGCGCCAGCAGTTCGTCCAGCCGCTCGAGGCTGACGGCGAGGTGCGCGCCGCGCTTGGTGCCGACCACCGAGTGCACCTCGTCGACGATCACCGTCTCGACCTGGCGGAGCGCCTCCCTCGCCTGCGAGGTGAGCAGGAGGAAGAGCGACTCCGGCGTGGTGATGAGGATGTCGGGCGGCTTGACCGGGAAACGGCGACGAGCGTCGGCTGGCGTGTCGCCGGTCCGCATGTCGACCGTAAGCTGCGGCAACGGCTGTCCGAGCCGGGCAGCCACCGCCCGCAGGCCGGCCAGTGGCGCCCGCAGGTTCCGCTCGACGTCGGCGGCCAGCGCCTTCAGCGGGGATACATAGAGGACCCGCAGCCGTCGCTTCGGGTCGACCGGCGGGGCGCCGGCGAGGTGGTCGATGGCCTGGAGGAACGCCGCCAGCGTCTTCCCGGAGCCGGTGGGAGCCACCACCAGGGCGTTGCCGCCACCCGCGATCGCCTCCCACGCGCCGACCTGCGCCGGGGTCGGGGCGGCAAAGGCGTTCTCGAACCACGCTCGCGTGAGCATGGAGAAGCGTCCGAGCGCGTGCTCGGCCGGCTGGAAGTCCGCTGAAGCTGCCATGTCGACCATGCTAGACCGCGGCCCTGACAGCCGCTGATGGTTGTCCACATCCCCTCCGAGCAGCGACGGTCCGTCCCACGGGCTCGTGCGCCGCGCGGCCGCGCGGGGTCTCCGGCGGAACCCGCGCGAGCCAGATTGCCCCGAGAGGTACGCGGGAACGCCAGGATCGCCGATGGCAGGCAGAGGGGGCGATCCCATGGGGGGCTGTCCGTCGCGATTGGTTGTCCACAGATTCGGCGAACCCTCTCGGAGAGGTTGGAGCAAGGTGGCACACTGGTCGTGGGACGCCATTCGTGCTGGTAGGTCGGGATATGCGCCGGCCGGCCGAGGGTGTTCGAGCGCTTGACCGAGGGGTGTGGCAACGACATGGGATGGTTCGATCGGCCGGAGTACGGTCCCAACGTGGGGCTGATCGATGACGTCTACCGGCAGTACCTCGACGACCCCACCTCGGTGAGTGAGGCATGGCGCGAGTTCTTCGCCGAGCACGAGCCCGAGGAGCCCGAGGGAGCACCGGGCGAGCAGGCGCGGGAAACCCCGGCCCCGGCCCCGACTCCCCGAGCCGGGACCCAGGAGCCGCCGCCCGCGCGAGCGGCTGGCCAGGAAGCTGAGCGGGCGGCCGAGCCGCGAGCTGCCGTCCAGGACGCGGAGCGGGCAGCCGAGCCGCGAACCGACGGGCAGGCCACGCGCGGGGATGGCGCGGCAGGGCGCGACGGCGGGGAGCCGCTCCGCGGGGCGGCGGCCAGGATCGTGCAGGCCATGGAGTCCAGCCTCCAGGTGCCGACCGCGACCTCGTTCCGTGTGGTCCCGGCGCGGTTGCTCGAGGTCAATCGCGACGTGCTCAACAGCCACCTGCGCCGCCAGCGTGGCGGCAAGGTGAGCTTCACCCACCTCATCGGCTACGCGGTCGTCAAGGCGATCCAGGCCATGCCGGTGATGAACTCCATCTACGTCGAGCGGGACTCGAAGCCGCACGCCCGCCATCCCGAGCACATCAACCTCGGCCTGGCGGTGGACACCAGGCGGCCGGACGGCAGCCGCACGCTGCTGGTGCCGAACATCAAGGCCGCCGAGACGCTCGATTTCGCCGCGTTCGTCAGCGCCTACGAGCAGCTCATCGGCAAGGTCAGGGCGAACAAGCTCACAGTCGAGGATTTCGCGGGCACGACCGTCACGATCACCAATCCGGGCACGGTGGGCACGGTGATGTCGGTCCCCAGGCTGCTGGCCGGCCAGGCGGCGATCATCGGCGTGGGCGCGATCGACTTTCCCGCCGAGTACCGGGGCGCCGACCCGGCGACCCTGGCCGAGCTCGCGGTGGGCAAGACGGTGACCTTGACGTCCACCTATGACCATCGCGTGATCCAGGGCGCCGAGAGCGGCGAGTTCCTCGCCAAGGTGCAGGCGCTGCTGCTCGGCGCCGACGGCTTCTACGACGAGCTCTTCCGCAGCGTCGGCGTGCCGTACGTGGCGGTCGCATGGCGCGCCGACCGGCGAGCGGCGCCGGACTCGCTCGACCTGGCCGAGAAGCAGGCGCGCATCTACCAGCTCATCAACATCTACAGGGTGCGCGGCCACCTGATCGCCAACCTCGACCCGCTCGGGACCAAGTCGCCGACGATGCATGCTGAGCTGGACCCGGCCAGCTACGGCCTGACCATCTGGGACCTGGAGCGCTCGTTCCTCACCGGCGGCGTCTCGGAGCAGCGCGAGCTGCCGCTGCGCGAGATCCTGCGCATCCTCCGGGACGCGTACTGCCGCACCGTCGGGGTCGAGTACATGCACATCTCGCAGCCGGACGAGAAGGCGTGGATCCAGCGGCAGGTCGAGGGTCCCCAGCCAGCCCTGGCCCAGGAGGACCAGCTCCAGATCCTCCACAAGCTGATCGAGGCCGAGGTGTTCGAGCGCTTCCTGCACAACAAGTACGTGGGGCAGAAGCGCTTCAGCCTGGAGGGTGCCGAGAGCCTGATCCCCATGCTCGACGGGGTGCTGGACAGGGCGGCCGACGCCGGTATGGACAGCGTGGTCATCGGCATGGCGCACCGTGGGCGGCTCAACGTGCTGGCCAACACGGTGGGCAAGAGCTACAGCGAGATCTTCCACGAGTTCGAGGGGCACCTGGACCCGGCCCTGTCGCAGGGGTCGGGCGACGTGAAGTACCACCTCGGGGCCAGCGGCAAGCACACCGCGCGTTCGGGCAACGAGATCCGCGTCGAGGTGGCCTCCAACCCGAGCCACCTCGAAGCCGTCAATCCTGTGGTCGAGGGCCTGGTCCGCGCCAAGCAGGACCTGCTCGACCGGGGCGAGGAGGCGCCGGTGCTGCCGGTGCTGATCCACGGCGATGCCGCGTTCGCGGGGCAGGGCGTGGTGGCCGAGACGCTGAACCTCTCGCAGCTCCGCGGCTACCGCACCGGTGGGACCGTGCACGTGATCGTCAACAACCAGCTCGGCTTCACCACCAGCCCGGACTACGGCCGCTCGTCCACCTACGCCAGCGACGTGGCCAAGATGATCCAGGCGCCGATCCTGCACGTGAACGGCGACGACCCCGAGGCGTGCCTGCGCATCGCCCGCCTCGCCTTCGACTACCGGCAGGCCTTCAAGAAGGACGTTGTCATCGACATGTGGTGCTACCGGCGCTTCGGGCACAACGAGGGTGACGAGCCGTCGTTCACCCAGCCGCTGATGTACGCCCGGATCAAGTCACGCCCGAGCGTCCGAAAGCTCTACACCGAGGCGCTGGTCAACCGCGGTGACTTCTCCCTGGAGGACGCCGAGCGATCGCTGGAGGCCTTCCGGCAGCGACTGCAACAGGCCTTCGACGACTTCCGTGAGGACGGCGAAACGCCAGAGATCGAGCTGGAGCGGCCCGCACCGATGGCGACCGACCCCAAGGTGGCGACCGCCGTCGACCGCGTGCGGCTGGACCACGTGGTGGACCGGCTCACCACGGTCCCCGAGGGCTTCGCCGTCCATCCCAAGCTGACCAGGTGGCTCCAGGACCGTCGGCAGGCGCTGGACCGCAACGCGGTCGACTGGTCGCTCGGCGAGGCGCTGGCGCTCGGGTCGCTGTTGGACGAGGGTCGCATCGTCCGACTCACCGGCCAGGACACTCGGCGCGGCACCTTCAGCCAGCGACACTCCGTGCTGGTGGACCAGCAGACCGGTGAGCAGTACACGCCGCTGGCCCACCTCGACCCCAAACAGGGACGCTTCTTCGTCTACGACAGCCTGCTGAGCGAGTTCGCGGCGCTGGGATTCGAGTACGGCTACTCGGTGGCCAACCCCGATGCGCTGGTGCTGTGGGAGGCCCAGTACGGCGACTTCATCAACGGCGCGCAGGTGATCGTCGACCAGTTCATTGTCGCCGCCGAGGAGAAGTGGGGCCAGCGCTCCGGGCTGGTGCTGCTGCTCCCCCACAGCTTCGAGGGACAAGGAGCGGAGCACTCCAGCGCGCGGGTCGAGCGCTTCCTGCAGCTCGCGGCCGAGGACAACATCCAGGTCGCCTGGCCGTCCACCGCCGCCCAGTACTTCCATCTCCTGCGGCGGCAGGCGCTCCGGGCGAGCCGCAAGCCGCTGGTGGTGCTCACGCCGAAGTCGCTGCTGCGGCTGCCGGGGACACGCTCGACCGTCGAGGAGCTGACAGCGGGCCGCTTCCAGGAGGTGCTCCCCGATCCGTCGCAGCCGGATCCCGAGAAGGTCCGGCGGGTGCTTCTGGCCAGCGGCAAGGTGTTCTACGACCTCGCCAAGCGCCGCGCGGACGCCGATCTGGAGAACCTGGCGCTGGTCCGGGTCGAGCAGCTCTACCCGTTCCCGGCCGAGCGGATCCGGCAGCAACTCGACGCCTACCCGAATGCCGAGCGCGTGCTGTGGGTCCAGGAGGAGCCGGAGAACATGGGCGCCTGGGGCTACCTGGCGGCCCGCTTCGAGCGCGTGCTGGGCGCTCGGGTCGAGGTGGCGAGCCGCGACGAGGCCGCGGCGCCCGCGACCGGCAGCCCGTCGATCCATCTACGGCAGCAGCAGCGGCTACTCGACCGGGCTCTGGCGGACCTTTAAGGTAGGCGCCTGAGCGCCGGCGGCCGCTACCCGAAGGAGGATGTGCCAATGAAGGTCCGGGAGGTGGCGAGCAGCGCGGTGGTGACGGTGGGGCCGATGCAGACGCTCCGCGAGGCGGCGCGGTTGATGGCCACACATCGGGTCGGCTCGGCGGTGGTCCAGGACGCCGAGCACCTTGCCGGCATCCTCACCGAGCGGGACGTGCTGAAGGCGGTCGCAGCGGGGACCGTGCCCGAGGACGTGACGGTGCAGGAGCTGATGACCCCGGACGTGGTGACGGTAGGGCCCGACTGGGACCTGATCGAGGCGGCTGGCGAGATGGCACGGAGGCGGATCCGCCACCTGGTGGTCTACGACGGCGGCCAGCTCCTCGGGGTGCTGTCGGTCCGTGACGTGCTGCCCGCCCTGCTCCCAGCCAAACAGCCACGCTGATTCACCAGCGCCGCAACACCGGAGCCTTTCACCGTCGCGGCAGCACCAGAGTCTCACCATCGCCGCAACATCAGAGTCTGCGGAGGACAAGCGGATGGAGCTCGAGGAGGTCCTGTCGAGGATCGCGGAAGACCGCGTTGAGTTCGTGCGCTTCGAGCAGACGGACCTGCACGGCATCTCGCGATCGAAGACGATCCCGGCCAAGCACGTCGAGTCCTTCGCACGCGGCGGCCTGAACTTCCTGCTCGGCCAGCTCGGCTTCGACGCGCAGGCGGGGGTCGCGCCGGGCACGGGGTACCTGGAGGATCGCGGCTTCCCCGACTCCAAGCTCTTCCCGGACCCCGACACCTACGCCGTGCTGCCGTGGGCGGACGCCACCGCCCGCCTGCTGTGCACCCCGCATTTCTTCGACGGCACACCCGCGCCCGCCTCGCCGCGGCTGGCGATGGCGCGGCTGTGCGAGGCGCTGGCCGGCGAGGGCTACCGGCACCTGGCGGGCTACGAGTACGAGCTGTACCTGGTGCGCTCCGAGGACCGGCAGCCACCCTTCACCGGCATCCAGATCTTCGCGACCCTGCGCAACAGCTTCGACGAGGCGTTCGTCACCGAGGTGCTGCGCGCCATGCCGCAGGTCGGGGTGGACATCATCACCGCCAACGCCGAGTACGGCCCGGGCCAGATGGAGATCAACTTCGCCCCGGCAACCGGGGTGGCAGCGGCCGACCAGGCCTTCACCTTCAAGAACGGCATCAAGGAGATCGCCCGCCGCCACGGCTACATGGCCTCGTTCATGACCAAGCCGTACGCCGACCAGAGCGCCTGCGGGTGCCACCTGCACGAGAGCCTGATCGAGATCGCCAGCGGCCGCAACGCCTTTGCCGCCGACGACACCACGCCCGGCCGGCTGTCCCAGGTCGGCCGCTGGTGGATCGGTGGGCAGCTCGCCCACCTTCCCGCCCTGACCGCCTTCTTCGCCCCCACCGTCAACTGCGGCAAGCGCTACAAGCAGTGGAGCTTTGCACCGGTTTCCGCGACCTGGGCGCTGGAGAACCGCTCGGTCGCCATCCGCGTGAAGGGCCTGGCCGGCGCCGGGCTACACACCGAGAACCGCGTGCCCTGCGGCGCATCGAACCCGTACCTGGTCGGCGCCGCCGCCATCGCCGCCGGCCTGGACGGCCTCCGCAACCACATCGAGCCGCCACCGGGCACCGAGGGCCTGGCCTACGGCATCGAGGGGCCGACGCCGATCCCGACGCGGCTGGAGGCGGCCCTGGACGAGCTGGAGAAGGACACGGTGCTGCGCGGCCTGCTGGGCGAGGAGCTGATCCACCTGTTCCTGGCGGTCAAGCGCCACGAGGTCGCCAAGACCACCGAGCAGGCCCTGGACTATACCGCGAGCGACTGGACCGAACGCGTCGACGACTTCGAGGTCAGAGAGCTGTTCGAGTTCCTCTAGCGACCCGAGGGACATTTTCGGTTGTGGAGCGGAACGAGGGGATGGTCTGACCCTCCAGATCAGCGCAGGGACGACCGTGGCCTTTACTCGCCGGCATCGGCGGGGGAGACTGTCGGGACCCGAGGGAAAACCTGCGAATGATGTGCGGCGGCGAAGTTGCTTCCTGAGCTTGCCGGCTCAGCCCTCGGGTCCGCCGTCATGTCGGTACACAGTCCCGGATGGGCATCGGATGTGATCTGGGAAGGGTCGCCTGGGTGCCTGACGAAGTCGACAACGTGTCCTCGAAGCCGTCTTCCGGTGGGAGATCGAGTCATGACATCAGAGCAGGAGTCGCAGCTCTCCGAAGCGCAGATCGCGGTTCACTGGCGTGAGGAGGAATACTTTTTCCCTCCGGCGAAGTTCATCGCCCAGGCGAACGCTGCCGACCCGGCGATCCTCGAGCGATTCAGCGAGGAGCAATTCCCCGAGTGTTTCAAGGAATACGCCGACCTGCTGGACTGGGATGCCTACTGGCATACGACCCTCGACACCAGCACGCCGCCATTCTGGAAGTGGTTCGTCGGCGGCCGCCTGAATGCTTCCTACAATTGCGTCGACCGTCACCTTGCGACCAGCCGCAACAAGGCGGCGCTCATCTGGGTGCCCGAGCCGGAGAGCGAGGACACCGAGGCGATCACCTATCAGGAGCTCTACACGCGTGTCAACGAGTTCGCCGCGCTCCTGCAGAGCTTCGCCGGAGCTAAGACCGGCGACCGCGTGACCTTCCACCTCCCGATGGTGCCCGAGTTGCCGGTCTCCATGCTCGCCTGCGCCCGCTTGGGCGTTATCCACTCTGAGGTGTTCGGTGGGTTCAGCGGTGCGGCGTGCGGGGAGAGGATCGCCGACTCGCAGAGCCGCATCCTGGTGACCATGGACGGCTACTACCGCAACGGTGAGTTGATCGACCACAAGGTCAAGGCCGACGAGGCGCTGGCGAGGGCCCATGAGGAGGGCCAAGAGGTCGACAAGGTGCTGGTCTGGCGGCGCCACCCTGGCCAGTATGCCTCCAGGAGCCCGATGGTCGAGGGCCGCGACTACTTCGTCGACGAGCTCCTCGAGGACTACCGCGGGAGCAAGGTCGCCCCGGTGTCCATGCCCGCCGAAGCGCCGCTCTTCCTGATGTACACCAGCGGCACGACCGGCCGGCCGAAGGGGTGCCAGCACAGCACGGGCGGCTATCTCGCCTACGTCACCGGCACGTCAAAGTACTACCAGGACATCCACCCGGAGGACACCTACTGGTGCTTCGCTGACATCGGCTGGATCACCGGGCACTCCTACATCGTCTACGGCCCCTTGTCGCTGGGGACGACCAGCGTGATGTACGAGGGCGTACCCGTCTATCCGGATGCCGGCCGTCCCTGGCGGATCGTCGAGCGGCTGGGGGTGAACATCTTCCACACCGCGCCCACGACCATCCGCATGCTGCGCAAGCTCGGCCCGGAAGAGCCGAAGAAGTACAACTACCACTTCAAGCACATGACGACGGTGGGCGAGCCGATCGAGCCGGATGTATGGCGCTGGTACCACAGTGTCGTGGGCAAGGGCGAGGCGGTCATCGTCGATACCTGGTGGCAGACCGAGAACGGCGGCTTCCTGGGCAGCACCCTGCCCGCCCTGCAGCCGATGAAGCCCGGCAGCTGCGGGCCCGGGGTGCTCGGGATCTATCCGGTGATCTACGACGAAGAGGGCAATGTCGTGGCGGCCGGGAGCGGCCGTGCCGGCAACATCTGCATCCGCAACCCCTGGCCCGGGATCTTCCAGACAATCTGGGGCCAGCCCGATCGGTTCGTGCAGACCTACTACGAGAAGTACTGCCGCGACAGAGAGAGCAAGGACTGGCGCGACTGGCCGTACTTCGCCGGCGACGGCGCTGTCCAGGCGGCCGATGGCTACTTCCGGATCCTCGGCCGGGTGGACGATGTCATCAACGTGGCTGGCCACCGGCTCGGGACCAAGGAGCTCGAGTCGGCGACCATCACCGTCGAGGAGGTCGCCGAGGCCGCCGCGGTCCCGGTGATGGACGAGCTGCGGGGCCGGGCGGTCGAGATGTACGTCGCGTTGAAGCCGGGGTACACGCCGAGCAAGGACCTCGAGGAGAAGGTGTCCAAGGCGATCGACACCGAGATCGGCAAGATCGCCCGGCCCAAGAACGTCTGGATCGTCACGGACATGCCCAAGACCCGCTCCGGCAAGATCATGCGCAGGGTCATCGCCTCGATCTCCAACTTCGCCGACGTCGGCGACGTGACCACCCTCGCGAACCCGGAGATCGTCGAGGACATCCGCCAGCATGTCTATAGCGAGAAGGTCGCTCGCGGCGAGACCCCACGCGAGCTATCGCCAGAGGAGCTCGAGGAGATCAGGAGGTTCGGTCAGGCCGAGTAACGAGCCCGGGACCCTCGGACGCCGAGCGCGCGGCAAGGTCAGCTGGCCGCGCCATCTCCCCGTTGCAGCGAGTCCCAGCAGAGGGTGTCGGTCAGCGCCAGCGCGCGCGCCACCACCGAGCCCAGCCCCCAGAGCGGCCCTGCCTCGGTCTGATGCCGCAGGCCGGCGACGTCACGCGCGGCCGCCTCGTCGGTGGCGACGGCTTGCAGCCGCGCCAGCAGCAGCGACAACTCACCGGCTCGGCAGTGCTGCGTCATGCCCATCGCCGCCAGCCCGTCTCCGTATGGGCCCTGGCGATCCGGAAGTGCAATGGCAGTCGTCGGTTGCGCCTGGGATACGGCGTCAAGGCTTGGCGGACCTTCTGCTCGCTCCGCTGGTTGGACGATTCGACGATGCGAAGACCAGCGACCTCGGCGATCCGCTGTTGCAGCGCGTCGGCCTGTGCTCGCTCCAGGAGGGCGTCTCGGACTAGCCGAGCGAAGGCATGCCCTCGCTCGCCAGGGGGTGTGACATCGGCCACACTGCACCCGTGCACCGGCAGGGCGTGCTCAACCGTTGCGAGTGGCACCGGCGAAAGGGCGTGGCCGATGGCGAAGAAGAAGGGGCGGGAGCACACCGCCGGGATGGTCGAGGGCCTGGACCCCGGTGCCGCACGGGTGGTCCAGCGCGCCGAGGCGGAGGGGCTCGAGCTGATCCGCTTCCTGTACGTGGACCACGGCGGCGTGGTGCGCGGCAAGGCGACCTCGCGCTCGCGGCTGGCGGAGCGCCTGGGCACGGGCATCGGGCTGACGCTGGCGATGCAGGCCATGACCATGCTGGACGAGCTCCAGGCGGTCGACGGGATGGGGCCAGTGGGCGAGATCCGTCTGCTGCCCGACCCCGACTCGTTCGTGGCGCTCCCCTACGCCCCGGGTTCGGGCGCGATGGTGGCGGACATGGTCAAGCTCGACGGCCAGCCCTGGGAGGCGTGCCCGCGGAGCTTCCTGAAGGACGCCATCGCGGCGCTCGCCGGCGAGGGCTTCGCCCTGGTCGCGGCGTTCGAGCCGGAGTTCACGCTGGGACGCCGCGAGCCCGCATTGGCCGAAGATCCGGGCGCGCTCGACCGGCTGGTCCCGATCGACCAGAGCCTGTGCTTCTCGACCACGGGGTTCGCGGCCGCCGACGAGTACGCGGTGGAGCTGGTCAGGGCGCTGGAGGCGCAGGGCATGGTGGTCGAGCAGTACTACCCGGAGCTCGGCCACGGCCAGCAGGAGCTGTCGATCCGGCACGCGCCGGCGCTGCGGGCCGCCGACAACCACGTGCGCTACCGGGAGACCGCGCGCGGCGTGGCCTGGCGTCAGGGCCTGTGGGCGAGCCTGGCGCCCAAGCCGATCGCCGACCAGGCGGGCAACGGCACCCACCTGCACGCCTCGCTCTGGGAGCTGGACGCCGACGGCGGCGACGGCGCGCCCGGTGCGCGCAACGTCTTCTACAGCCCCAGCGACCGCAACGGCCTCTCCGAGGTCGCCTACCACTTCATCGGCGGGCTGCTCGCGCACCTTCCGGGGCTGGTCGCGCTCACCTGCGGCAGCGTGAACAGCTACCGGCGCTTGGCGCCGCGGTCCTGGAGCAGCGCCTTCACCTGCTACGGCATGGACAACCGCGAGGCCGCGGTGCGCATCCCCTCCCGGATGTGGGGGCTGGACGAGGCCTCTGCCAACCTGGAGCTCAAGCCCTCCGATTCGACCGGCAACCCCTACCTCGCGCTTGGCGCCTACATCCACGCGGGGCTCGACGGGATCCGCAACAAGCTCGACCCCGGAGTCCCCACCAACGTGGACCCCTCGAGCCTGAGCGCTTCGACGCGGCGGCGGCGCGGGATCCGGCGCCTGCCCGAGTCGCTGGGCGCCGCCCTCGACGCGCTGGAGGCGGACGAGCTGCTGATGGACACGCTCGGGCCGCTGCGCCGGACGGCCTACCTGGCGGTGAAGCGCGCGGAGGCGAGCGCGTTCGCGGAGCGGGACGTCGCATTCGAATGCTTCCACCACTGGACAAAGTTCTAGTCGTTGTCCTGCCTTGGGACTACGATTCCGGCAGGTCCAGCAATTTCGACCCCCCACCTCCCGGGGAATCCGGCCTGAGCTGGAGGAGGAACGAAGATGGCAGCCGTGGAGCCTGCCGCAAGCGGTGAGCTGCTTTCCGAGCGGGTCGCCGGAGGGATCCTCCCAAGGGTCCTCAACTCGTTCGACATGGTGGCGATCTTCGTCGCCATCGTGCTGTTCATCACCAACGCAGCGGTGATCCAGAGCGCCGGACCGACCGCCTTCGGCTGGTGGATCCTCGGTTTCCTGGCGTTCCTGATCCCGGGCGCCATCGTGACGGGGCAGCTCGGCCTCATCTTCCCGGGCGAGGGCTCGATCTACCTGTGGACACACAAGGCCTTCGGCGCGTTCTGGGGCTTCTTCGCCGGGTTCTGCGCCTGGTGGCCGGGCGTGCTGGTGATGGTGGCCACCGGCACGATCACGCTCGCCTTCCTCGGCTACGTCTTCCCCGGGACGGTCGGCTCCTGGAGCATCCAGGCCCAGGGCGTCCTGATCATCGCCTTCATCCTGCTGTCGGCGGTGCTGGCGATCCTGCGCTTCCGCCTGACGCAGAACATCGTCAACACGGTGTTCGTGCTCTACAGCCTCGCGATCGGGCTGATGCTGCTCGCCGGCATCGTGCACCTGGCGCGCGGCCGCACGGCTGAGGTCGATCCGGCGGCGTTCTCGGCGTGGGCCCCTTCCAAGCCGACCGGGCTCAACTTCACCAACTGGACGTTCTTCGGACTGGTCATCCTCGCCCTGCTCGGGGTCGAGGTGCCGCTCAACATGGGCGTGGAGATCCGCAACACGCGCTCGATCACCCGGTACCTGTTCTGGGGCTCGCTCACGGTGATGGCCGCCTACCTGATCGCCACCTGGTCGGTGATGGTGACCGTGCCCGCGGCGGGCGGGCGGTCGGCGCAGGTGACCGCGGTGGCCGAGGCGGTGAAGCTCTCGCTCGGGACCTTCTGGGGCGACCTGGTCGCGCTCATCCTGGCGGGCTTCTTCCTGTTCATCACCGTGGTCTACAACTACTCGTTCGCGCGGCTCATCTTCGTCTCCGGCCTGGACCGGCGCCTGCCGAGGGTGATGAGCCACGTCAACGCGAACAAGGTGCCCGACGTCGGCGTGCTCGTCCAGACGATCGTGGCGGCGGTGTTCACTCTCTTGGCCTTCGTGATCCTGCCGACCACCTCCGGCGGTGGCAGCGCGGTCGACGTCCAGACCAAGGTCTACGACGTGCTGCAGGCGGCGGTGACGGTGATCTGGTGCGTCTCGATGGTGGTGCTGTTCATCGACGTGCTGATCATCCTGCGGCGCTACGCCGCGCAGTTCGAGGCGCGGCGCCTGGCCAACCCGGCGGTGTTCTGGGTGTGCTCGGTGATCGGGGCGCTGGCCTCGCTGATCGGGATCGTGGCGACGCTCAGCGGCTCGTGGACACCGCTGATCTCCAACGACTCGGGCACCGTGTCCGTGCTGGGCGCCAAGATCTCCTACGGCGCCTGGTTCTGGTGGGTCGCCGGGATCGCGGTGGCCTCGATGGTAGTTGGCGCCCTGCTCTATCTGCTCGGGAGGCGATCCGCCGCATCGCCCGCGCCAACCGGCGCGGTCCCTGCAGCCGGACCCGGCAGCTAGCACGCGTCCCGCAGGCGAAGCGGGCGCCATGCCAGCGGCGTTCGTCGACCACCACTGCCACAGCCTGATCTCGGATTGGGCCACGGCGGACGTGCCGCCGTGGCCGTTGTGGCGGCGCTGCTTCACCGAGTCCACCAGCGAGCGCGTGCTCGCGCGCGACGTGCCGGACCTGCTGGGCTTCCGGCACTTCCTGCGCGCGCTCGGCAAGTTGATCGGCGCGGAGTCGGCCGCGGAGCGCGAGGTGGTGACCGCACGCGACCGGCTGGCCGCCGCCGGCCCGGACGCGTACCTGCGGTGGCTGCTCGACGACGCCGGGGTGGGGGCGCTGCTGGTCGACACCGGCTACGGCGGGGCCGGCACGCTGGGGCTCGCCGAGCTGGAACGCGCCGCCGCGCGGCCGGTGCGCGAGGTGGTGCGGATCGAGTCGGTGGCCGAAGCGGTGCTGACCGCGGGCGGCCCGCCGACCGACACCCTCGACGGGCTGGTCGACGCCTTCGAGGAGCGCATCGTGGCGGCGATCGAGGGCGGAGCGGTGGCGCTCAAGTCGGTGCTCGCCTACCGGGCGGGACTGCGCATGGAGCCCGTGGGCGTGGGCGAGCTGCGGAGCGCGTTCGAGGCGCTCGACCTGGCGGCGCAGGCCCGGCGCTTCGACGACCCGGTGCTGGGGCCGCTACTGGCTCGCCGCGCGGCCGAGATCGCCGCGCTGTGGTCGGTGCCGCTCCAGTTCCACACCGGCTTCGGCGACGAGGACGTCCGCATGCCCGGCGCCGATCCCACGCTGCTGCGGCCGCTGCTGCACGACTCGCGCACCGAGGCGTGCCCGATCGTGCTGTTGCACTGCTACCCGTTCGTGAGCGGCGCCGCGGTCATGGCCGGGACCTACCCGCAGGTGTACCTCGACCTGTCGCTGGCGATCCCGCTGGCCGAGCCGATCGCCGCCCACCTGGTGCGCGAGGCGCTCGGGCTCTGCCCCGCCGGCAAGCTGATGGCCGCCTCGGATGGCCACTCCTTCCCGGAGATGCACTGGTGGGGCGCGATCGTCTGGCGCCGCGCGCTCGCCACCGTCCTCGGCGCCGAAGTCGACCGCGGCGACCTCGACCAACCCGCCGCCGACGAGATCAGCAGCCGGATCCTCGGCCGAACCGCGAGGAGCCTGTACCGATTGCGCCAGGCCGGCCACGGCACCCCCGGCCACGGCACCGCGGAGCGACCTTGACCTTGAGGGGTGTGGGGGGGAGCGAGCTCCCCCCCACATTTGATCAGGGCGGGACGAACTTGTAGAGGAGCCAGCCTTTGGCGGGGTCCTTGATGAGGGTGCACCAGTAGACCTGGCGGTTGGCCTCGACGTCGCGGATCAGCTCGCCCGACTCCAGCTCCAGGCGAGCGTCGGAGCGGCCGAGCAGGGCGACCACCGTCCATCGCCGGCTGCTGGCCTGGGTCAGCTTCAGGACCTGGACCGGCAGCTCGAGGCCCTTCCAGACCTCGTGGTTCTCGCGGAGCGCCTGGATCTCGCTGCGGTCCTTGTGCAAGTTCGGCGAGTCGGGCGTGTAGATCTCGTTCAGCGCCTTCACGTTGCGCTCGGTCAGCGCCTGCGCGCGGATCGACATGATCTTGAAGAAGCGGGCGGTGATCTCCGCGCGCTCGCGGGCGACCCTCGGATCGATGGTGGTCGGCGTCGGCGTCGTGGTCCTGGTCGCCATCACGCCCGCCGCCGCGCCCGAGAACAGCAGCACCATCACCAGGCCGACGAAGAACATGCCAACCGTCCCGCCCGTGTCGCGGCGGACGGCATGAGCGGGGCGCTGGAGTCGGATCAGGCCGGCAACACCCCGTTCCGGCGTGCTTCCCACCGCTGCTCAGCGCCCAGGCGCCCGAGATCGACGTCGTCGTGGACGAGGAACCGCATGGCCTCTGCCAGACCGTGGTGCCCGGCCCGCTCGGCGATCAGGGTGTGCATCCGCTGGGCCACCGAACGGTAGGTCGGATGGCCTTGCGGCGAGGAGCGCAGCTCGGCGATGTGCATCAGCTCGCGGGCGTTGAGGGTGATCGCGAAGCGTACCCGATGGGCCATGCTCACCGCGTACGGCGCCTGCGCGGGGAAGCGCGGCTCCAGCGCCCGGTAGAGCTGGGCGAGCCCCTCCAGGCTCTGACGGTAGCGGTCGCCGAGCCCGGCGGCGGCCACCTCCTCGGGCACCTCGTAGCCGAGGTCCGGGGTGAGGCGCTGCCACACGATCGTGCACATGCGATGCCGCTGGAGGTCGCGGAAGGCGCCGTAGTCCGCGACCACGTCGAAGGTGTAGAGCGCGCGCTCGAAGGCGCGCCCGGGACGGTGGCGGCGGTTGGCCCGCTCCCCTACGTAGGCGGACAGCAGACGGGCCCGCTCCTCGGCGTCGAGCCGCCCCACCCGCTCGGCGACCTCCGCCTCCCCGATCCGTAGCAGCGGGTAGGCGATGGCCGTGAGCACCTTGTCCTCACCGGCGGGATCGAACTCGACCAGCCGCACCGACGGCGCTTCCTGGCTCGGAGCCTCGTCGCCCAGCAGCGCGTCGACCACCTTGGCGGTCTCCTCGGCGGTTTCGGCGAGGTAGCGCGTCCAGGCGACGCCACGGTCGGGCAGGTCCACGCGCTCGAGGAAGCTCGGGATCACCTGCCGCAGCTCGTGGAGCAGCAGCTCGGCGTAGCTGCGGGCCTCCGGCAGCGGGTGGGCGCGCAGCCGCAGCAGCAACGCCTCGTAGGCCTGGCCGGAGGCGAAGATGCCGAGGTTGGCGGTGGTCGCCGCCGGCAGCATGCCCCGCAGCGCGTCCAGCGCCCTGGCCTTGAGCGCCCTCCGCCAGGCGGCCTCGGCGACCCCCGGCTCCGGCCGCAGGGTGCTGCCGAGGTGGTCGACCATGGCGGGCACCAGCTCGGCGTAGGTGGCGAAGACCCCGTCGAGCACCCGGCGGTACTCGGCGCCGAGCCGCGGGTCGCCGTCCACGGCGGGGTCGAGGTGGTAGCGCCAGCGGCCCCCCGGACGATCGGTGTAGGACTGGTAGCGGGTCGACTGCTCCATGTAGGAAGCCAGCCGGCCCCACTCCAGCGCCTTGGTCAGCAGGTTCGACGCCTGCTCGCAGGCCACGTGCGCGCCGGCGAGCTGCGCCACGGAGTCGTCGCCGTACTCGTCGAGCACCCGCCGGTAGAGCCTGGTCGCCCGCGCCTCGCCGACCGTCGGCTCGGTCGCCGGCAGCTCCCCCGCCACCTGGTCGTGGAACTCGTCGAGGAAGAGCCTGCGCAGGCTCTTGGGACTGCGCGAGTAGCGCGCGAACAGGGCGCCCTTGACCACTTCTGGAAGGTTGCGTAACGCGAAGACCGGCCGGTCGGTGTTGGTGAAATAGGGAGCCAGCCGCTCGCGCTCGTCCTCGTCGAACGCCTCGACCCAGTATGCCGGCTGCCTCGACATCGTCACTCCAGGTCGAGCATGGGCTCGAGGCCGACGGTGAGGCCCGGACGGTTCCGCACGTTGCGGACGCACAGCAGCACGCCCGGCATGAAGCTGGAGCGGTCCAGCGAATCGTGGCGCAGGGTGAGCAGCTCGCCCTCGCCGCCGAAGATGATCTCCTGGTGGGCGACCAGGCCGGGCAGGCGGACAGAGTGGACCCGCACGCCCTCCACGTCGCCGCCCCTGGCGCCGGTCACCAGCTCGCGGCCGGGTGGCACCGGAGAACCGGGCCGCCGGCGCGCCTCGGCGATCCCCTTGGCGGTGCGCAGCGCCGTGCCGGAGGGGGCGTCGGCCTTGCCAGGGTGGTGCAGCTCGATCACCTCGGCCGCCTGGTAGTACCGGGCGGCGATGGTGGCGAAGCGCTGCGCCAGCACGGCGCCGAGCGCGAAATTGGGAGCCCAGACCAGGTTGCCGGCGCCAGCCTCGTCGGCCAGCGAGGCCAGCTCCTCGATGGAGGCCGCCGGCAGCCCGGTCGTGCCCGAGACGACGTGCACGCCGGCCGGTAGCAGCAGCCTGGCCGCGGCGAGGGTCGCCTCGGGGACGGAGAAGTCGATCACCACCTCGGCCTTGGCGTCGAGCAGGTCCTCGGGCGCGCCGCGGACCCGCAGGCCGGCGGGCGCGGCGGGCACCAGGTCGCGCAACTGGGTGCCGGCGCCACTCCGGGCGACGGCCGCCACCAGCTCCAGGTCGCTCGCATCCAGGACGGCGTGGCAGCTCGACCGGCCCATCCGCCCGGTCGCTCCCAGCACTCCGACCCGCATGGCGTCATCGCCTCCCTGCTCGCCTATCCAGACGGCGTGTCAGGATACCGTGATCCGCTCCCGCTCAGATTGCCGGAGCGAGCGTCCTGGCCGGCTCTGAGGAACTTCTTGCTCGAGATTCCCGGTTTGGTAACAGGAACGCGTCGAACGGCGCGTCCGTTACAGCGGCTATGCCGACGGTTTGTCGGCATATGAGGTAGAGTCCGGTTGGAGCCACGATCGGCTCCCCGCTCGGCATTCAAGCGTAGGTTCGCAGGGTTGACATTTCAGAACGAGCACGGCTGACGGATTGTCGAGGAGCGGCCCATGGCCATCAGGCGCAGCCGGTTCCCCGCGGGGTTCGGCGCTCTGTGGGGATGCGTCCTGCTCGACCTGATCGGCTTCGGGATCGTCCTGCCGATCCTGCCGCTGTGGGCCGAGCGGTTCGGCGCCAGGCCGGGGACCATCGGCGCGCTGGTGGCCACCTACTCCGCCTTCCAGCTCGTCTGCGCGCCGCTGTGGGGCCGGCTCTCGGACCGGGTGGGCCGCAAGCCGGTGCTGGTGCTGTCGCTGCTGGGCACGGCGGCGGGCAGCCTGCTGACCGGGCTCGCGTCGAGCCTGGTGCTGCTGTTCGTCGGCCGCGCGATCGACGGGATGTCCGGAGCCAGCGTGGCCGTGGCCCAGGCGGCCGTCACCGACCTGGCCGAGCCGTCGGAGCGGCCACGCCTGCTCGGTCTGATCGGCGCCGCCTTCGGCCTCGGCTTCGTTGCCGGGCCTGCCCTGGGCGCGCTGGCGGCCCTCGGCGGACCCAGAGCCCCGTTCCTGGTCGCCGCCGCCCTGGCGGCCTGCAACGCCGTGGTCGCCCTCGCCCGCCTGCCGGAGACGCACCCGCGCGCCGCCCGGGACGCCGGGCCGGCAGGGGGCGCCGAGGCGGAGACGACGCCGGCGTGGCGGCGGGCGGGGGTGGCGCGGCTGCTGCTGGTGGCGTTCACCTCGCTGGTGGCGTTCAGCGCCTTCGAGGCGACCTTCTCGCTGTTCGGGGAGCGGCGGCTCGGCCTACGGCTGGCCTCGACCGGAGCGGTCTTCGCCGGGATCGGCCTGGCGGTGGTGCTGGCCAACGCCGGGCTGGTCGCCCCGGCCGTGCGCCGCCTCGGCGAGCAGGGCGCGCTGCGGCTGGGCCTGGTGCTGGACGGCGCCGGGCTCGTGCTGCTGGCGGTGACCCGCTCCTGGGCCGTGCTGGTCCCGGCGCTGCTGGCCCTGTGCGCCGGGCAGGGCCTGGTGACCCCCACCCTGTCGTCGTCGCTGGCGGGAGCCGTTCAGGCGGAGCGGCGCGGGGGCGCGCTCGGCCTCCAGCAGGCCGCCGGCGGCCTGGCCAGGGTGGTCGGCCCGCTCGCCGGTGGCTTCGCCTTCCAGCGCCTTGGCGTGCCGGTCCCCTACGTCGTCGGAGCCGTGCTGGCCGCTCTCTGCGTGCCGCTGGTCCCCAAACGGGCGCACGACCGGCTCGGAAGGCTACCCTTGCCTCATGCTCGCGCCCGTTGACAACGAAGCCGTCGTGATGGCGGTGCTCGCCGAACGATACGGGCTCCCGATGGACCGGCTGGTCCCCGGCGAGGTCGCGGTCGCGGTGGTGCAGCACCCCAGCCTGCCGGTGCGGGCGTTCAGCCGCCAGGGCGGCGCGGTCCTGGCGGTCGCGCCCGAGCACGCCGACGTGCTCCGCCGATATCTGACCTCCCCCGCCTCGCTGCTGCCGGCGCTGCAGCAGGCCGCGGCGGAGCTGCGCGGGCACCTGTTCTCCGGCGTCGCCCGCACCGGGGTCGCCATCCCGCCGCCGGAGGCCGAGGTGACCGTGCTCGACGCCACCGACCCGCGCCTGCCGGACTGGGTCATCGGCCATTTCACCGGCGAGGCCTGGGTGGTGCTCGACGACGACGGGAAGGTGCTGTCGACGGCCGTGCTCAAGCGCTACGACGACCGGATCCGCGAGATCTCGGTCGGCACCGCGGAGCGCGCGCGGGGCCGCGGCCTGGCGCGCTCGGTCGTGTCCGCGGCGGCGCGCGCGGTGCTGTCCGAGGGCCGCGCCGTCCTCTACAACCACGCCCCCGACAACCTCGCCTCCGCCAAGGTCGCGGAGGCCGTGGGCCTGCACGAGTTCGGCCGCTACCACGCGATCGTGCCCGACCGCAGCATCGCCATCGAGTACGGCGAGGACGACAACTAGCGTCGTCCCGCTCCCCCACGCGGCGGCGAATTTGTCCAGCTGGGAGGAGTCAATGCAAATCGGTGCGGGATGGTCAAGAGCGGTTGTGCTACTCTCCGCAGCGCAGGAGGTTCACGTTTGGCTTCGCAGCCCGCAGTCGAGCTTGTCCCTTGCCGTCAGCGGCAGAGGTTGCCCTGGCGTTGTACGACTCCTCCGAGTTGAAGGAGGGAGGGACAAGCGTCATGACCGTTGGAACCGTCAAGTGGTTCAACGCCGAGAAGGGCTACGGATTCATCCGTCCGCCCGAGGGCGAGGACGTGTTCGTGCA